>Ga0315288_10004539_pt1 | contig 17687 bp, 21 predicted proteins | sample YL17G11_20_MG_FD_203454 | JGI IMG/M metagenome (GOLD analysis project Ga0315288, IMG submission 203454) | Sediment microbial communities from Yellowstone Lake, YNP, Wyoming, USA - YL17G11_20 | ecosystem: Environmental > Aquatic > Freshwater > Lake > Sediment | place: USA: Wyoming | collected... | reverse complement strand
CGCGCAGGGGAAAGAAAAGACGAGGCCCGTTGCACTAGCTCATGAAACGTTTTTCTCTTTCTGCTAGCGCTGAAATCGCAGTGCACGTGCGTCGAGACCTGTGCGCGCGCCTCCGTCCTCGGCTCCCTGAATCCCTGCTGGCATCATCTCACGCACGCTGCGAGACAGAGCCCCAGGAGCGCCTCTCTCCGATCGGAACACTCTCTCCCAAATGTCCGACCCCGCCCTGGAAGAGATCCGGGCCCGCCGCATGGCCCAGCTCATGGCGGGCCAGGGTGGGGGTGGCGGGGGTGGGGGTGGCCCCATGAACCCGGAGGCTCAGGCCCAGCAGGTGTGAGCTGAGAAGGGGCGCGCGGGAGGGAGAGAGAGGGGGAGCGCGGCGCGGGCTAGCGAAGCGCAGCGCGCCTTTTTCCACCTCCCCCTTTCGTCAGTCCTCACGCGCCCATTCGCCGATCAATCCACCCCTCTCTCCGCCACTCAACACGCAGGCCGAAGCCCGGGCCGCTGCCGAGGAACAACGGTCCACCCTGCTGACCGCCGTCCTGGAGCCAGAGGCCCGGGACAGACGTGAGTGCCTTTTTTGTTTCTCAAGGTGAAGACCTAAACCCCGCACACTGCGCGCTCGGGCCGTGTCATCTCATTCATTTTTCCTTGCTCTCCCACCTCTCCACCCCACCCAGTCGCCCGCATCGCCCTGGTCAAGCCCGACAAGGCCCGGTCCGTGGAGGACCTGGTGCTGGGCATGGCCCGGCGGGGGCAGCTCCAGGAAAAGGTGAGGAAGACGGAGACGTGTGTGAGATACAGAGGGAGAGTACACGTGTGCGTTTGTTTTTGAACCTGGCATCTCATTCTCTTTCTCCCCTCTCCCCTCCTCTTCCTCAGGTTTCCGAGGACCACCTCGTCCGCCTCCTCGAACAGATCGGCGCAGCGGGTGGCTCGGCGGGCCGCACCAAGGTCACCATCCAGCGGCGACGCGGCGCGTTCGATGATGACTGATGAGAGGCGATGTGAGAGTGTGAGCAGATGAAATGAATGTGGATGGATGGACTTTCGGTGTTGTGTTTGTGGCCCCTCCGCCGCATCCCCAACGCGCACGGTTGACACTGAGAGGGGAGAGAGCACATTCAGACACAAACAGGCGAGAACTAGAAACACACACACACTCACAGCCCTTCTTCATGCGCGCCCCGCCCCCCCGCCCCCTCTCTCCGCCCGGCTGTAACGAAATGCGCCACGCCCCTCCTCCCCCTTCCTCTCCCCCTAAACCGTCGCGTACAGTCTGGTCCACTCCTTGGCCGTCTCCAGCGCGCCCGCCTCGTCCTCCCGCCACTTGCGGGCGATGGCCTCGTCCAGCGGGTCGTCCGGGTTGGGCGCCGACATCAGCGCCTGGATGGACAGGAGGACCGTCCGGATCTGCAGGGCGGGCGACCACTTGTCCTTCAGGATGTCCAGGCAGATGCGGCCCAGCTTGTCGACGTTGGGGTGGAAGATCTTGGTCAGGAAGCGGACCTGTGTGCGTGGAAGTGCGTGACAAGAGAAGAAATGAGAGGGGGAGAGCCGGGGGGGTCGAGGTACGGCACGTACAACACACTGCCTCTCTCTCCTCTCTTTTCTCTTTACCTTTGGCGCCGCCATAGGATAATCCTCCGGCAAGAACAGCTCCAGCTTGAAGATGCCGCCTGGGTATGAAGTGAGAGTGCGAGAAAGAGGGGGTGCGCGTCAGACGGTGGGCGTTTCCATGCGCACTCCCTCCTCTTTTTTCCATCCTCTCATCACGTCCCTCTCTTCCCACACTTCTCTCTCCTTCACCTTCGTACGCCGACGTGTCGGGCCCACGGATGGCGACGCTGAAGTAGCGAAGGTTTTCCTCGCACGGCTGGGCGGAGATGCCCTCAGCTGTGGGGGTGGAGGAGAGGAGAGGGACGGGGAAGGAGGAGAGGAGGGTGGTTGAGCGGAGGAGGGAGGGGGGAGAAGAGGGGGCGCGCCAACAAGCGCCGTGCGTTTTCACGGCAGGGACACGCTCCGCACGCTCCGCCTCCCGAGACAGGCAGGCTGCCTCTCCAGGGCTGATGGCGATAAGCCAGACGACGGCCGCGCGTGCTCGGCCGGCGGTCGAGCAAATGCGAGGCCGCACGCCGGCGCACGGCTGGAGGAAGGGGCGCCCTCGATGGAGGGGGGCCGTGACTTGCGCCTAAACGCTCTCGCCTAGCGCGCCTCCTTCAGCTCCACCCCCCCCAAGCTCCATTCACCTGGGTCCGTCATCAGCCGCTGCGTCTCCTGGGAGAGGTAAAAATGCGGGGCGGTGGGGAAGGATGGGCGTGCGGAGGGCGTTAGAAGAGAAACGAGCGAAGGTGAGGAGCGCGCCGCCACGGCCGCCCGCGCGCCATTTTCTCTCGTCACACCTTGATGATACGTTTGGGCAGCGCCTCCATAGTCGAGGCGTGCTGTGGCAGGGAGCGTGCTTAAGGCTGGCGCTGGCGGAGAGCAAGGGAGGGAGAGTGTCTGCGTGCGCGCGCGCCCCTTTCTCCGGGAGTCCACGGAGGAGAGGGGAGAGAGAGGACGGCGGCGGAAAAAAGAGAGTGAGAAACCTTCTCCGCCCAGACCCCATTTTCTCCATTCATTCACATCACGAGATGCAGTGCTTGGCCACCGCCGCCTTCAACGCCCCCATGAATGCGTCCGCCTCCTCCTCGGACGCCAGGGTGAACAAGTGCGGGGCCAGGGCGGGCGCGGCCGCCCCCTCGCCTCCACCCTCCCCACCCTCGCTCCCGGGCAGCGCCGCCGCGTTGGCCAGCGTCGCCGTCACCATGTGCGGCTTGCGCGCTTTGGCCGTGACCAGGCCCTTGTACAGCACCGCATTCAGCAGGACCCGCCCGGTGTCGGTCGTGAAGACGACGTGCGGGCGCGTGGATGAGGGGGAAGAAGGGGCAGCACCCTCCCCACCGCCGGGCGACCGCACAGTCAGCACGCCCCGCCCCCGGTCCACCCAGGCCTTGGTCCCGGCCGCCATGGCGTGCACGCGGGCGTTGCCGGCCTTGAACGCCATGGCCGCGCCGGCGTCTAGGGCGGCGGGCGTCGGCGCTTCCTCCTCCTCCTCCTCCTCCGCCTCCTCTTCCACAGCGGCTGGAGGCGGTGGGGCGCCGCCAAAGCCGGAGAAGCCGGCAAACCCGCCGAACCCATCGCCAGCGGGTGGTGGGGCCGCGCCAAATAGGCCACCACCAGCAGAAGCAGTAGAAGCAGCGGGCGGGCCACCAAACAGGCCGCCGCCCGCGGGCGGCGCCCCAAAGTTGAAGGGCGCGGGCGCGGCGGGAGCAGGTGCGCCGAAGAGGCCTGGAGGGAGAGGTCGAGGTCGAGAATTAATGTGAGCGGCGTGTGTGCTTCGCTCTCTCTCTCTCCCCACTCTCCACACACACTCACCCATCGCCGGCGTCGGCGCCGCCTCAGCTCGCGCGCCTGTCGATTGAGTGCGTGAAAGACAAGAGAGCGTGAGACGCAACCAATAACGCACGCGCTCCCTCACTCGCATCGGCGCTCCGTTTCTCTCTTTTCTTACCTCCTCCGCCAAGCACGTCCTTGTACTCCTCCACCAACCCCGCCGCATGCTTGACATAATCCCGGGCACCTCCGGCCCACAGGGCGTGCGGGGCAGAGGCCGCTTGGCCCGCCACCCAGGCCGCAAACTGGGCATTGAGCGCTCCCAGCGAGGCCTTGAAGGTGGTGGCCCGGTCGGCGGTCATTGGTGCGTGCGCGTGGAGGGATGCGCGCAGGTGGGAGACAGGTACGATGGAGACGCGTGCTTTTGTGCGATGGGAGGCCTGAAAAGGCCGTGGGCGTCGGGGGGGGGAGGAACACAAGAGTGAGTGAGGGGTTTTGTGTGCACTCTTCAACCTCATCCTTTCTCTCTTGTCTCTCCGACCGACCCCGCATGCTTCTCTTTCCCTGCCGCGCATAGCACAGTCCGGGCGTGGACGCACATCCCTGACTCGGGTACCTAACACGCACTCAGACTGACGGGCTAAAAAAGTCTTCCCCCTTCCCACTCAACCACCAGCAGCGCCCCCTCCAGCGCGGCCACAGCCCGCACCACCCGCCCATCCAGGAACGGCGCCAGGCCCCACAGCAGCGCGTACGAGGCCAGTGGGGCTGGGTCGGCGGCCAGCAGGGCTGGGTCGGCCAGCGCGTCCGCCACCCGGGAGCGCAGGGTCGCCGTCGTCGCGAGCCCGGCCGCGGCGAGGGCAACAACCGCAGGGGCGGCTGTGGAAGGCGGGTTGCCGCCGCCGCCGCCGCCGCCGCCGTCGCCGCCATACTCTCCTCCTCCGCCTTCCCAGTCGACGTGCGGGCACCGGCTGGCGGCTGCAATGAGCTCGCCGTCCGGCTTGGCCGCTAGGTCCGCCACCGCAGCCGCCGCCCACCGCGCCACGTCCGCCCCAGCCGCCAGCCCAGCGGCTGCCGCGCTCAAGCGGTCGCTCAGCTGGGCGCCGCGCCCGCGTGGAGGGCGGGGTGGAGGCCCGGGGGCAGAGGTCACGTAGGCGGCCAGGCCAGGGACGGGGCAGGCCTCGAGCAGGCGGACCACGGCCGGGTGGGTGCGGTGGTCGTCGTTGGCGGCCGCTGCCCTGGCAGTGGTGGTTGCACCCTCGCTCGCTGCCTTCTGACGGGCCACGTCACTCGCCAGGTCGGCCAGGGCAGCCTCGGCGTCGGCGAGCAAGGCGGCGCCGGAGGCCTGGGTGGCGAGGAGGTCCTGTTTTGTGCGGTGCGCGCGCGAGTAGAGAGACGTACGTGTGAGGAGAGCGAGGAAAGAGAGGAGAGCAAGGCAGAGAGGCCAGGTTGGAACGCGGGGCGCATTTCGCTCTATCTCTTCGCGTTCTTACCTCCCACGCCTCGGCAAATGGGCGCCCGTCTCCCGGCGAGGCGGCTTCCATCGCAAGGACGCCAGGCATGCACACGTGCGCGTTGTATGACGGGAGCGGACGCGCGTCAAAAGGAGGAGAAAGAAAGGAAGGGGAGTGTGTGCTCACGTTTTTCCTTGACTTAAAATGGTCACAGCCCGACCCCTCTTTTTTCACGCCCCCTCCAAACTCATCCCGGCCCCACTCCCGCTCACGCCCAGGAACCGCGCCGCCTGCCGTGCCAGCCCCTCCGGCAACGGCACCGCCTCGGACGCCCAGCCCCCACAATCCGGGTCGTGGCATTTCTGGGCGAGGCCGCCGGCCGCATAGTTAACCAAGAAATAAATGTTGTTGTTCTTGTGGTGCCCGCCCTTGCGCCCGCACCAGTGCGAGCCGGGGCCCAGGAGCGTGTACACGACCACCTCCCCGCTCAGGCCGCACACGGTGGCCCGGCGGACGTAGGCGGGCAGGCCACCCGCTCGGGCGGCCGCACAGGCCTCCACAATCGGCGTTGTCGCCTGGACGAGGGCCACCAGGGCCGGGTCTGGGGCGGGCGGGCCAGCGTTTCCTTCCGCGCCGCCGCCGCGGAGGGCGTCCCGGGGGTCGTATTTGTAGCCCAGGGCGTACCGGGCTGGGACGGCGAGGCGGGAGGGCGAGGCCAGCGGGTTGGTGGTGGGTGGCCGTGGTGGCCGGTCCAGCAGGGCGCACGCCTCCTCCAGGCTGCCCCGCCACCCGCCGCCGCCGGTCCAGGGCGCGCCCCCGCCGCCGGGCATGGCCGCATCCACCCAGGCTTCGCGACCGCCCACATCAACCAGGCGAGACCCAGGCTCCACCGCGGATGCCAGGGAAAATAACCAGAGCTCGCGCAGGGCCCAGGCGCCGGGGGCGGGCGGGACCACCGCACCCGGGCGGGCGGCCGCCCCGCGCGCGCCGGGCCCACACACAAAGCGCGGCGTCGGCATCAGGGGCGTCCCCTTCCCAAACTTGGAGGCCAGCATCGTGCGGAAGTGCCTGTTGCGTGTGTACACCGCCGTGTCTACCACCCACGTCCACGCCTCGTCCGGCGTCACGGCGATCTCCCACCCTTTCTTCCGCACGCGCAGGCGGCCCGCCGCCGCGTGGGAAAGCACCTCGCTCACGTACCGGCCCACGGCCTGGCCATCCCGGAAGGCCGCCCCATCTGGCAGGCGAACAGCCAGGTGCCTGGACCACTTGTCTGGCGTGGAGGAGTCGGCCTCCAGGACGTGGTCCGCCGGGTTGAGGGTCAGGCCCCAGCGCGCGCGCATGTCGGCGGCCAGCAGGTCGACCAGCGCGTCGACGAGGCCGTCCCCGTCAACGCCTGGGTTGGCGGCGGGCACGAACTCCAGATCAAAGTATAGGTGAGTGGGCCGGCCCTCGCGCAGGACCTCGTATAGGTGGCGGTCTGGGGCCAGGGCGACGCACGCGTAGCGCGACCGCCGCCAGAGCGCGGAAAACGAGGCCGCCAGGAATTGTCGGTACGACGCGCCCAGCTCGTTGGGGACTTCCTCGCACCACAACTTGACAGGCTCGGCGACGGCGTGTGCGGGGGTGGTGGGGGGGGGGCGGGGTGGACCGGCCGCCGCCGGCGTCGCATCCCCTGCCAGGCGTGCGTTGGCGGCGTCGGCCCAATCCGCGGCGCTCGCTTGAGCCTTGAACGCGGCGACCGCACCGTCCGGATCACTCGGCAGCGGCGGGCCCGTCTCCGGTCTCCGCACCACCATGCCGGGCGAGGCGGGCGGCGGCGGGCGCCACATTCTCTGGGGCGTCGCAAAGGCTGAAGGAGCGGGCGGGCGGGTCGGGGTGGTGCAGGCGCCACCGCCGCCGCCACTGACCGCCGCCGCCGCTGCCTCCGCAACGGCGGCCACCTGGGAACCGGACCCGCCCGCACACGCGGCGGCCCTGGAGGCGCCCGCGACGGCGCCCGCGGCCGCCCGAACCGCGGCGGCGTGTTGGGTCGTCGTGACAGTCGCGCCAGCAGGGGCGGCCCGGACGGACGTTACAGCAAGCGCAGGCTGCGGCGGTGGCCGCCACGCGCCGACAGTCTCTGCCTGGCCCCGGTCGGGCGGCGGCGGGGCGGCGGCAGCCGCCGCCGCCCCTGCTCCCTTGTCTCCACCCCGCCTCGCGTTGAGCAAGTCAAGCGCTGCCTGGTAACGTGTAGCCTTGGCCTGGCCTGCGGCCGACAGTCCCATTGGCTTGACAGGGGACATTCCAGAGGGTGGATCAGCAACATCAGGCGCGGCCGCGGCAGGCGCGGGCGCGGGGAGGACGTTGGGCGGCGGCTGTGTGTGAAAAGGAGGGAGGTTTGGGCGCAGCGTGCAGGTCAGGGCAAATTGAGAGAGAAGAGCCTCTGCGCATCTTGGACGTTGACGCGCACTGCACGCCCCACCAGGCACGTCCACCTCCTCTTAAACACACCTCACAACGCACCTGCACTGTATCGGGATCCATCAGCGCCCGGCCTCGCGTGGTCGGCCGAAGGTCCAAGGCCCCAAAGGCGGGCAAATGCGTGGGCGGCGCTGCGGCTGTGTTTGTGTTTACGTTTGCAGCAGCAGCCCGCCGCCGCCGCCTGGGCGCGTTTTTTATAGCGGGCTGGTGAATGCGCAGGCCAGCCAGTTGTCCGGAGAGGCGGTGCTGGTTCTCCTCGTCCTGGGGCGAGGGCAGGCTTTCCGCGGAGGACGGGCACTCGTCTCCAAAAAACGCGTCGCCAGCAGACAGCTCCTGCGGGCTCGGGCTCGGCTCGACGCTGGGCGACCGGGCCTGGGTCACGGGGGCGAGAGCTTTAAGCCAGGGAGTGACTGCAGCAGGTGCGAGCGGCGAAGAGGCGAGCGCGTGGGTGGGAGGCGGGGCGGAGGAGGCCCGCTGGTGCATTGAAAAGTTTGAAGCAGCTGCAGCAAAGAGCGCGAGAAGGAGAGCACACCTTTTTTTCATTCCGGCCCCATTCGCGCGCGCGTGTGTGTGTGTGTGCTCACCTGCAACATGGGCGCCTGCCTCAGCAGCCCGCCACCCGGCACGGACCGGGATGCACCAGCGTGAGTTGATGGGATTGGTGGGGAGGAGAGGAGACAGCGCTGCTTGCGTTCTCAACCTTCTCTCTCTCTCACACCCCTCGCCTTCTCCATCCATCCCCACACATAGTCGTCGCAAGCGCCCGCTGACCGCCGCGGAACAGGCCGAAGTGGCCGACGCCCGCGCCCGAGCCGCCGCCGCCGCCGAAGCCCGACAGCGAGCTTTCAACAAGACGGCGGTGGGGCGGGCGCAGGCCAAGGCGGTCGCGGACGCTCGCAAGCCTGCTGCGGGCGGCCCGGCTGACCGCAACGACCGGCGGGCCCAGGACTGGCTATCGTGACATGATGTTTGGCGCTAGCAGTAGCGAGGAGTGGGGCATGCGTGGTAGTGTTTGTGTGTAATGAAGGATGGACCCGCCGCACGACGCGTGTTCCATCATCTTCCCCTCTCTCTCTCTCTTCTCTCTCATCCCCCCCCCTCCCCGCCCGGCCCCGCCCAGGGCGGTGGCATGCCCGCCGCCGCGGCCGCCACCGCCTGCTGCTGCCAGTACTGCTGCATGGCGGCCGGGTCCACGACCGCCGCCCCGGGCGCGCCCGGGTAGGCGCCATTCCACATGCCGGCCGCCTGGGCGGCCGTGGCGGCCGCGGCGGCCGGGTCGACGGGACCCGCACCACCTCCAGCGTCTGGCCGGTCCTCCTTAGGCACGATGTCCACTAAAAAGTCAAAGACGTCCGTCCGGGTGATGGCAGCGGCCACATCATTGCGCTGGAGCGTGCGCCGCTTGTTTTCCTCGGCGTGCGCCCAGGCGCGGAGAGTCAGCTCCAAGATGAACATTTCGCAGGCCTAAAGAAAGAAATGGGGAGATGAGGACACAAGAGAGAGAGAGAGCGTGCGTGGATGCGTACCACGTGTTCTCTGCTGGTCTTTCCTGCCTGTCCGGGCGCCAGCGATGTCACCCGCACCGGCGAGAAAGGATCTCTGAGAGAGTGAAAAAAGGACCCAACCTCATCCTACACTCGAGGTTTTCCTTTTATTCTCTCCACTTTACTCACCCGCGCAAACAGGACGGGCGCTTCCGCGGAGATCATGCGGACGTCCTCATCCGACTTCATGATCTGTGTGTGTGTGTGTGTGTGTGGTGGGTGGGTGAGAGAGAGAGAGAGTGAAAGCCGCACGTGTCGTCAAACGGAGCGCCCTTGTCCCCCCTTTCTTGCGTCCCTATTTTTTTACCTTTTTGATGCGGGCGAGTGGCAGCTGGTGGTTTTTAAACTCGACCGGGTCCGTGCCGACAGCCTGCACCTCCCGCATTTGCTGGGACCAGAAAGTGCGCAGCGAATCGGATTGGGCCTGGGCCTGGGCGGCCGTTTGCTGGGAGTAGCCGCCGCCCTGTTGATGGAGAAGAGCGTGGGCCGCCGGGTGAGGAGCAGGGGTGGATGTGCAGGGGTGTCTTTGGGCGTGTCGGAGGCCGTGGAGATGACCTCATTTCTAGCCGCTCCGCATGCCCAGGGCAAACAAAGCGCCTTGAATACCTAATCACGGGCAGTGCACGGGTATGCACGCGGGCGGCACCAGGGGGGCGAACGAGCGATTGCCTCGTGAGACCGCCCGGCTAGCTGCGCCAGCCACACTCTCTGAGCTCCGGCGGCCACGTGCCCCCGGTGAAGGCGAGCTTGACTTCTGCACCATCCGATGGGCTTGCCAGCCACTTGCTCGTGTTTTTGGGTGGCGTGCGATGCAAGGTCTAGCAGGCAAGGCCGCGCACCCGCCTGACCAAGCCGCCGCTCGGCTAGGAGGAGAACGGAGAGAATGCAAAACGCCCGGCCGCCGGGGTCCGGAAGCTCTCACTTCTCCTCTCTGCCGACGCACCTGGCCAGCGTTGGGGTCGGTCATGATATACCGTGTGTGCGAGGAAGGGGTGGCAAGACGCGCGCGCGAGTGAAAAGTGGCGGGGGGTTGTGTGTGTCGCTCGCCCCAGAAGAGAGGAACGTCGTTTGTTACGGTGTGCAAACAGAATGTCCCCCCCCCCCAAAAAAAAACGTTCACACTACTGCGCGCGCGCCCGCACACCCGCACACACGCCTCCCCATCCACATCCCATTTCTACTCGAAGAACGCCAGCGACGGCGACCCGCTAGTCGCCCGCCCGCGCGGCGGCGTCGGCGGCCGCTCCTCGTTGACCGACTGCATCCAGGTGTCCAGGGCCGAGGCGGCCTGGAGAGTGGGGCCCGTGCTGTCGCCGCCCCCGCTCCCGCCCGCGCTGGCACTCCCGCCCGCGCCGTCCTCGCCGGACGGGCTGCCCGGGGAGTGGGCGGCCGGTGGCAAGGGGTGGATGAGCTTGGGCACCATGACCAGGTCCCGGCCCAGGACCAGGATGGCGCCTGTGAAAAGAGTGAGAGGTGTGTCGGTGGTCAGCGCAGGGTCAGGTCTCTCTCCTTTTCATCCGCCCGGAATAGCCCTGCGCTCCTCCCTTTTCTTACCGGCATTGTTGGCCGTCCCGCAGTAGTTCGTCGCCGAAAAGAGGGTGATCAGGTGGCCCTGGGCAAACCGTTCGAAGCCGTCCATGACGCACTCGTGCGCCCGGATGATCATTTGCAAGTCGTTTTCCTGTTTGGTGGTCGCGGGCGGGTGTGGTCGGAGAGAAAAAGTGAGCTCTCCCCGGCCAGGCACGACTTCTCTGAAACGCCGCCCCAGCCCTCCCCACCCCCACCATCGCGTACCTTGCAGAATTCCATGACCCGATCGGGCCCGAATGTGACCAGGCCGGGCCCCCGCGGGCTGGGCTGGACGCCCTCCACCGCGTCGTTTGTGGTCGGGTCGGACCACAGCAGGTCCATCAGCACGATGCCGCCGTCCTCCATGGTCAGCGGGCGTTGCAGGGCCGCAATCTGGTCGATGTGGGAGATGGACCGCCCAATGCCGCCGTGCATGCACAGGATGCGGTCCTCGATCAGGGCGGCCAGGGGCAGGTAGTTGAAGAGCGCATTGAGGCGGGTCCAGGCCCAGATCCCATGCGGGTCGCCCAGGCGTTCAATGCACTCCAGGCGGAAGCCAAACAGAGCGTTGATGTCAGCGGCCTGATTAATGGAAAGTAGACGAGAGCAAGCGTGAGAGAGGGGCAGGGTGGGGCGTCGCGGGAGAGAGGGAAAAGAGGGTCGGAAAGCGGTGGGGGGTTGTCGACGACCTCGACCAGCCCGAACCCAAAAAGAAAAAGAAAGCAGCGACCGACGCCGATGCGCAGCAGGGACCAGGAAGCTCCAACCCTCCACCCTTAACTCCCCAAACGCACCTCATGGTTGCCCCGGATCAGGTGGACGGAGGACGGTTGCTCAATCTTGAGGGCCAGCAGCAGGCAGATGGTCTCCAGGGAGTGGGAGCCCCGGTCGACATAATCGCCCAGGAAAAGGTAGTCGATGTATGTGATGTCGCCGGCCGTGCTGGGGGTGCCGTACTCCTCAAACAGGCGCATGAGGTCTCCGAACTGGCCGTGGAGGTCGCCGAAGATCTTGACGGGGGCTGAATGAAACGAGAGCGTGGGTGGAGAAGAGGTGAGGGTTCATGTGTGAGAGGTGTGAAAAAGGAGGTCCGCGTAAAAGAGGTCCGCGTAAGGTGCCGCCGCGGGTGTGCGGCCGCAGCCATTCCTAATCTGACGCCCGTGCGGGACAAAACCAGTATACCCTGTCCCACTTCCGCAAGCGTGCGGAGAAAGGCGCGACAGGCCTAGCCCCCGCGGAGCTTAAGAGTGCACACACACCAAAACTTGACCTCCCCCATTTTTGTTTGTTTCGCCGCACCACCCACCCTTCTGCCCCGCCTCACCCTCCTACTCCTCACCTTGTAGCTGCAACACCGTCGCCTCGTCCCGGAAGATGCGTTCGGCTTCATCGCACAGCTCGTTGATCTGTTCCGCGTTCAAAATGAAGGACCGGTCCTCGGATGGCTTCCAAGTTCGAGGGTGCAGCAGCTCTCGCAGGACGATCTTTGGGGTGAGAGTCAAGAGTAGAGGTGCAGGGATAAGTAGGAAGTCCGCAAAGGCGTGCGAAGAAGAAGCAAGTGCGCGGAGCATGGTGCAGCGCATGCGTAAGCCCCATCTGTCACTTCTCCGCATTCTCGCGCTCTCCCCTCTTTTCCACGCCACGGTCCCTTTCCACCCCTTACCTTGGCCACGCTTGGATCAGCGCCCGACCGCTCAAACATGGGCGACCCCATGCCGGCCTTAGAGACGGAGTCCGGGCCCAGACTGACCCGGCGGCTCTCGTTTTCAAACTGGTCGATCGACAGTTGCCGCACCATACCACGCAGGGAGCCTATAAAAAGGGGAGTGATTGGTACGGAGATGGAACCGGCAGGTGCAAATGAGTTGTGAGCATGCGTGCGGAGAAACAATGGAGGAAATAGACGTGCTCTCGAGTGCGCGCGACGCACTTAAGCCCCTCACCCCACTTAACTGCGGACATGTCACGAAACGCGCCGCCCGCCCCCTTCCGCCTCCTGCAAACACCCCTCCTTGAGCTCACCTGTCGCCTCTTGCGCCACTACCACGGCCCGGTGGTACAGGCGGACGTCGGGCGTGATGGGCGTCCGCTGCGCACTGCCAGCCCGGCGCTGGGACAGGGTAAGGCTAGTCGGGCTGTCCGTGTCGCCGTCCCGTAGGCCGCGGCGCAGGCTGTGGGGGGTGAAGGAGATGTGGTGAGTGCGCAGGAGAGGACAGGAGCGCGGAGAAGGGCGGGCAGAGGGTGCAGCGTGCGATAAATGTAGAAGCAGGGGGGGCGCGAAAAAATAGCGACTGCCCCCGCCCGGGCCCTCTTTTTCTCCTCTCTCCACTTTTTCATACCGTGCTGGCACTGCGTCGGGCGCCAAATCCTCATCCAGGCAGCGCAGGTCGTCGATGGTGCCCACCCGGCGCACGCCCAGGGCAGCCGCCGCGGCAGCCTCCTCGGCAGCCGCTTCCGCCAGCACGGCCGCGCCCGCGAGGCCGTGCTGCGCGTCCAGCCAGGCCCGCCTGTGGGTTTTTTTTAGTGGGAGAGAAAGATGAGCGCGCCCAACGGCACCTTGCCTCTCTCCAATCCTCTCCCCGATCCCCGGACTGTGTTTTCAAGCCGTCAAGGACCCTACTGGTGGGTGGCTCGGCCCCGTGCGGGGCCTCCCTCGCAAACCGGTCTTGAGGGTGGCCAGCCGAAAAGGAAACAAGCGGGAGCGCAAGACCCCCCACTCTCTTCCCACCCTACCAAGAAACTCACCACGCCGGCGCCCGGGGGTCACAAACCGTCAGCTCGGCCCCGCTGCCGCTATCATCGGCCAGTAGCATGTCTTCCAGCAGGGTGGACCCGCGCAAGCCGCCGTACAGGAAGACAAAGGGCCCGACCGAGGCTACAGCGTGGCGGCACCGGCGGGCCGCCAGGACGAGGGGCGGGACGGCCGCGTCTTCCGCCGCGGCCGCCGCCGCCGCGGCCTCACTGTCGGCGGAGGAGGCAGCCGCAGCAGACGCCGCAGCAGACGCGGCCGCGGCCTCTGCTCCCTCCGGCACGACCGCGTCGGCCGGCGACAGAGGCCCCGGCGAGCACCAGGCCCCCGCAGCCGTGTCGAGGACGGCCACCCCAGCCTCGTCCTTGACGACCCGTCCCCCACCCAGCGCCCCGCCCGTCACGTGCAGGCGGGCCCCCACAAAGACGGCCCCGTGCTGGTAGCGCGGGGCCGGCATGGTCCCGGGGGCGGCCGCCCACTCCCACCGCCCGTCCCGGTGGCGGGCCAGGCCGTAGGCATCGTCCAAGGGCACGCCTGCCGCGTCCCGGCCGCCGGCCAGCAGGAGGAGGCCGTCGGGGCGGGCAGCTGCCGTCGCATACATGCGAGCCGGCGGGTGGACCTCGCCCGCCGCCTCCACCTGGCGCCACTGGTATGGCTTGTCGGAGGTGTCCAGGGCCCACGCGTCGGCCAGGGTCTGCTTGCCGTCGTTGCCGCCCGTGGCGACAAGGAACCGGTTGGCGACCAGGGCAAGCGTGTGGGCGTAGCGGGCAGAGGGGCCCGGGCCGGAGACGACGACCCTAAATGTGGAGTAGGAAAGAGGGCGTGAGTCGCACGGCCCGCCAAAGCACGCGCCTGCGATGCCCTCTCATCTCATTAGAGAAGGGAATGGCGGAGGGCGGGTGTCGTGCGGGGCGCTGTCGATCCCCCCTCCCCCCACCCTACCCCCTTTTCTCAACCATCACCAAAAAACTCACCGGTGCCACCGCGGGCTGGCCGGGTCCGTGAAGTCCAGGACGTGCAGGTCCTCCGTCGCCAGGCCCGCCGGGCCGATGCCGCCCTGTGAAGAAGAAGAAGAGAAGAGAGAGTGCGTGAGCGTCTATCATGCGACCCCCTCCCGCCTGTCGATCGCCGTCCATTCCACGCCCCACCCCCACCCCCCATCGTCTCTCATTTCTTGTACCTGAATGACCACCATGTTGCCCACTGCCGCCGCCGCGTGCGCCGCCCGCGGGGACGGCGGCTCGCCCTGGGGCGTGACCTTGGTCCACTTGCCCGGGCGGACCTCGAAGATGTGGACGTCAGAGGTCGCGCCGGCGAGGCGGATGCCTGTGGAGGAGAGGAGGAGGAGTCAGCACGCCTGGAGAGAGACGAGAGGAGAGAGAGACAAGAGGCACACAGCAGAGCCAGGCACGCACACATCGCGCGCCCCGCGCTCTCCCACACATACCGGTCCCAGCCCCACCCGCAGGACCGGGCGAGGCGGGCGGGCCCCCGTCCGGGCGGGCCGTCGATTCCAGCGCGGTCGCGCCGCCTAGAGAGAGGGGGGGGGAGGTGAGAGTGTGAGAAAAGACAAACGACAACGACGCGCGACGCCCGGGGCCAACCAACCAGGCGCCCTGCATTGCCGCTGCCCGCTGTGACGCATCAACCATGCTGGGCGTGGGCGTGGGCGTGCGACGAGGCGGGCAGTGCCACGGCAAAACATCCCTGCAGGCGATCGGCCAACGCGTGGCATCAACTTCTCATTTGCTTTTCCGTCACGCCCCGCCGGCCCATCCCTGCGCCTGCGCCCCAAAGCACTGCCCCAAACCCAGGCAACTCACCAAACATGACCAGCCGCGCTGACGCCAGCGCGTCCGAGGAGGACGCGATTGCGGTCAGGGTGTGCCCACACCGGGGCCCCGGCGCGGGCCCGCCCGCGGGAAAGGGGCGGGGGCGGGGGGCCGGGGCGGCTTCGACCACGTCGTCCTCCATGATGGTGGAGGGGGAGGCCATGGAGGAGTGTGTGGTGAGCGCGTGTGCGTGCGATAGAAGCACCCTGCCTCGCACCACTTTGTCGGAGAGGCGTCTTAGGTCTCAGTACCCTGCGCGCCGAGAAGTGAGGCAAAGGGGCGGCGAGAGGGCGAGAGAGCATGAGCAAGCTGACCCACAATTCGTTTGGGGTGCCCTGGCGCTCACACACAGCATCGCCCACTCATGTCTACCCCCCACGACACCGTGGCCGGCATGGGCCGGTACCAGCCCCTCCTGGAAAGCTCGGACGGCGCACCCTCGCCCACCAACCACCACTTGTCATTGGACGCCGAGCGCGGCACTGAGCGCGGCGCGACTACGATGAACGACCGCGTCCGGTCCTGGGCCTCCCTGCGCGGCGATGCGTCTCCAACCTGGGGTCGCCCCATCACTGGTCGCCCGCCCTCCGGCTCCGGCTACAGCTACGGCCCGGGCGGCGGGCAGGCGGGCAGCGTGTTTGGATCCTACGGCGACGACGGTGGCGGCGACCGGGGTGGCGGGCTTGGCCTGGACGCGCCGGGACGCGCGTCTAAGCCCACCCTGGGCGTCCGCGATACACGGGGACGGTGAGTTGGTGGGGGTGGGGGCATCGACTGGGGGCATCGACTGGGGGCATGAATTGGGAGGGGGAGCGCGTTAGGGCCGCCAGGCGGGCTCGCATCAAAATCGACGCGAAAAACTAAAACTCACAACCCGCGCTCCTGCCCTCATCCGACTCTCTTCAGCCGGACCGGCTGGGTGTGCATCACCTCCACCGGCGCCAAGACCTCCTTCGTCTCAGACAAGCGGGGAATCACCCAGCGCTTCCAGCTGGGCGTCCCCATCCGGGACATGCGGCTGATGGACGCCGCCCCCGGCGGGGCGACGCTTGGAGACGCGGCCTTTATCCTGGTTCGCGACAACGCGGCCGTCGTCTGTATCGACTACATCCGCTTCATCGCCACCTCCGACTGTGTCATCCTGCCCATAGATGGCCTGGACGTGGGCGGCCGGGCGGCGGGCTTCGTGGCTGGGCTGCAGGAGGCGATCGTGGAGCACGCAGGCGAGGTCGCCCGGGTGGCCGCGCGCGGGGGCGCGACGACCACGGCCGCCGCCACCGCCGCGCCCTCCACCTCCGCCGCCACACCCCGCCCGACCGACTCGGCGGCCGCGTCCGCCGCGTCCTGGCAACACGAGGTCGCGCCCTTGCCCTTCGAACTGCACGTCCTGGAGGCCGCCCTGCGTGAGACAGTTGCCTCAAAAGCCCGGGCAGTGAAAAGCCTGGAAGCCGCGGCCACGCCTGCCCTGGACGCCCTCACCCGCCAGGTGACGGGCGCTACCCTGGAGCGCGTCCGCCGCATCAAGACCCGGCACCAGCGCCTGCTGACGGGCGTGCAGAGCGTGCGGGAGGCGGTGAAAGGTTTCTTAGATGATGATGATGACATGTTCCGCCTCTGCCTCACCCGGCGCCGGGACCTGGAGCGCGAGGCGGCGGGGAGTGGAGGGGGTGGAACGGGTGGAGGAGGTGACGGGATCGACGTGCCGCTTGGTGCGGCGGCGGCGGCGGCGGCGGCGGCGGCGGTGGCGGGCGTCCCATCGCCGGCCATGCCTGTGGGCCGCCGGTCGGGTCACCACCACCCCTACCCGACGGCCGCCACCCTGTCCATGACCCGGTACGCCTCCTCCCTAGTCCAACAGTCCGTCGTCGCGGCGGCGGCGGCGGCGGCGGCGGGCGAGTCGCCGCCGTCCGACCTGGCCACCGTCGCGAGGAGCCCCTTTGGGAGTGCTGGGGATGCAACAGGCGCTACCCCGCCGCCCGCGCATCCCCCGTCCCTGGGCAGCCTGGGCGGGCGCACCGTGTCCGGTATGGCGCCCTCGGGCGTCGGCGCGGCGGCGGCGGCGGCAGCGGCGGCCGCCGCGGCAGCCCAGGCCGCCGCCACGGCTGCCGAGGCCGCCAACGCGGACGCGATGGAGACAGTCGAAAACCTGCTGGAGTCTTACTTCATGCAGGCCGACGCGGCGTACGACGGCCTGGTGTCGCTGGGGGAATACATAAAGGACACGGAGGAGTGCATCACCATCGAGCTGGACTCCTCCCGCAACCGGCTGATCCGCCTGGAGATTGTCATCACGGCCGCCACCTTTGGTGTGGCTATCTTTTCCCTGGTCGCGGGCGTGCTGGGAGAAAACCTCATCATCCCCAAAGCCATCACCCAGAAGCCGTCCGGCTTCTGGCTGGTGAATGCGATGACCATGGTGGTGGCGGTGCTGGCGTTTGTGGGGGTGCTGGCCTACATCAAGTACCGGCGGCTGATGTGAAGATAAAGGCGGGGTTGTTCCTGGAGTGTGTTGCGAGATTTTCATTTATTTCTTTTTCTTTTTCCACGGCACGGCAGCGCGCATTTTTATCGGCCATCGATTACAGGTAGTAACACTCTGGACACGCTCGCAAAAACACGCGCGCACACATTCGCGCACACACACGCGCGCCGTCTCGGGAGAAGGGCTTTAAAAAAAAGGGGGGAGGGATCTGGACTGGGG
>Ga0315288_10004538_pt1 | contig 17688 bp, 14 predicted proteins | sample YL17G11_20_MG_FD_203454 | JGI IMG/M metagenome (GOLD analysis project Ga0315288, IMG submission 203454) | Sediment microbial communities from Yellowstone Lake, YNP, Wyoming, USA - YL17G11_20 | ecosystem: Environmental > Aquatic > Freshwater > Lake > Sediment | place: USA: Wyoming | collected... | reverse complement strand
GGTAGAGAAAAATCCGCGCCCTCAACTCCTTTAGACATCCGGCAGAAGGAGTAAGACCATTTATAACTGCCCCGATTCACCCCAATTTTCCAAGAGCTTCTGATACTCTGGGTCCTCATACCGCTCCAAAACAAATGCAGGAGCGTAATGCGGTAACTTGCTGCCAGTGAGGTGCGCGGCCAATAGTTCCCCTGCCGCGCAGGCAGCCATTACCCCAAAACCCGATAGAGCGCCGATAACGTAGGCGCCCTCAACTGGCAGTTTTCCAATCAGCGGCCGGTTCTCTCGGGTCTTCGTATAATAGCCACCGTCGACGGTTGCTTTGGGAAGCCGATCAAGATATACCTTCAGACCAGGAATCATTGTGCTCAATCCGCGCAGAACAATTTCAGGATAATAGGGGTCGATTGAAAACGGGAAAACGGGTTCCACCGGGGGTGTGTGATAAGCCCACAACCCGAGCAGGATGTCGCTGTCAGCGCCCCCTTCCGGCCTTGTGTGGACCCCGGATGGGAGTTCTTCGAGTAGCGATTTCGTCCCTTTGGACTCAGCTAGCACGGCGCGCTCTTCTTCTGACCAAGGTAATAGCACGGGATCGGTCCAGATCAGCATGGGTGCGTTGCGTGGCACCACACCCAGGTAATCTTTAAAAACCATCTTGAGGTGCAATTCAGAGAAGACTGGTAGCTCCACCCCAACCATCCGCCCAACTTCTTTCAGGAATGGTCCTGCTGCATTGATAAAACTTCGGGTTGAGATCGTAGCCGCTCCGCCGCCATTTCGAACGCGAACGGCCTGTATCTTGCCCCCCACCACGTCTATGCCTTCAACCCGTGCTGCCACGAGTCGAACCCCGTGTTCTTGGGCTCGTTCCAACATATACATACCCAACTGTTGAACGCTAAACCAGCCACACCGTCGAGCATGAATCACAGCCGCGACATTCTTTGAGAGATAGGGAAATTGATTCTGGATCACCTTTTGGTCAAGAATCAGGTCTGCGCCGGCAGGCTGATCCTCGAAGCCCGAGGGAGGGGCGGGAGTGTAAGGTGTGTCGCCAGGCTGATCAGTGTGGTAGCGGACAGCACCAGCACCCAGCTCAGCCGATTCCTTTACGAAGTGCTTGAAATATGGGATTCGATTTGGGTTGGCAGTGGCGTAGAGATAACCACGCCGGTTGAAGTGGAAAATGTTAGAGCTTTCGCGGGCCTGGTTTTCCATAATATCAATGCTACGGTTCATCAAACTCACCATAGCATCTCCAGGCCCAGGCCACAAGTTCCGATAGCATTCCGTAGATTTGTCACTGGTTACCGAAAGCGGTGTTCGTTCGTCTACGAGGACCACATTTTTAATCCCTTGTCTGACGGCCAGGTGATAGGCCGCAGAAATGCCGGCTATCCCTGCGCCGCAGATGACCACCTCTGATGTCCTATGATTGGAATCGTTAGTGACGTAGGTTTTGCGTTTATCCTCACCCCTATTCATCGACATCCTTTCCGATTCAAAGATCTTGATAAATCTCCCTTGATTCCTCTCCCCTTATCGGCGCATGCAGAGAGAAAAAGCAAAATTAAAAAAACAATAGCAAAGCACGGGGTTTTGATCAAAATTGCCGAAATCTTATTGAATTTTCCCATCGTGATCAAATTGATTGACTATCATTCCAGAAATTCAATGGGAGCGTACTTCACAATATGCAAGAGCCTTCAGGCCATAGCCCTAAGAAGAAATCAAATGTAACCTTAACCACCCGATAATATCGGCATGATGACGACGGAATTCTCATTTCCGATCAAACTGTCCAGATGACCTACTTTATTATCGATGAGAATAATGACATTCTTTTCAGGAAAGGATGAAGGTAACACTTCCCTTAAGGGTTTAGGGTTGTCCAAAACCAACTTTTTTTCCCGAGTGCCGACGACTTCTGCCAGGTAGCCCAAGAACTTAAGCTCAGCCAACTTAACCTATGATCTCCTTCGATACCCCTGCTAATCCGAGGTGATTGAGAGTTTCTTTAAGAGGAATGCCGTTCTGATCCCAGCCACGCATCTCATAATACCATGAAAGCATCTGATCGTATTTCTCTCTATCGACCTTCACCCCTTTCATCTTCCCTCGGGATTGGGGTTCCTCAAACCAGCGATCAGGCGGATAATCCCATTTTCTTCCGAATTGAGGAATTTCTCTTTTCCAGTAGGCCCGGATCAGATTATAGATGCGGTCTCCGATTTTATAAAGATCTTCCCAGCTCATACGATTCCCTGTAATCGCCTCCAGATATTCCAAGTACCAGTGAAGCCCAAAATTCACCTCGACCCACGGGAACCTACATACGGTTGCAGATTCAAAAAACCCTCCCCGGATTCGTTGAAACTCAATAAGCTTCTCAACCTTTTCTTTGCCATAAGAAAGTCGATCGGTTGATATCTCCCAGGCAATGATCCAGGCATCCTTGTGGCTGGCACCAATGGGAGAGGTCCCAAAGGAAAGGGCCATCCCTGGACAGGCATGGCAATTGTAGGCTGAGATCTCCAGCCCTTTGACATGCATGGCCCACCGATGGGAACCCTTGCCGATGGACTCTGCAGCAGTTCGAACTCCATGAGATACGAGTTTCCCTAATCCTTCTCCTTTTCCAATATCCGTAATCAGTTTCTGGACGAGCCCAAAATCTCCCCATCCAATCTTCTCCGGTATCAATCCTTTCTCAGAAGACTCCATCAGAAATCCGATGCAACTCCCCAGGGAAATCGTATCCAAACCCCACTCATCCGCCATCCGGTTTAATAGGGCGACCTCTCGTAGGTCTTTCATGCCAATATTGGGTCCAAGCATCCCGACATTTTCATAATCCAGTTCCGACGGCGTGTTGCTCGAATCGTTGATAATATTACCGCACTGCATGTTACACAGAGGGCATCCCTTACGATCCACTTTGATCTTCTTGACCCTATCCCCATCAAGCTCCTTGGAGTATTGAAAGGCACCCTCCCTGAAATTGTAAGTCGGGAGACAGGCATTTTCATTGCACCAATCAAAAGCCTGCATCGTTCCCTGTCCTACCCAGAAGTCATAATTCTCTTTTCCCTTTATTTCATCATATCCCTTCTTTCCGAATGCCTTCACCTTTTCATTGTCAAAGTTGGGAATCGAACCCGTCCCCTTGATCACCACAGCCTTAAGATTCTTAGACCCCATCACAGCACCCATTCCGGGCCTTCCTCCTGCTCTCCCTCTTTGGGACATGACAACCGAAATATGGATCAGATTCTCTCCAGCAGGACCGATGAGAAGAATCCCTGAATTTCTTCCATGTTTTTTCTCAAGGATGTCCTGTGCCTCAAATGTATTTTTACCCCATAATACAGAGGCATCCATAACCTGGACACTCTCATTCTCGATTAAAAGATAAGAGGGTTTTTCCGACTTTCCCTCCACAACCATGACATCGTAGCCAGCCTTCCTCAGATGAACGGATGCCATGGTCCCGATATTTCCATCTCCATAACCACCTGTTAAAGGACTTTTCGAAGCGACCACCATCTTCCCCGAACTAGGAAGGGGCTGCCCTGTTAGAGGGCCTGTTGAAAAGATGATCTTGTTCTTTTCGGACAGGGGATCGACATGTTTCACCTCATCCCACAAGAGCTTTACGGCAAAGCCCCGTCCCCCCATAAAATCCCTTTTCATCGGATCCGAGATCTCCTCTTTTAAAATCTTTCCATTGGAAAGATTCACCCTGAGCAACTTCCCCGTATATCCCTTCATCATGGAACCTCCTATCCAGACATTCGTCCCTATGAATATAATGTTCTAAGTGCCAACCTGTCAACGATGTATCCAGTAATAAGCATCTTTTCCCCGTGATAAAGATTAGACAGCGTATCGGGCAAACTCTTTTCTGCGGTGTTTCCAATAAGCATCCCATTCTCCATTTAACTTCAAGAGTCTCAGTTTTAGCAGAGGATTGGCATTTCTCTTATACCAGCTCATCCCACGCTTCTTAAACCTCTGTGCCACTGTGATGTCTACCGTCTTCTCGATCGGACCAGATCCGTATCCCTTTACCTTTGGAATATTTTCAATCCAATCCAGATTGCTTCTTACGTAGGTCATCACCTCCATGATCTTCTTTCTCTCCCAAGCATTCCTCACCAAAACTAATCCACACTTCTCACAGAGTCTCGCTCCCTCTGAGCGACTCCCCCTTAATCTCCTCCATCACCCTCTTCAGGACTCTTAAAAACACTTTTCCCCGCACCTTCACCAACTCCTCTTCTACCCAATAAACATCCGTCTGCTTTAATACTATACTGACTTCGAAGGATAATCTTATCTCCTTCATGGCTCACCTCCTCTGTGTCATTTGCACCTAACAAACACAGTATAAGGTGAGCCTTTTTATCTTCAATCACAGAATTAGGTATTCTTCCAATCGATTTTTTTAAAAAAGGGATCGATTGCATCAATAGGTAGCACGCTTTGGGAAACGACATGACCGCATGGAGATTGACAGGTCTCGTGAATGCACGGATGCAAGCTTTATCTTTTGAATTGAATATCTGGTTTAATCGTGCGAATAAAAGCCTTTGCGGCTGGTGAAAGATATTTTCTCTTACGTAATAAAAGACCATACCTCCTTTTCGTAAAAAACCGTCTCAATGGGAAAATATCGAGATTCCCCTCATCTTCCTTTAAGATCGTGAAACTATCTAAAATAGAGACCCCTAGCCCCAAACCCACATATGTTTTCACCGTATCAAAGTCATTAAGGATCAGAATCACATTCAGTTGTAATTGCTCTTCCGAAAATCTCCTCTCTATAAAAGGAGTGATGGTGCTTGAGTGAGGGAAACAAATGAAAGGAACCTTTGAAATCTGTTTCAGAGTAGGTGATTTTCTTGAGAAAAAGATATTATTTTTCGGCGCTATTAGCTTCAACTCGGTCTCAAACAGATCGTGATATGCCATTGTGTTGGGAATGGTATCAACACAAGCGATACCAAAATCTGCTTCCGCCGACTCAACTTTTCCCAAGATCATCTCCAAACCTCCCCCTTCCAGATCAAAACTCACGTTGGGATGAGTACTTGCAAAATTCATCACATAGGAAGGCAAGAAAAATCGGGTGACCGCGTGGGTCGTAGCCACAATCACCCTCCCTTTATATTCGAGACGATCCTGCCCAAGATCGCTCTTCATTTCTCTTATGATCTCGAAAAGGGAGATCGCTTTCTCAAGAAATAAGCTTCCCTCAGGAGTCAATTCCATTTTGCCTGAAGATCGATCAAAAAGTGTCACCCCGAATTGACTTTCCAAACATTTGATCTGGTGGGTTACGGTGGGTTGGTTTCGTCCCATGTCCAACCCCGCTTGCGTTACGCTCTTTCTCATGGCTACAAAATAAAATCCGCGTAACCATTGCAGGAAATCTCCAGCAATCTCTTCAATCATAATACCCTCCTAAAGGTTGCGATCTACCCATAGAATAAATGAATTAGCTTAAAAAAACAATTGATTAGACAAAAGGCCTATTAGCCCTTAAAATTCACAATGCCTTGATTATCCTTAACAATAAGCCTGGGATCAAAGAAGAATAAGTTTCTACGTAGCTTCATTTTAGTGCATTCAATAATCATGGCAAATCTTTCAGCCACCAAATAAAATTTTAGTGATGAAGGGCTATTCTCTCCACCGTTGGAAATGGGGTCTTACTTCTTATATTTGTCAAGAATTTTAGCACATTTCAAAAGCGAAGGGGGTTGGTCTCCCTTTCCTGTTGATAGGTATTCCCTATACTTCAGCACCCGATTTTCGTCAGGGGCGTATATGATAATAAAGGGCGTGACCCCCGTAGCGGTTCTCCGAAAGTTCTCCGGATTTCCCCCAGCCATATCTCCAAAAACCCTCTCATAGAATTTGAACTGAGGTGAATTAAGGTTCACAAGAGCAATTTTCATATGAGGGTGGGATTTAGCGAAGTCACGGAACTCCCTGACCTCCCGCCTGCATCGCCTGCAAACCAAAGTGGCAGTAATAAGGATCAGAGCTGTCTCTTTTACGGGAGTCGAAGGGAGGAAGTAGTCGAATTTCTCCTCTCGCATAAGGAAAAAGTTTCCGTACTTCTTCCCGATCTTGTAACATTCCGTCTCAAGACCGTATCGTTGGTAAAAGCGACGCGAGAGCATATCAGCAGCTTCAAGGGCCTTTTTCATATCACTCATGCGAATGGATCCATAGAGCTTCAATTCCTCTCCGTAGCAAAGTTTCCTTTCTCCTTTATACAAAGCTGCTTCCCTAATTTCTTTAGGATCGAGGATGAGGGCCTTTCCGGACGAGTCCACTACCTTTGTCCAGTATCCGTAATCAGTAAGGATCTCTCCGTTGAGTTTCGCTAATTGAAGAAGACTGTAAGAATCACCAGTATAGACAGTCACCCCCTCAGCCTCATCATCAATTCGGGTTCCGAAATGAACCTCGAATTCATTCAATCCGATAGGATAGAGGGTGATGCTGTTGATGTACTCTTCCACGCTTCCAATGCACCGCCATTCAATTCCTCTAAAATATTTCCCTTTTTTGTCTGGTTTGCCCTGAGAATCACAGCGCACAGCGCCTGCTAGACCTGTAAAGAGAAGGCCTGTATTAAATTGGCTATATAATGCCAGATCGGACCGTCTTTGGCTTTCTATAGCCTCTGCTTTTAGCTTTTCAAAGTGACCCTTGGCCTTATCGTATAACGTAGCGGTCGTTTCATCGTAGGGAGTTAGACTTTGCCACTCGGGATCGTCGAACTTGCCCCCTCTGTCCCAGAAAAGCATTCTTTCGATTTCTTCATCGGAACCGATCCAGGATTGTATCGTTTCAATGTTTTCTATAGTGACGTTTTCTGCCATTGATCTCCGTTCGTTCGCAGAGAATTTTGACATGAGAGCCCTATGCTGAGGAGTCATCTTTTGCATAAGGGTTTCCTCATGATGAGTAAAATTTTCCATCTTATCACTCCATTTAACGCGACTTGTCACTTTTTCAATTCTCGTATTTTATGGAGACCGGGGGTATTCTTCCAATCGATTTTTTTAAAAAAGGGATCGATTGCATCAATAGGTAGCACGCTTTGGGAAACGACATGACCGCATGGAGATTGACAGACCTCGTCAATGCACGGATGAAAGCTCTATCTTCTGAATTGAATATCTGGTTTAATAGTTCGAATAAATGCCTTTACTGCTGGTGAAAGGTATTTCTTCTTACGTAATAAAAGACCATACCTCCTTTTCGTAAAAAACCGTCTCAATAGGAAGATATCGAGATTCCCCTCATCTTCCTTTAAGATCGTGAAACTATCTAAAATAGAGACCCCTAGCCCCAAGGCCACATACTTTTTCACCGCATCAAAGTCATTAAGGATCAGAATCACATTCAGCTGTAATTGCTCTTCTGAAAATCTCCTCTCAATAAAAGGAGTTATGGTGCTTGAGCGAGGGAAAAAAATGAAAGGAGCTTTTGAAATCTGTTTCAGGGTAGGCGATTTTCTTGAGAAAAAGATATTATTTTTCGGCGCTATTAGCTTCAACTCGGTCTCAAACAGATCGTGATGTGCCATTGTGTTGGGAATGGTATCAACACAAGCGATACCAAAATCTGCTTCCGCCGACTCAACTTTTCCCAAGATCATCTCCAAACCTCCCCCTTCCAGATCAAAACTCACGTTGGGATGAGTACTTGCAAAATTCATCACATAGGAAGGCAAGAAAAATCGGGTGACCGCGTGGGTCGTAGCCACAATCACCCTCCCTTTATATTCGAGACGATCCTGCCCAAGATCGCTCTTCATTTCTCTTATGATCTCGAAAAGGGAGATCGCTTTCTCAAGAAATAAGCTTCCCTCAGGAGTCAATTCCATTTTGCCTGAAGATCGATCAAAAAGTGTCACCCCGAATTGACTTTCCAAACATTTGATCTGGTGGGTTACGGTGGGTTGGTTTCGTCCCATGTCCAACCCCGCTTGCGTTACGCTCTTTCTCATGGCTACAAAATAAAATCCGCGTAACCATTGCAGGAAATCTCCAGCAATCTCTTCAATCATAATACCCTCCTAAAGGTTGCGATCTACCCATAGAATAAATGAATTAGCTTAAAAAAACAATTGATTAGACAAACGGCCTATTTGCCATTAAGATTTATTAAACTTTGATTATATTTGAAGAATTGAAATCTAAGAACGTGGATAGCTTGAAAACGAGTACCTAATATCTGGAAGGGTAGTCACCCAAGGGGTTAAAAGAAGGAAAATAATCATCCAATGGCTGATTTCCACCAAGACGGTATCGTTACAACGATTCACGCTCTTTACGAAATCTTAGATCAGAATTCTTATTTGACCTCCTTAGAAGCAAGACTGGAGGAGTACGCTCGCCATATTCGTATTGGACTCCTTTTGCCCTTTCTGTACTCGGAAATTTTGAACCCCCAAGTACTGGATCGAATTGTTGATGAGATCGTGAAGGTACGTTACCTCCACACTGTAGTGGTCGGCCTTGGAGGAGCGACAAAAGAAGCCCAATTTCAGGAGGCTAAGAAATATTTCGCGAGGCTTCGCACATCCGAACGCGACATGAAGGTAGTTTGGATTGAGGGCCCTCGAGCCCAAGAGATTCTCAAGAAAATTCAGGCGCGGGAGATCAATACAGGCTCCCCAGGCAAGGGACAATCGGTGTGGCTTGCATTGGGATATCTTTTCGCACGAAAGGATTGCGATGTCATTGCCTTACACGATTGTGATATCCTTACTTACGATCGCATTTTTTTGGGACGTCTCATTCTGCCAACTGCCAATATCCACAATATTTTTCAGTTTTGCAAAGGGTACTATCCTCGCATGGCCCCCAAAGAGAAGACGATGTATGGCCGGGTTTCGCGGCTGTTTATGATCCCCTTTTGTGATACCATGGGAACTCTGATGCAAAGCCGTGGATATCATGAGATGGCCAGATTCTTCAATTATCACCGTGCCTTTAAGTATCCTCTGTCAGGAGAAGTGAGCTTCACTGCCCGATTGGGCCGGAGTCTTGACATTGCTTATGATTGGGGACTCGAAGTGGCTATGTTGTCGGAGGTCTATCACCGTGCCAACCCACGCAGGATCGCCCAGATTTCTCTGACCCCTAACTACGATCATAAGCATCAGGATCTCTCTCCAGGGGACAGCGGCAAAGGACTTCACAGAATGACCGTGGATATCGGGAAATTCTATTTCAATTACATGCGTTCTCACGGTTTACCCCTCGACGATGCCTTCGTAGACATGATCCGCTATACTTACTATGAAAATACTCGGAGGTTCATCAAAATTTATAGTGACGATGCAGAGATCAACAATCTTGCCTATGACCGTCATCAGGAAGAGCTTACAGCGCGCTATTTCCGGGATTTCTTGGAGACTGCCTGGACCGAATGTAAGAAGAATCCCAATGGAACCCTGATCCCCTCCTGGAACCGGGTGCTCTTTAGCGTCCCTGACATCTATGACCATCTTTTCAAAGCCGTGGAAGAGGATAATGCATAACCTCGGGGACGTTAGCTTTATTTTGACTGCGCATCTACCGCCTGCCTGCCGGTTGGTGGGACAGACAATCCATGGAGGCGCTGCTGGTCCAGGGAGTCGTTCTCTTGAAACGATCATTTGAAACATATCGGTATTCCCCTGGCAAAAGAGGGTGAGGGGAGATTACAGGATTCCGAAGCTAGAGTCAGGATAGGGAGGCACAGTTTTATGGAAGTCAAAGAAACCGCGGCTTGTGGCATTTCCAAGAGGGAGTTTGCCATTGAGCTTGAGAAAGAAGAGATCGTTAATATCTACCGTATTCTTAGTTATGCGCAGACGGGGATTGGGTTCTACAATGAAGACTTTCTGGAGGAACTCAAATCTCAGATGGCCTACATCATTGGGCCATCGCTAAGCGAAGACCCGTCACAAGACCTTGACGAGTTGACCATCCGCTGGGAAGATACGGGGACTGCTTATTCACTTGCTTTCAACGAGCCCGAGGCGGGAAAACTCCTTCAGATCTTAAATGCTATCGAACATCCCGGAGAAGGGTTCGACAAGGGGATGAACCAGAAACTCCTGAAAGAGATGGTGGAGATGGCCCCAATGGCCCTTCAAAATCTGCCGATTATTAATCGTTAATAACGGAGGAAATCCGACATGAACGTCATCATAATCATCAATGACTCCCTGCGCTGGGATCATTTAGGCTGCTACGGAAATAAATGGATCAAGACTCCCAACTTGGACAAACTCGCCTCTGAAGGCGCCGTCTTCGACTATTGTTATTCAGAAGGGTTGCCCACGGTACCGACTCGAACCACCTTCTTTACCGGTCGTTTCACCTTTCCTTTTCGCGGGTGGCAGCGTCTGGAACCAACCGATCTTTTGCTTGCCGAGGTATTGTGGAACAGAGGATATAACTCTGCCATGATCACGGACGTCTATCATCTGCACAAGCCGACCATGGCTTTCGAAAGGGGGTTCGATTACACCAAACACATCCGGGGACACGAAGGAGATCCCTTTGTTGTTGACGAATCCATCGAAGTGAATGTGGACAAATATTACAAGGGGGACGGCAAAGACAAATCCGTGAGGGCCCAGCTCATCCAGTATCTCAGGAACATTCGCCACTGGAAAAGCGAGGAAGATACTTTTGTGGCCCAAGTCCTAAAAGAGGGGATAAAATGGCTGAAGGACCAGAAAAAGCGTGACAACCTCTTTTTATGGCTCGACTGTTTTGATCCCCACGAGCCATGGGACCCTCCCTCGCCTTACAACCGCATGTACACGGATCCAAACTACAATGGTAAGGACATCATTCATCCCATCCCGGGAAGAGTAGAAGGGTATCTCACCCCTGAAGAGATCCATCACATCAAAATGCTCTATGCAGGCAAGATCACCCTGTGTGATCGCTGGATCGGTTTCTTCTTAGATAAAGTGCGAGAGATGGGCCTCTTTGAAAACAGCCTGATCATCTTTACTACGGACCATGGCGCGCCTTTCGGCGAGCACGGGTACATCAAGAAAGCCGAACCGGGGCTTTACGAAGAGCTCGTTCATATCCCACTGATCATACGTCATCCTGAAGGACTTGGAGCTGGCAAGCGCTTTAACGCGCTTGTGGAAACCACGGAAATCTTCCCGACCATCCTAGATTTTTTGAAGGTGCCTCGTCCACTTCGCATCCATGGCGAGAGCTTGCTCCCTCTCATGGCAGGCCAGGCGGAATCGATCCGTGATTACGCCTACATGGGATATTTCAAACGCACCTGGAGGGTGAGTGATAGGATCTGGAGTTTTACACTCGGTCTTGAAAAAGGCAGACCGAACGAACTCTATAATTTGAAGGAAGACCCTGGGGAGAAAAAAAATCTCATCACCAAGGAACCTGCAAAAACCATGGAGCTGGAACTGGAACTCCGAAGGTTCGTCTCTAACCTCCGCTGATTCCTCGCTATGCAGGCTGCACAGCTAGAGAGGGGACAACGAATGGACGCAAGCCTGAGCGCTTGGACCGGGTACCCTTCCAATGGGCGGTAAATTCTTCTGTATTGACCACAGCTCAAACAGATAGTGAACCAGCGGGAGCCTCCATTTCATGGCAACCACCTTATGGGCCGTTGTGGCAAGAGACTTTGACTTCGCTTCACAAGTCAAAGCACGGGTGGTCAAGCGCTATATGACGGTGTCCTTTTTAATAACGGCGGACGCCCTGAAAAATGAAGAAACCACGAAGATGGCCGCGAGTACAAGCAAGCCAACCGAGATAGGTCTTGTGAAGAAAATGGTGAAGTCTCCCCGCGACATATCCAGTGAACTACGCATTGCCCGCTCCATCATCGGACCGAGGATGATCGTCAGGATCGTGGGAGCTATGGGAAAATCCAGTTTCTTATAAAGGTAACCCAGAATGCCGAAGCCGAGGGTCAGGCCAACATCAAAAACGCTCTCATGCACGCTGTATGCCCCGATGACACAAAACCCAAGAATGACCGTGTAAAGGAGCGGCGTGGGTATTCTCAGCATGGATACCCACATGGGGATCATAGGCAGGTTCATGATGAGCAGAACCGCGTTGCCGATGTAAAAACTTGCTATGACGGCCCAAACGATTTCCGGATGTTCCTTGAACAAGAAGGGACCAGGAATGAGACCATGCATCATGAAAGCGCCCATGATAATCGCAATGACGGCTGACCCTGGAATGCCCAGAGTGAAAAGGGGGATCATAGCTGCATTACAATAGGCATTGTTCGCTGTCTCCGGCGCTGCGACGCCTTCAATCATGCCGGTACCGAACTTCTCGGGATGTTTGGAGAGTCTTTTTTCCACTCCATAGGAAAGGAAGGTTGGAACCAAAACTCCTACGCCTGGGATGAGTCCCATGAAAAACCCGATGAGGGTCCCACGGATGATCGGAAAGACAGAGGCTTTGAATTCCCTCCAGGTGAGCCACATTTCTCTGAGCTTGGTGTTGATCACCGTAGTTTTTGAACCCTCTGCAATAAGCAGCAGTTCTCCGATCCCAAACATGCCCATGGCGATGGGAATGATCCCAAATCCATCCAGCAGATCCGTTTGCCCAAAAACAAAGCGAGGGTTGCCCATGACAGGATCAATTCCAACCATGGCAAACAACAACCCAAGGACAGTCGAAATCAGGCCTCTTATCATCGATTTACTGGCGAGACTTGTAGCAAGAGAAAGCCCTACAAACATCAGAGAGAAGAATTCCGGTGGGCCGAACTTGAGGGCCATGGCTGTCAAGGGAAGAGCCAGAAGCACCAACCCCATGGTTGCAACCGTGCCTCCTATAAAGGAGCCTATCGCAGCAACCGCCAATGCAGCCCCACCCCGACCTTTTTTTGCCATTTGATAACCATCCAAGCAGGTAATGGCTGAGGCGGCTTCACCCGGGACATTGACAAGAACCGAGGTGATGGTGCCTCCATACATTGCTCCGTAGTAAATGGCAGAGAGCATGATGATGGAGGAGGTAGCAGGCATCCCGAAGGTCATGGGAAGCAACATCGCTGTGCCTGCTGCAGGGCCAACGCCGGGCAGGACGCCAATGATGGTTCCTAACAAGCAGCCCAGGATCGCGAACAGCAAATTCAGGGGCTGAAAGCATATGATGAATCCGTTCATGAGAAACTGAAAGGCGTCCATTTTGGCTTTCCTATTTTCCAAAAATGGATATGAACGATTCTAAGAAGTCGTCAATCGGTTCGAAAAGACCGTCAAAAGGCCCCAGTGGCAGTACGACCCTCAGCACACGGGTGAAGACCCAGTAGCCGCCAACACTGCCAAGGACGGTGAAAAGGATGATGGTGTACCATCTCACACGGCCCAGGGTGAGAAGCAGAAAAGGGAAAAAGACCATCATGGTGAATCGGTATCCCAGAGGTTTCAAGAACGCTGTGGCCCAGACCCAAGCGCCACAAATGGCGAGAGCTCTGAGATAGCCCAACTTGGAATCGAAAAAGTCATCTGGCATTGGCTCTGATTCCTTGAAGGTGGCCTGGTAGAACATCGCCACTGAAAGTGCTGCGAGAACCAGGGAAAGCCAAAAAGGAAAGAAGCCAGGTCCGGGGCCGAGGGGAGTATAGTACCTGAGCTTATAGGACTCATAGGCCACAAAGACAGAAAAGAGAAAGAGAAAGACAGCTGTTATCTGGTAGGGCCGTTTCATACCAATCGACACTCCTCAATTTTGGTGAAGAGTATCCTCACACTGCACGCGATCATCAGCAAGGTTGCGCAACACCAAAACCAAGGGAATCAAATATCCACTGTGGGCCCTTCTCTTAAGAAGGGCCCACAAAGATGAACTAATCTTGCTTTTTTCGGGCTGCCTCGACCAGAGGTTTGATCTGGTTCCCCAACTTGTTCAGGTATTCCTCGGACTCCTTCGCGCCTCGGAACTTAACGGAAGCCCCTAACTGTTTTATCTTGCCAGCATACTGTTCATCAGCCGCCGCCTCTTTCAAAGCGTCCTCTAATATCTTCATGATCTGAGGAGGGGTCCCGCTCGGAGCAACAAAGCCTTCGTTATTAATCATAAACACGTTGTAACCCTGGGCGATCATTGTTTTGACCCCTGGCGCTTGGGGATTCTCTTGCTCGTCCATGATTCCAATGATCCGCGCGAGATCCCCTTTAGTGGCCACAGCAGACTCGACAAGCGTACATACCAAGCCGTCGGTGTGACCACCAAAAAAGGCTGTTCGGGCAGGCGCTGCTCCATCGAAGAAAACTGGGGCGAACTTTGCGCCAGTCTGATTTTCAATTTCCAGAACCGAAAGGTGAGGAGGCAGCAAGATTCCGGTTACGGCCACCTTGAACTTCTCAGGGTTGGCTTTGGCATAATCAACCACATCTTTCATCGTTTTGTAAGGGCTGTTTTTGAGTAACATAAATAAGAAAGGGTCAAAAGAAAATAATGCCAGGCCTTTGAAGTCCTTTCTGGTATAAGCTGCTTGCCGGGTAGGATCCAAAGCTGGGATCAAGGTACCTGGAAAACTTCCAAGGAGAATGGTGTAACCGTCAGGCTTTGAAGAAGTCAGTTCTGTCATGCCTACCTGAGTGGCAGCTCCGGGCTTATCAGAGACTACCACCGGAATCCCGAGTCTTCTCTCAAGGAGTGGGGCAATAATGCGGGCTTGAGTATCGGCACTTCCGCCAGCAGGGTAAGGCACAATAATGGTCAGGATTCTGCCTTTTTTAGGGTAATCCGTCACCTCGGCCGCAACCACCCATTGGACAGATCCTCCAACAAAAACCATCACAATAAAGATAACCATTAGGACTTTTACAAAATGATTCATAGGTTCCTCCTTTCCTCTTTGCTTTCCAAAAGAGTTTTAAAGCATTACGACTTCCACCCTACCTAACTTCGTGTGTAATGTTCCCTTTAACCTTACGGAAAGATCTTAACTTTCGCACCTATAAGAAGTTACGAGGTATCTTATCAGGAAGAATCGTCAATTTCCCTCCAGCGTCCTTCACAACCAGACTGAAAAACCTATCAACAACATCTTGCTTGTCTTTTGCAATATTGTGATTACAGCCCGGATCCTCTTTAAGGTCGAATAAACTCACATCGCTGCAATCGCGTCGGCAGAACATCCAGTATCTTCCATCATAAGCCATAACCCGAGTCTTCAGGCCGCTTGTAATATACTCTCTAAAACTGGATCTCTTGCCTTCCACCAAATCCCAAAGGTTATTCCCCTCAACATGCTCGGGGATCTCCTCGCCAAGCAAGTAGAACAGGGTGGGCAAGTAGTCATGGGTGTAAACCATGGAATCTATTGCGCGAGGTTCCTGTTTAGGGACCTTTATGAAGAAATTCAATTTTAACAGTTCCGGATACAACGCCTCCTGCGGTTTGCCCGTGACACCATGATCTCCCAACAGAATACCGTGGTCGCTGAGTAATACAATAATGGTATTCTCCATGAGGCCAAGGTCTTCCACCATGCTGAGAAAGTATCCCAGCCAGGTATCCACCATCGTCACCTCACCTGCGTAACAGGCTTGCATATATTTCAGCTCAGATTCTGTTAGAAAATCCAAATCTAAAGAATAGGGTGGCCATATGATTTCCTTGCCCTGATAACCAGGACTATAGAGATCGCGGTAACGTTTGGGAGGATCCCAGGGCTCATGTGGATCGAAGGAATCCACCCAAAGGAAAAACTTTTCTGCCTTGTAGTTCTCCTCTATCCAACGTGCTGCTGCACGAAATACCTTGGGGGGAAACCATTCCTCTTCATGAAGCCGACCAGCCACTTTCCTCATATATATCTCCATCGGAAAGGTAACATCGTGCATTTTTTTCATTTCTTCTGTCAGGAAAGGGCTATAATCCATAACATGATTGGCAAAGCTTCTGCTGCGATCCACTTCCTGACCGCGGATCAACTCCCAATGTTCAAATCCTCGATGGTAGTTCATCGCAGGTCTGAAGAGATGATACGTGTCTGTGATGAAACCGGTCAAATACCCCTTCGCACCGAGTATCTCAGCCATAACCGGAGTATCGTGATCTATGGGGCTCCAACCAGGAATCGGATGCCAGTAGTGGTTTAGCTCCCAGGTGTTAAAATAAGGGAAGATGCGTTTTCCGGTAAATAGAGCCTTGCGCACAGGCAAAGTAGGTAGGCTCTCAGGAAAAGCATTCCTGAACTGCACGCTCTTGGATGCTAAAGCGTCCAAATTCGGCGTTCTGATCCATGAATTGCCATTAATCCCCACATGGTCAAAACGCAACGAATCTATCATTATGGTAATTAAATTCATCATTCTCCTCCCGTTCTTTGTTAGCTCTTATGAGAATCTCGCTAAAGCCTGAAATGAACTCTTTAATTCCATAGTCACCTTTCCTCATGCCATCCCATCACACCTATTTGGGCTGAAGAAAATATGATTCTGAAAAGCATTCCCTGCGTACCATTTACTGCGGGATTCGCACAAATCCTGCAAACGATCAAGCACCTCTTTGATGCTTTGCTCGTCGGTGGCAAATAAGAACTGCCGTTTGAACACAACTTGTCACTTTTACAGCAAGCCCATTCTATGGAGAGCAGAAATATTTTTCAAATCAATTTTTTTGAAAAAGGGATCGATTGGATCGATAGGTGGCACAGAACAGACCTATAAAGTGAGACCAAATACCTTTAAGATATTAAGGGGAATCTTTTTCATAACATCACATCTAACAACGAGTGTTTCCTAATAATTTTGATTTTACATTTTCGTTCCCCAATACAACATTTCAAGCAGAAATCAATGAGATAATTTATACAAGTTAAGCTTCTTAGGGTAGAAAAAATTTATATGATTTTATAACCTTTTCCACCATTAACACTTCTCTGAAGAGAGCAACTTCCCTCAATGAAAATTCTTGACAAAATTTTAGATCTCTGTATCATAATTCCCTGATATTCCTTCCAGTGATAAGAACACATGGATTAGCCGTCCAGGTATTTCCGTTGTTGGTTTAAGATATAGCCATCTTCTTGTGGGGGTAAGAGATGGAAAGAGTGAAGAGACATGGCGATCGAAATGACGAAGCCAGGTTTTTTATTTAGAAGAGGAGAGGGAGAGATTTTAACGAAGGGATTGAATAATTTTCATATCAAATGAGGGACGAAAATGGAAAAGTTGCAAGGCATATGTGTGGTCATGGTAACCCCTTTCAAAGCAAACGGGGAGGTTGATTACGATGGAATCCGCAAGAATGTCTCGTGGTGGATCTCCGAAGGTGTCCATGGTCTGATTCCTTTGGGAAGTACGGGAGAATTTGCGAGTCTGGATGATCGTCAAAAGATCAAGATTACCGAAACGGTCATGGACACCGTGCAGGGTTGCATCCCGGTGATCGTGGGGGCAACTGCGGAGACGACGGGGAAGGCAATTGAAAACGCCCGTGCCGCGGAAAAGGCCGGGGCATCTGCTGTTCTCATTCTTCCGCCTTACTATTACATCCCCAGCCAGGAGGAGATCTATGGGCATTATCGAAAGATTGCTGAAGCCGTAGACATCCCCATCATGATTTATAACAACCCCTTTAGCTCCAAGGTAGACGTGAAAGCTGAGACCGTTGCACGGTTAGCTAA
>Ga0315288_10004537_pt1 | contig 17691 bp, 19 predicted proteins | sample YL17G11_20_MG_FD_203454 | JGI IMG/M metagenome (GOLD analysis project Ga0315288, IMG submission 203454) | Sediment microbial communities from Yellowstone Lake, YNP, Wyoming, USA - YL17G11_20 | ecosystem: Environmental > Aquatic > Freshwater > Lake > Sediment | place: USA: Wyoming | collected... | reverse complement strand
CTCCGCCCGCCTAACCCCATAGGTTTTCGGCGTCACCTCGCAGAAGACCAGGATGAACAGTATCATCCCCAGCGACGCCCAGGCTATCTGCCTTCCCCCATCGCCCGACAGCCTGATCGCGATCGCCGTCGTGTAGGCCGAGGCCGCGATCACTGAGACATTGATCAGCAGGATCAACGTGCTCAGCACCTCTTGCCTGCCCTCCACCAGTTCGAGCAACCGCCTGGCCGCCCACCCGCGCTCCTCCGCCAACTGCCGCGCTCTCCCCACCTCCATCCTCACCAGCGCCGCCTCCGACAGCGAGCTGAAGGTCAGCACCACCCAGCACACGACAACCGCTGCGATCGGCCCCTGCAGCCTCGCCAGTTCCGCCCAGAACAGAGACGAATCGCTCATTTCTCCCCCTCCGTCTCCTCTTTGGCCCGCGGCTCGACCTTGGCCCTCACCCGCGTGATCCGATGCCCCTCCAGCTCCTCCACGATCAGGGTGATCCCGCCCAGAGTCACCTCATCCCCCGGCTTCGGAACCACCCCAAGGTGCGCGTACAGCAGCCCTGCCAGCGAATCGTAATCTCCCTCCGGCAGCTCCACCCCCAGCGCCTCGGATACCTCGCCTATGCTCATGCGGCCGTCCAGGAGGACCGCACCGCCTACGATGTGCTGCACCGCCGGTCGCACCACATCGTATTCATCGTAGATGTCGCCGACCACCTCCTCCAGCAAGTCCTCCAGCGTAACGAGCCCGGCCGTTCCGCCATACTCGTCCAGCACGATCGCCATCGTCCGGCGCTTCCGTCTGAACTCGATGATCAGATCGCTCAGCTTCTTCGTCTCGGGCACCCGCAGCGGCTCAGTCATCACCTGTGTTACCGCCGACTCGCCCTCGCCCCTGACCAACAGTGGTATCACGTCCTTCGCGTGCACCATCCCGATGATGTCATCGAGGCTCTCGCCGTAGACAGGCAGCCGCGAGATGTGGTGTTCCGTCGCCGCCCTGCCCGCCTCCGCCACCGTCGCCCTCGCCGGGATCGCCACCATATCGGTGCGAGGCACCATTACCTCGCGCGCCGCCTTGTCCCCGAACTCGAAGATCTGGTGGATCATCACCTTCTCTTCTTGCTCCAGGCCTCCCGTCTCCGCCTGAAGATCAACGATGGCGCGTATCTCCCCCTCTGTGATCGGCGCCTCCTTTGCCGGCCCGCCCCCCAGCAACTGCGCGAGTACCTCCGCCACAAACCCAATCGCCCGCGCCGGCACGGATAGCACCGTCGTCGCCAGCCACACCGGCGCCATCACCGCGCCTGCCACCCGCTCCGGGTTCGCCGCGGCATAAGATATGGGGACCATCTCGGCGAAGACCAGCACCAGCACCGACATCGCCACAATCGCGACCCACACCGGCAGGCCCAGTCCTGTGATGACCCAGTTGGCGGCAATCGCCTCTGCGCTGTAGTTCACGGCCGTGATCGTGATCAGGATCGCCCCCAGTGTCGTCGCCGGCCTCGCCAGCAACTTCTGGACCATCTTCCCCGCGAGCCCTGCCGCTCTCCTGGCGCGCCGGCGGCCAAGCGCCATCAGGCTGATCTCGGCGGCCGAGAACAGCCCCGAAGTGAGCAGCAGCAGCGCGATGACGATGACGGGTCGTAAGTCGGCGACGGACATGCTAACCACCTGCCCGCGCCAGAATTCCGTAGAGGGTGAACCCGACCACCAGCGCCACCACGGTCCCGATGACCACCTCACGCACCGTATGTATCCCCGCATCCACCCGGCTCTGCGCCACCAGCAGCGCCAGCACGAAGGCGAGCGAACGGATGATGACGTCGGGCGTCAGAAACCAGATGCTCACGAAGCAGAAGAACGCCAGCGCGCTGTGCGCGCTCACCAGTCCGCCCCTCGTAAGGGTCCCATGCCGCCCCCAGATCTTCCCAAGGATAATCGCCACCACCACCGTCACCACCCCCACCAGACCGATATGAAGAAAATGCGGCGCCGGCCTGGTCGGTATTCCCTGCAACGCCCTCAGCGTATCGGTGTTGACAAACACCCCCAGCGCGATTACGCTCCCCATGATCGCCGCCACCAGCACCGCCGCCCCGCCCACATCCTTCGCCATCTTGGCCACTGGATGGTAGCTCGGCGAAACCAGGTCAATCACCAGCTCGATCCCCCGGTTGATCGTCTCCGCCAGCACCACTATGGCAATGGACACCAGCAGCAGCAGCACGTCCACCCGCGTGACCCTCAGGATGGCGCTCACGAGCATCATGACCGCGCCCACCAGGCAGATGAGCCGCATGTGCCAGTCCTGCTGCAGCACGTGCAGCAGCCCATCCACCGCGTTCCGCACGCTGTCCAGCAGCCCCCTGTTGTTGCCCTTTACCAGCCCTGCCTCACCTTCTCCAGCAGCGCCTGGGCCCTCTGCATCATCCGCCGTCGCTTCGCCGCCGTCTCGTCGGTCCATCCCGTCAGGTGTAGGATCCCATGTGTCACCAGCAGCGCCAGCTCGTCCTCCAAGCTGTGCCCCACCTCCTCCGCCTGCCGCGCCGCGGTCTCCGCCGAGACCGCCACATCCCCCAGCAGCGGCCCTGCCCCCGCCGGCCCCGTGTCCTGCGGGAACGCCAGCACATCCGTCGGCCTGTCCTTCTTGCGATACTTGCGGTTTAGCTCCTGGATCCATTCGTCATCACCGATCACGATGCTGAGTTCCGCCTCCGGGTGACATCCCTCCGCCGCCATGATGGCTTCCGCAAGCCGCTCCAGCCACCTCCGCCGAATCCGTCGTTTCTGTCTGTTGGCTACGGTCACGGTCACCTGAGGCGACATCCCCCGACAGCTCTATCCCGTCTGCACCGGCTCCGGGTAGGCGATCCTGTCTCTGCACAGCGAGGCCGTCAGCACCTTCGCCATCACCGCCTCCGCCGTCGTAATCTCCCGGAACGTCAGCTCGCACTGCGCCAGTTGCCCGCCCATCACCCTCTCCCGCACCATCTCCCTTACCATCTGCTGCACTCGCTGTGCCGTCGGCTCCGAGATAGACTTCGCCGCCGCATGCACACCGTCCGCCAGCATCACCAGCGCCGCCTCTTTGCTGCTTGGCAGCGGCCCCGGGTAGCGGAACTGCTGCTCCGAGACATCCTCCGGCCGAGACCCGGTAAGCGCCTGGTGGTAGAAGTAGCTCATCGTCGTGGCGCCGTGGTGCTCCCCGACGATGCTCACCACGGCCGGTGGCAGCCGGTGCTTGCGCGCCAGCTCCACGCCGTCTTTCACATGTGCGATTATGATGAGGCCCGAGAGGGAGGAGGAGAGCTTGTCGTGCAGGTTCTCCACCCCGAGCAGCCCCTGGTTCTCCACGAAGAACGCCGGCCGGTTCAGCTTCCCGATGTCGTGGTACAGCGCGCCCACGCGTGTCAGCAGCGCGTCCGCCCCCACCGCTTCGGCGGCGGCTTCGGCCAGCCCCGCTACCATCATCGAGTGGTGGTAGGTCCCCGGCGCTTCCGCCTGGAGTTGCCTGAGCAGGGGCATCTGGGGGTTCGACAGCTCGAGCAGGCTCAGATGAGTCGTGATCCCGAACGGCCGCTGGAGCATGTAGATGCCGCCCAAGGCCAGCGCCGCCGCGCCCGGCGCGTAGAGCGCCCCGGCCAGCACGGCGTGCTTGGCGATGGTCATCGCCTGCGCCCCTTGCAGCAGCCCCACGGCCACGACCAGCACCAGGTTCACCGCCGCCACCGCGCCCACCACGACGCGCAGACGCGACATGGGCCATAGCTGAGAGGCGAACGCCAGCGCGGTGACGGCGCTCCCCAGCGACAGCAGTGTCGCCGGCAGCCCCGCGTTGGCCATTAGCCCCACCAGCAGGCTCAAGGCGAGCGCCAGCGCCATGGCAATTGTGTCTGCCAGCAGCGCCGCCGCCATCAGCGCCACCGACGGCACGATGAGCATCCAGACATTCGGCAGCGCCAGCATCAGCAGATTGACCACGAACAGCGAAACCGCCGCCAGCAGGGCCAGCAAGAGCAGCAGCTTCGGCTGCGCGTAGACGGAGGGAGCCCAGTGCCGGGTCTGCAGTCCCAGCAGCAGCACGATCAGGCCAACGATCAGCAGAGTGGAGACAAGCCGCCGATAGTCCAACCGCGGGCTGGTCAACCCCAGCGCCTCCAGCATCACGAGGTGCTCCCGCGTCACCCGCTCCCCCGGGAAGACCACCGCGTGATCCGCCTCGATCGTGCGGACGACCTCCTGCACCCGCTGCCTCGCCTCCTCCTTCGCCGCCTTCAGCGCCTCTTCGTCATACCGCTTGGTCGGCGCCACCTCCCGCCTCACCACCGCCGCCAGCAGGCCGGCCTTCGCTGGCTCATGCTCTCGGCGCGCGGCCGCCCCCGCTTCCTCTCGCGCCGCCCGCAGATCGGCCGTTCCTTCCCGGATCTCCTTTGACATCGTCTGTCGCACGATCGTCCGCGCTCTCCCCTCCAGCCGTGAGAGCTCCGCATCGCCGGCGCTCGCGGCCCACCCCGCGGATTCCGCGGGCAACCAGCTCAGCCGCTTGCGAACGCCCGCCACTCCTTCCGCCCTGGCTTCCTTGAGTGCCGCGAAGTCCTGCGTCACGCGTTTCTCCGCGTCCGCCCGCGCGAAAGGCAATGGGCTGTACTCGGTCGAAACCCGCGCCGCCGCCTCCTCACGCAGCCGCTCGGTCTCCTCCCGGTCTACATACTGCGCCATGCGTTTTGCCCGCACCAGCGTCGGGCTCGGCTCCCCCACCCGCAGCGACACACGTCCGGGAAAGAGGTTGTACCCCAGGAGAATGAGACACAGCGTCGCCCACGTGAGCACCCCGATGCCCGCGCGGATCGCAGTCGGCCAGTGCCGCCACCGGTTAGCCTGCTCGCCATTCCTAGGCCGAGCGGCGCGCAGTCGTTTCATTGTCTCCCACCGGTGTTCCTCGCCTCGTGCTGCTCGTACGCCTGGATGATCCGCTGCACGAGTTCGTGCCGAACCACATCCTGGTCGGAGAAGTAGACGAACGCTATCCCCGGTATCCCCGGCAGCACTTCCCTCACCTGGTTCAGCCCGGACACCTGCCCGCGCGGAAGGTCGGTCTGCGTGATGTCGCCCGTCACCACCGCCTTCGACCCGAACCCGAAGCGCGTCAGGAACATCTTCATCTGCTCCGGTGTGGTGTTCTGCGCCTCGTCGAGTATCACGAAGGAATCGTTCAGAGTGCGACCCCGCATGAACGCCAGCGGAGCCACCTCGATCACCCCCTGGTGGATCAACCGCTGCGCCTTCTCCAGATCCATCATATCGTACAGCGCGTCGAAAAGGGGGCGCAGGTAAGGGTCAACCTTCGCCTGGATATCGCCGGGCAGAAACCCCAGCCGCTCCCCCGCCTCCAGCGCCGGGCGCGTCAGGATGAGGCGCGAGGCCCGACCCTCCCGCAGCGCGTTCACCGCCATCGCCATCGCCAAATAGGTCTTCCCCGTCCCCGCCGGGCCGATGGCGAGGGTCAGGTCGACGCGCGCGATCGCCCTTATGTACTCCCGCTGAGTGTGGGTGTGAGGCTTGACCGGCTTCCCGCGGTCGCTCACCAGCACCACCTCCGAGAAGACCGCGTCCGCCGCCTCCGCCTGCCCCCCGCCGACCATCCGGGCGGCGTACTCCACCTCCCCCGGGGTTATCGGGTGCCCCAGGCGCACCAGCTTCACCAGCTCCCCCAGCAACTCCGTCGCTCGCCCTACTTGCTCTCTCGTCCCGGTGACGCGGATCTCGTTGCCGCGCGCTCCGATGCGCGCCCCAACCGCTCGCTCGATAAGTCGGAGGTTCTCGTCCCGGGTGCCTGCGAGCGCAACCGCCTCGTCGCTATCTGCAACGACAACTTTGCTTTCTGAGACTTCGTCCACGAAGGCGCCTGGCTTTCCCGAGGGCCACGCTAAACCGAGGCCGCCCGACTCCACAGGAGAGGGCGGCCTTCCAGGGGCTTGACTGAAGTCGCCGCCAGCGACCTGGCCGCGTCTATCACGCTTCCTATCACCGCTCGCCGCGGCGGCGGGCAGCTCTCCGCGCCCGCCGGATCGCCGCTGCCTGCATCCGGCGCCGACGGTCGCTCGGTTTCTCGTAACGCTCCTTGCGGCGAGCCGCCTCTAGCACGCCGTGCGTGTGCAACTCCCGCTTGAACCGGCGCAGCGCGTTTTCCAACGACTCATTGTCGCGAATATGAATAGCCATATGCACTCTCCCCCCTTCCTTTCACCAGACTGCGTCGGGCGTGGAGAGTCCCAATCAACCCCAAGCGTCTTCGGTGGTGCTGGCAAAGCCGGCCGAGGCGCGCACACTCTGCGCCCGCAGCCCGCAGGGATTATACCAACTCGCCTAGGGCGTTGTCAAACGACCTCCCGCCCCCGCTGTGCGCGTCCCCTATCCAGGCGGCCACCTCATGGATCGTCCCCCGAGCAGGTGAAAGTGCACGTGTTCCACCGATTGCCCCGCAGCCGGGCCGCAGTTTGACACCAGCCGGTACCCCAAGCCCGCAATGCGCTCTTTCTGAGCAATCTCGGCCGCCGTCCTCACCAAATGTCCGATGATCGCATCATCCGCTTGGACCAGCGCGTCCAACGAAGCGACATGCCTTCGCGGAATGAGAACAACGTGCGTCGGTGCCTGTGGGTTGATGTCACGAAAAGCTACCACAAGCTCATCCTCGTGGACCTTGGTTGACGCTATCTCGCCCCTGGCTATCTTGCAGAAAATACAGTCCGCCACAGCAGCTCACCTCCCTCCGCCTCGCCTCCGGCTCCTAGGTCAGGCCCAGCCCGAGCAGATCCCGGGCGTTCTCCCAGGCGATCGCCTCAACCTCCCGCGGCTCCAACCCGATTCGCATCAATCGCGCGACGTCCCTGCCGGGATGGGCCCAGGGGAAGTCGGTCCCAAACACGACCCGATCTGCCCCGTGCGCCCTCACCATCTCGGCAAACTCCTCATCCCCCAGGTCGGTCTCATGGCAGTAGGAGGTGTCGAAGTAGACAGCCCGGCCGACCAGGTCCCGCCGCACTTCCTGCCACATCTGGTAGCCGCCCATATGGGCCACAACCATCACCAGCCGAGGGAACCGCTGATGCACCTGAGCGACGGCCGCGGGCGTGGCATGAACCCGGTCCAGCGCCCGTATCTCCTGACCGCTGTGAAACAGCACTACCAGCCGCCCCTCCGCCGCTTCGTACGCCGGCCACATCCGTTCGTCATCCGGGCTGAACTGCTGGAAATTCGGCTGCAGCTTCACCCCGCGCAGTCCCAGGGTCAGGATCCGCTCGACCTCGCCGGCCAGATCGTCCAGCTCCGGGTGCAGCGCCCCGAACGCCGCGATTCGGTCGCCGTTCACGCCGGCTGCCCAATCGTTGATCGAGCGCACCTGATCGGCGCGCGTCGCCACCGGCGCCACCACCGAAACATCCACCCCGCACTCGCCCATCACCCGCAGCAAGCCCGGGATGGTTGGCTCGGCCACCACCTCCACCTCATAATCCCGAGTCAGCGAAGCAGCAGCCCGCGCCGCCACCTTCTCCGGGAAGGCATGGGTGTGGAAGTCAACGACGTGCCTGGGCCGTCCTTCACTCACCTCTGGTCTCATCTCCGATCCCGAAAACTCGCTTCGCGTTCTCCGTCGTGACCGCGGCGACCGTCTCCAGGTCCTCGCCTCGCGCCTGCGCGGCCGATTCGGCGATGATCCTCAGATTCGCGGGCTCGTTGTCTCTGCCCCGCAGCGGCTCTGGTGTCAGATAGGGGCAGTCCGTCTCCAACAGAATCCGGTCGCGCGCAACCATCGCGAGAACGCGCCTCAGTTCCTGCGCTGAGCGGTGGGTGATCCGCCCACCGAACCCCAGCATCATCCCCAGCTCCAGTGCCCGCTCCGCCTGCTGCCGCGTGCCGTCGAAACAGTGCCACACCACTGCGCCAGCTCCGTGCCCCTCCAGTGCCGCCAGCACCGCCTCCTGCGCTTCCCGGCAGTGCACGATGAGCGGCCGCCCCATCTCCTGGGCCAGCTCCAGATGCTTCCTGAAGGCTGCCTCCTGCGCCTCCCGCGGGGACAGAATGCGGTAGAAATCCAGCCCCGTCTCCCCGATGGCGACCACCTTTGGCGACTGCGCGAGCCTCCGGAGTCTGCTCAGGTGCGTCTCTCCCAACCCGGCCGCGTCGTGGGGATGCACGCCCACCGCCGCCCATACTCCCGCGCGGCTCTGCGCCAGCTCGACCGCCTTCTGGCTGCTCTGGAGGTCATAGCCAACGACGAGCATGTCGGCGACGCCGGCCGCCCGGGCGCGCGCGAGGACCTGGTCGAACCGACGGAGCAGTCGTGGATGATTCAGGTGCGAATGCGTATCAATCAAGCGCCCGCGCGTTCCGCCGGACGCCTGCCCTCGTCCCCTCATCTCATCCGTTGACGTCCGTTGGGCAGGAGCTTGCCTCCCGCCACTGTGTTTTGGCCGTCCGCGCTTGCCTGCCGCAGGCTCAATACCATCTTCAGCCCATCCTTGTTCGGCCCGTAGTAGTGCGGGATGACCCGGCTGGGCACAAACCCGAAGGCCTCGTAGAGCGACTGGGCCGCTCGGTTGCTCACGTCCACCTCGAGGTCCGCCGCCTCCACCCCGTTCTCCTTCAGGTACTCCAGGGTCGCCCGCAGCAGCGCCCTCCCCAGCCCGCGCCTGCGTTGAGCCGGCTCAACTGCGACGGAGGTAATGCCTCCGCGTCTCACACCCAACCACCGCAGCCCCACCCGCGCCAGCGCGTAGCCCGCCACTCGCCCCTCCTCGTCCTCCACCACCAGCAGCCCCTTCCGGTCCCGGAACAGGTGTGCAAGGAAGGTCGTGACGCTGTACGCCTCCGGCCCGAACGAGGCGCGTTCGATCCGCACTATCTGCGCAAGGTCACTCAGCGCGAAACTGCGGACTCTCATCCCTCTGCCTTTCTCACCGATACCACCTCGCCGGTCGAGATCGTCCGCTCGACCCCAGCGTCAGCCAGCAGGAGCCTGCCGCCGTCATCCACGCCCTTGGCGCAACCGCGCCAGGTCCTCCCCGCCACCTCCACCAAGACCTCTCTGCTCGCCAGCGCGTCACGCTTCCGCCATTCGGCCACAACCCTCGTACCATCTCCCGTCACGTCCGGCCAAAGCGCCTCCAGCCGCGATAACAGCCTCGCCGCCAGCCCGCCCACCTCGTGCTCCCGCCCCGTCACTTCCAGCAGCGTCGCGGCAGAGGGCCGCACCTCTTCCGGGAGATCTGTCAGCCGCAGGTTCACATTCATCCCGACGCTCAAGATGGCGCCTTCCCAATCAGGCGAACCCGTCACCAGCACCCCGCCCAACTTCCGCTCACCCAGCACGAGATCGTTGGGCCACCTCAGCCTGACCCCACATCCCGCCACCTCCTCCAGCGCTTGCACCGCCGCGACCGCGAGGCCGAGCCCCAACATCCCCGTCCTCTCCGGCTCCAACGCCGGGCGCGTCACCACGGACATCCACAGCCCGCCCTCCGGCGAGGCCCACTCTCGTCCCCGCCTGCCCTTTGCCCGCGTCTGCCGCCCGGCTATCACCACCCCCCCGTGCGGCCCGCCCTTGCTCAGCCACTCCTCCGCCCGGTCTATCGTCGAAGTCGTCTCATAGAGCCAGACGAAGGACTTCCCGAAGCACTCGGTTTGAAGCTCCTTGAGGAATCCCTCAAGGGCCGTCTCAGTCATCGGCGATCTCGAGCGCCAGGTCCAGCGCCGGGGCCGAGTGTGTCAGCGCCCCTACCGAGATGTAATCCACCCCGCACTCCGCCAGTTCCCGCACCATCTCCAACGTCACCCCGCCGGACACCTCCGTCTGACATCTCCTGCCCACCAGCTCGACCGCCTCCTCTATCTCGGCCAGCCCCATGTTGTCGAGCATTACGACGTCGGCGCCGGCCGCGAGCGCCTCCTCGACTTCCTCCAGCGTCTGCACCTCCACCTCCACCTTCACGAGGTGGTGCACGTTCCCGCGCGCTCGCCCCACGGCCTCTCCCACCCCTCCTGCCGCGCGCAGGTGGTTATCCTTTATCAACACTCCGTCGAACAGCCCCACGCGATGATTCCAGCCTCCCCCTGCCCGCACCGCGTACTTGTCCAGCAACCGCAGCCCCGGCGCGGTCTTCCGAGTATCAACGATGCGCGCACTCGTCCCCTCGACCGCCTCGACGAACTGCGCGGTGAGTGTGGCGATGCCGGACATGCGCTGGAGGAAGTTGAGGGCGGTGCGCTCGGCCGTGAGGATCGCCCGCGTGCTGCCGGCGAGCCTCGCGACCACCTGCCCCTCCGACACCCGGTCGCCATCGGCGACCTCCGACTCGAAGGTCACCTCCGGATCACACATCTGGAAGACGATCAGCGCGACGGCCAGGCCGGCGATCACCCCCTCTTCCTTCGCCCAGATCTCCGCCCGGCACTGCGCCCCGTCATCCACTACGGCCGGGGTCGTGATGTCACCCGAGCCGACATCCTCCGCCAGCGCGCGCCGCACAATCTCGCTCAACACCGCCCCAGGGATCTCGTGCATAGTGTCGTGATTATGCCAGGAGGCAGAGGGGGGTGTCAAAGGGGGTCCTCGCACAACAAACGACACCCCATCGTGCCTTGTCGTCGTAGGACGCGGTCGCCCGACCGCTCCAGAAGGCATCGGAAACGCCAAAGGCAGTGGCAGGAGGCCCCTCGGCTCCGCTCGGGGTATACAAGCTCCTGCCCAACGGGTTGCGCCCTTAGACGACAGCCAACATCCTCTCAATCGCCCGTCGCGCCTTGGCAGCGATCTCGGCGGGGACTTCGACGTTGTACTGCATGTCTTCCAGCGACCAGGCCACCTTTTCGAGGGTAATGCGTTTCATGTTCGGGCATGTGGTCAGGAGACTGACCGGATAGAAAGTCTTGTCGGGGCTCTCTTGCTTGAGCCGGTGGATCAGCCCGACCTCGGTGCCGACGATTACCTCGCGCACGTCGCTCTCCCGCGCCCAGCGCAGCATCTGCCCGGTGCTCAGCACTTCGTCCGCGAGGTCAATCACATCGGGCGTGCATTCCGGATGTACGATCACGACCGCGCCAGGATGCTGCTGCTTGAGCCGCAGCACATCCTTCGTCAGGATGCGCTGATGGGTCGGGCAGTACCCATCCCAGAGGATGATCTCCTTGTCGGTGTGGCGCTGCACCCAGTAGCCCAGGTTTCGGTCCGGCAGAAAGAGGATGCGCGGGTCGGGCAGGCTGTTGACGATCCTCACCGCGTTCGCCGAGGTGCAGCAGATGTCGGCCTCCGCCTTCACCGCCGCCGTCGTGTTGACATAGGCCACCACCGGAATCCCCGGCAGCTCCGCCTTCCGCTTCCGCACCGCCTCCACCGGCGCCATCTCGCACATCGGGCAGCCCGCCAGCGGGTCGGGTATCAGCACCGTCTTCTCGGGGTTCAGCAGCTTCGCCGTCTCCGCCATGAACATCACCCCGCAGAAGACGATGACGTCCGCCTCGACCGCGGTTGCCCGGCGGCTAAGCTCCAGCGAATCGCCGGTGAAGTCGGCGATATCTTGCACTTCACCCAACTGGTAGTTGTGCGCGAGGATCACCGCCCGCCGTTCCTGCTTGAGCCGGGCGATGCTGTTCGCAAGCTCCGTCTTCGGGTCAACCGCAACGGTCATATCTACACCTGCCTCCCCACGCTGGGATTATGACACTGGCGAAGAGGGGGTGTCAAACGCCGACACGATAACGCCGTTGTCGTCGCCTCCCAACGCCACCGGCCCCGCGGCCTCCATCACCACGTTATCAACCAACCTCGCGCTCCCCACGAATGCCGCCAATGCCAATACCGCGCGGCGCTTCACGCGCCGAAGCTCCTCCAGCGTCTCTGCATCGCGTAGTTCGAGGTACTGGAGCTTTACCAATGGCTCGGTGGCAATCAGCTCGCGCGCAACGGCGATCAGCGCGGACGCGTCACCCTCGCCCGAGGCGAACCAATCCCGCGTCGCGAACAGCCCCCTGGAGAGCACCGTTGCGGCCTTGCGTTCCTCCGGCGACAGGTACGCGTTGCGGGAGGACATAGCGAGGCCGTCGGGCTCGCGCACCGTCGGCACAGGCACGATCTCGAGCGGCAAACGCAAGTCGCGCGCCATCCGCCTGATGACCAGATACTGCTGATAGTCCTTCTCGCCGAAGAAGGCCTTGTTCGGCAGCACGATGTTGAACAGCCGCGCGCACACCGTCGTCACACCCCGGAAATGCCCAGGGCGGTGCGGCCCGCAGAGGCACTCGACGAGCTGGCCCGTCACCTCGACGAAGGTCGAGTCACCCGGCGGGTACATCTCCTCCACCGACGGCGCGAAAACCAAGTCCGCGCCCGCCTTTCCCGCTTTCTCCACGTCGCCCGCGAGATCGCGCGGATAGCGCTCACAGTCCGTCCCCGGCGCGAACTGCGTCGGGTTCACGAACACGCTCACCACCACATAGCCGCACTCCTCCCGCGCCCGCCGGATGAGCGTCAGATGCCCGTCGTGCAGTGCCCCCATGGTGGGAACGAAGCCGATAGCATGGCCTGCCGCGCGCTCCTTCGCCACGCGCTCGCGCACCTCCGCGACGGTTGTCACAACCTCCACCACGCTACGGCCCTCCTGACCCGAGCAGCTCGCTGTACTGCCCGAAGTAGCCCTGCCAGAAGCTCAACACCACGGCCGCGATCGCAAGCGCCACCAGCAGGTAGAAGAAGATCCCCGCCGCCACCGCCGTCTGCTTGCCGCCGACATCGGTCTCCGACTCATAGTATTCCGCAACCTTCTCCAGCGCGTCCTCGATAGAGCCGGCGCGCTCGGCGGTTGACAGCATGTCCAGCGCCATGTCCGGCACCTGTCGGGTCGCCGCCACGGTCTCCGCCACGGTCAGGCCGTGCAGCACGCCTTCCGCCTCGGTCACCAGCGACTGCTCCATCGCCGCGTTCCCCGTCGCCGAGGCCGCCGCCACCAGCGCCCGATGCACCGGCACCCCCGCCGACAGCAGCATCGCCAGCGCCCGCGCCCAGCGCGCCGTGGCCATCCGCCGGCTCAGGCTCCCAAACCAGGGCAGCATGAGCCTGACCGAATCAAGCGCCCGTCGCAGCCGCGGCAGCCGCATCAGCAGCCTGCTCCCATACCACAGCCCGGCTAGCACCAGCAGCAAGGGGAGCGACTGGCCGAAAACCACGCTGAGCCACGGCCCGAAGCCCCCCAAGATCAGCGTCTTCGCCGACGGAATCAGGATCAGCGCGACCAGCAGCATCTTCGGGTAGAAGGTGTGCCAGCGGTACATCTGCTCGATCTCGAACGTCCGGTCGAAGTACTGGGCGAGCCGGGCGGCGGTCTGCTCGATCAGCCCCGACTCCTCGCCCGCTTCCATCACAGCCAGCGCGGTAATCGGGAAGGCCGCCGGGTACTTGCGCATCACCGATGTCATGGGCCGCCCGCGAACGGCCTCCTCCACCATCTCCGCGGCGGCCTGGGCGAGAATCCGGTTCTTCGTCCGCTTCGCCAGCGTCCCCATCCCCTCGCTCACGCTCATGCCCGAGGACATCAGCGCCTTCAGCGAGGAGAAAAACATGGCGCGGTGCTTGCTGCTCACGGGATAGAAAACCGGCGCGAGGACCTGGCGCTTCAGGACTTCCCATTGCTCCGGCCGGGGTCGCGCGACACGCTGCACCGTCACAACGAAGTACCCCTGCGCGCGCAGCTCCCGCGCGACCGCCTCCGCGGATTCGCCTTCAAGCGTGCCGCGCTCGACCCGACCCGTCTTCTGCCTCACTTCATAGGTGAAGCTTGGCATGGACCCTTTGCTCCCTGCTCAGCCGCGCCGCCAGCTCCCCCGCCGTCTCCCCGCCAGGTGTATTCAGGTCCGGTGCGAGTTCCGCCAAGGGAGCCATCACGAACGCCCGCTCCCACATGCGCGGGTGCGGGACCTCGAAGTCGGGTTCGACGACATGCTCGTCGCCGAGCAGCAGGATGTCTATGTCGAGTTCCCGCGGTCCCCATTTCGCGCGCTGCTGCCGACCGACCTCGGTCTCGATCTGCTTGACGAGCTTGAGCAGGTCGCGCGCGCTCATCTCCTCCCCCACTTCGACCTCGACGACCATGTTCAGGAACTCCGGCTGGTCGGTCACGCCAATCGGCTCAGTCTTATAGACGCGGGATTGCCGCCGCAAGTTCACGCCCGGCGCGGCTTTCAGTCGCGCGATCGCCTCCCGCAGGTTGCGCTCCGGGTCGCCGACGTTCGCCCCCAACCCCAGAAAGGCACGCCGCATCATCTCACTCCTGCTCACAAACGACGGAAATAGAATCCCAAATAGAACCGCGGAGACGCTGAGCACGCAGAGCACTCGCAGGCGAACTCGTGAATGTCTCAGCGGTTTCCTTGCGTCCTCTGCGACTCTGCGGTTAGCGGTTCTTTTAGCGTCTCTGTGCCTCTGCGGTTAAGCCTCCCAACGATACTCGATCTCCGGCGCCTCGTACTTCACCCGCAAGATTGCGTCCGCGACCCGCGCCACGCGCGCCATCTCCTTCGCATCGTGCACCCTTACGATGTCCGCGCCCGCGGCGACGGCCAGCGCCACCGTCGCAGCCGTGCCCTCAACTCGCTGATCAGGCGGCAGATCGCCCAGCAGCTTCCCGATCATTGACTTGCGCGATGTGCCCACCATCACCGGGCACCCGAGGCTGCGAAACTCCCGCAGCCTCCGCAGTATCTCGAGATTGTGCTCCAGCGTCTTGCCAAACCCGATGCCAGGGTCAACGACGATCTGCTCGCGTGTCAGCCCCGCCGCCTCGCCCCGCGCGATCCCCTCCGCCAGGTACTCGCTGATCTCGCCGATCACATCCGCGTACTTCGGCTCCTTCTGCATGTCGCGGGGCGTGCCCTGGATGTGCATGACGATGACCGCGGCGCCCGCCTCCGCCGCCACCCGCGCAAGCTCCGGATCGGCGTGCAGTCCGCTGATGTCGTTCACGATCGCCGCGCCGCGCGCCAGCGCCTCCCGCGCAACCTCCGACTTGTAGGTGTCAACCGAGATCGGGACTTGCACCTCCCGCGACAGCCCCTCGATCACCGGCAGCACGCGTCGAAGCTCGTCCTCTTTGCTCACCGGCTCCGAGCCCGGCCGCGTTGACTCTCCCCCGATATCCAGGAGGTCCGCGCCCTCCTCCACCATCCGCAACCCCTGCGCGACCGCCGCCTCCGCATCGCTGCCCAGCCCATCCCCGGAGAAAGAGTCCGGCGTCACGTTCACAATCCCCATCACCAATGTCTTCTCGCCGAGCTTCAGCTCGCGGCCGCGGCACCGCAGCACCCGCTGCGCCGGCGCACCGAACCCCTTCACCGCGGCTTCCATTCGCGCGGCCATCTCCCCGCTGACCCTCGCGGCTGTCGCCAGGAGTTGCTCCATTCCACCCATGACGACGACCTCGGCCCGCGTCGGGTCCGCCCGGCCCGCTGGTTTGGCGAGCACCGCCAGCGCGCCGACCTCTTTCGCCGCGCGGCGCAAGCCCAGGGCTTGCTCGAGAGAGAGCGGCCCCACTATCACAGCCCGGCTCAGCCCCCGCGCCACCACCATCTCGACCACCGCGTGGTCGGACCCGCGGGCGTGTAGCTCGGCGAGAACCTCATCGCCCGCGAGCGAGTCCAGAACGCGGGCCCTTATGGCCGTGTCTCTCATTCGCTTGCTCCAGCCGCCGCCACCGCACCGCTCAGTCGGTGACTGCGGCCGCGGGGTGACATACCCCTCGCCCACCAGCGCGGCGGCTCGATCTTCACCGTCACCGCCCCATCCATGTCCGTCCTCATGATCTTCGCCTCGACATGGTCAAGCTCCCGCAGCATCTCGTCGCTCGGGTGCCCGAATGTGTTCTCTTCTCCCACGCTGATCACCGCCAACTTCGGACTGACGGCTTGGATGAAAGTCGGTACAGCCGGCCCGCTAGAGCCGTGATGCGGGACCTTCAGGACGGTGGACCTGATCGCCGCCCCCATGCCTGCCAGCCGCCGCGCACCCGCTCGCTCGACATCGCCGGCCAGCAACACGCTCTCATCACCGTAGACTATCCGCAGCACCACCGAGTTATCATTCAGCTCTGCGCCCGTCCCCTCGAGCCTGGGATCCGGCGGGCTCAGCACCTGCGCGTATATGCCGCGGCCCAGGTTGATGTGCTGACCCTCGGCGGCGCGATGCATCGGGATCTTGCGTTCCTCGACCAGCTCCTTGAGCTGCTTGTAGCTCTCGCTGTCGCTCTCCAGCATGGGATCGAGGACCATCCCCACCGGCACGGCCTCAACCACCGCCGGCAGCCCGCCGACATGGTCCTCGTGCGGGTGTGTGATGACAAGCACATCTATCCTGCTGACCGCTCTCGCCAGCAGCGCCGGCGTCACCACCTCCCGTCCGACGTCATACTCGGTCTGCCGCCCCTGCCACCCCCCTCCGTCCACGAGCATCGTCCTGCCACCAGGCGCCTGCACGAGGATGCAATCGCCTTGCCCCACATCGAGCACGGTGATGGTGAGCTCGTCCGATACCTCGCCCCACGCCGCCCACCATACCGCGATGACCGCAGCTAACAGGACGAGAAGAAGGATTCGTTCGCGGCTGATCTTCATGGCATCAGTCTTCGTCCCCGGGGGACGTCATCCCCTCACCCCAATAGCCCACCCCTGCGACAGCAGGGGTGGGCGCATTCAACATCGTCTCGGTCCTGTCCATCCCCCACCCCTTGCCTCCCTTTGGTCAGCAAGGGGTAGGCTACTGACAATGCGACTCGCCCTCCGCCATTCGTGAGTAGCCTACCCCTGCGACAGCAGGGGTGGGGCGGTTGTCGGCCTGGCATATTCGCGATCCCCACCCCTCGCCTCCCAACATGGGCAAGGGGTAGGCTACTAAGTAATCCGCTGTGGCGGCATGTGGTATCGCCACTCGGACTTCCGGACGTCAAAACGCTCGGTAACCCGGTCCACCGTGACCACAGCCTCACCGCTACCGCCATACGCGTGCCAACTCGACCACCGCCACATATCAGGAGAGTCCACCAGGCTTGCTACGACAGGGTTCTGGTGGATATACTCAAGCATCGCCCTGAACTCCGCGAGGTCGCGGCACACCCGGTCATGGAAACGGCGTTGCCACACCGGTCCAGTGCTCCCGAGCATCTTCCGGATCGCCGTGCCTGACCTGCTCTTTATGCGGTGCATTGCTTGCGAGATGTCGTAGGGCGCACAGGTTGTTACAAGACAGTGCCAATGATCAGGCATGACCACGTAGCCATGCACTGTCATTCTGCACACCTCACGCGTCTCACTCAGTGCGGCCAGCACAAGGTCAGCTACGCGCCCTAACGTACGTGGCCCGCACCACAATTGCAGCTGACAGGTCACAAAGTACGGAACCCCATGCACTATCACCCTTCTGTTCTTCGCCACAAGCAGACCTCGCGTCGCGGGGTGGGGGCCATTGTCCACGCGCTCCTGTTAGCATGCCCCACCCCTCGCCTCCTAACGTCGGCAAGGGGTAGGCTACTGTCTATTCCGATGCCAGGTAGTCCCCCCCCACCAGCGGCCTATCCCGCCGCGAGCTTCGCCCCCAGCTTGACGCCCTCCACGATGGCGGCGATGCGGCCCTCCTTGTCCTCGAAAGGCTCGC
>Ga0315288_10004535_pt1 | contig 17699 bp, 13 predicted proteins | sample YL17G11_20_MG_FD_203454 | JGI IMG/M metagenome (GOLD analysis project Ga0315288, IMG submission 203454) | Sediment microbial communities from Yellowstone Lake, YNP, Wyoming, USA - YL17G11_20 | ecosystem: Environmental > Aquatic > Freshwater > Lake > Sediment | place: USA: Wyoming | collected... | reverse complement strand
AATTTAAATGATATTGATAAACCTATTAATATTAATAAAATACAACAATTGCAATCACAAATCTCTAAAAGTATTAAAAAATCTAATCAATTAAAAGCAAACATAGAAAGCCAAATAAATCAAATTAGTTCATATACTGTACAAGCTTCTATAACTTTTAATACTATTGGTAATACAAATGATGCAATTAAATCTCAATTTCTTGTTGAAAAACAACAATTAAAACAAGAAAAAGAAGAAATAGTACAAAAAATACAAAGCTATAAATATGTATTGCAACATACTATAAATATGACTAAAGATTTGTTAACTACTACAGATTATCCTTCTAGATATAGAACAAAATATATTCAAAATTTATCTCATAATGTGTATGGACTTATGAAACAGGAATATGATAATATTCAGCCTACTGTTAAATCACAATATGATAGCATATTAAATTCATTTAAAAGTATAGATGATATTTTAATCGCAGTAACTTTAGTTATAACATTATATTTAGCTAATAGAAAAACTTTATCAAAAAAATCTAGTCAAACTTTAAATGAAATATCAACAGATGCAATATGTAAAAATGTTGTAGAACCCTTTGATGTTTCTATTAATGTAACACCATTTGAAACTAATTTAAATTGTCCAGTTATCACAGATGATGTACTAGTGCCACACACGCCAATATCAGAAAAGCTAAAAAATATATCTTGTGAAGTTACTCAAAATATACCTATAATAAATGATGCTAGTATTAATGAAGATTTAATTACAATAGCTATCATACAAAATAATAGTTCTGATAATTTAGATATAATTATTACAAAAGATTCATTTGTAAATCAAAAAATAAAAATTGCTAATTTATCATCAACATCTATTTTTTCGCCTGTAACCGGCTATATAGATAATGTAACAAAAAATCAAATAGTTATTCGTGATATAACTGATACAGGAAATTATACGTTAGAATCTCAAATAAATTTATTAAATCAAAATTATCAAGATTTAAATAATATTAATGCTTTTATTAAATCATATGATATACTTACATTATATGTTCCTATGTTATCTATTTCTACTGTAGATGATGCGTCTACATATGATGTAAATTCTGGAATAGATGGACAATTCAACGATATTTTAAATGCTTTTAATTTTATTAATAAAAAATATAATAAACAACTACAAAAAATAACAGAGAAAGATAATATTGAAAAACATGCAAAAAATGAAACGCTTATACAAATAAAAAAAGACATAGATATATTAAATGATATATTTTTAAAAAATATAAAATTATTAGAAATTACAGCTGACAATGCTGCAAAAAAAACAAAAGCTAAATCAAATGAATATGAATTATTTGAATACTATACATTAGAATTAGGCGCAATATTTAATGGACTAGAATATCCTACAAGTTATGAAATTAAATTTAGAGATATTATAAATGAATTTATTAATATAAGATATGTGTTAGAAGGATATAATAAAAATTATTTAAAAAAGAAAATTTCTGAACAACTAGTTATTATCAATGATGAAAATAATATTAATTTATTTATACAAGCATTTGCTACTTATAATTCAAAAAAATCAATTTCAGATTTAAAATTTTGGTTAGCTGGAATTGCTAATGCAAATAAAAAATTGAGTATAATAGATAAATTAACATATGTAAATAGAATAATATTTTTATTTCAACTATATTTAAATGCGGATAAAATAATTCAAAAATATACAATACTTAAAAAAGAAACTTCTTTAAAAAAACAAACAATAAAAGAGGGCAATATTATTAAAGATTTTTTAAATAATTTATGGAAAACTTATACATTACTTCCAACAGATATAGAAAATATTCAGAATTTTATCGATACACTTTCTTCATTTACAACGTTTTCTACGACTGAATATGAAGGTAAACAAGCTAGATTATACGTAATTGATAAAAAACCAAAATGTGAATCAACAGAAACTAATCCTTATTTAAATCCTAAATCACAATATGGATATGGAGATATTGAATATTGGTATAAATATTGCGCTTTAGCAACACTTGCAAGTGTTTCTAATCCTGCTACGGGTTGGTCTACGGGCTGGGCTGTTCCTTCACCAGTTTTACTCCCCGTTGTATATATTCCCATTAAACCTATTTCTACAATATTTGGATTTATAGTTTTAGGAATAACAATATGTGGAACCTGGATTTTTCCATTTACATTATTAGTTAATCTTTCTGCGAATTTTGCAGTACCTTTTGCAGATCCTACAATATCTTTAAAAAATGAAATACAAGCATTAAAAAAAGAAATTTCAGATCAATTAGTTAATATTAAAAAACATACTATAAAACCATTATTAGATAAAAAACAAATTGATGTAAAAAATTCTGAAAATAAAATACAAGATATAAAAAATAATATTGCAAATAATAAATTTTTAAAACCTAATAAATATGATTTAGATGTTAAAAATAATTTACAAATTTCTGGTATTAATACATCAATAAAAATGAATTTAAATTATATAAAAAAATACACAGATTGGTTAAAAAGAGGTGCTGAATTAAGAGAATTACTTATTACAGAACAATTAAAATTATTTAAATATGAAACAGAATATTCTATTTTAAAAGATGTTTATGATATACGAAAATCTATTAAAGGCATTACACCAGAATTAGACTCGTCAGAAATATTCATTAATTCTCAATTAGATAAATTAAATACTGCTGTAGATAATATGAATAAAACTTTAGGAACATTACCAATGTCATTGGCTCCAGAAACTGCAAATTTTGGATTTACTCCTAAAAATCCCAAATCAATAATTAATATTGCACGAGAATTAGATGACAATATAAATACTAATGTGTTAGATAATTTTTTTAATAATTTTAGATTAAAAAATTCTGATTTTTTAACTTCAAATTATGAAAATACTCTTTCTAATTCTATATTAAATATTAATACGTATAAAAAAGATCTAATTGCTTTAATGTCATCTTTTATACGAAAAGATCCATTTCCTTCATATCCATTATTAACCCCTACCAATATTCCATATTTAACATTTTTATATAAAGATTTTATTACAACGGGATCACAAACATATGGATTTCCCGGATTCCCTCCATTTCCACTATAAATATAGATATGATATTGGAAAAAGTATATTGGGTTCCTAAAGTAAATATTTTAGTAATTACTTGTGATTGTAAACATAAGTTTGAATATCCTTGTAATTATAGTTTAATTGAGTGCCCACGTTGTCATAATAAAGAATTTTGGCATAAAGATGCCTTAGCGTTTAATGAAATTTATAAAACAAATTTTAAATTAATAAAAAAGAGGGATTAATTTCCCTCTTCATTATGTCCGATAGCGATAAATTTATTATTATTTAATTTTAATAGTGTTTTTAATTTTTGCTTTTTCTTCTGATTTTGGAATTTCTATTTTTAATAGACCTTTATCCATACTGGCTTCAATTTTTTTCAAATCAAACTTTTCTGAAATTTTCCATGCAAAATCAAAAGATTTTCTAGTTATTCCTCTTTGAATATATTTACGTTTTGGATCTTCTACTGGTTCTTCGTTTTTATCGTAAGAAACTCGTAAATAATCATCGATTTCGTCAATGCATATATCTTTTTTATCGACTCCCGGAAGAGCAATTTCAATGTTTAATGCATTTTCAGTTTCATGAATATCAACTGGATATTTTACCTTTGATTGTGCAAATGGTGCAAACCAAGAATCATTATCAAAGAAATTTTTGAATAAAATATCATAAGGCTGTAAATCATTATTGAATATAAGCCTGTTTTCAAATAAAGTTGGTAGGTGTGTCATAATTTAATCCTCCTAAAATGAATTATTTTAATTTTGTTGATCATAAGATTCAACGTTATAATCGCTATCAAGACAATTACATATTATATATCAACGTATTTCTTAAAAGTTTTTTAAATTTTTGTTAAATTTTAATTGAAATATATAACATATATGAAATTAGTAAAAGAATATATTAACGAAAAGTTTGTTGCAGATTCTGATCCGATTCATGATATGGGCATAGGATTATATACTATTAGAAATTTTAATTCTAAAGATGAATTATGCGCATGGCTTGTAAATTATTTAAGCATTATTCTTCACACTAATGAAATACCTAAAGATATTATAAATCAAACTGGAAAATATATCAGAGAATGTTACAATGTAAAAATAAGAGAATATGCATTAGAATATTGTAAAATTGATAATAGAAAAATTGATGGATATTCACCAGATATATTAAAAAATATATTACTTAAACTAGGATATAACGAAAATTATATGAAATTCTAAATAGATAAAGGTATTTTTTTCCATTTATTTTTTACCCATACATACAAATAATTTGAATCGGACATCAGGTGTAATCCTGTGATTTCAGATGCATTTTCTGGCGGCTTATTAATAGTTATATTATGATTAGAAAATGCATCATAATGAACGTCAGAATTGTTTTTAAATATATCAGCTACTTTTATTTTTAATGTTTTTGTATCAAATTTTATAGTTTTATGATCTATTACATCAGATATATTAAATTTCATTACATCGTTAAGTAAATCTTCAATAGATATTTTATTAGAATTTCTCCAACCAGGAGAAGTTACTTCAATAAATGTATTAGATTTATTTATAGAATTATTTTTAATATGAGGTAATTTTGTTCTCATAGTTTTTAAAGTATAACTCCTAAACTAACTTCATATACAGTTTCAAAAACTGAATCAGCTGTTACGTCATGAGTTCTTAAAAATTTTACTCTCTCTAATTTCCAATTTTCAAGTCTTGTTGAAGAATTTGTTGGTTCTGTTAAAGTAAATTTATCCCAATATCTAAATTGAAACCATTTTTTATAAAAATGAGAAATATTACCCCAAGTTGCACCTGCTACCGATGGATTATATATAAATCCGTTATATGTACTTATATCAAATATTCCATTTAACATTGCATCATCTATTTGATACCCATAATATGGTTCTACATTTGTATCATGAATAACTGTAGCATTATTACTATATGGAAAAATACCCCATACAAATACAGGTGGTCTAGCTCCAGTAGTAAACGGAAAATGACTTGTAAATGGCAGTGTACCTGTTAATGGTCTAGGAAATGAAAAACCTACTAAACTATCAGCAAATGTATGACAAAGATTACAGGATACATCTGCAATATTATTAACTGGTACAACTATTGGGAATGTTACAGTTTTACTAGATGAATTCCAACTAACATCAGAAGAAATATGAACATATGTATATTCTGTAAAAATACCCGTATCACCACAACTAGATGCATTTTTTATATTAAGATAATAATACGCATAATATTCCATACTAGTATCAGGAGTTCCGGGCCAATTTTTATATAAAGAATTAGTTTGTACGGTTGACACATCATACACGCAATCATTATAATCATTTATATCTGTAAATGTAAGTACAATTGCAGACACATCTGCTGTTTGCAGTGAATATGTAATAGTTTGGCCAGTATCACAATTCTGACAACCATCTCCTCCAAATGTTGGGGATTGGGCATAACCCGTAGTCCATCTTAATCCCAAATGTACAGGGCCTGCAAGATAATTTCCAGTATAATTATAATAAATTTGTGGATTATATATATCAAAATATTTCCATAAAAATGGAGAAGATGCTGAAATTTTAGATATGCCTTCTGTTGGTGCTACCATCACAGTATTATAAGATACATCATACATACATAAACTTGTTACATAAATCATAGATGGATCGCCTGCCATTTCTGAAAAAGCATTTGTAATAGTCCAACCAGTACTTATATCTGTAGAAAGACATTTTAATTTTAGATCCCAATTTGTATTATTATTGCTTGGGTTATATACACTACCTATTATTTCTATTTTTAAATAATTATCAGTCTCATATGATATATCAGAAAAATCTGTAACATATTTCATGCCGTACACTCCGTGAAATACTCTAAAATATGTTCTTGGATTAGTTGGGTAATTTACTGGATATAAATCTTGAACAGATATTCCAGTAGTTCCATGAATAAAATTATCTAACAAAGTTCCTGTTGTATTTGTTGATGTACAATATGATATTTTTAATTGTTCAGGCACTGTATATGCATCAAATTCCCATGCTAAATATGCAGTGCTTGGCGATATATCAAATTTGAGTATTCTTGATTTATTTGCGCCATAATCAACAACATTATTATATTGAAGAAAATATGGATACAGTGGATCTACTCCTAAAGAACTATTACAAGTTATCGGTTGTACAACTATTGAATCTAAACAATTATAAAAATCTGGACTATATCGAGAACCTATTTCATAATTTGCTGTATATTTATTTCCATTAATATAAGCGTATTTAATGACAGGATATAGCGTTCCGGCAAATACTACTTCATCCACTATTGGATGTTGCGCTTGAATAGATGGATCAGCACCTATGCCAGAAACAAATACTGTAAGACCAGTAGAAGAGTTTAAGTTCCACTCTATTACATAATTACCCAATGAACCTGTAGTTAAAGATAAATCATCACAATTTAAAAATCCAGTTACTGGATATGTTGTTGCAAAATATGGAGTATATGTAGCGCATGCTGTATATGTTAAATATCCTGTATTTGTAGTTATTATATTTGAATTTGGACTTATTGAACCATTAAAAGCTCTTATACGATAATAATAAGTAGTTTCAGGCGATAATGAATTTACATTATAATTTGATACATCTCCTACATTTAAATTATTATATCCAGAGGCAAACGTTGTAAATATATTATTTGTAGCAACATCTAAATAATATGAACTAGCTGAAGCATCAAAAACCCAATTTGCTGTAAATGAATTAGAGCTTACATCAGTAGCAGCAAGAGCTACTGGTGCATCTAAAGGAGCGGGAGGAGCTATTGAAACTGGAACATATCCGCTAAGATTTACTTTTATTATCATAATGTTTTAATTAAATTACCATATGAATCATACGATTCACAATCAATTATATAATTATCAATTGCTCCAAAAACTATTGGAACGTCTAAATTAAAAACTCGAAATACTAAATACCCAGTATCATTACTTCTAGCTGTCCAAATATTTTTTTGATTCAACATATAATTACTTGGATCATATAAAGCTCTTAAAAGTGTTAACGTGTTTATGTCAACTGCAACATAAATTTTATGAAAATAAAATGGGCCATTTACTAAATTAAGTGAAGGATCATACCATCTTGAATTTATTATTTCCTGATCAAATGGAATATTAATATAAGTAAATGTATCATCTAAATAATATTCTTGACAATGACTATCCTTTAAATATATTTTAAATTCATTATTAACTTCAGTTGCTGAAGAAGTATCTATAGTAAGATTAGAATATGATGAAAAGGCATGTTTTGCTTCAATATTATATTTTCCTGTATTATCTACAAATTGTTGAGGTAGTATTTTATCAAAAGAATGCGTACTTCCATTAACTGATAATACACGATAAGAAGCGCCCCAAGAATAATTAGTTGATAAATCTGTTACAATTAAGCCTACTACTTGATTAGTACCAAACACGTAACCGTTAATATCTATAGATAATTGATTATTTGTATAATTATTGGAAGGATTTGCGGTTGATCTATAAGTATCATTAATAATATAAACGCTTGAAGATGAATCTATAAAAATATTTGAAGGTATATTATCTAACGTTAACAGAGTATTATTTTGAGAAACATCAATAATATAAGAACTGACCTCTGCAATAAATTCATATTTTCCTTTATCAAATTTTACTAATTTAATATTATCATTTACATAAAATGCTTGATAATCTGGATCTATTGTAATGCTTGAATCTAAGATAGTTAATACTCTTTCGGTTAAATTATAAAATCTATTTATTGAGCCAGGTTCTGGAACATCTTGAAAATATGTTATTGAAGGAACTTTAATATAAGGTTTATTACCAGAATCGTATTCTAAATTTAAACCTTGAAGTGGAATAACTCTATCATAAATTGGATATTTATTTTGTGAAATTAAAGTACTTACTTCATTAACAGGTATACATGTACTAACACATACTACATTACAACAATTATCAATTAAAGTATATAATGTAGGATGTTTAACCCATACTGAATATAATTCTCTTGCTGTATTGTAAAACAATGTATTATATGCATCCCATGCAAATAATTCTATATGATAATCCCCAATATGATTAACTTTCATAGAATAAATATTATTATCCCAAATAAACATACTTGCGTCATTTCCGCCTGTTAAACCGCTAGGATCAGCCCAATAATAAGTACTTGGATCAAATTGTGAAAGTTTCATACGAGGAGAAGTATACTCTACATTCATTGTTATCATTTGTTCTTCTAAACTGGTATCGTAATTCCAATTTATATACGCTTTATAATTATCTGATGTATTATTAACTGTTCCGGCATTCATTTCAATCTTTCCGTCTATAATATCTAAATAATATTCTTTACCTCCAAAATTGTATGTTATTCCGCTAGCATCTGTATATTTATAATTTTTCATAGAAAGAAGAGGAACATTATAATTAGAATCAACTGCATATTGTAATAATGAATTTGTATCTGGGTTAAATGTAATATAATCATCAAACATAGTAATTGCACCAGTAGATGATTCCATATAATAATCGTATGTTCCTGGTGTAGATATTACAGTAGGTGTATCTGTTATTATTGTTACACTTGCATCAACTTCAAAAGAAATAGGATCATATGTTACATTATATGCTACTGAAGAATCTATATATGTAGAAATTGTTCCTGTTCCAGAAGTTATTATGTACGTACCCGTAGGCGCGACTATAGTTTTTAAAACTGAAGCATCTAAATATAAATGTGGATTAGGATAAATTGTATATGCAATTGAATATTCCCATTCATCAATACTTGGATCTCTAAGATAACCAGATTCTAAATATACTGTTAAACTTGTTGATACATCATAAAAAACTGAAGATACATCAAATATATTATAAAATCTTATTTCATTTTCATGAATAAAAAGTGGATTAGTTACCATGGTTTCACCTATAACTCCATTTTCTTTTTCAACAGATAATTTCCACATTACATCAGAAATATTTTGAAGAGGCTGATATGCATGAGGACCTATAAGTAAATATCTTTCAGGATTTGCTAAGTATGAAGGATCAGTAAGGGTTGTGTATGTGTAAAAAGGAACTCCTGTACAAGGATCTTTTATATATGCACTTGGATCGTATGGATTCCAAACTCCTTCTACTAAATCAGCAAAAGTACGAGGTAAATGATATAGTTTAGCTTCTGTTAATTCTAATATTGATAATCTTATGCTTGCATCTCCAGTTATCAATTCAGAACTTTCATCAACAGCGTAAGGAGTAAGATTTTGATTAACCGCATAATTATAGCCAATATTATCTGTTTCATATACAAGATTTTGAATTCTTTCAAAATAAATTCCTTCTCCTGTTATATCAACAATACGACAATTAATTCCTATGATATTTCGTTCAAGCCATTGTTTCAGCGATAACAATTTAGCAAAAACTTCATCTAAACTATATGAATAACAATCTTCAGTAATAGGAGTTCCATAATCATCTATTTCTCCGGTTTCTCGAGTTATGCAATAATTAAGTGATAATTGATTTAATTTTTTAAGATGTTTTCTTGCATCTGCGCTAAAAGTTAATATTGTCTGTAATCTATCAGTTGCATCGTATGGAACAATTAAAGATAATTTTGTATTATCTTTAACATTTAAAAACCATTCACGAATATAAATATCATCATAACCCAACCACTTAATAGCATTTATTAAACCTTTATATGTACCTACATAGGGCATAATATTATTATGCTCTAAAATCATGTGTTTGGATTTTTGATTAAGCACTTTCCAATCTAATAAATCTTCATTAATATCTACTTCTTTAAATAATTTAGGAAAATCTTTAGGATCTGGCAAACCAAAATTTCCTAATAATGCTCTAAATCTTTCGTCTTCTCCAATAGATTCAGCGCTAACCGCTATGTCAGCCATTGTATATAATAAATTTCCTACTTGATGATAAATTCTTATTATTTGTTCATAAACGCCTTCATTATCAGCCTTAAATCCTATATTAATAATTATTGGAATATTTGCTGTGTATAATGATGTGTCAAATATTAATTCATTGGTCCACGTTATTTCAGCAGTAGTTTCATCAACTGTAAAAAATTGAATTTGACTATCATCACCTGCCATTCTAAATATTAGAGTAGAATTACTTGCGTCATACGGACGTATAAATGTTCCGGCGGAAGGCTCTTCAAAAATATATAATTGTTGCGTTTCTACAAGTTGTTGTGATACTGGAGTTAAAAATACTGCTGCGCCATAAGTTACCGCTGGATAAACAAAACTTGCATCTATATTAAGATTTAATCCTTTAATACTGCTTAAACTATTTGTTGGATTAGGATTAAATATTGAAACATCTGTAAGTATAATAGAAACATCTATGGGTGTTAATGTAACTGGAGCATTATCAAATAAATAATCGTACGATACAGTATCAGAAGTTATATAATTATAACCACCGTTAAGTATCTTTGCAGATTCAACAAAAGTACTTACATTTGTTACTAAAAACCCTTCTGCATTTGTTCCAAGTACTGAAGAAAATTGTAACGGAATATATGGGGATGCTTGCCAATTTAATGGACTACCATTTTTATCAAATATTTTCCAATTTTGAATTTGCATTTATATTAAATATTTTAATTAATATTGGTTGTATCTTTTGAGTGAGCTATGCTGAACCATTTTTTTACATATTTAGCTTGTTCAACCATAAATGTTAACATACCTTCTAATGTAGAATATCCTGGAATTTGTAATGGGTTAGCCCATAATTCAGGAGATGTGCCACTTTTAAGAAGTTTCCCTCTATAATCATAACCAAGATTTAAAAATTTATCATTCATGTGTTTTGCCTGAGTTAAATAAGGCGGTCTTATTGTATATGTTTTTCTATTTTTACTCATTTTATGTATTTTTTATTTTTTTAATTTTTTTCTCCAGCTTTCAATATGTACTTGATAGTTATATGCATCACAATTTACATATATGTTCTTATAGGTTTTTTTATTTAACATATATTTATCAATTTCTTTTTTTGGTATAGTATTTCCTCCACAAAACAATGTTATAGAAACAAAGTGTGGTGCATAATCTAGTGTTTGCAGTTTATTATTACTACAACCAAACCATCCGTCAACATATCGTGGACAGCCTTTTAATGTAGTAAAATTATTATGGCTAATCTCAAAATGACCAGTTATTTTACCAAATTGTATGTAATAAGGAAAGTTAGATAATTTGTTATTTGAAATAATTATTATATCATTATCAACATCTATAGTTAAATCTTTATTTATTATATAATTTGTTATGTGATATTTTTTAAGCCATTTTTCTATCAATGCACGTGATCCTATGCCCATATCTTTTATAGGATCTGACTCATCGGTAAACTTTTCGTTTATAAGATTTGATTCATCTTCTACTCCAACCCAATTATACGCTACTTGTCGTAATTCATTTTCTGGGTACACAGTATATTTATGCATTAAATACGTAGTTAATTCATCTGCGTCTTCTTTAGAACCGCTACCTTGATAATCTCTACAATTAGATTTAAGATCATCTCCAAGATCGTGTTGATTTATCGGATTCATTCTTTCTTCCCATTCATTAAATAAATCTATATCATCATAGCATATATCGGCAGCTTCTTGTACAGAAATTTATTTTTGATATAGTTCTTCTAATTTATCATATGCGATATCCATGAATATGTTTGCGCTTTCTACATCGCCAAAAATAACATTAGCAAAAATATCGAAAATTTCATTAAACCAATGAGCTTTTCCAATACCCATATCTTCTATAGGATCAGATTGATCTGTAAATTTTTCGTATATGCGTTCTTTTATTAATTTCATTATTATAAATTATTTAGCATAATAACATTATTTTCAGAATTTATATTTTTACTAGTGTAGCCTCTTACTTGAATATTTACGGTTGATAAATTATTTTTTATTAAACTATCTTCATAATATACTCCTTGCGGATTTGTAAAGCCTCCTCTAATAACTGGACAAATATCTTTCACAGAAACGTTATTTCCGAATGCATCTAAAACATATCTTTCAAGAATAATATCACCATAATCATCGATACCGTAATGAGTTTTATAAACTTTTGTTAAATTATTTACATCTGCATCAAACCAAACATTAACGGAATCGATGCCATCAATATCTTCAATAATTTTTATTAAATCTGAAACGGGAATTCTATCTCTTCTAGAATTTTTTAAAAAATAATCTGACGTCTTTGATATAATATTTTGTCTTGCTGAATCATATTCTGTTCCTTCCCATAATATCAAAGACATATTTAAAGTAAACCTTGGTAACATTAAATCAGTTATTACATTATCAACTGTTAATATTCTTTGACCGCTTTGTTCAATTAAATCTAAAATTGCCGTTTTTTCACTAGATGAAAGAGAAAAAGCATCTAAATTACATGTATAATAATTTTCGCCTGTTTGAATTCTTTTGCTAATATCAGGAACTAAAAATAAATAAACTGTGTTATCATCTTTAGTTTGTAACGCTAATTGTTGTTGAGTAAGATAAAGTTGTTTTTGAGCGTTATCTAATTCTGTTTTTTTAGAAACTGCTGCAGTTGAAGTTACTCCATAAGTTGATACTATTTGTCTGTACTCTGCACTTACCTGATTATATGTTGTTTGGGCTTGATTATATTTATCTAATGCATATTTATCTTCAAATGTTGCAAATCCTGGAATAGCATCTATTACTGTAAATATATTTAATTTTCTTAAAAAATATATGTAATTATTTTCATTTGCTAAAACAAAACTTCTTGACATATTTGGAGCTAAAAGTCGAGTTAAATAAAGTGGTTCTTCATTAGTTCCAAACATTATTTCGTTTTTAGTAATTATGTTTACATATTTATTAAGATCAACTTCATCACCACTAAGAGTAAATCCCTTTGTTATAAATTTCCAAGTATTAGTTGATGAAGCACTTGACATATTATTTAAATTTCCATTTTCACCATCATTAATTAAATATTCTACTAATATAGTTGAGCCCATTCTTGGAACTGCCCCCTGATAACCATTTCCAAAAAAAACATCTATTCCACCAGTTTGACCAGTTTTAACCATTACTGCTTCTTGATTAAATGGCATATCTAATATTGATTCCACAATTTCCCATTTTATTCCATCAACATACACATTAATAAAATAATTATCTATAGATGCTCCTTTTTTATTTTGAAAATTAAATGATTGTAGAGGATCACCGCTACCAGTAGCTTGTTGATATTCTATAGTTCCTTGAATAATATTTACTTCAATATAATTAGTAACACTTGTTAAATCAAATCTAACTTCTTCTCCTGAAAGAACAATTGTATATGTTAAACCATTTTCATTATTTGTAAGAGTAGTATAATTAGGAATTGTAACTATATTGGCGCTAGTTGGAAGTTTTGTTCCATTATAAGTTAATGTTAATGTTCCTCTAGCTCCCATAGCCCTTGAGGGATTGTGGCCGGTTAAACTGGCCAAACCTTTTATACTTTGAGGTCTAGATGCTGTTTTAATATTAAGTTCTGTAATAGAATCTTCTACATAAAAAAGAATCATACGACCATAATGTAATATTACTTGAAGTAATTGACCCATGGGAGATGCTGTAGTAAAATACTGTCCTAAATCTCCATAAGTATTTTTAATAAATTGTAATGCATCATAATATAATTCTGCAAAACGAATTCTTGTTGTATCGAATATTCTCATTTTTATATTTTATTTTAAATCTATTATAAAACAATTTGTTGTTTAATATATTTACATACTTTTCTAACATCTATATTTGTAAATTTAACTGCATTATGTGCACAATCAAACCATCCTTCAACACGTTTCGGGGCATATTTTAAAGATGATAAATTATTATTAGAAGCCCTAAAACTTCCATAATAACTATTGTTTTCTTTAATTATTTTTGGACAGCCTTTTAATGTTGTTAAATTATTATATCTTATGAAAAACGCTCCATTTACTATATTAAATTGTATGTATTCTGGTAATTTTCCTTCTTTTTTAAGTTTTTCATCTAAATCTACATTATTAGGTATGTCAATGGTAAGATCATCATTAATTGTATAATATCTTATATTCATTTTTGCGAGCCATTTTTTAATCACAATTATTGAACCTATGCCCATATCATGAATAGGATCAGATTCTTCGGTAAATTTTTCGTCAATATGTTTTTTATTTTTAACCTTATGATGTTTAACAATATAGTGTTTAATTAGTTTATATAAAATTTGATCTTTATGATTTCTTGCGTATTCTATTCCTTCATCTTCCTGAGCATGTATATCAGCACCAGCATCCAATAATAATTTAACTATTTTAACATGATTATATTTGCATGCCCATCTCAAAGCATAATCTTCACGATAATGTATATTATATTTTTTAGTATTTAATAAATATTCTACAAAATTTGTGTTTCCGTGTTTAGCACATAGCCACAAATAATCCTCCTCATAATTAGAAAGCATTGAATCGTTTTTTACTAATTTAATATAATCTTTAATTTTTTCCATAGTTATACCAATACCCATATCATATATCGGATCGGATTCATCTGTAAATTTTTCATTTATTCCTTTTTTAATGACTTTAAATCTTTTATCTAATTGTTTAGGTGTTAACACTAATCTTTCTGAACCATTTCTATGTTTAATATTTCTAGCATATAATACTATTTTTCCGTCTTCTCGTTCTTCTACTTTATCTAATAAACTATAATATTCTCCTACTTCAAATAAATTTCCCATCCAAGATTGTTTAGGTTTTCTATATATCGTTTCGCCTGTATTTTTAATAATTCCTTGAGGCGCCCAAACTTGTGAAAATTGAGTAAATTTGATACATTTTATAATATCGCCTCTTTTTAAATCTTTCCAATCAGGATAGCCGATACCCATATCTTTTATGGGATCTGAATCTGTTGTATACTTTTCATTAATATGTTCTTTTACTAATTTCATTATTTAACTAAAATTCCTATTACTCGTTGATCATTTATAAAAATATCTATTACACAATAATCATACCCGTCTGCTTTTCCGAAAGATACTGCAGGGCGTATATTAAAATCCTTTGTTTCAGATATATATTGAGTTATTTGTGATTTAATTTTTTCTTCTAATTGAATTTTATTTATACGAGATTCAAATATTAAATCTTCAATGCCTAACCCGAAATTAAGATCTCCTAAAACTTGACCTTGTCTTGTTCCTAATAACATTTTTATTTTAGATATAATTGATTCAATAACATCTGAATGTTCAAGTATTCCATATTGATAGTTAGGATCGTCGGCGCTTCTTATGTATAAATCTCGCAACATAATTATTTATTATTTTTACATTTATTTCCATGAGATCTACTATAATGCCATGGATAAAATTCTTTTAAACAATGTTGACATAAAATTTTAGGAGTATTTTTAACATTAATACTTATTTTTTTTCGAGATTCATCCTTATGTTTTTTTCCAAACATTCCATTTTTTTCTCCAAACATAGAAGGTTTATTTTCTTTTTGTTTTTGTTTAACTTCAGGACGTTGCATAGCTAATTTTGTATTAATACGTATGCGATTAAGCACTTCTTCTGTAACGTGTTTTCCCCTCATTGGAGAAATTTTTCCATACATACCGTTTTTTTCTCCCAGAACACATTCGTGTCTTTTTTGTTTTTCTTGTTCTGTAGCATTATCTTTAATTTTTTTAATAGATAAACTTAAATTGTTTTTATGTTCTTCCGAAAATTTTTTTCCTTTTCTTACTTTACTTTGTTTTTCACGTGTTTCTTTTGAAAATATTCTTCCCGTATTAAAATCTCCTCCATCTCCTCCGTGAGTCATATTATATCCGAATTCTCTTAAATATGTTTTATCTTTTTCTATCCAATAAATTTCCCGTTCGTTTAATTTATCATTTAAATCTTTTTTATTTTCAAATTCATAGGTTTCTATAATTTTCCATATAAATTTATCAATATTATATTTTTTAATCGCGTTATAAAATACTCCGTTAAACTTTTTTGAATTTGCTAAATGATTACTTTTTCTACGATCTATAGTTCTTATAGTTTTACCATAATACTTTTTATTAGATGGTGATAACGCACAATATATAATCCCCTTGATCATTAACTTTTTATTTATATATCTTACTAAAAAACAAAAGGGAGAAAATCTCCCTCATTTTTAATTTTTTTTCGATGATACGTTTTATTTATTTTTTTCCATAAAATTTATCTATAGCTTCTTTTACACTTATTTTTCCATCTCTAACTTTTTTTTCCATATTATTTGCATCTATATGAGCGCCCTGTTCTCCAGTTTTGTTCATTCTTGTTTTAGCAGTTTTTTTATAATATGGCCTATTAGAATCGGCTTGCATTTTTTTTCTTTCAATTGCTTCATGAACTAAAATTTGTTCCGTACGATTTTTGCTAGCTTTAAATATATTATCTATCCATATTTCTCCGATAGGAATAAAATTAGGATATGCCATTTCATTGCCACCTTCTACAAAATCTTTATAAACTATATTTCTAATTGGTTTAATATCTACGTAAAAAACTTGTGTTCCGTCTGGAAGACTGGTATAAAATTCTTTAGTTTTATTTATTTCTTCTTCTTCTTTTTCTTTAGGTTTTTTACCATACTCAATAGCAGTTCTTTCCTTTATATTTTTTGGCAAATCTTTAATATCACACAAATAAGTATGTTTTTTAAGTTGATGAATATCAAATTCATATAAAGTTTCTTTAACATGCCTCATAAGTAAATGTAATTTTTATTATTTAATTTTATACATAAGTAATTTATTATGAAAACATCATAAACCAATCACACGCCTGGTCTGAACGTATTTTATCTTTTAATTCTTTTAATTCTTCTTGTCCTTCTGTTCTTATATCAGTATAATTTATTTGGACACCTCCCATAAGAGTATAATTAAATGTACCTATAATTCTTGCTAATTGTGTTTTTGCTTTAGCTATAATCCATCTTATAAAAACAGGATCTTCATATAAATCTTCGTTTGGAATTTGATTCAATGTAGTTAACCATAGAGATTCAACTGGATCTCTACCAGTAATGATCAATCTTTTTGTGTTAATATTAAAACCATGTTGAATATCTCTTAAATTAAATTGTTTAGCCAAATCCCAGAAACTCCATTGAATTGTTCTATATGTAATTTGATCTGAAGATAAAGGAGTTAAATATAAGTCTGCTGCCATTAATCTATCAAAAGTTAAATCAGGATCATGAATACCAAAAACTCTTTGACCAGATGTCATTTCATAAATGTAACGAATACTCATAACACAATCTGGCATTTGAAAAGTTCTGGTTGATTTCCATTCATCAGTATAATAATATTTTTTATCTAAAACATAATATGC
>Ga0315288_10004534_pt1 | contig 17699 bp, 16 predicted proteins | sample YL17G11_20_MG_FD_203454 | JGI IMG/M metagenome (GOLD analysis project Ga0315288, IMG submission 203454) | Sediment microbial communities from Yellowstone Lake, YNP, Wyoming, USA - YL17G11_20 | ecosystem: Environmental > Aquatic > Freshwater > Lake > Sediment | place: USA: Wyoming | collected... | reverse complement strand
GCATAGGCACCCGCGGCCCCGGCGAGACGCAGATCGAGACCGACCGCCGCCTCATCCGCAACAAGATCGCCCGCCTCAAGCGCGAGCTGGAGCAAGTGCGCAAGCACCGCGCCCTCTACCGGCGGCGGCGGGCGCGTCAGGGCGTGCCGGTGGTGTCGCTGGTGGGCTACACCAACGCCGGCAAGAGCACCCTCATGCGGGCGCTGTCGGGCGCCGACGTGCTGGTGCAGGACAAGCTGTTCGCCACCCTGGACCCCGTCACGCGACGGGTAGCGCTGCCCCACGGCGCCGCCTTCCTGTTGACCGATACGGTGGGCTTCATCCAGAAGCTGCCGACGCAGCTCGTGGCCGCCTTCCGCGCGACGCTCGAGGAACTGGCCGAGGCCGACCTCCTGCTGCACGTGGTCGACATAACCCACCCCGACGCCGCCGAGCAGGCCCAGACCGTGGAGGAGACCCTGGCCGACCTGGGTCTGGCCGACCGGCCCCGGATCACTGTGCTCAACAAGACAGATCTCCTACGCGGGGCCGACGGCCGGCCGCTGGACGGGCTTGAGCGCCTGGACGAGGCCCGTGAGTCGCTCCGCTACTGGCGGCCGGACGCGCTACTGACCTCGGCGGTGAAGGGCTGGGGCCTGTCAGAACTGCTGACGCGCATCGAGGTCGCCCTGGGGCTGGTCGAACAGGACATCGTTGTCTACGGGGCGCGGCCGGCGCCATAGGAGGATTTCGGTGTCGGTAGGCGTCGCGCTGTTCCTTCTGTGGGTGGTGAGCCCTCTGGCCGGGACGGTGGGCTATCTGCAGGTGGCCATCCCCGCTCAACTCTTCGGCCTCAGTACCCGTGTGTGCAGATCCGGGCTGCGGGCGGTCGGCATGGACCCGTCCGCGGTGAAATGGATCCACACCCGCTGGCATCGCCGGCTTTTCGGCGACCCGGCCACTTTCCTCGATAGGGCATCCGCGAACCCGAAGCAGTTCGGCATCGTCGTCCTTGGCATCCGGCTGACCGGGATCCTGTTCGTCATTTTCGCGCTGTCCGCGGCTGTCCTGGGGACCCTAGTCCTGGCGACAGAATAGACCGTCGCTCGAGCGAGTATGTAGGGGCGCACGGCTGTGCGCCGGTCAACCGCTGCAGAATTCTTTCTCGAGACTATATTGACAAACTTCGATATAGTGCTACAATAGACTTGCCATGAACGAAGTAGGGCAGTCCGACCTGGAGTCCATCGCCGAGAGCTGTTGTCCCGGCCTGAGCGCCGCGGCTGTCGAGGCCGCTGGGCGCTGGGCGGCCGTGTTCAAGGCCCTGGCCGACCCAACGCGGCTGCTGATCCTCGGCCTCGTGGCGAAGAACGAGGGCGGCGTCTGCGAATGCAACATCGTCGACTGCACACCCCTCAGCCAGCCCACCATCTCCTATCACGTGAAGGTACTGAAGGAGGCGGGCCTGCTGACCTTCGAGAAGCGGGGGCTGTGGTGCTACTACGGCCTTCGAAAGGACGTGCTGCGCCAGGCGGCGGCCGCTCTGGGGGAGATGGGGCAAGATTCCACCGATGGTGAGCCGAGTTCTAGTTCCGCTCGTGGTGAGCTTGTCGAACCATGAGCGGGCCCCGCTCGCCCTTCGACGAGCTCAGGGTGAGCGGAATTCAGACAAGGGAGGTGCGTGATGACCGATGAGCAGGAGATCAAGGAGTTCGTGAAGCAGCGCTACGGCGAGGTTGCCCGACAGGCCAGTCAGCGCGCGGCCGCAAGCTGTTGCGGGTCCGGCGCCGAGGCTAAAGATGGCCTTTGTGGTGCTGCGAAGGATGCCATCAGCGACAGGCTCTACGCCCCCGAAGAGCTGAACGACGTTCCGTTGGAGGCGCTCCTCGCGTCGGCCGGCTGCGGGAACCCGGTCCTTTTGGCCGACTTGCACCCGGGCGAGGTTGTCCTCGACCTAGGGAGCGGTGGCGGCATCGACGTGCTGCTGTCGGCGCGGCGGGTCGGGCCGACGGGCAAGGCCTACGGCCTCGACATGACCGACGAGATGCTGGAGCTGGCCCAGCAGAACAAGGCCAAGGCGGGAATCGCCAACGTCGAGTTCCTGAAGGGGGAGATGGAGGACATCCCGCTGCCGGACAGCTCCGTGGACGTGATCATCAGCAACTGCGTGGTCAACCTATCGCCTGACAAGGACAAGGTGCTGCGCGAAGCGTTCCGCGTACTCAAGCCCGGCGGCCGGATGGCCATCGCCGATCTGGTGACCGTGGGAGACCTGCCGGAGGCCGTCCGACAGAACCTGACCGCCTGGGCGGCGTGCATCGCCGGCGCCATGGACGCCAGGGAGTACGTCCACAAGCTGACGGTCGCCGGCTTCCTCAACGCGGAAGTAGAGGTCTACCGCAGCTTCACCGCCGACGGAGCTGAGGAGAGCGGCGACCCCGAGCCAGCGCCGGGTAAGGGCTACGTAGCCAGCGCCTACATCCGGGCGACGAAGTCGCCGCTGGCTCGCCGAGCCTGCTGCTAGAGGAGTTGGCCCGCTCATGCTTCGACAGGCTCAGCATGAGCGGGAGGGAGCCTTCCGCTCACCCTGAGCTTGTCGAAGGGTCAGCGGATCAGTTGCGGTCAGCCGCATGCCAGGGATAGGCGCCCGCGATTGCCTGAGGGAGATAGCAATGCAAAATAACCAGACACGTGCCTGGCACTGGAAAGTCGAGCCGGGGATGGAGGGCGCCTTTCACGATCTGCAGGGGTGGCTGCTCTCCGGCCAACGCGACGCGGCGGCCGAATCACGGGCGACGATGCCTGCTGACCGTTCGCTCAGGAGCGCCGGCGGCCGCTCGCTTCGGACCTGTTGTCGCGCGGTGCGGTTTCGATGTTGCGCTCGGGCGGCCTACTCGGCTAGCCGTCCCGCCAGCTCAGCCACTCGGCGGCCCAAATCGCGGGCCTGGGCGCGGTCGTCCTCCGTCACCTGACCGACGGCGGTAGCCCCGTAGTACGAGCCTGAAACGCGCATCCGTTCGCTCCAGGGCAGGCCCACGACCACCAGGCCGTGGGCAAGCAGCAGGTGGAGAATCTGGAGCAGGGTAGCCTCCAGGCCGCCCGAGGGCGACCAGCCGCCTGCGAATGCGGCGCCCACCTTGCCCGCCAAGTCACCCGTTTCCCACAGGTCGCCGCTCTGATCGAACCAGGTCTTGAGCTTGCCGGTGATGCCGCTCCAGTTGGGCGAGCCGACGATCACAGCATCGACTCCCTTGAGTTCCTCGGGCGTGGCGTCGTCCAGACGGCGGAGGGAGAGCTCAGCGCCGACCACGCCGCGGACGCCCTCGCCGACGGCCTGGGCGAGCTGCTCAGTGAGACCACCGCGAGAGTCGAACAAGATCAGGACGCTGTGCACGGCGGAGGAGCCTAGTCGCCCAGGAGGGTCGGGTAGCCCAGGGCGATGATCTCCTCGGCGTATTCGGAACGCCAACCGGGGTTGGGGATGGTCAACTCCTTCTCGCGAAACCAGCGGTGGAAGCGGAGGTACTGCTCCTCGAGGTAGTGCCGCCAGCTATCCTCCTGGGCGAAGAGCTCTGGGTCGACATCCTCCAGGCGCTTCTCGACATCGTCGGGGTCCAGGTCCAGTTCCTCGCGCCAATACTCGGCCAGGTAGTCCAGGCTCTCTTCCAGGTTGTGGCGGCACTCGTCCAGCAGGGCCAGCATCATCCCTTCCTGGTCCGCCTTTCTCCCCCGCAGGCGGAGCTCGGCGGCACAGGCCTCACAGAGGATGACCAGCTTGCGGGCGTCGCAGTCCTCGCGGGGGTTACATCCCTGGCAGAGGGGAGCGAAGCGACTGGCGGCAGCGCTGCGCAGATGGCCTACCATGACCTCCGGGACCAGGGAGCCGCAGCGAGGACATGAGATCTTGTTAGCGAGTATCTCTTCGATGGTCTGCTGCCAGTCGATCTGCATGTCGCGTCTTTCAGAAGCCCTACGATCCGATCATAGTGCTTCTGCCACCCCTGCTGTCAACCGCCTCGCTGTTCGCCGCTCCTCCTTCGACAGGCTCAGGACGAGCGGGCGGGAGCGGAGCAGAGAGCGGCAGGGTGCACCAGCCGGCCTGACCCGGCGCCTCCTCCACACCCACCGTGATCGACGCCAGGTTGGGCCGCGTCGAGAGGGCAGCGGCCAGGCGCGCGCAGAACCACTCGGCGAGCCGTTCGGCAGTCGAATTGTCGATGGGCAGCGCACAGACATCCGTCTTCGGCATGACATAACGTCGATCACCGAATGCGACCTGCCAGGCATCGCCCAGGTCGGCGATCGATAGGGCAGGGTTATCGCGGGGCAGCAGGAAGCGATGGTCCAGCTCGTGGCACAGGCCCGCCCCCAGCGCCTTCAGCTCGCCGAAGTCCAGAACCCACGCGTCGCTGGTAAGTTGACCTTCCACCTCCACGATCAGGTCGTAGTTGTGGCCGTGCAGCGGCTCGGCGTCACCGCCGAAAGTCGCGAAGTGCGCAGCAGCGAAGCGCAGCCTGTTGCGCTGAACTACGACCTTGTACGTCGGCATCGCTCAGTGATGATAGCCCGGCCCCGTGGGCGGGCACAAGGTGCCGCGGTTCCAGCCAGGCATGATCGCACTATAGTTGTTACGTCGAGTGTAACGCGAGACGTGTCTAACACGCGGTCGACATAATCACGTTCATGGGCCGTCAAATTGCGGCCGCTAACGCGCTGATGCTAGACTACAAGGGTAGCGGCGGCGTGGGACCGCCGACGTTTGTTCAGGGAGATGGTGCGCCATGATGGGCGGAACTGGCAACTCTACGACGGTGAGGTCGCTGGCGCTGGGCAGCATGCTGACGCTGGTGGTTGTGCTGTTGAGCGTGATGTCCGGCGTCGTGGGGTTCGTTGTCGGTGGCGGCGGCGAGGAAAGCACCAACGGAGGCGCCACGACCGGATCATCGGACAGCAGCGGCTTCGGCATCCTGGACGATATCGACAAGGTTATCCGCGAAGACTTCGTCGATAAGAACGTTGACCAGCAGGCGCTGCGTCAAGGCGCTATCGACGGTCTCATCCAGGCCCTGAACGACCCTCACACCATCTACATCGACCCCCAGAGCTATGCCCTCGGTGTGGACGTAATCAGCGGTGAGTTCCAGGGTATCGGCGCCCGCGTGGAGCAAGACTCCACGACCCGCGAGATCATCATCGTCGCCCCCTTCCGCGACTCTCCCGCCGAGCAGGCCGGCGTCCGCTCCGGCGATGTGGTCCTGGCTGTGGATGGCCAATCGACCGAAGGATGGACCGTGAGCGAGGCCGTCCGCCGTATCCGCGGGCCGGACGGCAGCCAGGTGACCCTCAGCGTTCGCCACACGAGCGGTGAGACGGAGGACCTGACTATTACCCGCGCCACTATCACCATACCTACTGTCTTCACCCCTACTGTCGAGGACGCCAACGGCGCCAACGTCGACGACTTAGCTTATGTCGACCTGGAGCAGATCACCGAAAAGACAGTCCCCGACCTGCGCAGCACCGTCGCCGACATCATCGGCAGAGGCTACCGGGGCATTCTCCTCGACCTTCGCCGCAACCCCGGCGGCTCGCTGAGCGCCACCATTGACATCGCCGACCTGTTCCTGGAAAGCGGGCGCATCCTCACACAGGTCGACAGGGACGGCAACGAGACCACGTACGATGCCCACCCCGGCGACGTCGGCGAAAGCATCCCCCTGGTGCTCTTGGTGGGCCATGGCAGCGCCAGCGGCGCCGAGGTAATCGCCGGCGCCTTGCGAGACAACCACCGCGCGGTCCTGGTGGGCGAGACCACGTTCGGCAAGGGCTCCGTCAACCACCTGCGCGAGCTGCCCGACGGCGGCGCTATCTACATCACCATCGCCCGCTGGCTCACGCCCAACGGCGAGCAGATCGAGGGCATCGGCCTAACGCCGGACATTCAGGTAACACCATCGGAGGACGACATCACAGCCGATCGTGACGTCCAGCTCTATCGCGCCATCGACTATCTGAGGCAGGAAGTCGGCGCTGGCGTCCCTTGATACAAATCTGAGACCGATACTCGGGTATCCCATCATGCCGACCGACATGACCAGCGAGAAGACCGTCACGCTCAACCGTAAGGCCCTGCACGACTACCACGTCCTGGAGCGGTTCGAGGCCGGCATCGCGCTGACCGGCACAGAGATCAAGTCGATCCGCCTGGGCCGGGTGAACCTGCGCGACGCGTACGCACGCCCGGAAGGAGGCGAGATGTGGCTGGTGGGCGCCCACATTGCTCAGTATCCGGCGGCCGGCCCCTTCAACCACGACCCGACTCGCCGCCGCAAGCTCCTCCTCCACGCCGACGAGATCGCCGAACTGGCCAGCGCGGTGAACGAGAAGGGCCTGACGGTGGTCCCTCTGCGTCTCTACTTGAAGCGCGGGCGCGCTAAGGTGGAACTTGCGCTGGCCCGCGGCAAACGCCAGTACGACCGCCGCCAGGACATCGCCCGCCGCGACGCGGAGCGCGAGATGCAGCGCGCCTTGCGCCGCCGCACACGGTAGCGGTCGTCTTTTCGCCGTCCACCGTTATGTCACGTTGTGTCCCCTGCAGAGGGACGGTTGGCGCAGCGAACTAGCACTTAAAGGAGCCGGATATCGACTGCCCGTCGAAGGCAGTCCCCTCGAACTCACCCGATTGTAGGTCAGGGGCTACGGTCACCGTGCTTCCCGCGCCGCTCATCACGAAGGGTGCTCCGGCGTGCTGACCAGCCAGAGCGACCTCACCATCGTCAAAGCTAAATACGCCGCCGCCGGCCACGGCCTGGGCGCCGTCCGGAGCGTCCGGGTTGGCTCCAACCAGGAGCTGAAAGAAATTGTCGCTGGGGACCTGGCCGATGTTCAGCGCCAGCCAGGCCTCGTCGGGCCCGACCTCGCACTTCCCGTCCTTGTAGTCGAACGTTTCCTCGCCGATCGTCACCGTGGCCGTGGCGTTGCCCGAGAACGTCGGGCCGGCAGTACCCTCGGCGGATTCCGTCGGGGTTGCTCCGGTCGGTGTCGTCACCGTTTGAGTCCCCTCACTTCCATCGTTGCCACCACACGCGGCGAAGGCAACAAACATTAGCGAAAGGACAACCAGTGTGAACAGTGAAAGCGTGCGCGCCATCATTACTCCCTCCACGTGGTCACAGTAAGCGTCAGCACCGGAACGAGCCGGATATCGGCTGGGCGTCAAAAAGGGTGCTGCCTTCGAACTCCCCCGACTTGAGATCGGCGGCCAGGGTCACCGTGCTCGCCTGACCAGCAGCGCCGAGACCGCCCAACAGGAAGCTGCTGTCGCCATGTTCCACGGTGAGAGCGATCTCGCCGTCGGTAAACACGCCGCCGCCGCTGACGGGTCTTTCCCCTTGTGGGGCGGACGGATTCGCTCCCACAAGAAGTCCGAAGTACCCAATGTCGGCCGTTTCGATGTTCACTGCCAGCCAGCTCTCATCCGGGGCGACATCACACTTCCCGCCCGTAAAGGTGAAGGTCTGGTCGCCCACCGTGACGGTAGCCGTGGCGCCGCCTGACAAGCTGGGGGCGGTAGGTGTGACCGCGGCAACCTCTGTGGCCGTTGTTACGGTTGTTGTCCCTGCCGTCTGTGTGGCGCCTGCCCCGGCCGGTGTCCCCGCCGTCTGCGTGGCGCCTGCCCCGGTTGGGGTCGGTGTTTGCGTGGCACTTGTTGCGGTCGTTCTCGGCGGCGTCCCTGTTCCCTCTTCCTCACCACCGCCGTCACAGGCGGCGAAGGCGACGAAGACCAGCGAAAGGACAACCATCGTGAGAAGCGCTAACGTTCGTGGCATTTCTAGCTCCTCCAGGATTTCATCCCTGAGGCTAGCGGGGATCCGAACCCCCGTCCCACGCCCAATGAGGTCATTATAGACACGACTTCATCTTGGTCAAGGCGGCGGCGCCCGCGAGGCTGCCGCGCCCGTGATATAATGGAATGGATTCGCCGGATCCTTGTGGGGACGAAAGGGTTCGACAGGGAAGGTTGAATCTGGATTGCAGGCCGAGGTCGCCATCACCCTCGTTAAACAGGTGGCGAACATAACTGGCGAATCTCAGTTCGCCCTGGCCGCCTAAACGGCAGCCACGTCGACCCCGACCTCTCCTCGATGGGTCGGGACTCGGCGCCGCAATGTCGAGGTGCGGCAACCCCAACGCCGATGAGGGCCGCCAAAGACTAATCGGCTGGCTCACCGAGACTCCGTCGGCGGAGGAACGGCGGGCGAGACCAAAACGCCGACTAAGCCTGTAGGACATTCAGGGCGCCCTTCTTCTGGACGGGGAGTTCGATTCTCCCCCGTCTCCACCAGAAAATGAGGCCCTTCCGAATCTAAATCAGCACTCGGAAGGGCCTTCTTGGTGGGGTTTGACAGCAACTTTGACAGCAACCCGCGTCAACGTCCCTGCGCAAACAGTCTGTCCATGGCATCGGCGGCCTGCTGCTGCATCCCCGGTAGCACGTGGGAATAGGTGCGAAGCGTGGTGGTGATGTCGGCGTGGCCCAGCATCTCCGAAGCCACCTTCACGGGCACCCCCTGGGCCATGAGGAGCGTCGCCGCCGTGTGCCGGAGCGAGTGAAACCTCATAGGGGGGAGGTGGGCCTTGTCCAGCAGCCGTGCGAAGGCCCGCTGGCGGAAATTGTTACCATCAAGGGGACGGCCGTATTGGCTCGTGAATACTAGCTCGTGATCCTCCCACAGGTTTCCGGCGCGAAGCCGCTCCTGAAGCTGGGCCAGCCGGTGTCGCCGTAGGGACGCGACGGCCAGGGCCGACAGGTGAATCTCACGCCTGCTCTTGGCCGTCTTGGGCTCGGCCATCACGGGCTTGCCGTCCACCATCCCCTGGTAGGTGGCCGTGACCCTCAGTCGTGCGCCGTCCAAATCGATGCTGCGCCACTGGACGGCCTGAAGCTCGCCGAGGCGTAGGCCACAGGTGACGGCCAGGACTATGAGCGCCTCCAGGCGGTCGCCGCTGGCCGCGTCCAGCAGGGCGTTGGCTTCATCGGGTGATAGCGTCCGCATCTCAGGTGTAGAGCGCCGTGGGGCTGTCACCAAGTCGGCCACGTTGCGCGGCACGAGCCCGAAACGCATCGCCTGCTCCAGCGCCTTATGGAGGACGCCGTGCACGAGCTGGACCGACGTGGCTGACAGGCCCGTCTCCAGGCGCGAGGCGTAGAGGCGCTGGAGGTGTTGGGGGCCGAGGCGGGCCAGGGCCATCTTCCCCACCTGGGGGGTGATGTGGAGGCGCACGATCTCCTCGTACCGACGGTAGGACTCAGGCCGGAGCGTTGGCCGGATGGCTTCTAGCCACGAGCCGAGGTACTGCCCGACCGTCTGACGTTCGCCCACGAGGGGGAGGCCGTCCAGGTGGGCCTTTAGCGCTGAGGTTAGCTTGTGGGCCACCTCTTCCCGCGTCTTGCCGTAGTAGCTCTTGCGCTTGCCGTTGCCCACGCTGACGGTCGCCGCCCATCGGCCGTCTGTCCTCTGAAAAACGCTGCCCTCGTTGTTAGCTCGCCTTCCCATCTTGGTCCTCCCTCCTTGGTTCTTGTGCCGGCGGCTTCGCTCGATGCGCCCGCTGTCGCAGGCGCGCGGCCACCGGTTCTCCACACTCAGGACAGAAATTGCGGCGTCCCGATTGAGGCACCCGCCCTTCCCTTACATACGGTCGTCCGCACCCGTCGCAGATAGCCAGACGGTGCTGGCCCGCAATGGCGAACACCAGTTGCATCGCTAGCAGGCCGAACGTGGTGCCGCGCACCGTCAGTTCCCATTTGGCCTTGGTGGCGTCCCATATCACGGAAAGCCGCACATTGGCCAGCGCTAACCACTCGTCCACTAAGCCGCCAAGCAGAGAACGCCTGCCTTCAACGGAGCTCTTCTGCCTTACGGCTAGCACCAGCGCCAGGTCGTCACCTTCATATCGCTTAAGCAGGGCCTGCCACGCCTCCTCTGGCTCCTTCTCGTCCCGCTGCAGGGCTGCGGCGATGGCTACCAGCGCATCAGCCTGCCCCGCATAGGCCAGCCAGCGCTCCAGAGGCTCCCGACAGACCTGCCGCTCCCAGCCCGAGGGGTAGCACCCCATGCTTGTCGCAGTCCAGTTGTGCGTGGCGGGAAGGCCGTGCTCGCAGAGGGCGAGGGGGCCGTAGCGGCGAGCAAAGTGCAACACGTCCTCGGGAGTCTTGATTCGCACGAAGGCGTCCAGCATCCCTCTGGGGCTCGTCTCCAGGCCGTGCGGATTGGCGCTGGCAGCATCGTAGGGCCACCACACCAGATCGTCCCTCTCCAGTTCGACCCTAGGGGGCACAAAGGCGCGACTGGTGGGGAGGATGGTAGCGCCCAATAGCCCCGACTGCACGTCTATCATGCCAGCTAGCTTTGGTTGCTCGTTTGTCATGCTCGTGTGAAATATCACGATGAAGTCACGCTCAATGCTAGCATTCCACGCTGGTGCATGTCAAGCTGTAGTTGTGACAGACGACCACATGGATTGGGAGGTGTCCAGATGGAACCGGTATTGCTGCGGCCTGAGGAGGCGGCAAAAGCCCTTGGCCTTGGGCGCTCGATGATATATCGCTTGTTGGCGAGTCAGGCGCTCACGAGTGTATCCATCGGCAGGTCACGCCGAATCCCCCGCGCCGCGCTTGAGGACTTTGTGCGCCGCCTCGTTGAAGACCAGTCGGCCCAGGGTCAGCCGTGAATCCTATTGGGCGCATCGACGTTGAGGGCGTCGCCCTCCTGAACGACGTGGTGGCCCTCCTGCGTCGCTACGTCGTGCTGAACGCTCACGCGGCGATAGCTGTGGCCCTATGGGTCGTCCACACGCACGCGATGGAGGCAGCGGAAACCACGCCCTACCTCCACATCACATCACCGGAGAAGAGGAGCGGCAAGTCCAGGCTGCTAGAGGTTCTGTCCCTGCTGGTGGCGCGCCCCTGGCCTACGTCGCGAGTAACCGCCTCAGTCCTGATGCGGAAACTAGCCAAGGGGATGCCCACGCTTCTACTGGACGAAAGCGATGCCGCGTTCGGCGGTGAAAGAGAATACCGCGAGGCCCTGCGCGCCCTCCTAGACGCTGGATGGCGGCGCGGTGGCGCGGCTACCATCTCAGTGAAGAAAAGGGGTGACTGGGAGCCGCAGGACTTCCCCGTCTTCGGCCCCAAGGCCATCGCTGGCATAGGCAAGCTGCCGGACACGGTCGCCGACCGCTCCATCCCCATCGTGCTAAAGAGACGGGCACCAAACGAGAAGGTGGAGCGCTTCCGGTGGCGCGAAGCTAGCGAGGCGGCAGGGCCACTGCGGGAGAGGTTGGAGCAGTGGCCATCGGCCAACCTGGAGACCCTCACCGAAGCGCGACCTCAGATTCCTACCGGCCTAGATGACCGAGCCACTGACGGCTGGGAGCCGCTCCTGGCCATCGCTGACGCCATAGGTGGTGACTGGCCGCAGCGGGCGCGCAGGGCGGCGCTGGCGCTCTCGACAGGCGAGGAGCGGGACAGCGAGAGCCTTGGTGTCCGGCTCCTGTGTGATATTCGGCGCGTCTTCCAGGAGAGAGCTACAGACCGCCTGACCAGCGAGGAGCTGGTAAAGGCCCTGGGAGCGATGGAAGAAGCACCCTGGGGCGACCTGGGGGGCAAGCCTTTGGACACCCGCATGTTGGCGGCTAGGCTCAAGCCCTATGGCGTGAAGCCAGGGACAATCCGGGTGGGCAATGAGGAGAAGCCCACACTCAAGGGTTACTACGCGTCATCGTTGAGCGATGCATGGCGTCGCTATGTTCCCCAAGAGCCGTCACAAGCGTCACAAGCGTCACAAGCTCCAGATTCAGACGTGGCCGATGTGACGGCTGTGACGGATGTGACGGACAGAGTCGAGCCCAGCATTAACACTACCCCATGGGATACCAGCCGAGCGCCAGATTCGCAATGAGCGTCAGTGCGCACCTGATGCAATCTGCTCAGGTTGCCTAGCCGATTCCGGACGGAGTGAACCCATGAGACCCCGCCTGGACTAGCGCGGACGCATCGAATGCGTGGCTTGGTCCCGAAGCGGTTGACAGCGTCAAGAATTATCAGACCTGGCGAGAGGTGCTACCTGAGCCACCGCCTCCTGGCATACCATCCGCCCGCAGCGAACGCGACGACCGCGACGAATGCCAACAGGGCTGCTATGGCGTAGTTGTGGGCTGGCGACCCGCCCATGCCGGCCATAGGTGGCAGTTCCCCTATGCCGCCGACGGCGCCGCCGGTGGACACACCGGCCCAGCCGCTTGTTCCCTTGCAAACGTAGAGATTGGCGGCACCGTCCGTCCGCACGACCATCCTGCCCGCCTCGGCAGAAGAGTCACAGTCCACTGCTGGCGGCGCACCGGAAATGGCCGGAAACTGGATGTAATTGCCCACCACCTGCAATGTGCTTTGCGGATTGAGCGTCCCGATGCCAACGCTGCCTGTAGTGACCAACCGGCTGGTCTTGACTTGACCTGTATCGGCATCAACGACGAACAGGTCGTGCTCCGAGGAGTCTTTGACCACGATGGCCTTATTACCCGACCCCGGCATCCGGAAAATGGCCCCAACTTTCCCTATCTGATTCGAGTTGAATCTCACCATCTCAGCGGTCCCGGCGACGTTCGCCTCTACAGTCAAGAGAGTCGATGCTCCGCCGCCAGGGCCTTGTCTGACCACAGCCGCAACGGCCGACGGACTGTCCGTTTGGCTCACGAACCCTGTGGTGTTCGGCCCATTGTTGCCAGCAGCGAACCCTGTAGCGCCCGCGCCGTCTTGCTGGACGTAGATACTGTCGCTCTTGCCGGTGTTAACGACTATGACGCCGCGTCCCTTATCAGTCGCTGCCCCGTTGGTTTGAACCCAAATGCCGGATACGAAGTTTCTGGTCGTGGCAGTCGGTGGCGGGGCGACCTGCAGAGCAGCGATCGGGTAGTTGTCAAACGTGGGGTCTGTGGCGTCGGGATGTGTGAGCAGAAGTGCCGACTGGACATTGTCCTTGGCAACCTCGAGGTTCGCGCCGGGAGTCGTTGTCCCGACGCCCACGTTCCAGGTGGAACTGGTTGGATAGAGATTGTTGCCTGACTGAGTCCAATAACCATCCGCCAACTGAGTTGCCAAATCTGTATCGACGGTATCCGCCCCAAGGCGACCCAAGCTAGACGGTGGGTTGGCGACGGAGGGATGAGCCGAGGCTCCAAACGGGTTGCCAATGGTGCTGACGACTGCGATGCCCACTACCAGGGTAAGTCCTACCACCGCGATTGCCTGTCGCTTCACAGCGTACCGCCTTTCTCCAGGCCAGCGCCCGCATCATGCCAGAACGTCTCGAAGGCGTCAAGACGCGGCGGCGAGAGTCAAGGCAGTTCGGCGGCATCTTCTAGGGCAAAGAGCCAGATGATAACTGAACGTGTTTCGCTACCCCTTCCACTATTGCGGGCACAGCGCTTAGGGCGCGAGGCCTTCTAAGCAGCGGGTTGCAGGTTCGAGTCCTGCCAGGGGCACCACAGATATAAAAGTTGACGCCCCCATCCTAGCTCGCAGGCGCAAGGGTTGACAGGGAAACAGGCCCTACGCCAGCCACCGCCTTCGGGCGTACCAGGCGCCTGCCGTGAGGGCGAGAAGGGCACGCAGACTGGTACAGTGGCCGGCGAGGTGGCCAGGGGCGAACACACGGCGGAGTTGCCGGCATCCGTGCTCAGGGTGGGGAGTGCCGGCCAGGGCACACCAACTCCCCACCCCAAACGCACTATCAGGCCCGTCGCCCCTCGACCCGCTCTCTACCGCCAGTCGGGGCGGCTTCCGACGGCATTGAGCCTTTTCAGCCCCGTCCCGTCGGCCTTCATGACGTAGATCTCCCAGGTCCCGTCGCGATCAGAGAAGAAAGCGATCTTCGATCCGTCCGCGGACCAGGAGGGGGCCAGGTCCATCGCTGGGTCATCGAAGAAGTAGGTCTGTTCCGTGCCGTCCGCGTTCATCGTGTAGATCTCGAAGTCGCCGTCCTGGTCTGAGCTATAGGCGATCTTGGACCCGTCGGGGGACCAGTCGGGATACCCCTGCTGTCCGGGCCCTTTTGCCAGCCAGAGGTCCTCCGACCCATCGGGCCTGACCTTCGCGATGTTCCAGTCAGGGATGGGCTTCCCGGGCTCGGGGGGAAGCCTACTTTCGTAAGCGATCCAGGACCCATCGGGCGACCAAGTCGGCTGCGTGACGTCTCTGAAAGGTTTCCACGGGACAACGAACGATTCGACCAACAGTACATCCTTGGTACCATCTGTCTCGAGGATCGCGGAGCCGAACCACCCCGAGCATATCCGTGAGAAGGCTATCTTGGAGCCGTCCGGCGACCAGGCGGGGTCGCTCTCCTGGCAGTCCGGGGTGTTGGTGACGTTGGAGATGAACGTCCCATTCGGGTACATCGTGTAGATATCGAAATTTCCACTGCGGTTCGAAGCGAAGGCGATCTTGGACCCGTCCGGCGACCAGGCGGGAAACCAGTCGACGGCCGGGTTGTAGGTGATCCTGGTCTGCTCTGCCCCGTCTTCGTACATTACGTAGATCTCGCCCGTGTCGAAGGCGATCAAGTCGCCAGCCCCAGGCTTCACAACGGGACCGCCGCCGCCGGGCGGCACCCCACTGAAGACAAGAAAGGTCCCCAGAAACTGTAGACTACGTGACGTGCTGATCTCCGGCCGGTCGCGGAACCAGCGCGCCCAGCCACCCGTCTCTGGGTCGAGCGAGTAGGCGACATCTGCCTGCCACACCCCGCAGGTGTCCATCGCCGCTCTGACTTCGTCGCCGTCGGGGCCCTGCCACACCGCTAACGACCACTTGCCGGGCAGGGGGCAGCCACGCATCTGGCCCGGCTCCATTTCGATAGGTGAGGGGAGCGGCCCAGGTATGTAGCCGATAGGGTTCGCGGTGCTTGACCCGAGCGCCAAGAAGCCCTCCATGTTCTCTAGCGCCGTGAGCGTGCTGATCTCCGGCCGGTCGCGGAACCAGCGCAGCCACTGGCCCGTCCCGGGATCCAGGGCGTAGGCCACGTCCAACGCTCCTTGGCCGCAGGTGGCCAGCGCTTCGTCGGCGTCCGTGCCGTCGGAGCCCTCCCACACCGCCATCGCCCACGTCTCTGCCCCGGGGCAGTTGTCGACCTGCTCGATAGGTGAGGGTATCGGCACAGGTAGGGTGCCGATAGGGCAGGTGTCGGCGATCGGGCAGGGTAGCTGTATGGGTGTGACGTACGGCCCCTCCGGCGGGGCCACGGGCGTCGCCGGAGGCCCGGGCGTAGGCGTGGGTGTGGGCGTAGGGCTCTCTTCTGGCTCTGTGACCTCGAACGGGGCCTCCTTGTAGTACCAGGTCTCGTCCAAGGAGTGGTACCAGCAGGCCGTCACCGACCCCTCGCCGGGTCCAGCATCGTCCGGCACCGCGGCGTCCAGCATGAGCGAAGTTGCACCCGCATTCACGTAGCCGCTGCCGATCTCCTCGCCGCCTCCGCTTGGACTCCAGCCCCAGAGTACCTCCGTGTGCTGCTGACAGGCGCCGTTCGCGCGGATGTTCGTGAGTTCAACCTCGATCGCCGAGCCCGCGCGGCCCGAATCCGGGTTGAGGGTAAGCTGGGCATCCGGCCACGGTTTCAGAGCGCCGTAGGTGCCGCAATGGATACCTGGCAAAATGGGCTCGGCGCACAGGACTTCCTCCACCCGCTCGCCCACGCTGTGACCGAAGGCAAGCGCGGTATCGAGCTTGAGCTCGTTGAAGCTGCTTGTAGTTTCCACCCGGTGATACTCCTCCGTACCGGTGCCCGGGTTAATCCAGATCCAGATTCCTACGTCACAGTCAGTCAGGTCCGCCACCGAGATCCAGCGCTCACCGGCGCTGACATCCTCGATCAAGACGGTGTTGCATATACCATCCGCCGACGCGGTGCCCGTCCCGGAGGAGTCCAGGGTGAACCAGATGACCACCCCCAAGGCCACGCACCCAACGACTGCAAGCCCGATGGCCGCCGCTATTGCTTGCCGCTTCATGACACGCCTCCTCGCGCTCTCTTGCCTTCGCCGGCCCCCGGCCGAAACAGGTCTAGCAAGGCCGCACGCAGCATCTCACTCGGTTCAGCCAGCACGCCGGGCCCGGCTTGCCGCCGAGGCTTTCCCCAGGCCAGCGCCCGCATCATGGCAGAAAGTCTCGAAGGCGTCAAGAATTGGCAGACCTGATTGCAGGTGCTACAATTGGGCCGCCAAAAAAGGGAGGGGCGACCTTTGAGTCCGTTCTTGCGAGGCGTTCTCGTGGCTGGGGGGTTCATAGTGGGCGTCGCCGTCGTCACCCTGCTTGCCGCCTGCACCAAGCAAGCATCGACTCCTCAGGAAACACCGTGGATCGAATCCTATGAGTGTCGGCAGGAGGACTCTCTATTCGAGCAGGAGTATGCTCGATGTGTAGTCGAGTGCACCGCAGGTAATTTGGGCACCACTAGCGCTAGCGCTAGTGGCTACCTCGGTTGCCCCAACATGCACTGCTTGACAGCCAACGCCATTGCCACCCGATACGGCGAGCTTTGCACACCACCAGGCTCTGTCTGGATGGAGGTTCCTAGCACCCATCCCGACGCCAAATGGATTCACGGACAGAACCAACGTTGCAGGGACCAACCTACTGTGCTAGGGTGCCTTACGCATTAGGAATCCCCGGAAAGGTGAAATTTCCGTGAGGAGAGGGGGACTGAACATCCTGTCCCGCCCAAAGAGGGCAAAGCTTCGGCTTGACAGCAATCTTGACAGCAGCCGCCAGTAGACGAAGAGGGCCGCCTCAGATACGGAGACGACGGTTGTGAACGGCCTCAGACGGCCTGGGCCGAGTTCGATTCTCCCCCGTCTCCACCAGCTCAATCTCACCGAGAGCGGCCGACCTCTGTCGGTGCGAGCCTGTGCAATGCTTCGGCGCCCCTGGAGTTGACCCCAGGGGCGCCGTTTCCAACCTCAACCTTTCGCCGACACGCTCGTCAGCCGTGCCGGCGTCGCTTCAGAGTTTTCACCATGGCCATCCTTGCCAGTGCCGCTTCAAAATGTCCACCGTGGCGCTGAGCGCGTCGTTTCCTGGCTCGCTATCGCCGGGGGCCGATACTCTGGCTGTGACGACGTAGTCCACGTTCGGCGAAGGATCACCGCACGCCAAGAGGAAAACCAGCCACTGGCGCTGCGTCTGTTGCCCCGGGTTCAGCGTTATGCTTTGCGGTGAGGAGGGCAGCACTAGGGCCGCGGGACAGCTACCGTTCACATTGCTCACCTGAAGAGACAACAGTGCTGGGCCGTCGCGCACCATCCCGAAGTTCTTGACGATTGCGGTGTAGATGGCCGCGTGGAACCGGGGCCACAAGGGATTGGCAAAGGACAGCTTGGGCGGTACGAGCTTCACTACGCCATAGTCGATCCCCGGCGCCGGTGTCGGACTCGGCGTCGGACTGGGCGTCGGACTCGGCGTCGGACTCGGGGTTGGGCTAGGCGTCGGGCTCGGCGTCGGGCTCGGTGTTGGGCTCGGTGTCGGACTGGGCGTCGGACTCGGCGTCGGACTCGGGGTTGGGCTAGGCGTCGGGCTCGGCGTCGGGCTCGGTGTCGGGCTCGGCGTCGGGGTGGGCGTCGGAGGGGGCGTCGGGGTCGGGGTTGGGCTGGGCGGCGGGGTCGGCGTC
>Ga0315288_10004533_pt1 | contig 17701 bp, 19 predicted proteins | sample YL17G11_20_MG_FD_203454 | JGI IMG/M metagenome (GOLD analysis project Ga0315288, IMG submission 203454) | Sediment microbial communities from Yellowstone Lake, YNP, Wyoming, USA - YL17G11_20 | ecosystem: Environmental > Aquatic > Freshwater > Lake > Sediment | place: USA: Wyoming | collected... | reverse complement strand
CGCTTCACGACGCGGTAATGCTTGGCGTGGTGGAGGGTGACTTTGCGCTGGCCGTGCCGGACCACGAAGCGCGCGTGATGACCTTTCACGACGACGTAGTGCGGGGTTCGCTTGATGACGTTGAAGCGCAACACCTTAGGCGACGGCGAAGCGGCCACGGCGGCCGGCATCGCGCAGACACCCATGAGCCCGAGAATGGTTGCAAGGAAGACGACCGCGATGCAGGTTCTTCTGGACACCATGACTCCCGTGTCTCATGGAACGAGCGAGCAGCATCGGCGGTCGTATGTCCTGTCGCACCGGCGCGACTCACGTGAGTTCCAGTTGCAGATCCGGTACCGGTGGGCGGTACGCACTGCATGGAGTCGGTTGAGAGCGCGCTAACTTGAGGCAGCCGGAGTGGTTGGCGTAGTCGGCGCTGACGACGCGAGCCTAGGCTCGCTTCTTGGAACATCTGTCTACGTCGGAACTGAATACGGTGCCGCAACGCCCTCTCCGGTCCGGGTGAAGGATCTCCCAAAGGCCCTTCTCAGGGTCCGGCTGCTGGCGGCGCCCGCGCCCGTGCGCGGCCCCGCCACCGGTCGCTCAAAGCGCGAGCGCGCTGCCATGGCGAGGCGATCAGCCGGCGAGCTCGATCGGGCGAGCATGCCGCGAGTCCACTCTGCCCACAGGCGACCGCCGCCCCACGGCTCTCGAGAGACGATCGGTCACGGGTTTGGTGCGCATCCATCCTCGTGAAGTCGTGTCTTGGTTCCGATGATCCAAGGTGCCAGACGTTCGCCAGGCGGACGGCGCTCGCAAATGCTGCCTTTTCACACGATTCTGGATGCGGCAGTCAGCCTGCGTTGCTGCGTGCGCATCGCTGCCCTAAGATGTAAGAGAACGAAAGGAGCTCTGCGGTGGTCGGGAGCGAAGAGGGAAAGGACGCCACGCTGCGCGACTACGTGCGCATCGTCCGGCGCAGAAAGTGGATCGTCTTCGGCGTGGCCGTGGCCCTGACAGCACTGGCCCTCGCCTACTCGTACGCCAAGACGCCCATGTACAAGGCGTCTGCCCAACTTATCTACGAAGGCCAGGTCAATGTGGCCGATCCTCTCTCCACAGGCGGCAACATCGACCCCGCGCAGATGCAGGTCGAGCTCAACAGCGTCGCAAGTGCGATCGCCAGTCCCGAGCTGATCGACAGCGCGAGGGCAGACTTGGGCCCCGGCATCGCTGCATCTCCCTATGCGGTAACGGCCGCTCCGGACGCGCAATCGGGCCAGACGAACATCAGTACCGTGTCGATCACGGCCGTCAGCCCGAGCGCCAAGACCGCGGCCTTGGCCGCCCAAGCCTACGCGACGGCGTTCACCGCCGCTCGCAAAGCCCGCCAACAAGAGCGCGTGCGGGTCGCGGAGCAGGTCATTCAGAGGGAACTTGACTCATTCCACACTGCGGCGGAGCGCCTGTCGGCCGACTACGTGACCCTCAAGGCGCGCCTTCAGGACCTGCAGATCCTCGAGGCCACGGTCGGCGGCAATTTCCGCGTCCTCGTACCGGCGACAGTCCCCAGGGTGCCGTTCTCGCCGCGTCCGATGCGCAATGGCCTGATGGGTCTTGTGGCCGGCTTGATCATCGGCATCGGGATCGTCCTGTTGCTTGAGCAGTTCGATACGCGCGTGCGCACCGCGGAAGAGGCGGTCGCCATCTTCGGCATGCCCTTGTTGGGCCACATCCGCAAGATACCTGCGAAAGAGGTCGATCGGCAGCCGCTCTTTGCACTGGCCGATCTACACAGTCCGGCAGCTGAGGCTGTGCGCAAGCTGCGCGGCAACCTCGAGTTCGCCAACATAGACGGCGACCTCAAGTCACTGTTCATCACGAGCTGTCTGCAGCACGAGGGCAAGAGCCTCACAGTGTGCAATCTGGCTATCTCACTGGCGGCATCCGGCAATCGGGTGGTGCTCGTGGACGGCGACCTGCGAAGGCCGCAAGTGCACCGTTATCTCCATCTGGCCAACGGGGCCGGCCTTTCGACCGTGCTCACCGGGAGAAGTGACCTGCGCCGGACCTTGCACTCGCGGGCCGTCGGGTCGAGTCTAGTCACGATGGGCAGCGCCGGTACGGTCGAGGCGGCCTCCAACGGCGAGCCCCGCCTGCACGTACTGACGAGTGGTCCGGTTCCGCCCAACCCCGCGGAGATCATCGCGTCCAAGAGCTTCGCCAGCCTGATCGAGGAGTTGGCCGCGGGGTTCGATCTTGTCATCGTGGACGCGCCGGCGCTGCTCGCCGTGGGTGACACCGCGGCCATAGCTCGCTGCGTCGACGGCCTGGTCTTCCTCGTCGATCTCACGCGGGCCCAGCGTCCGCTTCTCGTGGAGGCGGCGACGCAGATCTCGCAGATGCCTTGCCGCAATCTGGGATTGGTCGCGATAAGCTCGGCGCCCAGCCGGCGCTCCGAGCGCGACCACTACTCCTACTACGCCCATGACGACTCGACTCTCGACGCCGCTGTCGGCGGCCGGGGAAGGAGCAGCACGGTACGGACCTGATCGGTCGGCTGTCGAGCGCCCTGCTCGGCCGGAGGGCGGCGCGGGTCTCCGCAGGTCGTAGCTAGCTGTCTCCAGCCGTGCGACTGGTCAAGACGAAGCCGAATCGATGCCACCCACGGTATGCCCGTCGGCCAGCAGCCTGTCAGTCAGGCGTGATTCGATGAACCCGTCTCATTCGGTGACGACGATGTGGCCTTTCACCGCTTCTCACCCAATGCAACATTCTGATCTGCACTGCGCTCCGCGAGCGTCCATCCCAGGGTGCGCTCGAGGCCTTCCTCGAGGCCGACCGTCGGGTCGTACCCGAGCGCTTCCCGGGCGACCGTGATATCGGCGAAAGAGTGCAGCACGTCCCCTGGCCGCGCCGGCACGTGCTCTATCTGCACAGCGCGCTTCGCGACTCTTCCCACGGCCTCGGCGAGCGCGAGGACCGTGTGCGCAGACCCGCAGCCCACGTTGCAGATCAGCGGGCCGTCGAGCCGGCACTCGCTGGCCGACAGCGTGGCCGCGACGACGTTGTCCACGTAGGTGAAGTCGCGCGATTGCGTGCCGTCACCGAAGACCACCAGGGGGACGCCGTCCAGCGCTTGCGACAAGAACTTGGGGATCACGCCGCTGTACTGGGAGTTCGGATCCTGCCGGGGGCCGAAGACGTTGAAGTAGCGTAGCGCCGCGACCTCGATGCCGTACACGGCGTTGAAGCCCATGCAGTACTGCTCCGCCGCCAGCTTCGACACGCCGTACGGCGAGATCGGCTGCGGCACGATCCCCTCGGTCTTGGGCAGTCCCTGTGCTCGGCCGTACACGGAGGAAGACGAGGCCATGACCACCCTATGCGTCCCGGCGTCGCGCGCCGCGAGCACCACGTTGAGCGTGCCGGTGACGTTCACCTCGTTGGTCGTCAGCGGGTCTTGCACGGAGCGCGGCACAGATGGCAGGGCCGCCAGGTGGATCACGCAGTCGACGCCCTTCGTGGCGGCGTGGGTGCGCTCGTAGCTGCGGATATCGCCCTCGATGAGCTCCACGTCGCCGCCGACCGCCGCCAGGTTCTCGCGGCTGCCGGTCGAGAAGTTGTCGATCACGCGGACCGTGTGCCCGCGCCGGAGCAGTTCGGCTGTCACGTGCGACCCTATGAACCCGGCGCCGCCGGAGACGAGGACAGTCGCCAAGCTCATGTCCGCTTCGTGAGCATGCAGATGACGTCGCCTGCCGCCGAGAGGCGCAGCACGTAGACACGCCGCTGGGCGAGCGAGTCGATGCCGACCACCGTGTGCCCGCCGGTCATCGGCCTGCGGGTCCGGTGCGATCCGATGGACCCGGCGGCGCCGGGTACTACGAAGTGACCCCTCAGGTGCTGGTTCGTCTCCCCCATGTGCGGCGCGGGCCCCCTGCGTGGTTCAGTCTCTGGAACCTAGTCTACCTTCTTCTTCGGCACGGTGGGAGGAAGACCTGAGGGTCCGCAAGGGGCAGCTGCCCTCCACGAAGCCAGACCCCGCCCTGAGCGTTGCAGGGGCGCTTCACCGGCCACAAGGATCCGGCGTGCGTCCTCGTCGCGTTCAGCGTGTACCACCTTGCTCGCCGACGTCACGGCCGGCGGCCGTGTCCGCGGCTCACATGCACTCGGGACCTGCCGCTCGAGGCCTGCGCCCCCGTGGCCGACAAACTGCTTTGGGGCTGCCCGGCTCCGTGTCATGATGAGACGTGAGGACGCTACGCCGAGAAAGCACACTCATGTCGCGCCCGATCGGCGAGCACGAGAGGGGGTTCGGTGGGGACGCATGACTCGCGAATCGTGGGACTGATCGAGTTCGCCATTGAGAGGGCAAAGCCGGGCTACGTCTGTGAGACGGCCCGGTGAGAGTCCTGCTGCTCACCTACAGCCACGGCAACGGCGGCATGGAACGCCAGCTATCACTGCTGGCGCGGAATCTGCCGCCCCAATGGCAGCGCTGCGTGTGGAGCCTGGAGGGCGGGCCTCACGCCGAAGCTGTGATGGCCGCTGGTATTCCACTCATCGTGCGGCCGCGCAGGGCGCGCTTCGACATCGCGCCGGCCGTGCACTTGTCGCGGCTCATCCGCTCATGGCGCCCTGACGTTGTGCATGCGTGGCAGTGGATGCCCGCCGCCGCTGCGGTGCCCGCATGCGTTGCTCTGGGCATACCGCTGATCGATGGCTCCATTCGGATGGGGTCCGTGCCGCCGAGCTTCGGACGTCCGCGGCGCTCCATCATGCACTTCGCGACCCTTGTGGTGGCCAACAGCTCGGCCGGTCTCGCGGCTTGGCGCATCGATGCCGGCAAAGGCCGTGTCATCTACAACGCCTTCGATGGCGAGCGGTTGCTCGCCGCCTCGTCGCAGCACCCCGCGGCGCGCGACGATGAGCCATTCACCGTGGTCATGGCGGCGCGCATGACACCGCCCAAGGACTTCGCCACCGTCATTCGGGCGGCGCGCCTGCTGGCGGGATCAGGCTCGGCCCGCTGGCGGTTCCTGCTCATCGGCGATGGTCCCGACCGCGCTGCTCTCCTGGCCGAGGCGGCCGATCTGGTCACAGCCGGCGTCGTCGCCTTTCCCGAGGGAGGGACTGAGGTCGTCGGGCACATACGCGCTTCGCACGTGGGGCTCCTCGTGAGTGATCCCGCCGTGTTCGCTGAAGGTTGCTCCAACTCGATCATGGAGTACATGGCGTGTGGCCTTCCGGTCGTGTGCACCGACAGTGGCGGATCCAAGGAGATCGTGCGAGATCGTGAGTCCGGCTATGTGATCCCTCCGCGGGATCCTGCGGCTCTCGCCGACAGGCTGACCTATCTGCGCGAGCAGCCCTCGGTGTGTGCGAGCATGGGCGCCGCCGGGCAGGCACGCGTTGAGCAGGAGTTCACAGTCCGCAGGATGGTGGATGAGTACGTGAGGGCATACGAGGAGGCGGTAGCTCGCGTTCGCGTCCGGGGACATGGCGTGCGGGAAGGTTGAGAGCGTGGCCGCCGGCGTTCTGGTCAGGCGACGCAATGGAGGTCTTCGGGCGGTCGATGACTGAACCCGGGCGCCCGCAGGTGAGCGTGATACCATCCAGGGTGTCGATGCGCATCCTCGTTGCAAGCAAGTTCTGGTATCTCCGTGGCGGGCTGGAGCGCGTCATGTTCGACGAGATCGCCTGGCTCGAGGACGCGGGTCATGAGGTGGCGCACTTCTCGACATCCCATCCCGACAACCAGTCGTCGCCGTGGTCTGGCTACTTCGTGCCGTACATAGAGCTTGGTGAACATGCCGGCCTCGCGGCGCGCGAACGAGTGGTCGCGATGACTCGCATGTTCTACAGCGTCGAGGCGGCCAAGCGCTTCAGGCGACAGCTCGCTGTCTTTCGACCTCAGGTGGTGCACGTCCACGGCATCCATCGCCAGCTTTCACCCTCGATTCTCCTCGAGGCTCGCCGAGCGGGCATACCGGTCGTCCAGACTCTGCATGACTACCATCCGGTCTGCCCGTCCGATACCCTTCTGCGCGGTGGCAGCGAGGTCTGCGTGCCGCCCCGGTGTCGGGGCCGCAACCTCCTGCCCTGCGTGGTCCACCGCTGCGTACGGGCCAGTGTGGCCATCAGTGCCGCGAGTGCGGCCGAGCTGTTCTGGCGGCGATGGCTGATCGGATATGCGGATCTCGTCGCTCTGTTCATCGCGCCCAGTCACTACTTGGCGGACGTGATCCGTTCGGGAGGATGGAGCCGACCTCCAACAACGGTGTTGCCGAACGCAGTACCCGCAGTACCCGACCCATCTCCGAGCGCGCCCGGGGACTTCTTCCTGTACGCGGGTCGCTTGTCCGGGGAGAAGGGCGTGGCCACGCTGCTCGCGGCGTCGGCGCGGGCCAAGGTGCCCCTGATCGTGGCCGGGGATGGGCCGCAGGCTGGCGAGCTGCGCGGCATGGCGCCCGCGACCGCCCGCTTCGTCGGGCGGGCAACGGCCGCGGAGGTAGCGCAGCTCCTTCGCGGTTGTCTGGCGGCGGTCGTCCCCTCGGAGTGGCCTGAGAACGCGCCGCTGGCTGTTCTGGAACCCATGGCGGCGGCCAGGCCCGTGGTGGCCACTCGTGTGGGAGGGATCCCCGAACTGGTGCGGGACGGCATCGACGGCATCCTCGTGCCGCCTGGCGACGCCGATGCTCTGGCGACGGCCATGCTCCGGGTGGCGAGCGATCGTGAACTTGCCGGTCGTCTCGGCCGTGCGGGTCGACTGCGGGTTCTCGAGAGGTTCACGCCGGCGGTGCACCTGCACGGCCTCCTTCAGGCCTACCGCCGGGTAGCCTTGCCTGCAAGCAGGCTAGAGTCGACGGGCGCACACTGAAGGCGCTTCGGTACATCGCACGAAAGGGCTGACGAATGAAGATCGCGCTCTTGGGCACGCGCGGCGTGCCGGCGGCCTACGGTGGGTTCGAGACACTGGTGGAGAACCTTGGGCGCCGACTGGCCGCGCGCGGACATGAGGTGACGGTGTACTGCAGGCCGCATATGGTCAGCGGCCGCTTCAGTACGTACCGAGGCATGCGTCTGGTCTACCTGCCGACGGTCACTACCAAGCACCTCGACACCATCGTCCACACCCTCGTCTGCACTCTGCACATGGCGCTTCGCCGGCGCCCCGATGTCGCCGTGTACTTCATCGCCGGCAACAGCCCACTCGCGGCCCTCAGCCGTTTGCTGGGCATCCCGAGCATCATCAACGTGGACGGGCTCGATTCGCGGCGCGTGAAGTGGAACCGCCACGCGCGCCGCTACCTGCGCTGGGCCGAGCGCAATGCGCCGCGATGCGCCAACGCGACCATCACCGATTCGCGCAGCGTGCAGGCCCTCTATCGGGAAGAGTACGGCGCCGAAACGCACTTCATCCCCTACGGGTCGGACATGGAAGGGGACGACACCGGCGAGCACCTGCGGCGCTACGACCTCAAGCCGCGCCAGTACATCCTCTTTGTCGGCCGCCTGGTTGCCGAGAACAACGCCCACGTGTTGGTTGAGGCATTTGAGGGGCTGGACACCGACCTCAGGCTGGTGGTGGTAGGCGACGCGCCCTATGCGGATGAGTACCAGAAGGCTCTCCTGGCGACCCAGGACGAGCGTGTGTGCTTCACCGGCTACCTGTTCGGCGATGGCTACCGCGAACTGACGCGCAACGCCGCCATCTTCGTCGCACCAACCGAGGTCGGCAGCACTCACCCGGTGATCGTCGAGGCCATGGCGGCCGGCAACTGCGTGGTGGTGAATGACTACCAGCCCAACGTGGAGACGATCGGCGATGCCGGCGTGAGCTACCCCGGCCGCGAGGGCGCCGCCGGCCTGCGGCGAGTGCTCGCTGAGCTGCTGGCTGACCCGTCACGGGTGGAGCGGTATCGCGAGCTCGCGGCGGCCCGCGCGCGTGCCGAGTACTCTTGGGACGCCGTGACCGACGCCTACGAGAGACTCGCAAAGGACGTCGGCGCCTGACGTTGGCGGAAGCTCCCCGCTACGAGAGGATGCGCTCTGCGAGGCTTCGCTAGCTGGTGAGGTATCCCGAGTAGTCGGACCGGATGTAGTCCGCCAGCGCTTCCTGCCAGGGCCGCATGACGTCCAAGCCCCGTAGCGCGAGCTTGCGGTTGACCAGACGTTCGCAGTCAGGCCGCGGCGCGAAGTAGGTGTCGGCGAAAAAGTCCGAAGCGACGGGGCGAACAGTCACCGAGTCGCGAAGGCCAAGCTCGTCCACCAGCTGCTGAGCCACCTCAAGACGACCTGTGGCTCCCTGGCACACCATGTTGTAGAGCCCCCACAGGCGTCGCTCCAGAAGAATGCGGACATTGTGGGCGAAGTCGCGCGTGTAGGTCGGTGTGCCGAGCTTGTCGTCGACGACGTTCAGCTCGGTGCTGCCGTCGTGCAGCTGGCGCATGAGCTTCTGAATGAACTTCTTGTCCTTCCGCGGGCCACCGCCCATCATCCAGCCGGCACGGCAGATAAGGTACCGCCCAGCGTTCTCCCTGACGAACTCCTCGCCCGCCCACTTTGCCCGCGCGTAGATGCCGAGAGGGTTCGGCTGGTCCCAGTCGTCGTACGAGTCTTGTCGACCATCGAAGATCCCAGCCGTCCCGATGTAGAGCAGGGGTACGTCGAGCTCGTTGGCGATGTAGACCGCGTTCTCCACCGCCATTGCGTTGGTCGCGTAGGTCTCATCAGGGTGAGTCTCGCAGTACTCGAGATCGGTGAGGGCGCCGATATGGAAGAGGTAGTCCGGTGCGTAGGCCAGGACGTCCTCCCGATAGGCGTCGAGATCGCGAAAGTCGAGGTGTTCGAGCCAGTCTTCGTTGACGTCGATGTCGGTGCATCTCGTCTCGGTCAGGGGATCGAACTCCTCATGGAACGCCTGCCCCAGCATGCCGCCACAACCGGCCATGTAGACTCGTTTCATTCCATTCCTCCGTTCTGCATGGTGGCATTCACTGTCGTCTCTAGCCTGCCGATGGCTTCCGGCAGCCTCCACAACCTCCACGCCGCGACCGCGAAGAAGACCACCAGCAACGTGTTGCGGGTGACCACGATCGCCAGCGTCTCCGGCCGCATGTCTAGAAGGTGCCAGTAGAGCGCCGGGAACTCGACCTGGGTGAGCAGCAGGGTGATCCCGCCGAGGACGGCGAGCACGCGGTCGCGGGCCGCGACGAGCGCCCACGCGGGGAGCGTCCAGATGAAGTACTGGGGGCTCAGCACCTTGCCGAAGGTCATCAGGGCGAGGATGAGCGCGAGCACGGCGATGGCCTGGTCGGGCGCCGCCGCGCGCAGCCGCTCGCGGCGCCGCCAGATCAGCAGGTAGACGCCCGCCACGGCCAGCAGCGTGAGGCCACCCGAGGCCGTGGCCGCGAGGCCGGCTCCCTTGGCGATGAGGATGTGCGAGCCGTGGCTGTGGCCGAACGTGGCCTCGCTGAGCCCGATGAGCTTGCCGAACAGCATCGGCGTGCCCAGCACGCTCTCGATCTGCAGCGGGCGCTCGAGGTGGTACTGGAAGACGTACCAGAGGCCGTCCGGCGACGAGAACAGGTACGGCAGGAACGGCGCCACCGCCGCGGCAGCGAAGGCCACCAGCGGCCACGCCCAGCGGCGCGGGTGCCCGGCGAGCAGCAGCACCAGCGGCAACAGCAGCGCCGGCGTGAACTTGAGCGCGAAGCCCATGCCGAGCACGAACGCGGCCGCCGTGAGCCAGCGCGCCCAGAGGCACAGGATGAAGATCGCGAATCCGAGCAGCGCCACGGCCGCGTCGTAGCGGTTCACGATGATCGCTCCCGTGAGCGCCACCCCGACCGGGAACAGCACGGCGGCCACGTAGGCGCGCCCGCCGCGCGGCCAGTAGCGGCAGGCCACGAAGGTCGTGACGGCCGCCGTGAGCAGCGTGACGATCCCCATGGTCATGGTGAACCAGTGGATGTAGGCCTCCGGGTCGTGCGCGTGCCCGGGCAGGCGGAAGATCGGCACGGCCAGCGGCGGGTACTCGACCTTGAACGACTCCGTGAACGGACGCTCGCCGTCGGCCATGCGCTGCGAGTAGCTCTGGTACACGGGGATATCGCTGATGTCGTGCAGGTGGTACCACAGGTTCGGCAGCAGAAAGACGAGCACGAGCGCCGTCAGCGCGACGCTCACCACGACGGCGATCGGGGTGTTGACATGGTGCGCGGCTCGAGGCGGGGCGACGGCGTTCATTGGCCGCGGAAGCTCCACAGCTTGTTGACGACGAAGTTGAAGGGCAGCACGCAGGCGATCGCCAGGAGCTGGCTGACCATGACGTGCAGCTCGAGCTGGGCGCGGAACACCCAGAACACCAGTTCGTTGAGCGCCAGGCCACAGAGGCTGACCACGAGGAACTTGAGGAACTCGGTGCTCATCGTCCCCGACGAGCGGAAGGTCCACCAGCGGTTGAGCAGGTAGTTGTTGACCACGGCGACCGCGAAGGCCAGGCCGCTGGCGAAGGCCTCGACGGCAAACGGCGTGCTCTCGTTGAACTGGCCCCACAGCAGCAGGGTGAGCTTGAGGACGGCGAGGTTGACGATGGTGCCGATGGCGCCGACCACGGCGAACTTCACGAACTGCTTGCCGCTCCGGTTGAGACGTTCGTCCATGTGTCACCTGGGTCGCGCGAAGAAGCCGGCCGCGCGGCGCCGCAGCGCCGGCCGCGCGGCCGGCAGACCGTGGCCATGATATGCGATGGGCGGCGGCCCAGAAACCCGGGCGCCGCCCGGAGGGGCGGCGCTCCTCAGCGCCGCGCCGCCGCCCGCCGGCGTCAGCCTCCCGCCGTCCACGCGTCCACTTCGGGCCACACGCTCGCGAAGTCGGCCAGCGGCCGCCACTCGAGGCCCTCGTCGGCGCAGCGCTCGGCGAGGTGGGCGCGCGCGAACGTGAGGTCGGCTTCGCGCGCGGGGCACAGATCGCTGGCGCCGTCGCCGAAGGCGACCACGAGCTCGCCGGGGCGGCGCAAGGCGCGCAGGGCCGCCCCCTTGCAGGCTCGCGGCCCGCAGCGCGGGCAGTCGCCGAGCACGTCGCTGAAGGCGAGGCGGTACGGCGGTCCGCCCTGAGGGCCGCCGCCCACGAGCTCGCTGGCGTGCAGCTCCACGGGCGGCAGCTTCTCCCGGCTCCACACGGCGGCGATCGCCTCGCGGAGGCCCGCGCTCACGATGACGGAGCGCCCACCGCGCGCGTCGAGCTCGGCGAGAAACGCCGGCAGGCCGTGCGCCGGCGCGGCCTCGGCGACGAGGGCGCCGAGCAACTCCTCCCGCGGCGCCTTGATCAGCCCGACCTGCCGGTCGAAGACCTCGGCGTGGCTCATGCGGTCGGCGCGGGCCTCAGCCTCGAGGGGCCGCCAGGCATCGCCCACGAAGCGCTGCAGGACGATCTCGTTGCACTCGTGAGTCGTCAGCGTGCCGTCGTAGTCGAGAAAGGCGAGCATGCCGCGAGTGTACACGAGGGCGCCGCTCGCGCCGGCCGCGCCGCCCGAGGCGCGAGCTTCCGGCCGAATCCGGCTTCCGGCGCGGCCGTGTCTGGTAGAATCGATCTTTCGGCCCTCCTATTGCCGAGGTCATGACGTGGACGAGATCATCTTCGTGGTCGAAGAAGCCCCAGAAGGCGGGTATTCGGCCCGCGCGCTGGGCGCAGCCGTCTTCACAGAGGCAGACGACCTCGAGGCTCTGCAGGCGGAAGTGCGCGACGCGGTGCTCTGCCATTTTGAGGACGCCGCCGACCGCCCCCGGGTGGATCCGGCTCCACCTAGTGCGGGATCGGCTGATCGCCGTATGAGCCTTCCGCGACATCTCTCTGGGAATGAGTCTGATCGCGAACGTCACATCACGATCCCGCGACGCGCTCTGCTCACCGTCGGCACGGTCGCGGCCATGGAGGCAAGAGGTGCATAGGATACGAGTGTATGTGGACACATCTAGGTGCGACTCGGCGCGTACGTCGTGCTGCTTTCGGATGAGACCCAGAGAGAGCTCGCAGAGTCACCGGACGCAGTCCAGAGAGCCTGGCTTGACCTTCCTCCAGCTTTCGTAGAACTGATCGGTCTTGATGATGAGGCAAGATCTCTGGCCGATGAGTACGTCAACGCCGGGGTCCTTGGAGAAGCGTCCATAGGTGATGCACTTCATGTCGCCGCGGCCACGGTGGCCGGCGCGGACCTGATCCTCAGCTGGAACTTCAAGCACATCGTCAATTTCAGCCGGATCCGAGGATTCAACAGTGTCAACATCCGCATGGGGTACCGGGCTATGACCATCCTCAGCCCGAGGGAGGTGGGAGATGAAGAAGAAGGCATTTGACTGTGTCGAGATGAAGAGGCAGGCTCAGGCCAGGTTGATGGCGGCCTATGCGGCCAGGAAGAGTGAGTTCTCCTCGTATGCCGAGTTCGTCCATGAAACGGCGGCCACCGACCCCAAGATACAGGCCTTTCGAGCGAGGATTGCGGACGCACAGTGCGCTGTGACAAGCGACCCGGTTTCGAAGAGCGGGTGAGCGGTGACGTCCGCGACGATCGCCACGCTGGTCAAGATGATCGAGTCTCCGCCTGCTCCGGAGCAGGAGCAAGTCGTGGAGCACCTGCGTGAGTACCTGCCGGACCTCCAAGATGAAGTGCGTTGGGACCAGCTCGTCCAGAGGACTCAACCCAGCCTGGTCGAAGCGGCGCGGAAGGCCAGGCGGGAGAAGGCCGCCGGACAGGCGGCGCCGCTCGACTCCAGCCGGTTGTGAAAGCGGACCCGCTGCTTTCCGGGGGAATCAGGTTGGTGGATCGTAGACTGGAAGAGGAGGGTGGCGCGCACATGAGCCTTCGGGTCAGAGCAGCTTCCCGGCGGTACACGCGACAGTGAGCCAAGGTGTTTCGTCGACCGGAGAGGCAGCTTGAGTCTCCATTTCGAGATCGAGCACGAGCGCGTCCGCGAGTTCTGCCGTCGCAGTCCCATCCGGCGTCTTGCGTTCTTCGGGTCCGTGCTGCGCGACGACTTCGGCCCCGAGAGCGACGTGGACGTGCTCGTGGAGTTCGCCCCGCAAGCCCAGGTCACCCTCATTGACATGGTCCGCATGCAGGACGAGCTCAGGGAGATCATCGGTCGCCGCGTCGACCTGCGCACCAAGGCTTTCCTCAGCCGCTACTTTCGTGACGAAGTGGTGGCCGCAGCCGAGGTCGAGTTTGTCGCGTAGACCGTCTCTGAGCCACGGGATGTTACAGTGGATGCAGTGGAGGAACGTCGGAGACAGACGGCCGCGATGGAGGGCAGCGCATGACGAGGTTCGATCGCATCACCACTGATCCGCAGCAGATGGGCGGCGTCCCGTGCATCCGAGGTCTGCGCATCCCGGTGGCGACCGTCGTCGACATGGTCGCCGAGGGCATGGTGGCCGCTGAGATCATCGCTGCCTTTCCCGACCTGCAGCCGCAAGACATCGAGCAGGCGCTGCACTACGCCGCCGAAAGCGTCCGCGAACGGGAGATCCCGATCAGGGCGGCCTCCTGAGGTTTCTTGTGGACAACGCCATCTCGCCGCGCGTCGCCACTGGTTTGCGAGCGGCCGGACACGATACCGTCCATGTGCGCGACCGCAGCATGCAATCCGCCAGCGATGAACAGGTGTTCGTGCTGGCCGAGAAGGAGGACCGGATCCTGGTGTCCGCGGACACCGACTTCGGTACCCTGCTTGCCGCGCGGGCTCAGTCCAAGCCGTCGCTCATCCTCCTCAGACGCGGCGTTGACCGACGTCCCGACATTCAACTGCGGCTGTTGCTGAGCAACCTGGCCGATCTCGCGGACGACCTCGAGGCGGGCAGCGTGGTCGTTCTCGAGCACGAGCGGATCCGCATCAGGCGACTGCCTATCGGAGCGTAGACTGGGGCGCACGAACAGGCGCGCAGATCGGCAGCTCCGCAGAGGACGTGTACAGGCCGTCAGGTGCCGCCGCCTGCGAGATCGAGGGCGAGCTCATCATCGTGCCCCTGGTCGTCGCCTGCGACGAGCCGGGTCGGCGCACACCCCGCGCGCGAAGTTGATCCACTCCGGCACCGGCTTGTGCCGCCGCCCGAGATCCGGCTAGCGCCGGGGTAGTCGTGGGAGGGCAGACAAGGAATCGCCCCTTCCTCGCGAGCCTGAAGGGGTTCATGACTATCATTGAAACTTCCTAGTTGGAGCTTGATTTTTCAATGATACATGGCTAGTCTTCCCCCATGGAGATCGTCCCAAGAGCGCAGGACCTCGAGGCCGTCGCCAAGCTGATGGCGGCCTTTCCCGTCACGGCCATCCTGGGGCCACGCCAGTGCGGCAAGACCACCCTTGCCCAGGCCTTCACCGCGGACCATTCATTCGATCTGGAGAACCCTCGGGATGTCGCCCGGCTGGAGCAGCCGCAACTGGCCTTGGAAGACCTCACGGGCCTCATCGTCATCGACGAGATCCAGCGCCTGCCGGACCTGTTCCCCCTGCTGCGCTACCTCGTGGACAGCGGCGTCGGTCAGAAGTACCTCATCCTGGGAAGCGCCTCCCGTGACCTGATCCAGCAAGGCTCGGAGACGCTCGCCGGTCGCATCGCTTTCCATCAGCTGGGCGGCTTCCGGTTGAGCGACATCGGCGCGGAGAACGCGACGACGCTGTGGCTTCGGGGTGGTTTGCCGCGATCGTTCCTGGCGAAGACCGAGGAAGCCAGCCTCGTCTGGCGTCGGCAGTACATATCCACGTTTCTCGAACGAGACATCCCGCAGCTCGGCATCAGCGTCCCGGCCCGCACCCTGCGGCGCTTCTGGACGATGCTCAGCCACTATCACGCGCAGATCCTGAACTACTCCGAGCTGGGGCGCTCGTTCGGGGTGTCCGACATGACGGTGCGCAGGTACTGCGAGATCCTCGAGGGCGCTTTCATGATCCGTCTCCTGGCGCCCTGGGCGGCGAACGTCGGCAAGCGGGTCGTGCGCCGGCCCAAGCTGTACCTGCGGGACAGCGGCGTGCTGCACGCGCTCCTGTCGCTGGAATCGATGGAGCAGCTGCAGTCCTCACCCAAGCTCGGCGCGTCGTGGGAGGGATTCGCTCTGGAATGCATCTGCCGGGTCCTGGCCCGGGAGGAGCAAGAGCTCTACTTCTGGCGCACCCACGCCGGTGCGGAGCTGGATCTGTTCTGGCAATGGGGCGGGCGCAACTGGGGCGTGGAGTGCAGGTACCAGGATGCTCCCCGCCTGACCCGGTCCATGAAGGCGGCCCTCGACGACCTGGAGCTGGCCGGCCTGTGGGTCGTCTATCCCGGCCGCACGTCCTACCGGCTGGCGGAGAACGTCCGGGTGCTGCCTCTGCAAGACATCGGCGCCAACTGGAGCTACGAGCAGTAGGGGCTTGGCGTCAGGGTCGAGGGCGAGGTTCTCGACCGTGGCCTGCCATCGCGCATCAGCATGCGGGCGTCGGCCAGGGTCTCTTTGGCCCTGTCTCTGCGAAAACGGATGAGACGGTCGTTCATACCGCCAGCCCTTCGCGCTCGATGTTGCGATGGAGGAACATGCCGGCGGCGAGATCGGAATCCCAGAATGCCTTTTCGTAGACGACGACGCCGAAGACGACGCCGTGTTCCAGCTCCAGGTCGTAGGCGGCGTCGAAGACTCGTTCTTCGATCGCGTGATCCACCGGCCCGGGAAGCAGCACGAGGACGTCGATATCGGAGTACTCGCTATCGTCACCGCGTGCGACCGAGCCAAAGACCCTGAGCTCTACTTCGGGGCCAAACAGTGCGACCAGCCTGACCTTCAGTTCCCGAAGCGCTGATGCCGCGTCCGTCTTCATGAGCGCTGTAACCTCTCGATCGATTTCACACCCGACTATACTCCCACACGGGCCGGCCCCCCTGCTGGGGAACGAGACTCGTCCTCGACCTCGCCCCTCGGCCGCGGCGAAGCGGCTCGGCCGTGTCTGGTAGAATCGCCCTTCCGGCCCGCCGCCCGACGAAAGCGAGTCACGTGAGCGACCAGCGACCCCGGTTCCGCGAGGTGTCGGCGCGCGTCGACTTCCCCGCGCTCGACGCCCGCGTCCTCGCCTTCTGGAAGGAGCAGCGCATCTTCGAGAAGAGCCTCGAAGGGCGCGACGACGCTCCCGTGTACGTGTTCTACGAGGGCCCGCCCACGGCCAACGGGCGCCCCGGCGCGCATCACATCATCTCGCGCATCTTCAAGGACCTCTTCCCGCGCTACAAGACGATGCGCGGCTACCGCGTGCCGCGCAAGGCCGGCTGGGATACGCACGGCCTGCCCGTCGAACTTGAGGTGGAGCGCCGCCTGGGCATCGACGGCAAGCAGCAGATCGAGGACTACGGCGTCGCCGAGTTCAACCAGCTCTGCCGCGAGAGCGTCACCGCGTACCTGGAGGAGTGGGAGCGCTTCACCGAGCGCATCGGTTTCTGGGTCGACATGGGCGACGCCTACTACACGTTCTCCAACGAGTACATCGAGACCGTGTGGTGGCTGCTGCGGCAGATCTGGGACAAGGGCCTGCTCTATCAGGGTCACAAGGTGGTGCCGTACTGCCCGCGCTGCGGCACGGCGATCAGCAGCCACGAGGTCGCGCAGGGCTACAAAGACGTCACGGAGGATTCGATCTACGTGCGCTTCCCGCTCAAGCCCGGGGCGGCGGCCACGCTGGGCGCGCCTGCCGGCGCGCCCATCTCCCTGGCCGTCTGGACCACTACGCCGTGGACGCTCATCAGCAACGTCGCCGCGGCCGTGCACCCCGACGTCACCTACGCGCTCGCCCTAAGCCGCGGTGAGCGCTTCGTGCTGGCCCGCGAGCTGGTCGAGAAGGTGCTCGGCGGCAAGGCCGTGGTCGAGCGCGAGCTGCCGGGAGGCGAGCTGCTCGGCCTCGAGTACGAGCCGCCGTTCGACTTCATGGATCCCGGCAAGCGGGCGCACTTCGTCATCGGCGGCGACTTCGTCACCACCTCCGACGGCACCGGTATCGTCCACATGGCCCCCGCCTTCGGCGAGGACGACATGCGCGTGGGCCTCGAGCACGATCTGCCGGTGGTGAACGCCGTCGACCTCGAGGGCAGGTTCGTCGCCGAGGTCACGCCGTGGGCCGGCGTCTTCGTCAAAGACGCAGACCCGGCCATCATCGCCGAGCTCAAGGCCCGCGGCCTTCTGCTCGGCGTCGAGCCTTACGAGCACAGCTACCCGTTCTGCTGGCGCTGCGACACGGCGCTGCTCTACTACGCCAAGGCGACGTGGTACATCAAGACCACGGCCATCAAGGACGAGCTCATCAAGGCCAACGACGACGTCATCTGGCATCCCGAGCACATCAAGACGGGGCGCTTCGGCGAATGGCTCGCGGGCAACGTCGACTGGGCGCTCGGCCGCGATCGCTACTGGGGCACGCCGCTGCCCGTCTGGACCTGCGAGGAGGAGCACACGCACTGCGTGGGCTCCATGGCCGAGCTGCGCGAGATGGCGGCCGGGCCCGTTCCAGAGGATCTGGAACTCCACCGGCCCTACGTCGACGACGTGCTGCTCACCTGCCCGGACTGCGGCCGCGAAATGCGCCGCGTGGCCGAGGTCATCGACGCCTGGTTCGACTCGGGCTCCATGCCGTTCGCGCAGTGGCACTACCCGTTCGAGCACGAGGACGTCTTCCGCGAGCGCTTCCCCGCCGACTTCATCTGCG
>Ga0315288_10004530_pt1 | contig 17703 bp, 11 predicted proteins | sample YL17G11_20_MG_FD_203454 | JGI IMG/M metagenome (GOLD analysis project Ga0315288, IMG submission 203454) | Sediment microbial communities from Yellowstone Lake, YNP, Wyoming, USA - YL17G11_20 | ecosystem: Environmental > Aquatic > Freshwater > Lake > Sediment | place: USA: Wyoming | collected... | reverse complement strand
TGATGACTTCGTCGCCGACCTGGACGTCGGGGATATCCGTCACGTCCACGGAGCACATCTGCATCGAGACGCGGCCGATCACCGGCGCGCGCTTGTCGCGAATCGTCACGTGAAGTCCCGCATTCGCCCCCAGCATCTTCCCCGCGATGAGGTTGATCGGGTTGTTCGCACGTCGAGCGGCGCTCTCCGGGATGAGCGTGAAGCCGTCCGAATACCCGATCGGAATCACCGCGGCGAGAGTCGGGCGCTTCGCGGTGAACTCGCTCCCGTAGCCTACCTTCGCGCCCGCCGGAAGCTTCCTGAGCGCGACGATCCGCGACTTGAGACACCAGGTCTCGCGGAGATCGAGCTTCCGGGGCATGTGCGAAGTCGGATACTGGCCGTAGAGGATGGTGCCAGGGCGGACCATGTCGTGATGCGATTCGGGGACGCGGATGATCCCCGCGCTGTTCGCGGCGTGGCAGAGGCCCGTCGGGATGTCCTTCGACTTCAGAAGCTCGATCAGCGCGGAGAACGCCTCGTTCTGCTTCCGGGCGTCGGAGATGTCCCGTGCGAGCGCGTTCGCGAAATGCGTGTAGACGCCGGCGACCTCGATGCCTTCGTGATTCAGCAGCCGGTACATGAAATCGGCGCAATCGTCGGGCTGCACGCCTAGGCGGCCCATGCCGGTGTCAACCTTCACGTGGAGGCGCGCGGGCTTTCCGAGCTTCGACGCAGCCTCCGAGACGGACTTCGCGAGATCGAGGTCGCAGATGGTCTGCTCGATATCGTGAGCGAGCGCGGATTCGGCCTGATCGGGGAGCAGAGGGCTGAAGACCAGGATCGGGATCGAGATGCCGGACTCTCGAAGCTCCAGGGCCTCCTCCAGCGTCGTAACGCCGAGGTAATCCGCTCCGGCCTCAACGAACGCCTTCGAAGCAGCAACCGCGCCGTGCCCATATGCGTCGGCCTTCACGACCGCCATGACTTTCGCGGTCGGGCCGACGAACCCGCGCACCTCGGAGAGATTGTGCTTGAGCGCGGCGAGACTTACCTCTACCCAGGCCGAGTGGCGAGGGGGCGAGGGGGCGAGGGGGCGAGAGGGCGACACCGGATCGCCGGCTCTCCCACTCTCCGATTCTCCCATTCTCCCATTCATCCTCGACGATGCTCCTACTTCGTCCGCTTCGGCGCGGGCTTCTTCCCTCGGGAAGCGAGCATCAGCCAGCGCCTGGACTCATATTCCGCGATGCGCTGAGTGAGCTGATCCCCCTGCCCTGCCAGATACTTCGCGACGGTCATCGTGCCCACGACGTGCAGCTTCGTCCGGTACTGAAGCTGGTATCGGCGCGCGCCCGACTGCCGCGACTCGAAAAGGATCGTCTTCGTGCCCGCGTGGATCGGGAAATACCTGTGCGCGAGCCGCGCGGGACTCTGATCGGCGATCTCATACGAGATCACGCTCAGGTCGTGCGTGCGCAGCATCCCGACGACGAGCTTCTGCATCCGCTCGCACTCGGCGGCGACTTCCGGCGGCGCGCCGGACATCGGCCCGGCGGTCTCTACGAAGTCGCCCCGGTTTCTCGAAGCAAGCTCGTGCTCGTCAATGATGACATCGGGGATGATGCGGTTAATCGCCGCTCGGACGCACTGCGTCTCCGGCTGCCAGAGATTCAGCCAGTCGCGATTGAGATCGGCGCCGTTCGCGTTCCGGCGGCGCATGATATCCGCGCCGTCCGGGTTCATCATCGGCACGATGTAGAACGTGACCTTCGAGAGCACGTCCTTCACGTTCTCGTCGGTCGAGAAGGCCAGGTCCTCGATCAGACCAAGCATCGCCTCCGTGGATGCCGGCTCGTTTCCGTGCTGCCGGCAGATGATGAACAGCCGCTTCGGGGTTTCGGTGACTGAATTCGGATCGCGGACGGTCACCATCGGGATGTCCTTCCCCTTGACGGACTTCCCGATGACCTCTATGCCGAGCCTGCCGGCGCCGGAGGTATCGTCAATCAGGTCGAGCGACGCCAGGCGGGTCATCATCTGCTTATGGCTCGTCAACTTCGCGGTCTCGGCGCGCGCGCCGGATGCGCACACTGCGGCCACGAGAATGCTCATGCACAAGATGCGGTACTTCTGCAAAACGTGCTCCTTAGCCATCGGCCGTCGGCCTCGATCTCCTGAGAACGGACATCACGCGCGGTTTTCCGACCGCCCAGGCCCAGTACCAGAACCGCGAGAACGGCAGGTCAAACTCTCCTATATACTCGACGAACCGCGCGCCGAATCCCTCCTTGAACCTGTTAAGGCCGTAGAGATGATCGTCCGGGTCTTCATCCCTTCTGGGAGATACCCCTCGAAAATCGTATATTACACAACCGGACTCTTTGGCCCACTCGATCATGCGCCATTGCATGAGATGGTTCGGCATCACGTTTCGGTGCCGGTTGCTCGACGCACCGTAGGTATACCAGCACTTATCGCCGAAGACGTACGAGATCGCCCCCGCGATGACCTCACCTTCGTACTCCGCGAGAAAGAGCTTCGCGAGGCCCGGCTCTACGAGCACATCCCACATGTCCTCGTAATAGCTAAAGCCGCGGATCAGGAACCGGTCGCGCGAGGCGGTCTCCTTCAGAATCTCGTAGAAGGGCCGGAGGTCTTCCTTCGCGCAATCCGACCGCACCCGGACGCCCTTCTTCTCCGCGAGACGGATGTTGTAGCGCCACTTCGGCTTGCATCCCGCCAGAAGCTCGTCAAGCGACGGGCTGAGATCGAGCTGCATCACGCACCTGGGCTGGACTCCGCCGAAGCCGCTCGGATCAGAGACCCGCGCGAAACCGAGAGTCTCCAGTAACCTGACGGCCTGGGAGTCAGCGATGTTCACGGGCGGGTCAATCTTGAGGAGAATCGCGCCCTCACTCCGAGCCCGATCGCGGATGCCGTTCACGAGCACGGACAGCGCGCCTTCATCCGAGAAGTCGCACACCGGGCCGCGCGGCGCGTAGAAGATGGACTTTCCCACACGCGGGATGTTTCTCTTGAGGACCGATGCCGCCGCGAGGATACTTCCATCCTCCTCGACGGCGAGGCGGATCGGCTGCCAGCCGCTCCCGCGCTTCAGCTCGCCCCACTCGAAGGACTGGAGCAGGTCGCCCGACGGAGATCGCGCGACGAACTCGTTCCATGGATCCTTCCGTGATTCCTGGATCTCTCTCATCTCCATGCGGATTCCCTTCACTGCCGAGCGGGCCAGCCGGTCGGAATTCTAGCACAGCGTTCCTCGCGGTGTCAAAGGCGAGGTAAAAAGACGAAAGCACACTTATACCACCTAGCGATTTGTTCCGCAAGGAAGTCGCTCCCAGGAGGTATGCCTTCGAGTAGAGGCTGTCCGCACAGGGCTACGCGTGGAAACGGGCAGAGGCTCCGCGAGGAGCGCTCTGCCCGTATTCTTCAGGTTGGGCGCGGCTATCAGTCGTAGGAGATCACATCGCCGTCGCCGCGAGGCCGGATCATGCGAACATGGGCCGACCCGGTATCGTATACCGTGCAGATTCCGGTGATGACGACGTGCTTGTCCTTCGCGGGCGGAGTCGTGAGATAGGACGTATCCACGCGGACGCCCTTGTTGGCAGTGCCGTTCTCAACGCCCAGGGATCCGTCGTCAACGTAGATGTAGGCGTCCTCCGCCTCCTTCACCGTCCCGACGACGGTCACGAGAAGGCCGATGTTGTTCAATCCGAGGCCGCCGGTGACGCCGGGAGTGAGGGAATTCAACTGCTCGCCGCCGAGCACGCCGGTCGCCATCACCAGCGGATCCACAATGTCACCCATGACGCCGGGGACGATCTTGCTGCTGACCAGTGTCCGCTCCATGCCGTCCAGCAGCGCGAGCCTCCCGAAGGCTTGAACCGTTTGGTTGACGGCGACGGCGGCATCGGGCGCCACGCGGATTCCAGACGCGCGGCCCGGCATCTCCTCAACGTAGAGGTAGCCGGTGAACTTCGCGCTCACGCTGGTCGTTGGGAGGGCGACGGGCTCGTTGTTCGCGAGATCCTTGGCCGCCTTTATGCTCGCCACGGAATGGGCGACGGTCACGCCGGACGATGTCAGCGCACTGGAGGTCAGATTCCAGGCGTTGACCGCGCGGACGCTCACGTAGTATGTGTTACCGACCGCCAGGCTCAATCCGCCGATGGTCGCGGATGTGGCCGTGCCCGCGTTCGTGTAGCTCTTCTTGTCCCAAGCACCCGGGGTCGAGCCGACCGCGTACTCATAGCGCTGGATGGCCGACTCGGGATCCGATCCGCTCCACGTCGCCTGGAGACTGGTGGTGGAAATCGTGTACGTCTCATCGGTCACAGCGGACATCACCGGCGGAGTGGTGTCGGCGGCCGTCTTGAGCACCCACTTCGCCGCGTCGGCGCTCACGTAGGTCGTTTCTATGCTCGCGTTGGTCAGCTCCACGTAGCCGGCGCTCCCGACCGCGAACAGGAGGTCCTGTCCGATGAGGAACCAATCGCCCTGATTCGGCGTGGATGAGTACTGATCCTGCACGCTGGTGACCTGGCCGCCGTTGTAGTAGACGGTGTAGGGCGCGTAGCGGTTGCGGTTCGTGCCTTTCTGGTAGTAAGCGTAGACATCGTACGTTCCCGCGACGCCTATGTTCGGAGTCCAGCGGCACTTCCGCGTAGCAGACGAAGATGAACCGCTGCCGGCAGTGTACAGGTAATCCGTGCCGATCTTGGGCACCAACGCATTCGTGCCGACGGACCAGCTCCCACTCGGAGAGGTGTTGGTCCATCCCGGATCGGTATTGTCTATGATGATCTCGGTCGCCACCGCGGTGGTCGCGAAGTTCAGATCCACTGTCTGCGCGGTTCCGTAGGCATTGGTTGAAACGCACTGGTAGTGATACGTCGTCTGCGGCGACAGGCCGACGAGCGACACGGAATGCGACGTGGTGCTCGAGTTCGGGTCGGTGGCCTGGCTTCCGTAGGACGAGGTCAGGCCGTAGTTCACGCGTCCGTCCGCCAAAGCGCTCGTGGTCCAGGTGATGACGGCCGAACTCGAAGTGATGTTCGTAGCCTGCGGGTTCGAGATCGTGGGCGGGCCCGAGGTAGCGAACGTGTAATCGCCGGATGTGGTCGTGCCGTTCGCGTTCCCGGAGATCACGCGGTAGTGATAGGGTGTGCTCTGGGTCAGCCCGGAAAGCGGCACCGAGTGCGAGGTCACGGGGGTGCTGTTCAACGGACTCAGGCTGCCGTAACTGGTGGTCAACCCGTATTCCACCTGCGATGAGGAAGTCTGATCCGTAGTCCAGGTGATGGTCGCGGCATTGTTCGTGATGCTCGTCGCCTGGACGCTGGAGATCACCGGCGCTCCAATCGTCCTGAACGTGTAGTCGCTCGATGTCGAAGTGCCGTTGGCGTTCGACGAGATGACGCGGTAGTGATAGGTCATGCCCATCGCGAGTCCGGTGAGCGGGACGGAATGCGAGGTCACCGGGGTGCTATTCAGTGGGCTAAGGCTGCCATAGCTGGTCGTGAGACCGTACTCGACCTGAGACGAAGAAGCCTGATCGGTAGTCCACGTGATCGTCGCGCCCGTAGTCGTTATGCCGGTCGCCTGAACGTTCGAGATCGCCGGCGGGGGCGTGCCGCCGCCGAGGGTAATATCCCTCACATACATGTTGCCGGTGACCTCACCGATTGTGATGGTGGCATTCCTCTGGGCATCGGGGTAGCCGGACTTGCTGGCGGTGATCACGTACGAGCCGGGGGTCACATCTATGAAGGCATAGAAACCCGTGCCGTCGCAGAGCATGGTGCGTGTATCGGGACCCTCGATCTTAACCGAGGCGCCGTCGGCCCACGCGCCGTTCGCGGCATAAGTGACCGTGCCGCTGATGTGGCCCTTGGTAGGAGAAACCTTCCACGGCAGCGCCGGGATGTTCGCCGGGGTAGGAGTCACCTGACTCACAAGCTCCGGGCTGAAGGTCTCCCAGGTGCCGCCGGTGTAGGGCACACGGTATGAGTAACCGCACCATCCGTGCGCATAGTTGCCGGCGGGTGATGCCGTGCGCGTCATCAGGATTTCGAGTATGGCGTTCTGCATTTCGGTGTTGTGGTAGATCCCCGGCCCAATGACCATGTGCCGGTTGAACTTGCGGTCTTTCTCGAAATTGATCCACCTCGTATAGTCGTCCGGCAGCAACGCCCAGTCGTAGTAGGTCATGGGAACGGCCATGTCCACGATGCCTTCCTGCATCCAGCTATCCCAGTCGGAGTAGACATCGTAGTATGGGCGAGTGGCTTTGAACGCATCGCGGGTGGAAGCGACCGGCGAAGGATTCCAGGTTACGAACGAGCCGGACTGCTTCACCCACGGTTTCGATGACTGGACCTTCGCGTAGACCTTGCGGACGAGCGCGCTCACCTGGTCTCGCCGCCACTGCTTGAACTGTTCAACTCCCGAGCCGGGCTGACCGCTGAGCCCGTAGCGGGCGTTGTATCGGGCTATGCTCGTGGGGTTGTATCCCTCGGTGCTCCCCGTGAAGCGGATATAGTCGTAATGTATGCCGTCAATGTCGAAGGTGTTTACCAGGTCCATGCAGACATCGGTCAGGTATTCCTCGCAGAGCGGATGGCCCGGATCGAACGCGCCACTGTCCACCTCCGCTCCGCCTTCATTGCGCGTCGGCCAATAGTTGTCGAGATTGGTGAGGCTCCCGGTCGGACTATCGTTGTGAGCCTGGTAGACAGCCCCGCCCGCGGTTCGGAAGGGGATGACCCAGCAGTGGACTTCAACTCGCTGTTTGCCGCCGGTGGTGTCGTGGGCGGCGTTCAGCATGGCCTGCAGCGCGTTGAAGTTCGCGGGGGACAGCCCGGAAAAGTAGGGCTCTCCCATCCCCGATGGATAGCAGACATCGGAACGGCGCCGCACCTGAGCTATCACCATGTTGCAGTTGGCGTTTCTGATATCGCCTTTGCTGTTCGGATCGCCGACGACGCCCAGGAGCTTATCCACTTGGGATTGGTTCAGGAATCCGGGGCCCCAGGCGTCCACCCAGAAGGCGCGGTATTCATCAGCAGCGGAAAAACAGGGGATAGCGAGCAGAAGCGCGGCCACGGCGAGCAGGCCCGTCCGAAGCAGTCCGTTTCCTCTCACGACAAACCTCCAACCGCAAGGCGTGCAGGCGCGAGAAGACGCGCGCATTCCGCCACCTTGCGCTACCATCAGTATAGGGGCAATCCTGCCGCCGGTCAAGGGAACCTCGAAGAAACCAGTATAATTACCGGGTCGGCGGGCGATTTGGAGGAAAGATGGAGTTTGCGCAAACATATGATATAATGCAGTGGGAGCAAGACGCATGAGAAGACTCGTGATAGGGTTGATGACGGTTTGCTCGCTGATCTCTTCGGGGGCGCATGCGGCCGAATACGTGCTCTTCGGCCCGGGGAGCGTGAGCGCGGGCGTCTCCGCCGTTTACTCCGCGCTCAGTTTCGACCCGTTTTCCTCGAACCGGTTCCAGGGGTTCTGGGACAACCCGGCGTACGGCACATTCCGCGATCCCGACCGGCCGCCCGGCGTTGCGGTCTATGACGGCGGCGACGGCGAGAATGTGACTCTCAGACTGTGGTTCACGGGTGTGGATTTCTCGTCCCTCGGGGCCGTCGTCGTAGCTTACTTCGGCGCGGCGAACGTGGGGCAGACGAATCCGTGCTACGCGAACAGCGCGACCACGTGGGGATTCTGGTACGATAACGATGGGCGCGTATACACTTTCAAGGCCGTCCAGGTAGACGAAGCAGGCCTCATGGGCTTCGGCCCGGCCCGCGGATGGAATCCCAGCACCAGCGGACTTCCGATCGAGAACAAGTTCGACATGGTCCTCGAGTTCGTGCCGTCGTCCACTTCCGGCGAGCTGAGGGTCTACGGATTTCAGAAACGCTACTACTCCACCGAGACATACCACTACGCGCCCGGCAGGTGGATTCCGATGCACTATGCCTGGGGCCTCGTGCCGGAGGAGCTGGATCCGAAGATCAAAGACCCCTCCGAGACAGGTCCTCAGTGGCGCTACTACAACAGGTTTGCGGGCTATCCGTATGCAAGTTCGATGAACGTCTTCGCGGGAATCGGCGCAGGCGGGCCGGGCGACGCGCTCTCCTGGGCGCAGATCAAGGCCGAGGGGACATCGTGCGGACCGAACCAGGTGAGCACCATCGCCGGGGCGAAGAAGGCCCGGATCAGCGGCGTCTACGACATCGGGACTGCCAGGTTCACTGCGGATTTCAGGGCGAGGAACGGGCTGATCTTCGTTCGTCAGTTGGACGGCTCCTCCGGGATAGGCATCAGGCCCGACGGAGTCACGCTTCCCGAACAGATCAATGTCGGAGACCGCCTGCAGGCGAGCGGCTACACGAAGGTCGAGGGCGGCGCGGAGGTGGTCCTGGTCGCAAACCAGATCACTATATCCCCGGCCGATCCCGGGGACCCGCCGATCAAGCCGCTGGGCCTGAGCAGTCGAGCGTCCGGCGGAGGCGCCATGGGATGCCAACCGGGGGCGACGGATGACGCCACGATCTTGCCGCCGAAGAACGCCGCAGGTCTCAGTACCCTCGGACAACTCGTGAGGATGTGGGGTAGTGTGACCGGCTCAGCCCAGGTGCAGACCGCGGAGGGCACGGTCAACGCTTTCTGGCTGGATGACGGCGGCATGCTCCGCGACGGCTTCACCAGCGCGCCCCAGCTTACCGGCGTAGCGGTGGCCCTGCCTCCGGACTGGAGCGGTTCGCCTCCATCCGGGTGCTGCGCGGTCGTCGGAATCCTCAGACCCGCGGCGAACCCGCAGGGCAGGATTGTCAGGATGCTGTTTCCCAGGACCGCGGCGGATGTGGTTCAGCACGCGCCTCCGCCGTAGTAGAGCGCACCTGCCCGTGCGCCTTGAAATCCCCAAGCTCATCTGGTATACTTGTGCGACTCAAGAGTACCCGCCTACGCTAAAGCTACGGCGGGCGGGCGTCGGATCGGGCCGGGTAAGATGATAGAATTCATAGACGTATCGGTCACCTATCCGAACGACATTCAGGCGCTTCGGGATATCAACCTCAAGATCGAGAAGGGCGAGTTCGCGTTCGTCGTCGGCCCCACCGGCACTGGTAAGTCCACGCTTCTGAAGCTGACCTACAAAGAGGAGACCCCCACTGAGGGACGCGTGATCGTCGCCGGTCGGGATGTCACGAAGCTGCGAGGCGGCGCGGTGGCCCGGCTTCGGCACGGCATCGGAGTGGTCTTCCAGGATTTCCGGCTTCTGCCGCAGAAGACCGCCTATGAGAACGTCGCCTTCGCGCTCTATGTCACGGGGGCGTCGCGGAAGGAAATGCGCATCCGCGTGCCGGAGGTCCTCGATCTCGTGGGCCTATCGGATCGCTCCGACGCATATCCGCACCAGCTCTCGGGCGGCGAGCAACAGCGAGTCTCCATCGCTCGGGCGCTGGTACATAATCCGCCGATACTGCTCGCCGACGAGCCGACCGGAAACCTGGACCCGGATACTTCATGGGATATTGTTCAGCTTCTTGCGCGTATTAACATAAGAGGGACGACGGTTCTGGTAGCCAGCCACGACCAGCACATAGTGGATCGGATGAACAAGAGGGTGATTGCTCTCGATCGAGGGATGATCGCGCGCGACGAGGAAAAGGGCCGGTATTATGAGCTTGCGAAACCTTGAGTTCGCCGTCACGGAATCGGCGACCGGCATAATCCGAAACGGCCTGATGGCGGTGGCCTCGATCAGCACGGTCGGCCTGTCGCTGGCGGTTCTCGGGAGCTTCGTTCTCCTGGCGCTCGGGCTTCACAACGCGGTGCAGAGTCAGTTGAGCCGGCTGGAGATGTCGGTGTGGCTCAAGGGCGGCATGAACGAGGTTGAGATCACGAACATGGAACTCGGGATTCGCGCGCTCCCGCACGTGAATTCCGTGGAGCTCGTGACCGCGCGGGAGACCTGGGAGAAGATCAAGCAGGACTGGAAGGACCGGATTCAGCTCGGCGGCGTGCAGCCGACATCGCTGACCGACCATTTCCGCGTGAAGCTCGACGACGCGAAATACACGATCCCGACGGCGGACTCGATCAGGAAAATGCCGAAGATAGAAGAGGTGATCGAGGGCCGCCAGATAGTGGAACAGGTAGTCCGGTTCGCGGATTTCGTGAGGCTGGTCGGCTGGTGCGCGGCGGGATTGCTGTTCCTTGTGGCGGCGTTCATCATAAGCAACACGATCCGCCTGACGATCTACGCGAGAAGGCGCGAGATCAAGATCATGCAGCTCGTGGGCGCGACGAACTGGTTTATCCGCCTGCCGTATCTGTTCGAGGGAACGATCCTCGGGGCGATCGGCGGAGGCGCCGCGTGCCTGCTCATACTGGGCGGCGGGCAGTATCTCGATAATGTGATAATGAAGATCATGCCGCTGCTCGCCCAGTTTTCGAGCGGGATTGACCCGGCGAAGTTCTTCGGCGGGCTGGTCGCGGCGGGATCCATCATCGGCGCGATGGGCAGCCTGTTCTCGATCCGACGGTTTCTGAAGGCATAGTCCTGAGAGGAAACGTGATGGGCAGACTCAGGAGATCGGCCTGCGTATTGATGGCCGGAACATTCATGCTGGGGTTCTTCGCGGAACCTCACGCGGACGCGCTCAGTCTCAATAAACTGAGAGAGCAGTGGCAGAGCGCCGCGCGGAGCATAGGGTACCTGCAGTCCAGACTGCGTCCGCTCAAGAAAAAGCAGAAGGCGGCCGCGCAGAATCTCGACACGGCGAAGCACAGGCTCGAGATAACGCAGAGGACCCTCAGGGACGTTCAGGACCAGCTTCGAGACACTAAGACGCGACTGGTGATCACAGCCAGTGCGCTGGAGATCGTCCGGGGCAGGCTCAAGGAGCGCAACGACCTGCTCGCGGAGCGATTGGTCGGCTCATACAAGTACGGCAATGTAAGCTATCTGAACGTCGTCCTGGGCGCGAGCGATTTGTGGGAGCTGCTGAACGGAGGGTTCATCGTTCGGAAGATCCTGCAGAAGGACGTGGAGCTTCTCGAATCCATCAAGCTGGACAAGATGGAGATCGAACAGAAGAAGGCGGTCCTCGAGGAGCAGAAGCGGGTTCGCTCCCAGCTCGAGATGAAACACAGGCACTTGACGTATACCGCTCGCGTGCAGACGGTCGAGTGCCGGCAGATACTTCTGAGCATCGAGCAGCAGAGAGAGCTTCTGGAACGCCAGCTCGCGGAGGAGCTGAGTTCGTCACGTCGGATCGCCGCGATGCTGCGCAGGATGCAGAGCAGTCCGGAGGGGAGAAAGCGTCTCGCGAAGCCGTGGCGCGGAAGCTTCATCTGGCCGGTGAACGGGAGGATCACGTCGTCGTTCGGGATGCGGTATCATCCGATCCTGCACTCATACAAGATGCACACTGGGACGGACATCGCGGCGCGGTCCGGAACGCCGATCGCGGCCGCGGCGGGCGGCGTGGTCTGGTTTGCGGGATACCTGGCCGGAGCCTATGGGTATACTGTGATAATAGACCACGGTGGAGGAGTAAGCACCTTCTACGGGCACTGCTCGAGCGTCTGCGTGGGCAGCGGCCAGACAGTGAGTCAGGGGCAGATGGTCGCCCGAGTTGGAAGCACCGGAAGTTTGAGCACCGGCCCGCACGTGCACTTCGAGGTGCAGAAGAACGGGCAGCCGATCAGCCCTTAGGCGGCAGTGATATCAGCAACGACAGGCAAAGACATGCAGTGAGGGCAATCAACATTGTCAGTTAAGTCCAAGAGAATGGGAATCTGGGCGCTGGTCGCGGCTTTGAGCGTCGGCGCGTTCTACGCCGGCGTCGGGATCAGGCAGATCGGCACGCCGCGCGCGCCAAAGAAGCCAATGCTGCAGGCGAGCGTCCTGCTGAAGCTCACGCCGGAGTCGGCGCCCGTCACCCTGGAGGCGTCCAAACAGTCGGGCAACGAGGACCGCGATCTCGTGAGCATGGCGCTCTCCAGGTTGAAGGAAGCATACTTCGAGCCGATCACGAAGGAGAAGGAGACTCTGATGTCGCGGGGCGCGGTCCGCGGGATGATCGAGTCACTCGACGACCCGGACAGCCGCTTTCTCGATCCAACGGAGCGGAAGCTGCTGGACGACGCGGGCGCGGGCAGGTTTCACGGGATCGGCGCGGTTTGCGGGCTGAGGCAGGAGAAGGTGGGCGATCTCAACGAGACGAAGGTTCTCATCGTAGCCCCAATGCCGGGAAGCCCCGCCGAGCAAGCCGGACTTCGCGCGGGCGATTCCGTCACATACGTTGACGACAAGTGGGTCGTGACGCACGATCCCTTCAAGGAAGCCGGTCTGGAGAAGATGGCGAACCAGGTCCGCAACCACGAACTGGACGCGCTCACCTATCAGAAGACCTACGAGGCCGCTCTCAAGAGGCTCAAGGACGGCATGGGCATACCGGACGCCCTGGACAGCATCACCTCCAAATCGTCGGGGGAGATCAGCATCCGTGTTCAGCGGCCGGGGGTCGAGAAACCGATTGACGTGAAGGTCCGATGCCGAAAGACCCTGGTCGAGCCGGTGATCTCACGGCCGGTCAAGCACGCGATCGCATACATTCGGGTCACGCAGTTCAACCGCTACACGCCGGCGCAGTTCTCCGGCGCGTGGAATCGGGCGCTCGCGTATCAGGCGAAGGGGCTGGTGCTGGATCTCCGCAACAACCCCGGCGGGCTGATGGACATCGCGGCCGATATAGCGGGCAGGCTCGGCGGCGGGGGACTGATCGCGAATCTCGAAGGCGCGGACAAGGCGCGTCGGGCGGTCTACGAGCCGCGAACGCGGAAGCTCTCGATCCCGGTCGTAGTCCTGGTGAACGAAGGCACGGCGAGCGTCGCGGAATTGGTGGCGGGAACCCTCAGAGAGAGAGGCGCCACGCTCGTGGGAGAGAGGACTTTCGGCGACGGACTGGTTCAGACTCCCCTCCTCCTCAAGGACGGCTCAGCCGCCGTGGTTACCACCGGCAAGATGCTGACCGCCAAGGGCGTTGACTTCAACGGAAAGGGCCTGGTCCCGGACAAGCAGATCCATCAGGGCGGCCCGCAGACCGACGTTCAACTGGACGAAGCCATGAGCATACTCCAGGCGAAGATTGGAAAGGCTTAAGAGCGTGTTCCACACTAAGACACACAGAATTCGGCTGGCATTGATCGCGCTACTCGTGATCTGCTCGTTCGTCACGGGATTCACGTACCGCGATCCGGGCAACGGAAGGCACACCGCGCTTGGAGGCGTGGACCTCCTGCGGATGCGGATGATCTCGGCCGTCTCCGGCGGCGGGAAGGGCGCGGCTGCCGACCTCGCGCCCATTGAGACGTACTGGAATGTGATCAGCTACGTGGACTCCCATTACTACGGTGAGAAGCCGAAGCCGAGGCAGTTGACATACGCGGCCATACGCGGAATGATGGGCGCTCTTGGTGACCGCTACACCCGGTTCATGGACCCCGACGAATACAAGGAGATGAACGAGGAGACGAGGGGCGATTTCGAAGGGATAGGCGCCCAACTCGGCGAGAAGAACGGCGGCATCTACATCCAGAAGACATACGACGACACGCCGGCCCAGCGCGCGAATCTCAAATCGCAGGACGTGATCCTGAAAGTGGACGACAAGCTCGTTCAGGGGATGGAGATTCAGGATGTGGTGAAGCTGATTCGGGGGCCGCGCGGGACGAAGGTTAGGCTCACGATCAAGCGCTCGGATACGCCGGCGCCGTTCGACGTAGAGCTCACCAGGGACACGGTGGCGTTCAGAATAGTCGAATTCCGGATGGAAGACACCGCGAACAAGATCGGCTACATCGCGCTTCGCCAGTTCAATGACAAGAGCGACGAGATGATTTACGAGGCGCTGAGCGATCTGGACAGCCAGGGCGCGCGCGCCCTGATACTCGATCTCCGCAACAATCCCGGCGGCGTGCTGGACTCGGCGGTCTCAATCGGAAGCCGCTTCATCCGCGACGGCGACGTTGTGGTGATTCAGAACAAGGGCGGTCGCCGAAGCGCAATTCCGGTTGATCCGTCTAAGCACTCGTTCGCCGCGAGACCGCTGGTGGTGCTGGTTGACCGCGGCACGGCGAGCGCGTCGGAGATAGTCGCCGGCGCGATTCAGGACCACAAGGCCGGCACTCTCATAGGCAACGAGAGCTTCGGCAAGGGCTTCGTGCAGCAGATCATGCCTCTGGAAGGCCGCTGCGCCATCGCCATCACCACGGCGAAGTATCTCACGCCGAACGGGCATGAGGTCACTCTCAGCCAGAAGATCAAGCCGGACATAGTCGTCGAGCCGACCGACGAAGACCTCAAGAACGAAAACGACGTGCAGCTCAAGCGGGCGGTTCAGTTCCTCAAAGAGAAGCTCGGAGCGGCCACGACAGCCGAGGCGACGCCCGGGCAGAAGACCTAGAATGGCCAAGCGAAAGACCGGGGGTTCCAGGGCGATCTCGGCGTTCGGGAGGGCGCTCGGATTCATCGTGCTCGCGCTCGTCTTCGCGGGCTCGGCGTTCCTGCTGACATGCCAGAGGAATCCGCGCGGGACCGGCGGCGAAAACTACCGCTCGAGCACCACCAAGACCGGCCAAGTCGCCCGGACGGGACAACTCGAAGGCGCGAGGAGACCGGTGGTGCGCGGGGCGGACTCCAGCGGGCAGACGGGCGATCATCCTCAGGAGGGGTCGCCCGGGATGAGCGAGACCCATCGCGGACCCATGTCCCTCCCGTCCGCGAGCGGCCGGATCCGGTTCGGCGAGATCGCCAGGGGGAGCGCGAGCAGCCCGAAGATCGCGCTCACGTTCGACGCGGGCGCCGATCCGGCCCCCACGGGCGAGATACTCGGCGCGCTCGCGAAGCATCACGTTCACGCGACGTTCTTTCTCACCGGACGGTGGGTCGAGAAGAACCCGGAGCTGGTCCGAAGGATCGTCGCCGGTGGACATGAGATCGGCAATCATACGTATTCCCACAAGCGTCTGACGCAAATGGATGCGGCGGAGATAGCCGACGAAATCGAGAAGACCGACCGCCTGGTCATGGATCTGACGGGGAAAAGCACGAAGCCCCTGCTCCGAGTGCCCTACGGCAATCGGGACGACCGCGTGCTGGAGGAGCTTCAGCGCCTGGGCTATCGGTCCATCTACTGGCAGGTGGATAGCTGGGACGCGGTTCGCGCGGACTACACTTCCGCGGATATCGAGAACCGGGTGCTCGGGATGGCGGGGAACGGCTCGATCGTGCTGATGCACTGCGGGAGCAAGGCGACGGCGGACGCGCTGGACTCGATGCTTCAGAAGCTTATCGCGAAAGGATACCAGCAGGTAACTGTAGGCGAACTCCTGGGTATCCAGTAGGGAGGCGCTCTGCGTCATGCAGAGTAAGTCGCCGGAACGAAGGGCAAGACGAATCTGGGCAGTAGGTCTCATCGTTGCCGGAGCAGTCGCCGGGATCGGCGTCTTTGCCGCCGTCTACTTCGCCCGAAACGCCCCCACCGCGATCCTCGTTGACGGCAGACCGATTGCCGTCGTGGAATCGCGCGCCGTCGCGAAAACCGCGCTCGCGAACGCGAGGCTCAGCAGAGCGGCGGGAATCCCCTCGCGCGATCTGAGGTTCGTCCGACCCGTGATCCTCCGCGCAGCGTCCAGGAACTCCGAAATAACCGACCTCCCCGAGTGCGTCCGCGCGCTGGAAGCGGTTACCAGCGTCGAGGCGGATCTCTTCGCGATCGCCGTGGACGGTGTCCCGGTGGTGGCGCTCAGGAGCAAGAAAGACGCCGAGGAGGCTCTCGACCTCGTAAAGGCGGAGTACGAGCGCGGCATCCAAAACCTGTGCGGGAAGTCAACCTTCAAGGGCAACGTCTTCATCAGCAGGCAGTTCGTGGATGTCGGCCTGTTCCGCGATTCGCCGAAGAGCGCCTTCGACGCGCTGACCGCCGTGGCCGAACCGTCAACGATCCACATCGTTGAACCGGGCGACCGCGCGGTGTACATCGCCGAGCGGTATGATATTTCGCTCGACGACCTGGAAGCCGCCAATCCCGGCGTGAATCTCGACCGTCTCACGGAGGGCGACAAGCTGGTCATCCGGCAGGAAAAGCAGCCGATCACCGTGGTGAGCAGGGCGATGGTGACGGAGACGGTTCAGATCACCCCGCCGCCAGGTACCCGTCAATCGAGCCACAGGACCGGGGAGCGGATCATGCGGATGATGGTGACCTACGAGAACGGCCGGCCGGTCGCGCGGGAGATCATCAGCCAGATCACGACCTGGGACAGGCCCCGCGTCACGCGTACACACCGATCACACAGGAAGAGTCCTAAAGAGGTAAGCGCACCAGCTCCCGAAACCACTCCTCAGTAGGAATGACTTCGCGGCTCAATCCTTCTTCCAGACGATGTGCGGCTTGCCCGGAACCCCGAGCTTCACGAAGTGGTATGCGTCCGTCCAGTTCGCCCCGTCAACGAACGAACGAGGACTCGCCACGGTAAGCTCGCCGGACTTATGATGCTGCGGGCCGAGGAGGTTTCGCAGGCTGTTCGTGAGGATGATCTGCACCCGGTTCGGTCCGCTCCGCAGATAGTCGGTCACATCAACCCGATACGGCTGCAGGCAGACGACGCCGGCCTCGTGACCGTTGATCTTCACCTTCGCGGCGATCGCGTCCATGCGATCGAATTCCAGGTAGGCGCGCCCGTCCGGCAGGTCGGAGATGTTCACCGTCTGGGCCAGCTCGATTTCCCCGGCGAAGAACGGATACCCGGCGCTGACGAGGTCGCCGATGATCGGAACCGGGCTCTCGGAAACGAGCTTGAAATCCCCTTCGGCGACGGTCGTGCCCGCGGGACCATCCGGCTTCGTCGAGCCGGCCTGAACCGCGAAGTCCCCGATGATGTACACGCTCTCGATCTCGACGCCGCCGGAGACGTAGATGAGCGTCCCCGGCTTCGTCGGGCGCTGGAACTTGCAGGTCATCTCAATGATGTTTCTGCGCTGAACGAGCGCGCGGGAGATGTCCAGCTTGCGGAATGACGTATCAACCCACCAGCCGGCGTCCTTGAACGAAATCGGCGCGGCGTTCAGGGTGATGGAGTAGATGTTCGGCTGCTCCATGACGATATACGTCGGCTGATCGCCTGGCTGAAACGCGGCATCGAAGACGAATCTGAGGGTGACCTCCGTGCCGTCGGGCTTCCCCTCCATCTCCTGCTGAACGCGGTAGACCGGGAGAGGGCCGTTCCACTCGCCGCTCCCGATTCGGTACGAACAGTAGTCGAGCGTCAGGGCATTCGGGCTGAGACGTCGGACCCGCCAGGCATCGCTCAACTCGACCGCGCCGCATTCGGTGACCGGCCGAGCCGCGAAAGGTTTGAACGGGCGCGACTCGTCCAGGATCAGGAGCTTCGCGCCGCCGCCGGGGAGATGCACGTCCACCGCGACGCCGGATCCGTCCGCGCGACAGGGAACCGGGCCGACGGTTCCGTTTTCCAGGCTCCAGTCCTCGACCTTAGCGGGCTTGTCCACGCGCAGGATCACGTCGCAGGGATTGTCGCGATCGGTGTTCGCGAGGAAGACGATCCGGCGCGAGCCGTCCTTTCGGCGATGGCACACCACTTGCGGGACCTCGGCGC
>Ga0315288_10004529_pt1 | contig 17705 bp, 14 predicted proteins | sample YL17G11_20_MG_FD_203454 | JGI IMG/M metagenome (GOLD analysis project Ga0315288, IMG submission 203454) | Sediment microbial communities from Yellowstone Lake, YNP, Wyoming, USA - YL17G11_20 | ecosystem: Environmental > Aquatic > Freshwater > Lake > Sediment | place: USA: Wyoming | collected... | reverse complement strand
AAACCAACAGGATGTCCCTGGCCACCGGTCCGGTTGGAGGAGTGTACTATATCCTGGGCGGGGGCATGGCCAGCGTTATCTCCAAGCATGTTTCCAATACGGAAGTTACTTCCGAATTGACTCAGGGCTCCGTGGATAACTGCCGGCTCGTCCATATGGGAAAGGCTGATATGGCCATGACGATGTCGGATATCGCCTTCGATGCCTATTCTGGAGCTGGCCGCTTCAAAGATTTAGGCAAAGGCTCCGTTCAAACCCTTTTCGTCATCTACAATAACTATCTGCATACCGTGGCTGTGGAGGGGAAAGGGATCAACACCTTTTTTGACCTGAAGGGAAAACGGGTCTCCACGGGTTCTCCGGGAAGCGGTTCGGAAATCATCAGCCTCCGCCTTCTGGAAGCCCACGGGATCAACCCGGAAAAAGATATAAAACGCGAGCGAATCGGGCCAACGGAATCTGCCGGGGCTCTGAAGGACCGTAAGATTGACGCCTTCTTCTGGATGGCCGGAATTCCCATGCCCATCATTATGGATTTGGTGCATACCCCGGGTATGAATGTGCGCATTCTCTCTCATGAGAAAGGGATCCCGAATATGCGGCAAAAATACGGGCCCGTTTACTTCGAACTCACCATACCCAAGGGTACCTACAAGGGCATTGACTATGACGTCCCGGTGGTGGGCGTTTCCAACCTGCTGATCTGTAATCCGAAGCTCGATGAAAAGGTGGCCTACTCGATCGTTAAAGTCATCATGGATTATAAGTCCGATCTGGTGATTGTCCACAAAGAGGCCGAGAAGATCTCCCCCCAATCCGCGGTCGTCGGGTCCCCCATCCCCTATCATCCGGGCGCGATCAAATACTATCAGGAAAAAGGCCTGAAGGTTCCCGCAGGTTTGTAAAACCTAATGTGAAATCCGTTCAAAGATTTCCTACAGCTTATATGCTTTCTTGGCAAGGCGGTAGGCCGTATCCTGAATCATGTCCCGGGCGTCTTCCATATCGATAATTCCCCTGACGACAAGCCCGGCAATCCAGTTGGCATCTACCCTCCTGGAAAGATCATGCCGGGCCGGAATCGAAGGAAAAGCCCGGGTGTCATCGTTGAAGCCCACCGTATTATAAAGTCCGGCGGTTTCCGTCGTTTGGACGCGGAAGCGTACCATGCCGTTGATGCTGTCGAAGAACCACCAGGGGGGGCCCAGCTTCATGGCTGGATAGTGCCCGGCCAGAGGGGCAAGCTCCCGGCCATAAGCGGATTCATCCAGGGTAAAGACGATAAAGGTGAGTTGAGGATGGTTCCCGTACTTGTTGAGCAGCGGCTTCAAATTCCGGGTGTACTCGGTTTGGATCGGAATATCACATCCCCGGTCAGGCCCGAACCGGTCGAAGATAAACGGATTATGGTTCCTCAGAGAGCCGGGGTGAAGCTGCATCACCAGACCATCCTCGACGCTCATTCGAGCGCTTTCCATGAGCATATGGGCGGTGAAACGGGCGCCATCTTCATCGCTGGCCCGGCCTTTGAGGGCCTTCTGAAAGATAGTCTCTGCTTCTTGGCGGGAAAGCTCCTCGGTATAGGGGGTCAGGGCCGCATGGTCTGTGGCCCTCGCCCCCCTCTTTTTAAAGAATTCCCGCCGATTTTCCAGGGCGGCGATGAATTTGGCGTAAGAGTCCACCGGGATACTGCTTAAGTCGCTCAAGGCATTAATGTGATCCCGCCAGCCCAGTGTGGAAAGATTCACAAGTGCATCCGGCCTGAAGGTCGGGAGGATTCGCCCTTTCCAGCCGGAGTCCCGGATGGCTCGATGGTGGGAAAGTGGATCCGTGGCCGCATCGGTGGTGCAGAGCACCTCGACATTGAACCGCTCAAACAATGCCCGCGGACGAAATTCAGGCCTGGCCAGCTCAGCCTCAATCTTGTCGTAAATCTTCTGAGCCGTCTTCCCATTCAATTTTTCTTCGATTCCGAATACTGAATAAAGCTCTTCGGTCATCCAGATTCCAGTCGGCGTCCCCCGGAATAGGTAGAAGTTTTCGGCAAAGGTTTGCCATACTTTTCGGTGATCCTGCTCCACAGGCCCCCCATCCAGCCTGGGAACGCCGAGAGCCTCCATGGAAATACCCTGCGAGTATAGCATTCGCAGCACGTAGTGATCCGGCAGAATGAATAACTCTGCGGGGCTACCCAAAGAAGCGTCCTCCCCGGCAAAAAGTCTTGGGTCGACATGCCCGTGAGGGCAGAGCCGGGGAAGAGCTGAGACGCTTTCATAGAGCTCCCGGGCGATCGACCGCTGTCTTGGGTCCGGGTCAAAGTACCGATCCGGGTCCAGCCTGCGCTTTATCCGACTACCCATCTCTTTCTCCTTCTCCGACATTGGAAATGGTTCCGATCCCCCAAATGTTCCTCATATTAGCAAAAATCGGAAGCCGTTCAAAGTCCAAAAAACCAAATCCGGCTCGATCATCCTGAATGGTCCCTCCGCCGGTCGCGGCCACCATTCCGGCAAAGGATGTTTTGACTCCTCAAGAAAGAACGGATAAAATTTAACCGTGAGATTCATCGCCGATCGGACGTTGGGAAAGTTGGCCAAGAAGCTCCGGGTGTTGGGGTTTGACGTAGTTTATTGGAGAGGGGGAAATCTTGAGGGGGCGCTCAAGGCAGCCGCCAGCGAAGGCCGGGCACTCCTCACTCGCAGCCGCCGCGTCCAGGAAAAAACTGAGGGTCTGCCAATCCATGTTGTTGAGGCAAATGACCCCCGGCAGCAAATCCTTGAGGTGCTTTCCGCATTCAAACTACGGCCGGAGGCAGACCAATTTTTTTCGCGCTGTCTGATGTGCAATGAAGCACTGGTCCCGATTCCCAAGGGGGAGGCGGAAGGCAAAGTGCCGGATTTTATCCATCGCACCTATGACTCTTTCCATATCTGCCCGCGTTGCCATCGAATCTACTGGCCGGGGACCCACTTTCAGAGAATGAAAAAAGAGATGGGCAAAACCCTGGGTGACTGACCAGCCAGTGCCAAGTTTCAAAATTTCGCGTTAATATTGATAGGCTTTCCCAGGCCCGGGGGCCCGGGTGCTTCGCTTGGCACCATGAGGCGGTGGTTCTTTCATAGATGAGGCGGGAAACGGCACCCCGCCTGCCTTTGCGGAGACTCGGCGGGAGGATGGGGTTCAGTATTCTCCCGGCCGATGCTGCCCGCGCGCAGCACCCGGGCCCCCGGGCCACGACGATGGGAATCGACAAATTTTGGGGCCTTCTAACCTGGAATAAATCATTTGGGAGGTGCGGGGGCAGCCCTTAAATTGGCACAATCAGCGGGATCTCCCTGAATTTTTTCCAGGGCATGTTTGAGCACAGGCAGGATGACGATCAGGTTTTCCCGGACCGCCCGGGGACTTCCGGGCAGGTTCACGATCAGAGAGCGGCAGCGGATTCCAGACGCCGCCCTCGAAAGCATGGCCATGGGGGTAAGCTTCAGCCCTTCCGCCCGCATCGCCTCCGCGATTCCCGGAATCTCTTTGTCCAGGACTTTGCGGGTGGCCTCCGGGGTCACATCCCGGGGGCTCAACCCGGTTCCCCCGGTTGTAAGAATCAGATCTAATTTTTTCTGATCTACATAGTCGATCAGCTTCTGCGTGATCCGCTCTTCCTCGTCGGGGATAATCTCGTAGGCTTCGACCTTGGCCGGAAGCTCGGAGATGATCTCGCCGATCTCCGGGCCGCTCAGGTCTTCCCGTTCGCCCCGCGAACCCTTATCGCTGATGGTCAGAATCCCCACTGAGAACATGGATCTCGTCACCCACTTTAATTTCTCCGCCCGCCAAAACCCTGGCAAAAATTCCTTCTTTGGGCATGACGCAGTCGCCGGCCTGGTAGTAGATGGCGCAGCGTGTGTGGCAAACCTTGCCGATCTGGGTCACCTCCAGGAGGGAACTCTTCCCCATCCGGAATCTGGTTCCGATGGGGAGGTTCAGCAAGTCGAGACCTTCCGTCGTGATGTTTTCGGCAAAATCCCCCGGGCCGACCTTCAGACCCAGGCGAACCATTTTATCGATGGATTCCATCGCCAGAAGGCTGACCTGGCGATGCCATTGACCGGCGTGTGCGTCGTCCTGTAAGCCAAACTCGGGGAGCAGGCAAGATTGTACCACGTTCTTTTTCCGGACTCCCTTTTTGGCACTGATATTGACCGAAACGACTTTCCCGCGTTGATCCATCTTACGGCCTTCTCTTCCGCAACACCTGCCAGGCGATCTGGGATAGGGCGGAGGGGATGTTTTTATTGCGCGTCAGAGCCTGAAGGTCCTTATCATGCAGATGGTTCAAGAATTGGATTGCTTTGGGGAGGGGGGTTTTCGGGTTGGTCACAAGGGCCAGTTTAACCTGGTATGTTCGGAGCCAGGTTCTATTTTTGCAGACCGCCGAGATGATATATTCCGGGGTATTCCTCTCCTGTGTGAAGTGTATGATTTCACTGTCCGTTAATTTCGGACTCCGCAGGACAGCCGTGGCGATCACCTTGTTCCTATCCCGAATGAGCAGTTTTCTTGCCTGCCGGTTTCCCAGCATGGCCAGGCGGATCTTTTGCGGTACGGACATTTTCAGGATCATCTGGGAAAGATTTTCATGCTGTTGAGCCGTAGGCTCTTCCGGGGAGTCGAGGACCAGGTCCTGGGGAAATTGGGCGGCATCCTCTTCGCGAACCACAACCTCCTCGAGAAGTTGCATCTCCTCCGATGATAGGAGTTCTTCTTCCCACCCCTTTTCCGTGATCCGTTCCTCAATCATGGTTGAACCCCGGGTAAAGGTGCCCGCGAAAAACAATAACGGTGAACTAGGCCTCTTTCTGCTCGGGCTTGGCCGCAGCCACAATCTTTTCAGTCAAGTGGGCCGGCACTTCTTCGTAATGGGAAAGCTCCATGGAAAAGGACCCTCGACCGCTGGTCATGGAGGTCAGGTCAGGGGCGTACTTCAAAACCTCGGCCAGGGGCACCTGGGCTTTGATGACTTGCCCCTTCGGCCGGGGCTCCACGCCCAGGACTCGGCCCCGCCGGCTGTTCAGGTCGCCGATGACATCCCCCATGTATTCATCGGGCACGAAGACCTCGACGTTCATGATGGGTTCCAGGAGGACCGGGTTGGTTTCCGTCATCCCCTTCTTGAAGGCCATCAAGGCGGCGATCTTGAAGGCGATTTCCGAGGAATCCACTTCGTGGGATTTTCCGTCGTAGAATTTTACCTTGACATCCACGACCGGATAATTGGCCAGGACCCCGCCTTGCAGGGCTTCCGCAACCCCCTTCTCGACCGCGGGTACGAAATTGCGGGGAACGTTCATACCCACGAGGGCGTTCTTAAATTCAAACCCGGTCCCCCGGGGTAGGGGAGAAAGCTCAAAATGCACCTCCGCAAACTGCCCCCGCCCCCCGCTTTGTTTCTTGTGGCGGTAGATGATCCCGGTCTTGGTGGATTTGATCGTTTCTTTATAGGGGATCTTGGGAGTCTGCAGGGTAACCTCCACCCCAAATTTGCGTTTCAGCTTTTCCACGGTGACTTCCATGTGTACCTGTCCCATGCCGAAGAGAATCATCTGCTTGGTCTGCTCACCCCGTTGCAGCCGGATGGTCGGGTCTTCTTCTATCAAGCGGGCGAGAGAGGAGGTGATTTTTTCCTCATCTCCTTTGGACTTGGGTTGGACGGCGAAGGACACGGGTGGAATGGGTAAGGAAATGCCCTGGTAGAGGATGGGCTTCTTTTCGTCGCAAAGCGTGTCCCAGGTGGTGGTTTCTCGCAATTTGGCCACGGCGGCGATTTCCCCGGCCCCCACCGATTCGGCCGGCTTTTGGTTCTTTCCTTCGAGCTGGAGAATCTGCCCAAACCTCTCCTTGACCTGCCGGGTGGCGTTGTAAAGGGTACCATCCGGCTGGAGCGTCCCCGACCAGACGCGGAAGATGGTCAGCTTACCCGCATACGGGTCGGCCACGGTCTTAAAAACGAAGGCCGAGAAGGGCTCCCCTTCCTCAGGTTTCCGGACTTCCTCTGCCTTGGTCACGACATTGATGCCCTTGGCGGGCTCACGATCGGACGGGGAGGGCATGTACTGGAGAATGGCGTCGAGCAACGGTTGAACGCCCATATTCTTCAACCCGGAACCGCAGAGAACGGGGAAGATGGCTTTTTTCAGCACCCCTTTCCTCAGGCCCTGCAATAACTCTTCGGGGGAAAGTTCCTGGCCGTCCAGGTACTTTTCCAGCAGGGCATCATCCGATTCGGCAATGGCTTCGGTGAGTTTTTCCCTCGCGCTCCGGGCTTCTTCCTTCAGGTCGGCCGGGAATTCCCCTTCGCTGATTTTTCCGCTGAGGTCGCCGGCAAAATAGAAAGCCTTCATGGTCATCAGGTCGACCATTCCGGCGAAAGAATCTTCGGCGCCGATGGGCAAGTTCAGCGGAACGGCTTTGGGGGTGAGAACTTTCTGAATCTCCGTCAGGGCCTGCGAGAAATTGGCCCGCTCCCGATCCAGCTTGGAAATGAAGAAGAGGCGGGAAAGGGCAAATTGGGAGGCATAATCCCAAACTTTTTCGGTCTGGACTTCCACTCCCGAGACCGCGTCGATAACGATTACGGCTCCATCCACAGCCTGCAGGCTGTTTTTGGTATCGATGATAAAGTTGGCGTCCCCCGGGGTATCGATGATATTAATTTTGTGCTTATTCCATTCCAGGTGGTTGAAAGATGAGCTGATGGTCAGGCTGCGCTTGATCTCCTCCGGTTCAAAATCCATGATGGAGGTGCCGTCGTCGACCCGGCCCAGGCGGTCCGAAGCGCCCCCGTCAAAGAGCATGGCTTCGGCCAGGGTGGTTTTACCGGCTTTGCCGTGGGCAATAAGGGCGACGTTGCGCAGGCGGTTGGTTTCGTATTTTTTCATAACCTCTCCTTATTTTTATTGAATCTTTAAAATAGTTTATATTATGATGAAAAGTCAAGTCAAATGAAATGAGGCGACATGCCTGAGCAGGGTGGGTGACCGGCATACCGGGGGGATACCTTTAACCCCTTCCCCCAACCCCCCTTTTCTAAAGGGGGGCGAGGGGGGATTTTCACCGTTCGCGGGTGGTCAGTCGGCCATGGGCAGTTCGTTATGATAAATACTCTTTCAGGGATGAAGGCTTTGATCGAAAGGTTTTTGGAATACCTCCGGGTGGAGAGGAATGCCTCGGTGCATACGCTCCGAAGTTACAGCGCGGACCTGGAACAGTTCCGGAACTTCCTGTTATCCTCGGAGCTCCATGTGGATAAAAAAAATGGGGATGTGGCCGTCGAGAAGATCGACCACCTGGCGATCCGGGCGTACCTGAGCCATCTCTACCGGGGCCATAAAAAATCTTCTCTGGCCAGAAAGTTGGCTGCCCAGAGAAGCTTCTTCAAGTACCTGGTAGAAGAGGGGCGCTTAGCCCAGAGCCCCGCGGAGATCGTGGCGACCCCCAAACAAGAAAAGCCTTTACCCAACTTCCTGGCCGTGGATGAGGTTTTTTCCCTGATGGAGACACCGGATCAGTCTACGACCTGGGGAGCCAGGGACCGCGCCATCCTGGAGACCTTATACTCCTGCGGCGTCCGGGTCAGCGAACTGGTCGGTTTGACCGACGGGGATATCGACTTTACGCTGGGCATCTTGAAAGTATTCGGGAAAGGGCGGAAGGAAAGGATCGTCCCCATCGGGGAGAAAGCCCTGGCCGCCATGCGAGAATACCTGCCGCAGAGGGATGGGATTATAGCCGGTTTACTCCCGCCGGGGTCCAAAGCTCCCCTTTTTATCAACCACCGCGGCGGGCGGCTCACTTCCCGGAGCGTGGCCCGTATCCTGCAAAAACACATTTTAAAATGCGGGTTGTTGAGGAAGGTCAGTCCGCATGCTCTGCGGCATTCATTTGCTACCCATCTCCTGGATGCGGGGGCGGACCTGAGAGGAATCCAGGAGTTGCTGGGCCACGTGAGCCTTTCGACCACCCAGCGGTACACCCACGTCAGCGTGGACAAACTGATGGAGGTTTATGATCGGACGCATCCCCGGGCGAAATAAAAAGCATTCACCGCAGAGAGCGCAGAGGGCGCTGAGATAGCATTATGAAAAAATCTGAAGAGGAAATGCAAAAGGCCAAGAAATCAGTTGTGTTGAATGTTAATTTAGACGATAGTGATTTGCACTACAAGATTTTCTTTTCGATATTCGATTCTTGATTTTAGATATATCTCTGCGGTCTCCGCGTGCTCTGCGGTGAGAAATGAAGGAATAATGAATAGCCAGGAGAAGAAGGTAACGGGAACGACGATCCTTGCCGTCCGGCATAAGGGGAAAGTGGCCATGGCCGGGGATGGGCAGGTGACCCTGGGAAACACCGTGATGAAGCACGGGGCTAAAAAGGTCCGAAGACTGTACAAGGACCAGGTGATCACCGGCTTTGCCGGGGCCACGGCAGACGCCTTCACCCTTTTTGAGAGGTTCGAGACGAAATTGGAGCAGTATCGGGGAAATTTGAGCCGGGCGGCCGTGGAGCTGGCCAAAGACTGGCGGACGGACCGTTCCCTCCGCCGGCTGGATGCGCTGTTGATCATCGCCGACCGGGAGAGCACGCTGGTCCTCTCTGGAACCGGGGACATCATCGAGCCGGATGACGGGGTGGCGGCCGTCGGCAGCGGGGGCCCCTTTGCCCTGGCCGCGGCCAGGGCCCTGATCAAGTATTCGAGCCTGGATGCCAAGGGCATCGTCCAGGAAGCGATGCGTATTGCCTCGGAGATTTGTATTTACACCAACGATCAATTGGTGGTGGAAGAACTGGAAACGGAAATCCAACCCAAACCGGAGTTGGGGGAGAAAAATGGAAAATGAAGGCATCGGTGGAGACGGGCAGAACCCGTTGACTCCCCGCGAAATCGTGGCCGAGCTGGACAAATATGTAATCGGCCAACGGAACGCCAAACGGTCCGTGGCCATCGCCCTGCGCAACCGCTGGCGGCGGCAGCGGGTGGACGAAGACCTCCAGGATGAGATCGCCCCGAAGAACATCATCATGATCGGCCCCACCGGCGTGGGCAAGACGGAGATTGCCCGCCGCCTTTCCAAGCTGGCGCAATCGCCTTTCCTGAAGATCGAGGCGTCGAAATTCACGGAGGTGGGGTACGTCGGGCGGGACGTGGAGTCGATGGTCCGCGACCTCACCGAACTGGCGGTGACCATGGTGCGGGCGGAGGAGACGGAGAAGGTCCAGGCCAAGGCCCGGGAAATTGCCGAAGAGCGCATGCTGGACCTCCTCCTGCCCCCGGTGCGCAAGGAATCACCAGCGGAGCAGCCCGTGGCAGAATTGGAGGAAGCCCCTGACGCCCCTGAGGAGAAATTGCTGCATAATTCCCGGGAGACTTCCCCCACCCGGGAGAAGCTCAGGCAGATGCTGCGCGCGGGGAAGCTGGACGATCGGATAGTGGAGCTGGAGCTGACCCAGCGCAACCTGCCGATCGTGGAGATCTTCTCCAGCGCCGGCATGGAGGAGATGGACATTAACCTGAAGGAGATGTTCAACAGCCTGCTTCCGAAGAAACCCAAGCGGCGAAGGGTCAAAGTCCCCGAGGGGTTGGACCTGCTCACCGAAGAGGAGTCCCAGAAGCTGATCGATATGGACCGGGTGACCGGCCTGGCCATTGAGCGGGTGGAACAGGGGGGGATTATCTTCCTGGACGAGATCGACAAGATCGCCGGCCGGGAGACTGGCCACGGGCCCGACGTCTCCCGGGAAGGGGTACAGCGAGACCTTCTGCCGATTGTGGAAGGGACGACGGTGACTACCCGGTACGGCATGGTGAAGACAGACCATATTCTCTTCATCGCCGCCGGGGCCTTTCATGTCTCCAAACCATCGGACTTGATCCCGGAGCTCCAGGGCCGATTCCCCATCCGGGTGGAGTTAGAGACGCTGACCAAAGAGGATTTTATCCGCATCCTCACCGAGCCCAAGAACGCTCTCATCAAGCAGTACACGGCCTTATTGGCCACCGAGGGGATCACCCTGTCTTTTGCGGAAGAGTCTATCGCCGAGATCGCCGAGATCGCCACCCTGGTGAATCAGCGCACGGAGAATATCGGCGCGCGCAGGCTGCACACCATCATGGAAAGAATTTTGGACGAGATCTCTTTCGATGCCCCCGATCGGGTCGAAAAAAAAGTAAAGGTGGATGCGAGGTATGTCCAGGAGAAGCTGGCCGAGATCATCAAAGATGAAGACCTCAGCCGGTACATCCTTTAAAGCAGTTATGAGTTGCGGGTTACGCGTTTCGAGTCAAGCCCCCTCACCCTTCCCCTCTCCCCCGCAAACGGGGGAGAGGGCGGGGGTGAGGGGGAAGGATAAAAAAGTTTAAAGTTGAAAGTTTAAAGTTAAAGAGCTAACGACGAAAGCCAAAGACCCAAGGAAATAGAAAATGCAGAAGCTGATCGATAAGGCGGAAGTTCTTCTGGAAGCGCTGCCCTACATCCAGCGATTCTTTAACAAGACCATCGTGATCAAATACGGCGGGCACGCCATGGACGATGAAGACCTGAAGGTGGGCTTCGTCCGGGACGTAATCTTGATGCGCTACATCGGGCTGAGCCCGGTCATCGTCCATGGGGGCGGGCCGCAGATTGACGGCATGCTGGAAAAGATCGGCAAAAAATCGAATTTCGTAGAAGGGATGAGGGTGACGGATGGCGAAACCATGGACATCGTGGAGATGGTCCTGGTGGGGAAGATCAACAAGGAAATTGTCTCATTGATTCACCGGTACGGTGGCCATGCGGTGGGCCTATCGGGAATGGACGGAGGCCTCATCCGTGCAAGAAAGTTATGGATTATGCGCCGGGGAGAAGATGGGCAGGAGAAAGAGCCGCTGGACATCGGCCAGGTCGGGGAGGTGGAGTCCATCCATCCTGAGGTCATCGAGACGATCAAGAATAACAAATGGATTCCGGTGATCGCCCCGGTCGGCGTCGGCCCGGCGGGGGAGATGTACAACATCAACGCCGACCTGGTGGCTGGAAAAGTAGCCGCCGCTCTTCAGGCGGAGAAGTTCATCCTGCTCACAGATGTCGAGGGCGTGCTCGACCGAGAGAAGCGCTTGATCTCCACCATGAACGCGGAGATGGCCGGCCGCCTCCTCAAGGAAGAAATTATCAAAGGGGGCATGATCCCCAAGGTAAACTGTTGCTTGCAAGCCCTGCGGGAAGGGGTTAAGAAGACCCACATCATCGACGGCCGGGTGAAACATGCCATCCTGCTGGAAATCTTTACCGACGAGGGGATCGGAACCCAGATCTATTAAATTATTTTACCGCAGAGCACGCGGAGAACGCAGAGGAGTAGATAGAATAAAAAGTCAAATACCAAATACTCAAAATAAACTTTGCAATCTAATTTTTAATTTTTGTATCGTGGTTTTTATTTACCTCGGCGGTCTCTGCGCTCTCCGCGGTGAATAAGTATTGGAAAGGAAAAAGATGAAAAACGAGGATGTGATCAAAATCTCTCAAGAAGTGCTGGCCCAGACCTATGGGCGTTTCCCTGTGGTCCTGGTTCGGGGAGAAGGGTGCAAGGTCTGGGACGTGGAGGGGAAGGAATATCTGGATTTCGTGGCCGGGATCGGAGTCTGCAACCTGGGCCATTGCCATCCCAAAGTGGTGCAGGCCATTCGCGAACAGGCCGGCAAACTGCTGCACGTCTCCAATCTTTACCATATTGAGCCGCAGGTTCAACTCGCCCAGCTTTTGGTCAAGCATTCCTTCGCCGACCGGGTCTTCTTCTGCAACAGCGGAACAGAAGCCAACGAAGCCGCCATCAAGCTGGCCCGCAAGTACAGCCAGGACCATTTTGGACCGGGGAGGTTTGAGATCATCTCGCTCCTCAAATCCTTCCACGGCCGAACCCTGGGGGCGCTGGCAGCCACGGGGCAAGAGAGATTTCATAAAGGGTTCGAACCGATGTTGCCGGGCTTCAAGTTTGTGCCCCAGGGGGACCTCGCCGCCATGGAAGCGGCAATTAGCCCGGCCACCTGCGCCATTATGGTGGAGCCCATTCAGGCCGAAGGGGGGGTTAACCTGCCGGACGGGGGCTATCTCCGGGCCTTACGGCGCCTGTGCGAACAAAAGAAGCTCCTCCTCATCTATGATGAGATCCAGGTGGGGATGGGAAGAACCGGAAAGCTCTTCGCCTATGAGCATTATGGAGTTCCGCCCGACATCATGACCATGGCCAAGGGATTGGCGGGCGGGGTGCCGATCGGGGCCACGCTGGCCACGGAGGAAGTGGCCAAAAGCTTCACTCCGGGCACTCATGCGGCGACCTTTGGGGGGAATCCGCTGTCCACGGCCGCGGGGGTTGCAGCCCTTCGGGCCACGATCGAGGATGGAATCCTGGAGAACTGCCAGCGTTCCTCCGCGCATTTTATGACTCGCTTGGAGGGTTTGAAAAAGAAATATTCGTTCATCAAGGAGGTTCGGGGCAAGGGGTTGATGGTCGGCATGGAGCTGGACCGGGAAGGGAAAGGGGTGGTCATGGATTGCCTGAAAAGGGGCTTCCTGATCAATTGCACCGTTGAGACCGTTTTGCGATTCATTCCCCCTTTGGTTATTACCCCACCGGAGATCGACCGCCTGGTAAAGGCATTGGATGAAATTTTTTCTGGCTGGAATTGAGGGGGAAATGAACAAGCGCGACCTGCTGAGCCTGACGGATCTTTCCCGGGGCGAGTTAGACCGATTGCTGAAGAGGAGTATTGAACTCAAGCGGAAATGGCAAAGAGGCCTGTCTTATCAGCCCCTGGCCGGGATGTGCCTGGGGCTCATTTTTGACAAGGCTTCCACGAGGACCCGGGTCTCATTCGAGGTAGCCATGAAGCAATTGGGCGGCCATCCGCTCTACCTCGACCCGGGGACGACCCAGTTGAAAAGAGGGGAGCCGATTGCCGATTCAGCCCGGGTGCTCTCCCGTTACCTCGACGGCATCGTCATCCGGACATTCGACCATGAGATAGTGGAAGAATGGGCCCGGTGGGCGTCCGTCCCGGTGATCAACGGTCTGACTGACCTTCTTCATCCCTGTCAGATTTTTTGTGACCTTTTAACCCTGGTAGAAAAGCGGAGAGGCTATAAGGGCATGAGAGTGGCGTACATCGGGGACGGGAACAACGTGGCCAACACCTGGGTGCAGGCTGCCTCCTTGCTGGATTTTTCCCTGGCCCTGGCCTGCCCGGAAGGGTATGAGCCCGATGCGCAAATCCTGGCGGAGGCCGCCCGCAATCCGCGGGCCCGCATAATGATGACCCTGGATCCCCATGAAGCCGTGAAGGGGGCCGACGTGGTTTACACGGATGTCTGGGCGTCCATGGGGCAGGAGGAAGAAAAGGAAATCCGAACAAAGAAGTTCAAAGGGTATCAGGTGGGCTCCGCACTCCTGAAGAGGGCCAAAAAGGGAGCGCTGGTCATGCATTGTCTCCCGGCCCACGCCGGCGAGGAGATCAGCGCCGAGGTTCTGGAAGGCCCGCAATCAGTCGTTTTCGACCAGGCCGAAAACCGTCTGCACGGGCAGAAAGCAATCCTGGAATGGCTTTTAAAGAAGCATCACCGCAGAGCACGCTGAGAACGCAGAGGAGTAGATAGAATAAGAAGTCAAATCCCAAATCCCAAATCCCAAATAATTCCCCAGATTTCAATTTTCAAATTCTTGGGTTTGGGACATTGGATCTTTGAATATTGATGGTTTCGTAAAAAGTCCATCTGCTGCGTTGCGCTTCAACTTCGTCGTTGCAGCGTACGTGTAAGTACGCTTCACTCCTCAGTTTTTGCGCGCCTTGCATCTGGATCTTTTTACAAAACCATCGTTCTGCTGACTTTTTACGACTTCATCAATATTGGCGATTGTTTGGGATGGGGTGCTTTGAATTTAGAATTTTTTCACCTCCGCGTTCTCTGCGCTCTCTGCGGTGAAAAAATAGAAAGGGCTTTGCCCATAGAATGATAGGAAGGCATATGAAAGAAGGGGTAAAGAAGGTGGTCCTGGCCTATTCAGGGGGGCTGGACACCTCGGTAATATTAAGATGGTTGATTGACACCTACGGGTGTGAGGTGGTGGCCTATGCGGCTGATTTGGGCCAGGGAGAGGAGCTGGAAGGCCTGCGGGAGAAGGGGCTCAAAAGCGGGGCCAGCAAAGTGTACATCGAAGACCTGCGCGAGGAATTTGTCAGAGATTTCGTTTTTCCCATGCTCAGGGCCAACGCCGTCTATGAGGGAGGGTATTTGATGGGCACTTCCATCGCCCGTCCCCTGATTGCCAAGCGGCAGGTGGAGATCGCCCAAGCAGAAGGAGCCGACGCCGTCTCCCACGGGGCCACGGGGAAGGGAAACGATCAGGTCCGGTTTGAGATGACCTACATGGCCCTCAGCCCCTTTATCAAAATCATCGCTCCCTGGAAGATCTGGGACTTCAAATCCCGTACTGACCTAATCCAGTATGCCAAGAAACACGGGATTCCGATACCGGTCACCCAGGAGAAACCGTACAGCAGCGACCGTAACCTGTTACACATCAGCTTCGAGGGAGGCATCCTGGAAGATCCCTGGGCGGAGCCCCCCGAGGACATATACGTCCTGACCCGCTCGCCGGAGGAAGCTCCGGATAAGCCCCTCTACGTGGAGATCGATTTCGAAGGGGGGAGCCCGATCGCCGTCAATGGCAAACGGATGTTGCCTGCGGAACTTTTATCCGAGTTGAATCGCTTGGGGGGAGAAAATGGAATTGGGCGGGTGGATATGGTGGAAAACCGGTACGTGGGAATGAAGTCCCGCGGGGTTTATGAGACTCCCGGGGGTACGATTCTCCATGCAGCCCATCGCGCCGTAGAGTCCATCACGATGGACCGGGAGGTGATGCACCTGCGGGATTCCCTGATCCCCCGTTATGCGGAGATGATCTATTACGGTTATTGGTTTTCGCCCGAGAGGGAAGTCCTGCAGAAGATGATGGATGAGGCGCAGCGCACCGTAAACGGCACGGCCCGGCTGAAGCTCTTCAAAGGGAACTGCACCGTAGCGGGAAGAAAATCCGCCGACTCGCTGTACTCCTGCGATTTTGCCACTTTCGAGGAAGACCAGGTCTACGACCAGAAAGATGCCGCAGGCTTCATCCGCCTGAACGCTCTGCGCCTGCGCATCCGCGCGCTGGTGAAAGAAAGGCTGTGCAAATGATGCTCCCGTAACCCCCCTTTGCTAAAGGGGGGCGAGGGGGGATTTTAACAGTAAATTCATCCCCTCCCTTGGCGGGAGGGGATGAAGGGGCGGGGGAATGACTTGATTTTTTCCCGCCTAGGCGAGATTCATTAGTGTAAAACTTTTGTTTCGAGATTCGGATTTCGAATTTAAAGATGATGACATTAATAGGAACAGGGCACGTCATTCCCGCGAAAGCGGGAATCCAGAAATCCCGCCACAGGCGGGATGGATTCCCCCGTATCAAGTGCGGGGCAGGCTTAGTCAAGCCCGGATGACAAACAGCAAAAAATTTATTTTGTTGTGTATAGATATTGCGCCTAGAGTCTTCCTTTGAAACGAATAGTCCCATCCATCTTCTTAATCCCCCTGCTCCTTCCGTTGGCCTTTTCAGGTTGCGGCATCAAAGGCCCGCCCGTCGCGCCATCCAGCACAAACCCCGCTGCGGTTACAGACTTGCGCGCTTGGGCCCGGGAAGGGAGAATCTTCCTGGCCTGGGGCTCGCCGACGAAAAATACCGATGGGTCTAATCTGGAAGACCTGCTGGGTTTTAGAGTTTTTCGGCAGAGCCGCCCGCTGCCCCCTTCTCCTTGCCTGGATTGTCCCCTTAAATACGAGGCCGTGGCGGAGATCGATGTAGAATATCCCCCCCCGGAAGCCCAGGTAGAGGGGGGAAGGGTGCTATGGCGTGAGACCGCCCTCAAAACGCAAACCGAGTGCACCTACATCGTCCGGGCCTATAGTTCCTATAAATCCCCCAGTCCGGAGTCGAATCCGGCAACAATCTTCTGGGATGACCCTCCCGCCGCGCCCACAAAAGTCATCGTGCGGAGTGAAGATAAGGCCCTGAGGATAGGCTGGGAATTTACTCCCCGCCTTGTCACCGGAAAGGAGATGGCAGATTTCTCGGGCTTCAACCTTTACCGCCGCGGCGAGGGGGAACTCTTTGGTTTTTTTCCACTGAATCCCGACCTCATCAAGGAAAACCGATTTCAGGATGCAGTGCTGGAAAACGGAAAGCGCTATTATTACCAGGTGCGGGCTGTGCGCAATTTCCGGGGCACGCTCATCGAGGGCCCAAGTTCCGGCGTTGCAAGTGGTATTCCGGAAAAGCTGACCCCGCCCTCACCGCCGACCGGCCTGGTAGCGGCGACCCAAAAGGAAGGCGTAGCTCTGCGCTGGAACCCAAATCCCGAGCCAGACGTCGCCGGCTACAATGTTTACCGGCGAGAGAAAGGGGAGAGCGCCTTTACCAAAATCAACCCGCAATTGATCACCGAACAATACTTCCTCGACAAAGAAGCAGATCCGCAAAAAACCTACTTTTACCGCCTGAAGGCTGTGGATACCTCCCCGGCTAGGAACGAAAGCGAATTTTCTAAGGAAGTGGAGGTCTCTCCTTGACACAGGGTAGATCTTGACCCTTTCAGCTTGGGCTTATACCCGTTTCCTGAAAAATGGCGGTACCATTGCAGATCAGGAGGGGTTGAATGTTTAATTTTTCTCGAATTTATCCGATATGAATAAAGAAAGCACCAAGAGTTTTTCCCTCGTGGATTAGGATGAATACTTCAAGAGGGTAGGCGGAGGCAGGGAAATATGGAAGATATCAAGCGATTCATTGTGCAGCATTTTGAAAAGGTTCTGGTTGGAGTTATCTTTGTGGTTGCCTTAATCGGCACGTACTTTATTGAGGAAAAGTTGGTTGTCCTCAACTTTTATTTCCTTCCCGTGCTTTTTGCAGGCTATTTTCTGGGACGCCGGATGGGGGTACTTTCCGCCGTCTTATCCATTCTGGCGGTGCTGATCTTTGCCTTGCTTTTTCCCGAGCGCTTCTTTATGGGCAAAATATTTTGGCACAAATTGGCCAAGCTTTCGTCATGGGGCGGGTTTCTCATTCTGGCAAGCGTCACCGTAGGGTCCCTGTACGAACAGAACGAGGGTCGGCTGCAAGACTTGAAAAAGGCCTACGTTGGCATTCTGGAAATCCTCTCCAAATATCTTGAATCGGCGGATCGGTACACAAAAGGCCATTCAGTCCGCGTAGGGGAATTGGCGCGGGAAATTGCCATTGCCATGGAATTGCCCAGGGCTGAGGTGGAAAACATTCATGTGTCGGGGTTGCTCCATGACATAGGGAAGATCGAGATCAGCGGCGAGATTCTGCGCAAGGCGGCCGAATTGAGTACGGAGGAACGGGAATTAATTAATACCCACAGCGAAAAGGGCGCAACCATCCTTGCCTCTGTGGGCGGAGTGCTTAAGGAGGTGGTACCCATTGTTGTCGCCCACCATAAGTATTTCGTGGATACACTCGAGGCGATTGACAGGAGTACAATTAAAATAAAAATACCGCTGGGTGCTCGTGTTTTGGCAGTAGCAGATTCTTTTGATGCCATGGCGAGCGATCGC
>Ga0315288_10004528_pt1 | contig 17708 bp, 13 predicted proteins | sample YL17G11_20_MG_FD_203454 | JGI IMG/M metagenome (GOLD analysis project Ga0315288, IMG submission 203454) | Sediment microbial communities from Yellowstone Lake, YNP, Wyoming, USA - YL17G11_20 | ecosystem: Environmental > Aquatic > Freshwater > Lake > Sediment | place: USA: Wyoming | collected... | reverse complement strand
CGCGGGAAACCACGCGCGCCGCCGCTTCCGCGAGTTCTGCCCGGAAGTCGTGCTGGGTCTGGGGGGCTACGGCAGTTACGCGCCCGTCCGCGTCGGCCGGAAGTACGGCGCCGCGACGGCCATTCTGAACCCGGACATCATCCCCGGGCGGGCCAATCGCCGACTCGCACGCCGCGCCGACGCCGTCTTCTGCCAGTTCCAGCCGACCCTCGAGGCGTTCGGAAACGCCGCGCGACTCACCGGTTGTCCCGTCCGCGCGAGCGTCCTGGGGCGCGACCGCGCGAAAGCCCTGGCCGGCTTCGGCCTGGACGCCGCCCGCCGGACGCTCCTCGTGACGGGCGCCTCGAGCGGCGCCCAAACCGTGAACCGCAGCCTCGTGGCCTTCCTTAAGGATCGCTGCCTGCCCGAGGGCTGGCAGGTGCTTCACCTGACGGGCGAACTGGACCACGCCCAGGTCGCGGAGGCGTACCGCGGCATCCGGGTCCCTGCGGCGGTGCGGGCGTACGAGCACGACATGGGCCTCGCCTACGCTGCCGCCGACCTGGCCGTCGCGCGGGCCGGCGCCTCCACCATCGCCGAACTCCTGGCCGTCGGCCTGCCGGCCGTCTTCATGCCGTATCCCTTTCATCGGGACCAGCACCAGATGCGGCAGGCGCGGGCGGTCGAGGCGATGGGCGCGGCCGTGGTCGTCGAGGATCGGCCCGGCGATCCGGCGACGTGGCGTGACCTGGCGGCGGCGCTGGAATCGCTGATGGCCGACGACGGCCGCCGCCGCGAACTGGCGGACCGGGCCCGCGCGGCCGGACGCCCCGAGGCCGCCGATATGATCGCCGGCGCCCTTCTCGACCTTGCCGACGGCGCTGCTGAGCGCCGCCACAAAAGTATCGAATCTCGCCGGCGGGGTATGACTTGACCGTTGGATGCGCGAGGGCCAAGCCCTCGCGCTACACCTTATCAACGACAAAAAGCACGTCGCGCGGGCAAGCTCGCGCGCTACGGGGCATTGGGACATCGGCGCAATATCGAAGGTGTAGCGCGGGGCCTTGGCCCCGCGAACGTCGTGAGGCCAAACGCGCGAGGGCAAGCCCTCGCGCTACAGGTGGGGAAAGACGTACCGTGAAGGACATCGGCGCAATATCGAAGGTGTAGCGCGGGGCCTTGGCCCCGCGAACCGATTGCGCCGGGCGTTGACAGCCGGGACCCGGAAACGTAAACTCCGCGCGGAGAGCGAAACGATGGCCGAACGGAATCCTTCCCTGCCGACCAAACCCTACGCCGGACGAAAAATCCATTTCGTCGGGATCGGAGGCTGCGGCATGTGCGGCCTGGCGGAGGTCGTCCTCCTGGAGGGCGGCCAGGTGTCCGGCTCGGACCGGAAGGAAAGCGCGGCGACGGACCGGTTGCGCCGCCTGGGGGCGCACATCCACGTCGGCCACGACCGCGCCCACGTGCCGGCCGGCGCCGAACGCGTCGTCTCGAGCGCCGCCGTCCCCGCCGATAACCCCGAACTGGCGGAGGCCCGGAGCCGCGGAATCCCCGTCGAAAAGTACGCGCGGTTTCTCGGCCGCTTGATGGAACTGCGTCGCGGCATCGCCGTCGCCGGGACGCACGGCAAGAGCACGACGACCGCGATGACCGGCTTCGTCCTGCGCAAGGCCGGCCTGGACCCCAGTTTCGTCATCGGGGCCGATGTCCCCCAACTCTGCGCAGCATCCTGCGGAGGCGGCGGGTCCCACGCCGGAACCGGGCCGCACCTGGTGGTCGAGGCCTGCGAATTCGACCGTTCGTTCCTGAACCTTGCGCCCCAGGCGGCCTGCATCCTCAACGTCGAGGAGGATCACCTGGACTATTACCGCGACCTGGCGGAGATCCGCGAGGCCTTCGCCGACTTCGCCTCGCGCGTCTCGCCCGAGGGCCGGCTCGTCGTGACCGGCACGGACCTGGCGTTTCCCCAATTGACCGAGAGCGCCCGGGCGGCCGTCGAGACCTTCGGCATCGGCGGCCAGTGGAACTGGCGGGCCGAAAACCTCGAAGCCGACCGCGGACGATTCGCCTTCGACGTCTATCGCGGAAGGGACCTCTACGGCTCCGTCCGGCTCCGGATTCCGGGGCAGCACCACGTGCTGAACGCGCTGGCGGCCGTCGCCCTCTGCCATTGGGCGGGGGCCCCCGCGGAGGCAGTCGTCCGGGCCCTCGGGGCCTTCGAGGGCGCCAGGCGGCGAACCGAGGTCCTGGGCGAGGCGGCCGGCGTCACCGTCGTCGACGACTACGCCCACCACCCGACCGAGATTATGGCGACCCTGCGGGCGGTTCGGCAGCGCTTCGAGCCGAAACGCCTCTGGGTCGTCTTCCAGCCCCACCAGCACAGCCGGACGCGGTTTCTCCTGAAAGATTTTGCGCGGGCCCTCGTCCTGGCCGATAAGGTCATTGTGCCGGACATCTACTTCGTCCGGGACAGCGAACTCGAGCGTCAGGCCGTCCGCAGCCAGGACCTGGTCGGGGAGATCCAGGGACTCGGGGCCGACGCCCTCTACATGGAATCCTTCGATTCGATTCGGCGGTACCTCGTCGAGAGTCTCGCCGCCGGCGACGTCCTCGTGGTCATGGGGGCCGGCGACGTCTGGCGGCTGGGCGCGCCGCTCCTGGCGGACCTGGAGCAGGGTTCGGCTCCGACGCGCCGCGAGCCGACCCGCCGGGCCAACCGAGAGGGAACATGATGGATATCTTCAAAGGGCTCGAGCCAATCGTCCAGCGGGATTTTCCCCTCGGCGAAATGACGACGTTCGGCGTGGGCGGGCCGGCCGAGTACTTCGCCCGCCCGCGCAACGAGAAAGAACTGCACGACCTGCTCGTGCAATGCGAGAAGCACGGCCTGGAGGTCCGCGCCATCGGCCGAGGATCCAACATCCTCGTCCTCGACGACGGCGTGCCGGGCGTCGTCGTTCAACTGGACCGCGACGGCTTCGGCGAGATCGCCATTCAGGACGACCTCGTCCGCGCCGGCGCCGCCGCTCTCATCCAGAAAGTGGTTCACGAGGCGGCACGGGCGCACCTCTCGGGGCTGGAGTGTCTCGTCGGCATCCCGGGCACGGTCGGCGGCGCCGTCCGGATGAACGCGGGCGGCATCTTCGGCGACATCGGCCGAAGCGTCGAACGCGTCAAGGTCACCGACGTCCACGGCGAGACGTTCCACCGCGAGCGGGAGGACCTCGAGTTCGCCTACCGCTGGAGCAACATTTCCGCACGGTTCATCCTCGATGCGGAGTTGCGCCTCATGCCGGACAGCCCGCGGGCCATCCTCGCACGGATGAAGAAGATCTGGATGGCCAAACGCAACACCCAGCCCACGAGTGCCTCGAGCGCCGGCTGCGCCTTCAAGAACCCGCGCGGCATGGCCGCCGGCGCGCTCATCGACCAGGCGGGCCTGAAAGGCGAGGCCGTCGCCGGCGCCGTCGTCTCCCACAAGCACGCCAACTACATCGTCGTCAAGGACCGCGCGAAGACGAAAGCCGCCGACATCTGGGCCCTCATCCAGAAGGTCCGCACGACGGTCAGGGAACGCATGGGCGTGGACCTGGAATTGGAGATTGAAGTTTGGCCGAAGCCGCCGCTGTGAAGGAGGCCCGGACTCCGATGAGACTTAAGCCTGGGACGCTGACCATCGGCGTCCTGATGGGCGGGTGTTCGCGCGAACGGGCCGTCAGCCTCGAGAGCGGCCGGATGGTGGCCGAAGCGCTCCAGGGCCTCGGCCACGACGTCCGACCCTGCGACGTCCGGCCGGGCGACCTTACGCCGGACTTCGTCCGGGGCATGGACGTCGCGTTCCTGGCGCTGCACGGCGAATGGGGCGAGGACGGCGGGATCCAGGCGGAACTGGATCGTCTCGGCGTCTGCTACACGGGCAGCGGGCCCGAGGCGAGCCGCCTCGCCATGGACAAGCCGGCCGCCAAGCAGCGGTTCACCGAGGCCGGCGTGCCGACGCCCGCGTTTCGCCAGGCGGGGCCCGGCGACGAGGCATCCTTGCGCGAGGCGTTCGACGCGCTCGGCCCGGCGCTGGTCGTCAAGCCCGTCGCCGATGGGTCGAGCATCGACGTGGCGATGTGCGATTCGCTCGCGTCGGTGCGACGGGCCGCGCAGCCGGTCTGGGCCCGGGGCGAAAAGGCGCTCCTCGAGCGCCGCATCGTCGGGCGCGAACTGACCGTCGGCATCGTGGGGCGCGACGCCCTGCCGGTCATCGAAATCCGCGTGCCGAAAGGATGGTACGACTACCGGGCCAAGTACGAATCGGACGACACCGAGTACGTTTTCGATCACGGTTTGCCGGCGGAGACGGAGGCGCGGGTCGTCGAGGTGTCGCTGGCCGCCCACGCCGCGCTCGGTTGCCGGGACCTTTCGCGCGTGGACCTGATTTTGCCGCCCGGCGGCGAGCCCCAGGTCCTCGAGGTCAACACGATCCCCGGTTTCACCGCGCACAGCCTGGTGCCGAAGGCGGCGGCGCGGGCGGGCCTCGCGTTCGGCCGGCTGTGCGAGCGCGTGGTCGCCTTGGCGTGCGAGCGGTGCCGACTGAAACCGCGCGGGACGGGCGAAACGAATCGGTAGGAGAGCGAGCGTGGCCCAACGCAGGAAAACGCAATACGGACGGCTCCCGAGCGGCGGGGGTGTCGGGCGGGCCATCCTCAAGAGCCTGCTGGCCGCCGCCGCGGCGGCGACTGTTTGCGGCGCCGTCGGCTACGGATTCGTGCGGATGGGCGAGGCCGTCCGCGCGGACCCGGAGTACCAGGTGTCGCGCGAGAGCCTGCGCCTCGTGGCCGGGCCTGAATGGATGACGCCCGCCATCCTTGCGGAACTCGACCTCGCGCGCGAGTTGCCCGAGCGCTTCAGCCTGCTCGACCCGGCGATCGCGGCGCGCGTCGCGCGGGCCTACGAGCGGTGCGTGTGGGTCGAGCGCGTGGAATCGGTGGTGAAGCGCGACCCGCGCGTGGCCGGCAACGGTCCGCCGCTGGAGGTGCGGCTGAAGTTTCGCCGGCCGGTCGCGTTCGTCCAGGTCAGCGGCCGCGACGGCTTTTACCTGGTGGATGGCCGGGCGGTCCGCCTGCCGGGCGTTTATCGCGAGCCGAAGTTGGGCGAGGTGCGGCTGCTGGTCATCATGGGCTGCCGCGAATCGCCGCCGGAGCCTGGCCGCCTCTGGGCGACGCCCGCGCTCGAATCGGGCGTCCGGGTGGCGGATGCGGTGCAATCGCGCCGCGAGAAGTTCGGCCTGACGACGGTGGACGTTTCAAACTTCGGCGGCCGGCGCGACCCGCGCGACACGGAGGTCGCGCTCTACACGGAAAACCACACGCAGATTAAGTGGGGCAAAGCGCCGACGCCCGAAGCCGAACGCCTCCAGGAAAAGTCGCCGGCCGAAAAAGTCGGGTACCTCGATTTCGTGTACGACCGCCTCGAGGGGCGCATCGACGGCGTGCTTTCCTACATCGACATTCCGAACGAGGCGATCGGACGCCGTTCGACCGCGGACAGCAACCGCCTGCGGAGTTGACCGATGGCCGAGCGGCCTGCCACCGCGCCGCGCCCCAGCGACGGCCCGGCGCCCGTTCGCCGAAACCCCTCGCGGGTCCTCCTCCCGTTCGCCTGGTGCCTTTGGCTGCTGGTGTTCCTGGCCCCCGCGCTCCTGGTCGCGCCGTGCGTTGACGTGCGGCCTTTCTGGTTGACGGCCGGGGCCGCCCCCGCGGCGCTCCTGGCGGCGGCCGCATTCTTCGTGACGGCGGTTTGGCCCTTCTGGTCCGCGCTGGCGGCCCCTTCGGCCGGCCTCTCGGCCCGGGCGGTTGCCCTCAGCCTCCTGGAACTCGTGATGCTTTTTGCCTTGGCCGTCCCGTTCGCGCTGGTGGCGTGGTCGGTCGGCGCGTGGGCGCCGTCGGCGGGTCCGCTGGCGGCCGCGATCGGCACGCTCGCGGTTCTCGGCCTGGGGATTCGGGCGGCGTACCTGGGGATGGGCCCGGTCGGCGGGTGGTGGCTGATCGCGGCCGCGATCCTCGCCTGTGCCGGGCCTTTGATGATCGCTTACGCCGCAGGCGAGACGCTCAACATGGATTTCCCGCGTCTCGTGGAGGCGAGCCCGCTCGTCGGCGCCGTCCGGCTCGGGGTGGACGGCTGGCCGGAAGGGACGTGGCGGATTTTCGCCGGCCTCATCCTCTGGCCGGCGGCGGGCGTCGTTCTTCTCCTCGGAGGCATTTCGGAATCCCGGTGGCGCCGCCTTCGCGGCGAAGCGCCGTAGTGGCACTTCGCCATCCTTTTTGCCCTCGGATCGCGGGTGAGCACGGGGTGTAATTGCCGGTACCACGGCGCCCCCGGTGTATTCACCGGGGGCTAAATAAACGACACGCGGGCGGGACGCGACGCGGCCGCGCGCGGGGCGTGTGTCTTATTTAGCCCGGCGTGATTACACGCCGGGCGCCGTGGCCGGGAGGCGTGATTACACGCCGGGCGCCGTTTGCGCCGGAGCGCCTGCCGCCTTGCGTTCCTCCGGCGGGCGGGTCTTCCATCGGCGATGGACCCAGAGGTACTGGTCCGGCGCCATCCGCACCAGGCGCTCGAGCGCCGACGTGAACCGCTGCGTGATCGCCATCGCGCCGTCCACGCCTTTCTCGTACTCGGCCGGGTCGATGATGTCGGTGACGACCCCGTGGTAGTGGAACCGCGGTCCCGTGCGGTACGCGCCGCCGACGACGATCGGCGCCCCCGACTCGAGCGCCAGGTACGCGATGCTCTTGTAGACGGACGCCTTGCGGCCGAAGTATTCGACGAAGAAGCCTCGCCGGCCGGCATCCTGGTCGGCGGGGAACGCCAGGCGCGTCCCGGCCTCGAGGTGCTCGAACGCCTCGGGCGTCATGCCGTACTTCGAGAGGATCCGCTGGCCCGAGAACTCGCGGATCTTTTTCACGTGGCGGTCCAGGTAGGGATTGTCGAGCGGCCGGCCGACGGAGGTCGTGGGGAACCCCATGGCGGCCATTCCGTAGGCGCTCATTTCCCAGTTGCCGAAGTGGCCGCCCACGATGAGGCACGGCCGGTTCGAGGACACCAGGTCGATAAACCGGTCGAGGTTCAACCCGAGTTCGATATGGCGGAAGTAACTGTTGAACTGCATGAGGCGCGTGAGGCAGAGGAACTCGACGCCGACCATAATCATGTGCTCGAAGGATCGGCGGGCCATGCGCCGGATTGCCCGCGGACTCGCGCCGGGGAAACTCGCGCGCAGGTTCTCAATGGCGACCCGCCGGTGCCGGCGGTCCACCAGGTACAAGAGGCGGCCGACCCATCGGGCCGTCGCCAGGTTCGCGTCGATCGGAAAACACTGGAGCAGCATCTCGACGACGCGGAGGGCGGCATACTGACCCGCCCAGACGAGTTGCTGACGCAGGTAAGCCACCGTCTCCCCTTGCCGGGCCATTACGAGCCGCGCGGCATTCCCGACCGGCCGCGATTGTAGGCCCTCGGCCGAGGGGGTGTCAAGCAAGGGCCTCTTCAGTTGCGGGCCGGGCGGCGGGGCCCTACAATCGGTCGCACCCGTTCGGGAGATGCGTATGGCCGGCGCCGAGGCGAACCTTTCGGATTTCGATTACGATTTGCCGCCCGACCGCATCGCACAGGAACCCGCCCGGCCGCGCGACGCGGCGCGCCTGCTCGTCCTGGACCGCCGGACGGGCGAGGTTGCGCACCACCGCTTCGGCGAACTCTCGGACCTTCTGCGGCCGGACGACCTGGTGGTTCTGAATGAGGCGCGGGTGATCCCGGCGGCGTTCACCGCCCGCCGGGCGAGCGGCGCCCGCATCGAGGGTTGTTTCCTGCGGGCCCTGGAAGGCGGCGAGTGGGAAGTGCTCCTCGCGGGCCGAGGCCGTCTCCGCCCGCGCGAGACGCTCGGCCTCGTTGACGCCGCAGGCGACGTGCGGGCCGAGGTCGAACTCGCGGAGCAGGGCGAGGGCGGCGTCTGGCGCGTCCGGCCGCGGGGCGACGTGGAGGCCCTGGCGCTCCTGGAGGCGATCGGTCGGCCGCCCCTGCCGCCCTACATCCGCCGCTCCGGGCCGGAGGATCCGCGGCTGCGGCTGGACCGCGCGGACTACCAGACGGTTTACGCCCGCCGCGATGGGGCCGTCGCCGCCCCGACCGCGGGCCTCCACTTTACGCCGACGGTCCTCGCGCGTCTGGCGGAGCGGGGCATCGAAGGCACGCGCGTGACGCTCGACGTGGGCCTCGGAACATTTCAGCCCATCCGCGCGCTTCGGCTGGCGGAGCACCGGATGCACGAGGAACATTTTGGGATTTCGGCGGAGTCGGCCGCCGCGATCAACCGCGCCCGCGCCGCGGGTCGGCGCGTCGTCGCCGTCGGCACGACGACGGTCCGGGCGCTGGAGTCGGCGGCTCCGTCCCGGCGCGCCGGGACTGCGCAGGAAGGCGGGGGCGTCCGCGCCGCCTGCGAATGGACCCGCCTGTTCATTTACCCGCCCTACGAGTTCCGCGTCGTGGACGCGCTCGTGACGAATTTCCACCTGCCGCGCACGACGCTCCTGGCGCTTGTTTGCGCGTTCGCCGGACGCGAACACGTCCTGGCGGCCTACGCGGAGGCGGTGCGCGCCGGCTACCGCTTCTACAGTTATGGCGACGCGATGCTGATTCTTTAGTTTCCCGCGCTCCCGGCGCGCCGGGATCGCGGCTAATCATGATGATGTGCGATGTTGCCGTTTCATTCCGCGTTCTCCCAGCGCGCCGGGTTCGCCGCCCCGCTTGCGGGGCGCTGGCTGTTCGCAGCGCGGGGCAAGCCCCGCGGCGAACCTGGCGCGTAAGGCCTCAGGCGTCGTGGGGGCCGAGGTAGAGGTTGCTGCGGACGGCGGTGAGGCGTCGGCGACGCACCAGGTCCTTGAGTTCCTCGGCCGTGCGGGCGGCCAGGGGGCTGATCTCGACGGGGAACTTCGGCTCGCCGTCCGGGCCGCGGGGAATCGGAACGCCGGCCGATTCGAGGTCGGCGGCGGCGAGGCGGACCATGTCGCGGCGGGCGGTGGCGGGGCTGTCCTCGCCGTCGGCGTTCTTGACGGGGCTGAACTCGCGCGAGCGGTCGATCTCGAGGACCAGAGGGTTCTTGGCCCTGGGCAGGGCGTCGAAGATGAACATCTCGAATTTGATGCCGTTCGGTTGGCCGGGCGTATGCGGCCTGCCGCTCGCGTCCACATACGGGATTTTTTTCCGGGCGCGGTGGAAGGGGAGGGCGAACTCGGCCGAGGAGGTCAGCCGCTCGACGAACGGCCGCGCGAGGATGTGGATGGCGATGCTGCCGGCCTCGTAGCGCAACCGGCCGTCGGCCTGGCGTGCCTCGGCCAGTTCGTCGGGCATGTCGCTGTACTCGACGACGAGGAGCCTTCCGCCGCTCAGGCAGAAGTGGCCCAGTTTCTCGTGGGCGTCGCGTTTGCGGGCCATTTTGCTGGACATTTCGCTCCCGGCGTCGGCGTGGAACCCCAGGAAGACGGGGTCGAGCGGCGGCACGAGGGGGTTATCGACCTGGAAGTAACTGATGGGATCGATGCCGCGGTCCGCCATGTCCTGGAGCATGCCGGTCCGCGCGAGGGCCCGCAACGTTCCGCCGTGCCCGTCGGGGTTCCAGGCCAGGCGGTCGCGGTCCGCCAGGATGAGTTTGCCGGCGAAATCGACGGCGGGCATCATCCCCTGGACGAAGAACCGGACGTCGCCCCGGGGCAGGTTGAAGTAGTTGTGGGCCTCGAAGAAATCTCGCGTCTCGCGGTCGTTGGCGCGGCTGGTCATGATGTACCAGGGGATGGGGGCGCCGCTGGCCCGGCGGGCGGCGAGAATGGACTCCGCGAAAATCTGGAACAGCGTCCGCCCCGACACCGGCCCGATCGGAAAGGCCCCCTTCGGTCCCTCGTATCCGAGGCGCGTCCCCTGGCCGCCCGCCACGGTGAGTGCGGCCGCGCGGCCGGAGGCCAGGATCGTTTCCCCGAGGTCGCGCATCTCGCGGTGTCGGCGCCGGTCGGCTTCGCTCGCCGGAAGGGGGACAAAGGGCGCGGGCCGCAGGTCCTTGGGCAACCCCGGCGGGCCTGCCCCGTTGGGGACGTTCCGCTCGAACCCCCCGCTCTCGGCTCGCCTAGTCGAGTCGCCTGCGGTCGAGCCACCCTGGCACGGCCACGGGCCGTGCCGTGGCCGGCGGCAGGCTCGCCCTGCCAGGGTGGCGACGAGGAGTTCGCGGACGAGCCGCCCGACTTCCTCGAAGTCCACCTCGGCGAGTTCCGCGAGCAGGCGCCGTCGGCCGGCGGCGTCGAGGTCGTCCCAGAACCGCAGGACGTGTTCCTGGCCGGCGTCGGCGACCCTTCGGCGAATGGCCGACTCGTCGGGCGCCGCGGGGCCTCGGGAAGCGGGGGTCGGCACAGCGTTCCTTTCCTGCTGGACGGGTCCGCTGAAATCGCCACGCAGAAGCCTAGCACACCCGCCGGCCGGGGACAAGCGTTTTGGGCCGGCCCTTTTTGGCCGGTTTTTGGCTGCGATGTTGTTCGAGCCGCCCGCGGACCTGTCCGGCGTAGCCCGCAGGGCGAAGACGGAAGCGGGCGGTCACGTTCCCTACCGTGGCACGTGCCACGGCGGGGAATCCCGGCGCGCCGGGACCGCGACCTTACGGTCGCGGCTCGAAAGGCGTAAACTTCCGCACCCGGCTCGAAAGGGTGGAGAATATAGGCATTTTGGGTTTGACACGGGCTGGGTTCCCGGCCATAATGAAGGATAGAGGGGCGCCTGCGGACGGAGACGTACCGAAAAGCCGTTTCTGTGGGGGCAAAAGGGCGAGAGGAGGTGGACCGAGAAAGAGTATACTGCTTCTCAGAAGTACCCGACGTATTTGATGTTATCCCTTTTTTCCCTTGGAGAGGCGCGACGCACGCGCCGACGGATGGAGGATGAAAGTCATGAGAAATAGAAATAGAAATAGAGCGTTTACGCTGGTCGAGCTCCTGGTGGTCATCATGATCATCGGGATGCTCATCGGGATTCTTCTCCCAGCCGTCTTTGACGCCCTGGATAAGGCAAAAATAACCCAATGTTCGAGCAACCTGAACCAGATCGGCAAGGCGTGCAGCACGTATGCCGCGTCGAACCGGATGATGTGGCCGGACGCCTTCGTAACGGCATCGAAGAACTGGGACCTGGTGGGAAAAACGCGGACTGATTGGTGGTTCCCGACGCCTCCCGCCGTGCCGGTGCCCCCTGCCGACGTGGGGGCGGGCACGGTCGTGGAGTCGAACGCGGCCAGTCTGTGGGCGCTGATCGTCTCGGCCAACATGTCGCCGGAGGTGTTCATCTGCCCGGCCCAGGGCATGCATTCGCCCGAGACGCGGGTCACCGAATCACTGTATAGCACGTTGCGCGACTTCGTCAACGAGTACTCGGTCAGTTACTCGTATCAGAATCAGTTGGGCACATATCGGTTGACCTCGACCACGGGGCGGGCGTCCAGCATGGCGGCGGGCGCCGACGGCAACCCCCAGCGCCGCGATTACTTCAAGGCGACCACGGCGACGGGCACCAAACTGGCGACGAACGGCCTGACGGACAATAAACTGCTTGAGAAGCCGACCTTCCAGGGGCAGGAAGAGCATATCCAGAAATGGAATGTCACGCTCGGTGTCGCCGGCATCACCAAAGCCTGGCAACTCAACAGCCCGAACCACAAGTTCAAGGGCCAGAACGTCCTGTACCTGGACGGCCACGTCGCCTGGTCGACCCATCCGTACTGCGGGCCGAACTGGGACAACATCTGGATCGCCCGCAAGACGGTCGCCGCCCCGACCGCCCTCGACCCCAACACCCTCACAACACTGACTCAGTACGACGACGACGCCACCTACAACGGGACGAGCGTGTCGGGCGTCAGCGACGATTCGTTCCTCGTGCCGTAAGGCAGAACCGAAGCAGGCGCCTCCGGGCTTCGCCCCGGCGAAGCGTGGCTTCGCCCGGGCGGAGCCGGGCGATCCCGAGACTCTCGGGATCGCCCTTCTTTTTGCAGTGTTTTCACCGCAGAGGCGCAGAGAGCGCAGAGGGAGGACTGGGGAACAACAACAAGGCCGAAGTCGGCAGTCGTGGTGTTGTGTTGTTTGGTTGTTCCCCAATCCTTTCCGTTCTCTGCGATCTCTGCGTCTCTGCGGTGAGATGGCGGTGTCGTGCTATCGCCGCCGGGCCTGAAACAGGCGCATCCGGCGCGAGAGCGTCATCGCCTCGTACCGGCACATCTCGTGGCAGCAGAAGCAGGCGATGCATCGGCGATAATCAATCACCGGCCCGGAGTCCGTCATCGCAATCGCCTCGACCGGGCACGCCTCCGCGCACGAACCGCACTTTACGCATTTCTTCATGCGGACCTTCGGCTGCGTCACGAGAATCATCGCCCCCAGGCGCGAGACGGCCGTCCCCAGGCCCATCCCGATGGCGGGGACCTTAAAGCGGGGAATCACCTCGAACGGCCCTTCGATTTGAATCTCCTCCAGGTTGATCGGCCCCAGGCCGCGCGCCGCGGCAATCCGGAGCGTCGGGACGCCGGCCGGCTCTAGGCCCATCATCGCCGCCATGACCGCATCGAGCGCTACCGCGCTATCGGACGCGAGGATGCGGCCGACCTCGCGAGGCCGGCCGCCCGACGGCCCCTGGCCTTCCATCGCGATGACCGCGTCGAGAATCGAAAGGTCGGGCGGGCGGACGGCGAAGACGTCGACGACGGCCCGGGCGAAGTTCTCGGGCCCCCGCGCCTCGCGGTGGAGCCGCGTCTTCTCGCCCCCCACCAGGTGGCCGAACGTGTTCTTCACCGCCCCGGTAATGCCCGTGGCGACGTGGGTCTTCATTTTGGGCAGGTTGATGACCAGGTCGGCCTCGAGGACTTCGCGCGAGAAGGCGAGCGTCTCAGCGAAGGCACTCTTGACGGCCGTCGCGACGGGCGAAGCGCCGAGGTTCACGTATCGCTCGCCCGCGGCGTCCAGGATGCCGGCGACGCGGGCGGCATGCTCGTTCGAGCCGTAGGCCCGCATGCCGGAGTTGTCGCCGACGAGGATGCGGCCCGCGCCGCGGCGCTCCAGGGCCTCGACAGCCGCGCGCACGACGCTCGGGTGCGTGCACACGTGCCGCTCCGCCTCGACGGCGCCGAGAATGTTCGGCTTGACGAGAACCGTCTTGCCGGCGACCTGGAGGGGAAAGGCGTCGAAGGCGCGTTCGACGGCGTCGGCGACGCCGGCGTACTGGGCCTCGTAGATCGTGACGCGCGCCACAGGCATGGCCTCGTGCGAGGCAGGTTCGCCGCCCCGCTTGCGGGGCGCTGGCTGTTCCGAGCGCGGGGCAAGCCCCGCGGCGAACCGCCGCGCAACGTAAAGTTCACCTTAGGATGAAGTATCCGTGGCCCACCAGGTCGAACACCTTTTCTTCGACGACGGCGAGTTCGGCGCGGTCGAAGATGCTGCGCCAGGTCTCGGCATCGGCGATCGTCTGGTTCGTGAGGTTGTGGTAGAGGTGGTGTTCGAGGAAGGCGGTGGGGCGGCGTCGGAGTTTTTCGTGGGGCTGCTTGCAGAACTCGCCGACGTAAAGAAGCGCGCGGGGGAACTCGCCGCGAAGTTTCCGCAGGAGGCCGGCCACCTTCGCCCCGCCGTCGCCGAGGTACTCGTGGTAGGTGTCGACGGCGGTGACGGCGTCGACGTCGGGCCGCTCCGAAGCGAGCGCTTCGAGGCGGAACATGTCGGCCTCGCGGACCGCGATGCGCCCGGCGTGGGGCGAGACGGCCAGAACCTGCCGCGCATACTCGACCGTCGGGCGGTCCACGTCGATGCCGATCGCGCGGACCTCGGGCATCGTCTCGCAGAGGAAAAAGAGGAACGCCAGGTCGCCACACCCGAGGTCGAGGACGCGGCGTGCCCCGTGCCTCCGAAGCATATCGGCCAGGACGGGGTAGGGGAGGGTCCGGCAGAGTTGGCCGCTCCCGCGCCCCACGTACTTGCCGAGACGCTGCACGTCGGCCGGATACTTCGCCCGGCCGCGCAGCATCGCCGGCAGGTTCGAGAGAATCTGCTCATAGGCATACGTTAACTCGAAAAATCCGCGCGGTTCGGCCATGAGGGCCTTGAGTTTCGGCATGGCGCGGGCGCGGCCGGCTTCGACGCGCACGAGGCCGAGGCCGTCCAGGTACTCCAGAACGCTCTCGAGGACGTGCGGCTCCAGGCCCCCTTCGCGGACGAGGCCCTCGACGCCGACCGACTCGGAGGCCAGCAGACGGTCCAGGACGCCCGTCTCCAGAAGGGCCCAGAGGCACGAGCACGTTGCGTAGCCGCGGACGTAGGGCAGGGCCTTGTCGAACCCGCGCTTGACCCGCAGCGCGCCGCCGAGGCCCAAGAGGCGGATAATCTGGAGCGCCTGGATCATGAGCAGGCCCCCCGGCACTCGGCCGGCGGCGAAGCGTCGGCGGGCTCGGCCTTGAGGATCGCGTCGTCGTAGCAGGCGCGGACGCGCTGGCCCGGTTCGAGGACGAGAAAGCGCTGGGCGTCCCATCGCCCGTCCAGGCCGTCCTGGAGGAGCCCGAGGTCGCCCGCCACGCGGAGGAACTCCCAGCCGCGCTCCCGGCAAATGGCCTGCACTTTCTCGGCGAGGGCCGCGCCGCAGTCGAACTCAAACTCGATGAGCGCCCCATGGGTGTAGTGCTGCTTCCAGGCCCCCATGAACTCCGTGAGGTACCGCGCGTTGTCTTCGCCGTACCGCGCGACGAGTTCCTCGTAAGTGGCGCGACGGTCGGGCCCCAAGCCGCTGTTGGCCATCGGCTCGAACCCCGGCGCGCCGGGGCCGCCCGTCTTTTCGTGGCACTCGAGCCAACCGCGCGAAAACCAGTACGTCCCCGGGTGCTCGGCGAAGAGGCGGGCGTAGCGCTCTTTGGAGCCCACGAGGAGCGTGATGCAGTCGTGGGCGCGCGGGACGACGAGGCGCACCCGGCCGGCCCGCAACCCCGCGAGGGCGTTGTTGCACAGGCCGTAACCCAAGACCAGGGCGTCGAACCGCTCGGGGTCCGTCTCGTCGATGAGGGGCTGGAGGCGTCCGCGGCACAGGTCGCTGTTGTCGTGGAGACCCTGCGCGAGCAGCGTCACGTCGACTTCGTGCGCGGCGCGTGCGGCGCACCAATAGATCTCCCGCCGAAGCACGTCGCACGCCGCCACGCGAAGGCGCATCACTCGCCCGTCCTTTCCGCGTGCGGGCCGAAACAGGCGCCCACCGCGAACCCCCGGTCGAAATCCACGTCGTTGACGAGAAACTGGTGCTTGTACTGTTCGACGCGTCCGCTGCGGGCCTCGACGGCGTCGGCGTCGAATCGCCGCCACGCCCCGCGCGGGATCGTTTTCACGCGCACCGGCCCCAGCCGGCCGCTCCGGCGCTTCGTCTCATACTCTATGTTAAGCGCCCGCAGGCGGGCGTCAACCTCTGAGGCCAGACGCCGCGCGCCGCCCGCGTCCGCCTCGTCCTCCTCCACCAGGAGGCTGTAGTACGGGACGGCGTCCCAGGAGGGGCAGAGGCAGTAGTTTCGGACGGCCAGTCCGAGGCGTTCGATGGCCTCGTTTGTCGCCGTCGTCACCTGGAACTCCGTCAACTTTTCGCCCGTCAGGTTGGAGACGTGCTGGCCGCGGTTCAGGAAGCGGATGACGGGAGCCGGCCCGACGCGGTCCACCACCTCCACCACGTCGCCGAGGTGGTAGCGGAACAGGCCGGCCGGGTTCGTCAGGATGAGGAAGTATTTTTGGCCGACTTCCGTTTCGTGGGCCAGGAGCGCCGGCGGGTCGGCCGAGTCCATCTCGGTCTCCGGGACGAACTCGTAGAAGGTTCCCGTGACCTCGAGGATGCCCGCGCTGCCTTCGGTCTGGAGCGGGATGGAGAAGCGCCCCTCGGAGGCAATCAAGCCGATGTCCCGCGTGGGCGCGTCGCCCCAGTATCGCGGCATCTCGCGCAGGTAGAGACTCAGCGTCCCGCCTTTCCAGGTCCCGATGAGTGGGACCTCCCACGCGTCCTTCGGGAAGAGGCGGCCGGAGGCGTCGGCGCCGGCCGCGAGAGCCCGCGCGCGGCGGGGGTCGGCCTTCAAGCGGCACTCGATGCGCCGGCGCCGCGCGGGATCGAGCGCCAGGTCGGCCGTCAGCGTTCCGTCCGCCAGGTCGCGCAGGAGTTCTTCCTTGCGTTCGTCCATCGCGCGCGCCAGGCCGAGCAGGGTGCTCGGATTGGCGGTGATCGGCAGGACGCGCTTGTGCTGGAGGCCGAGGCGGCAGGCGAGATAGTACTTGCTCGCGGTGTCGCCGGCGTAAGCGGCTTCGGGCGGCATGACGTAGAGCCAGCGGACGGTGGGGGGCTGGGCCGCGGCCGTCAGGCCCGACATCGCCCCGGCCGGAATCCCCGCGGGGGTGGCCTGCTCGTCCATTCGGCTGGCGATCTGGAGGATGTGGGCGCCGAAGGCGTCGTAGTGGTCCTCGAGGGCGCGGACGCCCCAGATCTGCCAGCCCTCGCGGTAATCCTTCAGCAACGCGTCGGTGACGGGGATCCTCTTGGGCGTCCCCGTCGTGCCGCTCGTCAGGGCGAACATGTGGACCCGCGTGCCGCGAGGGAAAAGCGCCTCCGTCTCGCCGAGCGTCACGCGCTCGACGTAGGGTGCGACGCGTTCGTAGCCGGCGATCGGCAGGGCGGAGCGCAGGTCCTGGATGGTGCGGGCGCCGGGGAGGCGGAAATCGCGCCCGAACGCCGTCTCGGCCGCCGACTCCAGCAGCCGACCCAGCAGCCGCGCCTGCACCTCAGGAGTCCGGTGGACGTTCTGGATCCATCGGCGTATCTGGCGGTGGGTTTTCAGGCGCAGGGGCACCCACACCAGACGCCGCAGTCGTATCGCGAGCGGGGTCGTCATGGGCGCACTTGCTCTGTTGAAAACATCCGTTTACGCTCCCTCTCCCTCGATGGGAGAGGGATGGGGTGAGGGTGAAAGGCCGTTCCCTTCATCCTTCTGCGGTTCCTTGCGCCAGCCCGGCGTAGTCCCGGCGCGCCGGGACGAAGACGGGTTCGATATTCATTATTCGTCGTTTCTTCCCCCTCACCCTCCCCTCACCCTCCCCTCTCCCCCCGGAGGGTGGAGAGGGATGTTTTCAACAGGGCGCGCCTAGCCCCCTTTCGCGGAAAATGTTGAATCGGGGCGGCAGGCAGGTTAGAATCCGCGTGCATTTTTCCTCGCGGGGCAACCGGAGGCGCGACGATGGCTGAGGCTCAGGGTCCCTTCGACGCATTCCAGCCTTATTACGACCTGATGGTGGATTGGGAGCACCGGCTGGCGTTCGAGGCGCCGTTTTTCCAGCGCGTTTTTTCGAGCGCGAAGGCGCGGCGGGTGCTGGACTGCGCGTGCGGGACGGGTCATCACGTCCGCCTGTTCGCGCGGTGGGGGCTGGAGGCGGTCGGGTCGGACCTCTCGCCGGCGATGATCGAAGACGCGCGGCGCCAGACGGGCGGCGAACACGGCAAAGTGCGGTTCGAGGTGGCGGATTTCCGGGACCTGCCGAAACGGTTCGACCAGCCGTTCGACTCGGTTATCTGCACGGGCAACAGCCTGGCGCTGGTGGACTCGCGGGACGGTCTGCGGCAGGCGGTCGCGGGCATGTACGAGATCCTGGCTCCCG
>Ga0315288_10004527_pt1 | contig 17709 bp, 14 predicted proteins | sample YL17G11_20_MG_FD_203454 | JGI IMG/M metagenome (GOLD analysis project Ga0315288, IMG submission 203454) | Sediment microbial communities from Yellowstone Lake, YNP, Wyoming, USA - YL17G11_20 | ecosystem: Environmental > Aquatic > Freshwater > Lake > Sediment | place: USA: Wyoming | collected... | reverse complement strand
GTGATGCCTTCGAAGGTGTTGGCCACATAGACATCCAGATTGACCACAAAGCCGGTCAGGTCAATACCGAGTGTGCTCCCGCCTTCGGGTACCCTGGCACACCAGCGCTGGCAGTTGGTAGGATAACCGCCCGTGGCGCGGGGCATGTCTAACGCGAAAGTCTGGTTGTACTCAATCTCCGTTGCTTGGCTGTCGCATTCCCCGATTGGCTCCGGTGGCAGTGTCGGAAGCGGCGTGTCGGTGGGTAGCGGCGTCGGCGTTGGGACAGGGGTTGGCGTTCGGGTGGGTGTTGCGGTGGGAACCGGCGTCGGCGTTGATGTAGGCGTAGCCGTCGGGACCGGCGTTGGCGTTGGCGGCCAGACCATCTCTATGAGTGGCTGGAAAGAACATGCCAACAAAACGGTCGTTGCAGCCAGAATGGCTACAAAAGGTAGTACCCTTCTCGCTTTCATGGTTTCCTCCAAGTATGCAAGTCGCGGATCTTTTATCGATTTAAAGTGCTATCTTGCCTCCTTTTGTTTATCGCCGCATCGGCGACGGATAAGAGTTCAAGAGGCCGAAGTATAACAAACCCCTATAATTTAATCAATCGGTGTGAAGTATCCTATTTTTTTTCTTCTTCCGTTCCTTTAGCCAGGCAGGTGGCTGCGGCAACGGCATCGGATTTGTCCGCGAAGCGCATAAGGATAACGCCTTGGGTTGCGCGTCCCAATCTTGGGATATTTTTGAGCGGAAGCTTGATAACCTGTCCAAGCTTGCTTGTAATTACCACCTGTTCTACTTCTTGGGTAACCAAAATTGCCGTAGCCAGCATTCCCGTTCTGGCATTGACAACGGCCGCCTTTACTCCCTTGCCTGCCCTTTTTTGAATCGGGAAAAGATGCGTTCCGGTTCTTTTGCCCAGGCCCTTTTCGGCAATTGTCAGAATATCCCTGAAAACCTTTCTGCGTTTGTCCGGGCTTTTAGGCTCTTTGGGGGCAAAAACCTCCATTGTCATTACTTCGTCTCCGGGCTCAAGCCTTATGCCTGCAACACCGCTTGTGGCTCTACCCATCGGTCTTGCGTTCGTTTCGGGAAATCTTATGGATTTTCCGTGTCTGGTTAACAAAAGAACGTGGTCGTCCCCGTGTGTTGCGTGCACCGAAACTAAGGAATCTTCGGAATGAAGGTGTATGGCGATAAGACCCGAAGCTCTCAAATTCTGGTATTGGGACAACGCGGTTTTTTTAATCCCCCCGTGTTTTGTTGCCATAACCAAAAATTTATATTCCGAATTTGGAGAAAGCGGGAAAATCGACCGGATTTCTTCTCCCTGTTCCAAATTCAAGAGATTGACCAAGGCTTGTCCTTTTGCTTGGCGGGATGTTTCCGGTATCTCCCAGGCTTTTATGCCGAAAACACGGCCTTTTGTCGTAAAGAAGAGCATTGTATCGTGTGTGGTGGCGGAAATCAGATGTTCGATTTGGTCTTCTTCTTTGGTTGTCATCCCAAGTACCCCTTTTCCGCCTCTCCTTTGGGCTTTGTAGGTAATTGTCGGCAGGCGCTTTACATAGCCGGTTTTTGTAACGGTAACCAATGTTTCTTCCAAAGGTACCAAATCTTCTTCGGAAAACTCCCCTATCGCGGATTTATATATCTTGGTTTTGCGATTGTCGCCGTATTTTTCCGAAAGTTCGGCCACTTCTTTGACAATAATATCCAGAACTTTCTTGGGGTCTTTAAGTATTGCGGTAAGGGCATCGATAATTTTCTTCATTTCCTCGTATTCTTTTTCAATTTTCTCTCTCTCAAGCGCGGCAAGTTTTCTCAACTGCATATCCAAAATAGCCGTTGCCTGGATGTCCGTAAGACCGAACTTATTTATCAAATTGGCCTTGGCGTCTTCTTGTGTGCGGCTCGCCCGAATGGTCTTAATCACCGCATCAAGGTTATCAAGCGCAATCTTTAAGCCCTCCAAGATATGGGCGCGCTTTTTGGCTTCGGTAAGCTCGAATATAGTCCTTCGGGTTACGACTTTTTGCCGGTGTTTGATATATTCGACAATGATTTGCTTAAGATTTAGAGTGTGCGGCGTGCCGTCAACCAGAGCCACAAAATTTGCCGGGAATGACGATTGAAGCCTCGTGTGCTTAAAAAGATTGTTTAAAACGGATTTCGGTTTAGCATCTCTTTTTAGTTCGATAACAACCCTCATTCCGTCTTTGTCGCTTTCGTCCCTAAGGTCGGAAATTCCGACAATTTTCTTTTCCTTGACCAACTCCGCAATTCTTTTGACCATTTCGGCCTTGTTTACCTGATAAGGAATTTCGGAGATAATAATTTGGCTTTTGCCTTTTGAGCCGTCGGTTATTTCGGCTATTCCCCTGACGGAGATTTTTCCCCGGCCCGTTGCATAGACTTCTTTCAGAGCCTCTGCGCCGTAAATTGTTCCCCCGGTCGGGAAATCCGGCCCCGGAACCAATTCACAAAGCTCCTCTATGGAAATATCGCTTTCGAAGCTCAGCTCTTCGGGTTTTAGCTCTTTTTCTTCAAGCTTCTTTTCTTCGCCCGATGCAACCAAATTTATCTTTTTTATTACAAACTCGGTTTGTTCTTCCTGTTTTGTTTGCTCTCCTATTACATGCCCTTTTTTGATGGTCGAGACAATCGCATTGGCCACTTCCTTGAGGTTGTGCGGAGGAATTTTGGTTGCCATTCCCACCGCGATTCCCTCGGAGCCCATAAGAAGTAAATTGGGAAGAAGTGCGGGAAGATAAGCTGGCTCTTTGAGGGTTGCATCGAAATTGTCCGTGAAACCGACAGTTTCCTTTTCGATGTCCGCGAGCATTGTTTGGGCAATCGGGGCAAGCTTTACTTCCGTGTAACGCATGGCCGCCGGAGGGTCCCCGTCAACAGAACCGAAATTTCCCTGTCCGGTTACCAAGGGATAGCGCATTGAGAAATTTTGGGCCAGACGCACCATGGAATCATAAACTGCCATGTCTCCGTGAGGATGATATTTACCCAAGACTTCTCCGACGACTTTCGCGCTTTTGGTAAATCCCGAACCGGGGCCAAGACCCATCAAATGCATTGCGTATAGGATTCTTCTATGGACCGGTTTCATGCCGTCGCGGACATCCGGAAGAGCTCGGGCCACGATAACGCTCATTGCATAATCGAGGTAACTTTTTGAAAGTTCGGAGGTAATTTCTGCTTGTATAAGCTTGCCGATTTCCACGCCTATATTTTACCTTTATTGAGGCTAGTCAACAAGGGGAAAAGAGAAAAAATCGAGGTTGCCGTCACTTCAAAAAAGTTTAATGCGTTTAATCGAAAATGTGTTTGTTTTAAGTCCAATATGGTCAATCATCGGGAAAAATGCCCTGACTTCCGCCTGAAATTTTTCGGCAAGCCCCGCGGTGAATTTTCCGTATCCGCCTTTTTCGGATTGCAAACAAAGTTTGTTTTCCCAGTCGTGAACTATTGCCAAAATTTTCTCCCCCTCCTTGTTAAATTCGTCCTGATATTTATCGGTATCGGTTGAATATTTATCGTGGACCGACCTAAAGGATTCGAAAGCCTTTTTATTTTCCGAAAGCATCCGCTCTACATATTCTTTGTACTTCGTCATATAGACTTTGAAGATCTTCTGTAAGCACAAAATTCGCAGGTAGCCGAGGAATTGGGAATATTATCCGAATCCAAAACCTTTTTAATTTCAAAAATAATTGGTTCTACCCAAGAATCGTCTCCTTTGTGGGCTAAGATTGAAAGCTCAAATTCCAATTTTCCGTCGAATTTGTCCCGTCCTTTTTGGGCATTTGCGAAAACAAAATATCCGGTATCGTTTACCTTGAATCTACTTTTTCTGAATATCCACTGATAAATTTCCATTTGCCTTTTATATCCCTGCTTCCATTTGTCTTCAAGGGAAATTTCCGCTTCGGTGGAAGTGGATTTGTAATCCACAATCAGAAGTTCTTTTTTGGGATTGACCCAAATATCGTCAATCGCGCCGGTGATTATCAGATTGGTTCCCTCGTGAAGATATTCTTTTCCTTTGAAATTGTCCCGCCAAATATTCATGTCGGGATGCTCGTATGGAATTGCATCCACTTTATATTTCTTCATCAGTTCGTGCGCCTTGCCTTTTTTTCTTAATAAATCGAATTCCTTTTTCAAAAGCGCATCAACCGCGGAGTTAAGCGGCCAGCCCGGGAGCGAAGGTCTTGCTATGCCGAGTTTTCTGTCCATATAAAAACATTTGGGACATTCTATAAAAAGGTCGATTTTGCTGCGGCTTAATTTGAAGGGAAACTTGCTCCTCGGGTTATATATCATGCCGCAGGTGAAACTTTCGTTTGCTTGCTTTGCCAAATTGACCAGGCGAGAATTACAAAAATTATTACAATTGCAATGTATGCGCCGGGCGTTCCCGAATACTGAACAATTACGGGAGCGGCCAAAAGGCTTATCAAGTTTACTACCTTAATCATAGGGTTAAGTGCAGGCCCTGCAGTATCTTTAAGAGGGTCTCCTACTGTGTCTCCTTCGACGGAAGCTTTATGGGCATCCGAACCCTTTCCGCCCAAATTTCCGTCTTCAATAAACTTCTTTGCATTATCCATTGCCCCTCCGCCGACAGCCATAAATACGGCCAAAAGCTGTCCGCTTAAAATTACCCCGGCAAGAAATCCTCCCAAAGCTTCTACATTAAAGATTAGACCGACCAAAATAGGCAAGCCAATCGAAAGAGCGACCAAGGGAACAAGTTCCTTTTGGGCAGCTCCGGTTGTAATTGAAACGACCTTGTCGTATTCCGGAATTTTCGTTCCTTCCATTACTCCCGGGACTTTGAACTGTTTTCTTACTTCCTCGACAACCTTATTTGCGCCGCGGGCTACCGCTTTAATGCAGAAAGAGGAAAATATAAACGGCAAAGCGCCCCCGATTAGAAAACCTATTACTCCGGTAAGCGCGGAAACACTGATGGATGAAAGAACCGTCATTCCAAGCCTTGCTTGTACAATTCCTATATCGGTAACGTATGAGAAGAATAAGCTGGTCGCCGCAACGACCGCGGAGGCGATGGCAATTTGCTTGGTTATGGCTTTGGTTGTATTTCCTACGGCGTCCAACTCAGCCATAATTTTGTAAGCATTGGGGCCAACGTGGGCCATCTCCCCTATTCCATTGGCGTTGTCAGAGATAGGACCGAAAGAATCCATTGCGACGTTATTTCCCGTCAAAGAAAGCATTCCGATGCCAATCATTGCAACCCCATAAAGCATATAAATCGGCGCATAACCCCAGTAAATTAACATGCTTGATGCTAATGCCAAAACGATTACCATAACACTCCAAACCGATGCCTCCATTCCGACAGCCAAACCGGAGAGTATAGTTGTTGCCGGACCGGTTTTGGTTGATTCCACAATTTCCTGGACAGGCCTTTTCTTGTATGAGGTGAAGTAGGAAGTAAGCGGGTTAAATACCACGGCCAAAATAATTCCTACAGTATTAAGAAGTGCCAGTCTCCAGTCCGCATAAAATATTGAAAAAACGAAGGCCACAACGATGGTAAATACGCTGGAAATCTCATAGGAACGAAACATCGCCTCTTCCGCATCTTTGGCCCTAAAAAGTTTAACCGGGAATTTTTCCCAGAAAGGAACGGCCAGAGTTCCGATTATCGATGATACAACCCCGATTGCCCGGACAATGAGCGGATAAACTATCCAAAATGTGTGTCCGGTCAAATGGAAAAGAACCAAACCCAAAATTAAGGCGGAAACAATTGTTACCTCGTATGATTCAAAAATATCCGCTGCCATTCCGGCGCAGTCGCCGACATTATCTCCGACCAAATCCGCAATAACCCCGGCGTTTCTCGGGTCATCTTCGGGAAGACCCTTTTCGACTTTACCGACCAAGTCCGCACCAACGTCTGCGGATTTTGTATAAATTCCTCCGCCGATTCTCATAAAAAGTGCAACCAGAGTTCCTCCGAAACCAAAACCCAAAAGCGCATCGGGCGCGGCTTTTCCGAAAATCATAAATATTATCGTTCCGCCCAAAAGCCCGAGTCCGTCGGTTAGCATTCCCGTAAATGTTCCTCCGCGATATGCAACCGTCAGAGCTTTATTGTAGTTTTCTTTAACGGCTTGGGCGGTAACCCTGATATTGCTTTCGATTGCCACGCGCATTCCGAGTTGCCCGACCAAAGTCGAAAAAGAAGCACCGATAATAAAGGCGATAGTTCGGCCCAAAGCAACCACTATAACGGCGCTGTCGCCAAAACGGGCGACCGCTTCTTTGGAAGGCGGAACAACATAAACGGAAAGAAAAAGAATTACGGTCAGAGGAATTAAAACCAAGAAGATAGTTTTAAGCTGACGTCCCAAATATCCCTCCGCGCCTTTGCGGATGGCCCGCCAGACTTCCTGCATCCTTTCTGAACCTTTGTCAAAACTTATCGTATCTCTCCAAAGCCAGATGGCATAGACCAGGGCCGCAAGTGCCACTCCGACGACGCCCTTAAGCATTGTCTGTTCAAGAATCGAAAGCTCGTTCATGTAATCGTATTTTAGAGGCCGCCCCTTCCGTTTTCAACAAGTAAAATATTCAACTCTATGCTCAATTAACCTTTTGTTCTTTCGATACTCATTCCAATACTATATAGTATTGGAATACGTATGACTAAGGTTTCCCGCTTACCCCTAAGAGCAGATGTTTGGGAAAGAATTTTCGAATTATTTATTGAAACCCTTATAGAGATTAAAGAGAAAGAAAAATTGAGGATGTTTGTCGACGACTTCTTCTCCCCCACCGAGCGGATTATGTTTGCAAAACGCCTTGCCGCATCGGTCCTACTTGCGAAGGGTCGAAACTACCTGGAAGTAAAACAGTTGCTTAAAATGAGTCCTACAACCATCGGGAAAATAAACTTGAAGATAAAGTACGGAGCAACAGGGCTTAATGCAGTTATTTCCGACATTTCGCGAAAACAAAAAAAGCAATTAATTTGGAAAGAGATAGAGGAATTGATTGATATACCAAGCAAGGGAGGTCTTAAGAGTCCCGAAAGACTTAAACGAAAACTTGCTCGTGGCAAGAAGATTGCAAGACTTGCCGAAGAATTTTGACTTCATTCCAATACTACATAGTATTGGAATTATCTGTTGGAGGTTCGAAGTATTTCAATGGGGATTTTTCCAATAAAGAGCCCCGGGCAGAATTGTCGTATTGACCAATCCCGCACGGGGCGTGACCAGAGAGAAAGGATAAGCCTATCTGCCGCGGCTGATCCGCTCAAACTGGCGATTGACTCCCGACAGCGGCCGAGGATCAGGACAGCGTACCCATCCGTCATGGGTCTTGCGTTCGAACCAGTGCCGGACCTCGAAGGTGTTGTCGGTATCGGCCCAGAAAGGCAAGAGCGAATCTGCGCTTGGGGACTGATTCCCAGAAGGTACCGGATAGCTCCTAAGGAGCTCTTCCAAGTCCGTGCCTTCCCACAGGACCTTCGGCTTATCAGGTTCCATGCCGAACGCCTTTGTTGTTTCGAGCACCCGATAGACGCTCGGTGCGGGGCGAGCGGCGATGATTTTCTCTGCCCTCTCGTAAAGGCTGAGATAGCACCAAGGAGCAGCCTTGTCACCCTTCTTTCCGGGCCTGCGTTCGAACAGAATGACATCATCCTTTTTAGGATCCCGGAGGCCATGGATTCCATCTCTGCACTTCATCGTGCCTTTGCCCGAGAACTTGGGATAACTATCACCCGGAACGATGAATTCTCCATCATTGAAGTGGAAGAAGATCTCTTTGGTATTTCCACTGACGATGGAGACCCACGGGACGATGAAACCATACCGCTTGTCAGCTGCCGGATTGAACCACTTGACCAGTCCGCGTTCCATCACTCACTCACTCCTTCGCCTCTTTTGTTGCCTGTCCTTCGATTCCTCTCGGGATTCAGGTGTCAGGAAGCTAGCTACTCGAAAGCAGCAGTCCGGGCGCGATTTCGGCGTGCCCAGAAGGCTGCCTTCAAGCAGAAGAAGTTTTTTTCTTTTCTCTTCTTTTAAGGTACTTTTGAGGCTAATCCTAGCAAATAAGGAGCCTCAAAATAGTGTTTGAAATTTAGCACAAAGGGAGGTAAAAGTCAAGAACTATAGGTCAATGATTAAATATCCAGAGTGGCGGTTTTGGCCCACCTTATTTTCACACTCGGCTTTCCAATACTATTCATATACGCCTCGTGCCAAAATTTGTCGGCGGGCTACGCCAGCAACTATCTTTATATGTCTAATGTTGCTGTCTTCGCGTGGGTTTGGATGAACTTTTTGCGTGGAGGAACTTCTTCTCCCATAAGCATGGTGAACATTCTGTCCGCATCCTCGGCAACATCCACATTTACTTGTTTTAGCGTCCGGACTTTCGGGTCCATAGTTGTTTCCCAAAGTTGAGAAGGATTCATTTCTCCAAGACCTTTATATCTGGAAATTGTTGCCTTTGCTCCCCCGTTTTCTTTAAGGATTTTGTCTTTTTCGGCATCGTCGAAAGCGTAGTGAACTTCTTTTCCAATCTGTATACGATACAAAGGCGGAAGGGCAATGTAAAGAAACCCTTTGTTGATAATCTCCTGCATGTGACGGAAGAAAAATGTCAAAAGAAGAGTTTTAATGTGTTCGCCATCAACATCGGCATCGGTCATAATTATTATTCTGTGATAGCGAACCTTGTCGTAGTTAATGGAGTCCCCTATTCCTGCACCCAGGGCGATAATAAGGTCTTTTATTTCTTCGAACTTTATGATTTTATCCAATTGTGCACGTTCGGTATTTAAAATCTTTCCGCCCAGGGGAAGAATTGCCTGGAATTTTCTGTCTCTTCCTTGTTTTGCGCTTCCGCCGGCAGAATCTCCCTCTACTATATATAGTTCGGACTCTTCGGGACGGTTAGACTGGCAATCGGCAAGCTTTCCGGGCAGGCCTCCGCCCTCCAAGGCGCCTTTTCGAAGTACCGCCTCTTTTGCCGCTCTGGCTGCCATCCTGGCCCTTGCTGCCAAAAAGATTTTCTCGACTATTTTTCTTGCATCTCCCGGATGTTCTTCAAAGTATTGGTCGAGGCCTTCCTTAACAACAGTGCTTACGACCCCCTGAACTTCGGGGTTATTGAGCTTTGCCTTGGTTTGGGATTCGAATTGCAAAGCCTCCGAAGGCATTTTTATATAGACGACTGCTGTTAGACCTTCTTTCATATCCTCCCCCGAAAGCATGTTTTTCTCTTCTTTTCCGTTGCCGTTTCCGTTTGTAAGCCTTTTGGCATAATCGGAAATTGCGCGGGTTAAAGCCATGCGAAAGCCGGTTACATGAGTTCCGCCGTCTATTGTGTTTATTCCGTTAACGAATCCTTTAACGTTTTCATTGAAAGAATCCGTGTATTGGATTGCTACCTCGCAGGAAATATTTTCTTCTTCTTTACCAAAATAAATTACATCGCTAAGGGAGTTTTTACCTCTATTGGAATGTGCAACCAAAGACTTTATTCCGCCTTCAAAGTAGAAATGGGATTCGTCACCATCTCTTTCGTCAAAAAAATTAAATGTCAGTCCGGCAATAAGGTAAGCTCTATCGCGAAGAAGATTTTTAGACTTTGTGTTGTCGAAAGATATATCGCCGAATACTGATTTATCAGGAACAAAAGTAGTAATCGTTCCGGTTTGCCCGGCACCGGTTTTAATCCCCCACTCTTTGGGAGTCCACTCATCAAGCTGTTTTTGAGTCGCAAGCGCTACCGATTTTTGCGGGTTTCCCTGTTTGTATTCCTGAAAATAGGCCCTGTTGTCTCTTAATACTATTACCCGAAAAAGGTTTGAAAGCGCGTTAACTACCGATGCTCCGACTCCATGAAGTCCTCCGGAGATTTTATATGCCCCGCCGCCGAATTTTCCTCCGGCGTGAAGCTTGGTCATTGTCAATTCCAATGCGGAAACTCCGCTCTTGTGTTTATCTACCGGAATTCCCCGGCCGTTATCCCTAACCGTTGCGGAACCGTCTTTGTTTATCGTTACCCAAATTGTGTCGGCGACCCCGGCAAAGCTCTCATCGACCGAGTTATCTACTATTTCCCGAAGGCACTCATGAAGTCCGCGGGAGTCGGTAGAACCGATGTACATTCCCGGCCTTTTCCTGACAGGCTCCAGGCCTTCGAGAACCTGGATTTGGGCTGCTGTGTATGTGTTTTTCTCGGCCATGTTCTAGCTTCAATTATACCGCTAATTTGCCTCAAGTTGAACCACCAAATGGGTAAGTTGCATGGTCACATTTCCGTTTTGTTTTAGGGCCCGCCTGGTAGTGTTTGCGGCCTTTAGAAATCTTGATATTAGCGGTAAGTTGGTACTTGTTGCCAGTTTTTCGTGACACGCCAAAATAAAATTTTCGGTGAAAGCCAGCGCCTCGTCACGCTTTCTAATCGTTTCCGTGAAGGCTAATCGTTCCCCGATATCCATTTTAATAAAGTCCTGCGCATTCTTGTCTCCCTGCACTTGCCGGTAACCCGTTTTTATTATTTGGCATCGGGACAAAATTGTTGGCAAGACGCCTCTAACACTCGCGGCGGTCAAAATAAAATAAAGATTTTCCTGAGGTTCCTCCAGGTTTTTTAAAAAGGCATTCAGGCCTTCGGTTGTGGCGTTATCGATTCTTCGAAGAACAATCGCTGTCGGTTCCGAGATAGTCAGAGAAACAAAGGAGTTAAGAGCCCTAACATCATCAATCTTTGCCAGGGGAAATTCCAAGATTTTTACCCTGAGAGTCTGTGCCAGTTCTTGTAAACTGTTCCCAATTGCCTCTTCGCTATTCCCTATTATTAAATACGCGTGCATGACGAAAATCAGTATCAGCGTAAAGGATAAAGGTGTCAAGACCCTTGCTAGAAAATTTCGTTTCATTCATGACATCTTACAGATGACATATCAGCGTTCAATTCATCCCCGCAATTGTTTGCTGGGTTTTCTTGAATGCTGTTATAATGGAAGACAAGTCAACGAGTTGATAGTTGGCTGATGTTTGTTTGTCAAGATGCCCAATACTACTGCCGTCAATACGCCCATAACAAACGGAGATTCTGCCTTAAGTTTGGCAGATGTTTTGGTCAGCCAAGGCGCCCTTCCTCTGGAGCGGGCAAAAGAAATAAAGCTCGCGGAAATTCAGACCGGTACTCCACAGGAAGATCTTCTTAAAAAGCAGAACCTTGTTTCCGACGAAGCACTCGTAAAGGCGAAAGCCACTCTATATAACATTCCTTTTGTGGATTTGGGTCTTATTCCCGTAGTTCCCGAAGCCCTGGCAGTTTTATCCCAAGAAGTCGCTTCGCGTTTTAAGGTTTTCCCCGTTTCGGTCGATAAGGTAAATAAAGTTTTGGTTCTGGCAATGGCCGACCCTCTTAACCTTACGGCCATCGAGTTTGTTGAGCAAAAAACCGGAATGCGGGTGAAACCCGAGGCCGCCGTTCTTTCAAAAATCGACGAGTTTATCGAAACAAGGTATCAAACCTCGCTTAGCGAAGAAGTAGGGGAAGCCTTAAAGGAGGTTGAACCGGAAAAAGTCCAGCAGACCCTTCAGGCCACAAAAACGGGCTACATAAGGGAAGAAAAAATCTCCGAAATTGTCAGCCAGATTTTGGAGTTTGCGGTTCGGGCCAGAGCAAGCGATATCCACATAGAATCGGAGGAAAAAGCAACCAGGGTGCGCTACAGAATTGACGGAATTTTGCAGGAAAAGCTGACTATTCCCAAAGAGCTGCACGACTCGCTGGTCTCCAGAATAAAAATTCTTTCGGGAATGAAAATAGACGAAAGAAGGATTCCGCAAGACGGAAGATTCAATTTCAAAGCGGCCGACGAGGAGGTTGACCTTCGTGTTTCTTCCCTGCCGACAACATGGGGAGAAAAAGTGGTTATGAGACTTCTTAAAAAAAGCGGAGGCGTTCCGGAATTGACGGAACTGGGCCTCAGGGGCAGGGCTTTGAAAAACCTTCACGATGCGATTTTGGTTCCCCACGGAATTATTCTTATCTGCGGACCTACCGGAAGCGGTAAAACGACTACGCTTTATTCGATTATCTCAAAAATTAGTACCCCCAAGGTAAATATTGTGACTTTGGAGGACCCTATCGAATATAAAATTCCGGGCGTTAATCAGGTGCAGGTTAACCCGGCTGCGGGTCTTACATTTGCTTCCGGATTAAGGTCCTTCTTAAGACAGGACCCCAATATTATTCTCGTCGGCGAAATCAGGGACCGCGAAACGGCGGATTTGGCTATCCAGGCTTCTTTGACAGGGCATTTGGTCTTCTCTACTCTGCATACAAATGATGCTTCCGGGGCCCTGCCCCGCCTTTTGGATATGGGAGCGGAGCCATATCTTTTGGCATCTTCAATTACGGCGATTGTCGCCCAAAGAATCGTCAGAAAAGTTCACGAAAAATGTAAGGTGGCCTATGACCCCGACCCCAAAGTGGTCGCGGAAATGAAGAATGTTTTGGGAGCCTTGTGGGCTCCAAGCACGCAGGCGGTAAAGTTTTATAAGGGCCAGGGAGATCCCGAGTGCAACAACACCGGATACTTCGGCCGGGTCGGAATTTTTGAAGTTCTTCCGGCAACCGAGAAAATAGGCAGGCTTATTTTGGAAAGGGCCGCGTCGAGTGATATCGAAAAAGTTGCCCGCGAAGAAGGCATGATAACCTTGAAACAGGACGGTTATTTGAAAGTAATAGAAGGAATTACAACGGTCGAGGAAGTCCTCAGGGTTGCACAAGTATGACAATCAAGGAACTCTTACAGGTTACGGTTGACAATAACGCGTCGGATTTGCACATTGTTTCCGGAATTGCGCCGACGATTCGTGTTGACGGCGCTTTGATGCCCCTCAATACTGCTGTTCTTACCCCCGATGTTATCCAGCAGCTTTTAAAGGAGACTTTAAACTCGGAAGAGTTGGAACGGCTTTCGGTGAATAAAGAAATAGATTTTTCCTTGCCCTTTTCTGATAAAGCCCGCTTTAGAGTGAATGCATATACGCAGAAAGGCTCGTATGCGGTAGCTTTCAGAAGAATTCCCATAGAGATTCCCGCAATTGATTCTTTGGGATTGCCCAAAACACTCCACGCATTTACGACCTTAAGACAGGGATTGATATTAGTAACAGGCCCCACCGGACACGGAAAATCTACAACTCTTGCCGCAATACTGAATGAAATAAATCAAAACAGGGCCGCACACATAGTTACCATTGAGGACCCGATAGAGTTTGTCTTTAGACCGGCAAAATCGATAGTTTCTCAAAGGGAAATGCACCAAGACACCCTTTCCTGGGCGATTGCTCTTAGGAGCGTTCTTCGCGAAGACCCGGATGTGGTTTTGGTCGGCGAAATGCGCGATTACGAAACAATAGCTGCCGCCTTAACCGTTGCGGAAACGGGACATTTGGTTTTTGCAACTCTGCATACCAATTCCGCTGCCCAAACCGTTGACAGAATCGTTGATGTTTTTCCGGAAGAGCAGCAGTCCCAAATCCGCCTTCAGCTTTCGAATGTTTTTGAAGCGGTATTTTCCCAAAGGCTTATTCCCGCAATCGGCAAAGGAAGGGTAGTAGCCTCCGAAATGATGTTGGGTACAACAGCAATAAAAACTGCAATCAGGGATGGAAAAAGTCATCAGATAGATTCTATTATTCAAACATCAACAGAGGCGGGTATGAATACTTTGGAAACCTCTTTAGCCCAGCTCGTTAAAAGTGGCAGAATTACATTGGAAATCGCACAAAGCTACTCCCTAAGACCGGATGAGCTCACCAGACTTGTGCGTGCTTAGCGATGAAACGATTTAATTACAAAGCCAGGGACAAAACCGGAACGGTTCTCACGGGGGAAGTCGAGGCGACTTCGCCCGAACACGCGTCAAAGCTTCTTCACGCAAAAGGATTAATCGTTATTACCATCAAGGCAAAAATAGATACCCCGTTGGATTTTATCCGCAGGTTTAGGGAAAGAATTACTCTCCAGGACGTTGCAACATTTACCCGCCAGCTTTCGACAATGGTCAACGCCGGCCTTCCGATTACCGAAGCGCTTTTAATTTTACGTTCTCAGGCAAAAGGCCCCATGGAAAAGGTTGCCTCGCAGGTTTTGGCGGATGTTGAAGGAGGAGAGTCGCTTTCCACTTCTATTTCCCGCCATCCAAAAGTTTTCTCCCCCACCTATGTTGCATTGGTGCGCTCGGGAGAGGTCGGAGGAGTACTGGATGATGTTTTGGCCCGCTTGGCCGATGACTTGGAAAAGCAGCAGGAGTTTAGTGGAAAAGTTAAAGGAGCCTTAATTTATCCGGCAATTGTTATTACGGGAATGTTTGCAGTCGGACTTATTATGATGATTTTCGTTATTCCCCGGCTTACTTCCCTTTATGGCGAGTTTAACGCCAACCTTCCTGTCCCGACGAAAATTCTTATCGGGATTTCCAACATTCTTCTTCGCTTCTGGCCGATATTCCTTATATTGGCTGTCGGCGGATTTTACGCATTCCAGCTTTATAGAAAAACTGTTCCCGGAAGACGAAGAACCGACGAACTCATTTTAAAGCTTCCGATTATCGGAGATTTGCAAAGGCAAGTTCTTTTGACGGACATCACAAGGACGCTAAGTCTTATGGTTGGAGCAGGCGTATCTATATTGGATGCCCTAAATATAACAGCGGGAGTTGTAAACAACGTAGTTCTCTCCGAGGCATTGAAAGATTCGGCAAAGCAGGTGGAAAAAGGTTTTCCGGTCGCCTACTCTTTCGCGAAGCACCCCGAAGCTTTTCCGTTTATCTTATCCCAAATGGTTGCGGTGGGAGAAGAAACAGGGAAGATGGAGGATGTTTTAAAGAAAATAAGCCACGTTTTTGAGGTAGAAAGCGACCAGAGGGTTAAAACGCTTACCGCCGCGATAGAGCCCTTGGTGATGATAATGTTGGGTATCGGCGTCGGCTTTCTTGTCATCGCCGTCATTCTTCCCATATACAACCTCACGAGTCAGTTTTAATCGGTGAACTCGGTGTACGCAGTAAACTTAGTGAATCAGTAAGTCGGTGAATCCGAACAACTGATGTACAGATATGCCGAGTACACTGAGTTTACTGGTTTTCCAACAGGGGACTTGACAAGCTCTTTGGAGTTCTTTACATTAAATATAGACACCTAAAATGCCTGCCAAAATCTACAAAGCCTTCACAATGATCGAGTTGCTCATCGTTATCGCAGTTTTGGGTATTTTGGCGGTTGCGGTCCTTTCGGCCATAAACCCGATAGAGCAGATAAACAGAAGCCGAGATACCGGAAACAGAAGCGACTCTGAGCAGTTGATTTCCGCCATAGACAGATATTATGCAAATAACGGGTTCTATCCTTGGACAACGGGGGCAAGCGATACGGCAACCACTCTGGCCTGGACAAAAGTTGATACAGCCTGGAAGGATAGCGGAGGTGCAACCGGAGTTTTGGGCAAGCTATCTCAAACAGGAACGGAAGAGTTAAAAGCGTCTTTCATCGATAGAATCTCCGCCACAACGTACAACTTCCTTTATGCGGCTAACAGCGGCTTGCAGGGAAGCTCAACATATGTCTGCTTCCTTCCCAAGTCGGCTTCGTTCAAGACGGATGCCGGAAACCGCTGCGCGGGAACATTGCCGACAGATTATCCGGCAACCCCTTGCGCAGGACGACTTGCTGCTCCACCGGTCGTCTGGACCTGCCTTCCGTAAAATTTAGATGCTACTTTTGTATGGCTTAACCCTTCTTCTGGGACTCGTACTCGGCTCCTTTGTAAATGTTCTTATTTGGCGTCTGCCCAGGAAAATGAGTCTGGGCGGCCGGTCGATTTGCCCGGAATGCAGAGCCAAAATCTTTTGGTATGACAATATTCCCCTGATTTCCTACTTTCTACTCGGTAGAAAGTGCCGCAGCTGCATGAAGAAGATTTCCTGGCGCTATCCTGCGGTTGAAGCGGGTGTAGCTCTTGCCTTTTTAATTCTTGTTGCGGCCTCCACAAAATGTTTCACCTCAACGTTTATAGATTCCAGCCCAATATGCGAATGGTTCGGTTCCCTGTGGGTATTTTCGTACCCATATTATCTGGTAATAACGGTATTTTTCGTAACGGTTTTTGTAATCGATTTGAAGGACCGGATAATTTTGGACCAGCTGTCGTTTTTGGGATTTCTGATAGTAGTAATATTTTTGCTTTTGTTTCGCGGACCGGACTTTTTCGCAAGCCTGTTTATAGGTTTTGCCGCTGCAGCTTTCTTACTTCTTATCCACCTATTCACCAAAGGAAGAGGTATGGGACTTGGGGATGTAAAGTTTGCACTTTTTGCGGGCGCGCTTTTGGGATGGCCCGAGAGCATGGTCTGGATGTTTCTGTCTTTCTTGACTGGGGCCGTAGTCGGATTCATACTGGTAATAAGAGGAAAGGCTGGCCTCAAAAGCCAAATTGCGTTTGGGCCTTTTTTGGTGGCCTCTGCGTATGTAACATTTGTGATTGGGCATTTTTTGTCCAAGATTATATATAAATGGTAAAGAGAAAAGGCTTCACTTTGATTGAAATTTTGGCGGTGGTCGCAATTATTGCTGTACTCATCGTTCTTGGTTTCATTGCCTACTCAAAACAGCTTGCAAGAGCAAGGGATGCCAGAAGAAAGGCCGATATTAATAGAATTCAGGTTGCAGTTGAGGAATACGAAAAGGACCACAACTGCTACCCCCTGCCCGAGCTCGTAAAGTGCGTTCCGGGAACCGGACTTCAGCCATATCTTAAACAGATTCCCTGCGACCCGCGGACCGGAGACTCGTATCCGTATGACTATGATACTCCCGCCACATGTCCCAGGTGGTATAGGGTTTTCGCAAAGCTGGAAAATACCTCAGACCACGATTATCAGCCGCAAATTGGTCCGGACGGAAATTATTCCTATGTTCAATCAAGCCCCAATGCCCTTTCCCCTTATCTTTCCGGTTCGGGTTTTTACGGATGTAAAGCAGGACTATGCGTCCCTGTTTATTATGATGCAAGAAGGCCTGGAATCGAATGCGACCCCCATTACGGCGATCCCGATTGCTATGGACAATGCAGAAACCCGGCGTCAAACTGTAGACCTTGGAGATGAAATTATTTACAAAAAAAGAGTGGATAGCGGTTTTTATTATCCTTGCGGCAATTGCGGTCGCCTCTTTTTTTAATTTCAGAACCTCTTTGATGAGGGCGCGCGATGCCCAAAGGGTTGCCGATTTGGGAACTTTGGTTGATGCTCTTAATACTTATGCCGGCGACTTCGGTTTTTACCCGCAGGCATCTTCCGACGGCGAGATTGTGGCCTGCAAAAAAGAGGGAGCAAAAGTTTTCAAGGGAATGAAAATAAAGGATTTTTTGGCGGCTCTTGCCCCCTGCGAATGGGGAAAGGATTCGCTTAGCGATATTACCGATGCAACTTTCCCCGCCTACCTTAAAAATTTGCCCAAAGATCCGAAAAGCGCTACCGGTTATTCTTTTCGCTACCTTTCAAACGGCAGCAGATTTCAACTCTACACTGCCTTGGAAACAAGCGACTCGGACGAATTTAGGCCCGATATTGTAAAAAGAACCTTGGCGTGCGGAAACAAAATTTGCAGCGCTGGGCGCGCGTCTGGAGCAACA
>Ga0315288_10004526_pt1 | contig 17711 bp, 10 predicted proteins | sample YL17G11_20_MG_FD_203454 | JGI IMG/M metagenome (GOLD analysis project Ga0315288, IMG submission 203454) | Sediment microbial communities from Yellowstone Lake, YNP, Wyoming, USA - YL17G11_20 | ecosystem: Environmental > Aquatic > Freshwater > Lake > Sediment | place: USA: Wyoming | collected... | reverse complement strand
ACCTTTTCGACGAGGCTCCAGTAGCAATGATCCTTGCCGTTCTTGAACCGGTGATGCGCGTGAAGAAACGGCTTGCCCATAACGATGGTGGGCAGCTTACCAGCGCAGCGCGCTGGGCGGGAAGAGGGTAGGTCTGCACCAAACCGAATCTCGGGGCCCAATCGCTCAATTTCCTAAAAAACTCGCCGCGTCCACCCCAAAAATTCCCGGATTTCACCGCCAGTTGCGAAAGTTGGGTTAGCACCGCCAGGGTCAGAACGACGAACTGCACAGTCAGAAGTCGCATGGTCTTACTGAACTGATAAACCGATTTGCTTTTCACGAGCCGCCATTTACTTGACGCTGCGCGGGTGAGGGAGAATTGGTTTCTGGTCCCACTCATCAGGGCGGGATGATGCCAGAGCGGCGCGCGCCCGTCCACGGGCACATTCTGCTGGTCTTTTTGCGTCCAGCCCATAACGGGCCCGGTCAAGTGTTTGGTGTTGTTTCATGGGGCCGGCACCGCCATCGCGATTCGCAAAAGACGTGTCAGCACCAATTTGAACGCGTTGGAAGAAGCGGGCTTGTTCCCGGGGCAGCTTCGCTGGCAGAGTGAGCCCGTTTATGAAATCCCGCCAAACGTTCGGATTGTGGGTTTCGGATTCTGCTATCAGCCGGCTGCTGGCCGTGCTCATTCTGGTTTGTGTGTTGGGCGCCGCCCGCCTGTGCGACGCCGCTGAATCGGCCCAGGCTAAGGCGCTCTTCAAGGACCCTCCGCGCGAGTACCGCACCGGCCCGCTCTGGGTGTGGAACGACATGCTCACCGAGCGGCATCTGCGCGAGACGCTCCGCGACCTGGCCGGTCAGAAGGTCAAACAGGTCTGGGTGCATCCCCGGCCGGGTTTGATGACGCCCTACTTGTCGAAGGATTGGTTTGGCCTCTGGAAAGCGGCGCTCGACGAAGCCCAGCGCCTGGGCATGAACGTGTGGATCTACGACGAGAACTCCTATCCGTCGGGCTTCGCAGGCGGCTGGGTGCCGGAAGAAATGCCCGAGTCCCGGGCACGCGGCCTGAGTTTCCGGGAGACCAAGACAGCGCCCTCTTGGTCGGAGGACCTGGTGGGCCTCTATCGCTGCGAGGGGGACAAGTTCGAGAATGTGACGGCCAAGGCCAAGGCAGGCCAAGGCCTGCCCGAGGGACGTTACCTTGCGGCAACCGAGGTGCGCGCCGCCAGCTCGCCCTGGTTCGGGAACCGGTGGTACGTGAACCTGCTCTCGCCCGGGGTGACGGAGAGATTCCTTGAGATGACCATGGAGGCCTATCGCCGCGAGATCGGCAAGGAGTTCGGCCGCCGTGTGCCGGGCGTGTTCACGGACGAGCCGAACATTCGCGAAGCCGGCGACGTTGCCTGGAGCGAGGTCCTGGCGTCGGAGTTCGAGAAACGCTGGGGATACAGTCTCCTGGAGCATCTTCCCAGCCTGAACTATCCGCTGGGGGATTGGCAGAAGATTCGGCACAACTATTACCAGGTCCTCAACGAGCAGTTCATCGAGCATTGGTCAAAACCCTGCCACGATTACTGCCAAACCAATCGCCTCGAATGGACGGGCCACTATTGGGACCACCAATGGCCCAACTGCGTCGCCGTGCCCGACAACATGTCCATGTATGCCTGGCACCAACGGCCCGCCATCGACTGCCTGAGGAATCAGTATGCCGAACATACCCACGCCCAATTCGGCAACGCCCGGATGGTTAGGGAACTCTCCAGCGTCGCCAACCAACTCGGCCAGAGGCGGACCCTGTGCGAGGCCTACGGCGGCAGCGGGTGGGACCTGCGTTTCGAGGACATGAAACGCATCGGCGACTGGCTCGAGGTGCTGGGCGTCAACACGTTGAACCAGCATCTTTCCTACGTCACCCTGCGCGGCGCGCGCAAAGGCGACTATCCCCAGTCCTTCTCCTACCACGAACCGTGGTGGGAGGCCTATCACGTCTCGGCCCAGTACTTCGCCCGGCTCTCGGCGGCGCTCTCCCAGGGCGAACAGGTCAATGAGGTGCTCGTCCTCGAGCCGACGACTACGGCCTGGATGTACCAGGCCGCCGGCGCCAAGCTCGATGAATTGGGCAAGAGCTTCTTCGACCTCGTCATGGCCTTGGAAGCTGCCCAGGTCGAATACGACATCGGCTGCGAAGACATTCTGGCCCGGCACGGCTCGGCGGACTCTGCCGGCCTGAGAGTCGGACGCCGCCATTATCGGACAGTGGTCCTGCCTCCCATAACAGAGAATTTGAATACCAAGACCGCCCAGTTGCTGGCCGCCTTCGAGGAAGCGGGCGGGACCGTGTTGAGCTGCGGAGAGCCGCCAACGAGAATCGATGGCGCCCTCTCACCGGCGGGCGCGGCCCTGGCGGCCTCAGACCACTGGAAGAAGGTCCAGACCGCTGCCCTGCCAAAGCAGCTTCGCCCAACCGGTCTGGTCGTCACCCGCGCTGAGGCCGACGGCGGCATCCTCTTTCACCATCGACGACGCCTCGATGACGGCGAGCTCCTGTTCCTGGTCAATACGAGCATTCAATCACCCTCGACGGGCACGATCCAATCCGACCTCAAAGGCGTCGAGGCCTGGAACCTTTACACTGGCCAGACCGAAGCGCAGGCCTTTGCGGCACAGGGCCAGGGCATCCAGACCCGCTTCAACCTGCCCCCCTCCGGCAGCCTCCTCCTGTTCCTGTCTCGCAAAGCGATCCTCCCCAGCCAACCCGCGGCAGAAACAGTTGAGGTCATCCAAGCCGGCCAAGCTCCTGAAATCCGGCGCCTCGCGCCGAATGTCCTAACGCTGGATTACGTCGCGGTCACCGCCGGCGGGGAAACCCGCCAGGGCCTCTACTATTACCAGGCCAACCAGTTTGCCTGGCAGAAAAACGGCCTCGAACGTAATCCCTGGGACAGCGCAGTGCAGTTCAAAGACGAGTTGATTTCCAGGAAGTTCGCCCCCGGCAGCGGTTTCGAGGCCAGCTACCGCTTCCAACTCGAGGGAAACCCGCCGGCCAGCCTCGCCATCGTCATCGAGCGCCCCGACCTCTACACGATCACCTGCAACGGCCAGACCGTCACGCCCGCCCCAAAGGCCTGGTGGCTCGACAAGGCCTTCGGCAAAATCCCATTGGCGTCGGTGGCGCGCACCGGCGAGAATGTCGTCACGATCAAGGCCTCGCCCTTTACGATGTACCATGAACTGGAGCCGGCCTATGTCCTCGGCGATTTCGCCCTGAAACTTGCAGAGCACGGATTCGTCATCGTCCCGGACCAGCCCTTGAAAGTCGGGGCCGATTGGAATGCACAAGGCCATCCCTTTTATGGCGGTGGGGTGGCTTATCGCGAGCATTTCCGGGTCGGCCAAAAGACGGGCCGTTATGCGGTGGCTCTGCACGGCTGGTACGGCAGCGTGGCCAAAGTCAGCGTCAGAGGAAGGGCGGTCGGATACATCGACGCCCCGCCCTGGGAATGCGACGTGACAAAATGGATTCGACCTGGCGAGAACGACATCGAAGTGACGGTCATCGGCACGCTCAAGAACACGCTCGGCCCTCACCACGGCAATCCTCCGCTCGGGGCAGCCAGACCCATCAATTTCCAACAGGCCCCGAACCCAGGCCCGCCCCCCGGTGATCGTTATTCGACCGTGCCCTACGGTCTGGCTGAGCCATTTGTGCTGAAACACATCGCCAAGGCGAGTGGCTTGGTGAAGGAGTCGGCTGTCTTGAAACCCTCCACTGACCAGCAGACAAATGATCATGGCTTCTTCCGGCTGAGCAGTCAGCTTAAAGAGTGTTCGATTCGCGTTCTCACCGTGGAAGGTTGCCCAGGATTCATCATCCTGCCTTTGAACACGACGGCAAAGCCGACTCAGTGGATTTGGACCTCGCCGACCCTGCTGCCAAAACTCCCTGACTCCTACTGCGCCTGGATGTTCACTGCGTTTCTCAATCGCGGGATTGCCATTGCCGGTATTGACGTGGGAGAATCGTACGGGAGCCCGGCTGGTGTTCGCATCTACGGGAGTTTTTATGATTATGTGTGCCGAGAATTTGGTCTTTCGCCCCAACCGTGTCTCCTGCCCAGAAGCAGAGGGGGACTGATGCTTTACAACTGGGCGTCCCAAAACCCACAGCGTGTGAAGTGTATCGCTGGTATTTACCCCGTTTGCGACCTTTTCAGCTATCCAGGCTTGGCGAAAGCAAGCACCGCATACGGGTTGGAGGAAGCGGAACTTCGGTCGAATCTTAGCCAGTATAATCCCATAGACCAACTTCAGTCATTGGCTAAAGCAAGAGTCCCCATACTCCACATTCACGGTGACCACGACGAGGCCGTTCCGTTGGAGTCCAATTCTTCTGTGCTGATTCGGCGCGTCCAGGAACTCGGAGGGGATGCCCGTCTGCTGGTTGTTCCTGGCCAAGGCCACAACACCTCGGACAGTTTCTTCAGGAACCAGAACCTGGTTGATTTCGTAATGGAGCACTTGCGACCGTAGTCAGCCTTTGTTCGGGCATTCCGCACGGCGGCTGCGTGTTTAATTGATGATGAGGGCCGTGTCCAGGTCCAAGGCCCAGAGCGGGAGCCAGCCGGCAGTGTTGCTGAGCGGGAGAACTGAATCGTCGAGATTTATCCCCAGAACGTCCCGCATGAACGAGCGGCGAGCCTGCACGCGCTTCCATAGGTCCGGGAAGCCTTGAGCCAGTTGCGTCCGCAATCGCGCGTCGCCCAGGACAACGCCGTCTTCGGCATTGATATAGCAAAAGGGGCCAAGCGACACCGGGATGATGTCCATCTGCAGCGCCATGCCCGAGCGTAACCTGACGCGGCTCCCAACGGAGAAGGGCGAATGGAGCCATTCGTCCAAGTGCAAGTAATGGCCGGGATTGACCGCGAAGCGGTAAAGTTTGTGGTCTCGCACCTTTTCGACCGCACGCACCACGGCGCCAGCGCTCGCACCGACCCGAACGTTCTCGTACCAAGTGGCCACCACCTGGAAATAGTTCGTGGCCAATGGCAAGTAGAACTCGCGCAGGGCTCCAGTCAGGTCGCCAGGGCCGGCTGCAATCATACCCGCGCGACAGCTCAGCGCTCCTTGGACGCCGAAGCCGACGGTATAGTGATCGCCTGGCTTGGCCCGTTGGGCCGACGGGCTGGACAGGCCGCGCGTGGCGTTGTCCCCGAAGCTAATCATGCGGTGACAACTCAGCGGCAGGCCGCGCGTATCCAGGTACTTCTCCAATTCATACTCGGCCAGACCCGGACGAAGGTGACGTAAAAGACTTAGGACACCTTCCGAAGTCACACAGGCGGCGTATTCAAACTGCGCGATCTGGGCCGGCTCATTGAAGACTCGCAGGCCGTCGCGAACGTCCATGAAAAGCCCGGTGGCATTCACGACGCGCTTTGGATCGCCCGCCAGTTCGCGCAGGAGGTCGGCAAGATAGGCCGGCACATCGAGCGCCTGCGGGCCTCCCGGAAGCAGATGCTCGTCAAAATACTTCCAGCCGACACACCCGATACATTGAGCGCGGGCCAGGCCGAAGTCTCGAAAGATCTCCCTCAACGGTCGCGATGCGTTCCGTGGCTGGCCCATGAGACTGAACTCCTGGAACGGTTCGACCTCCAACCCGAGCGCCTGGGTGTCAGGCAGGTATCCAAGGCACTCATTGCCGACCAAAAGCTTGCGGCGACCCTCGGACGACAGCAGCAACAGCGCTTCTTCAAAGCGGGGATCAAAACCGGTCAGATAAGCCACGTTCGCGCAATGCTCCCGGTCGGCATAGACGACGAGCGCATCCTGCCTTTCGGCGCGCAAGCGCTCCACGGTCCGGGCCAAACGCGTCCGGTACAGCTCGGTCGGAATGTCCGGGCACGTGCGAGCTAGTCCGAAGGACGGAAGCACGACCCGCCCGGTGGTAATCGAGGCGCATTTCATGCCGAGCACAGGACCGCCACCGCCTCATGGGTTGCTTCCTCGAGAACCTGCAATCCCTCCTCGAGCGCGTCGCGGGGGATGGTGAGCGGCGGCGCGATCTTCACGGTCTGTCCCCAAGCGCCCACCGGCGCGAACATCAGCAGGCCCTTGTGGAAGCATCGCTCGATGATGCTGTGGGCGAGATCGTGCCAAGGTTCCTTCGTCCCGGGTCTGACCGTCTGCAACCCGGCGACCAAGCCGCGCGCGGTGACGTGCCCGACCACGTCCGGGTGTTTGGATTGGATGCGCTGCAAACCCGCGAGCAGGATCGGTCCGAGGGTGGCCGCATTCTCGGTGAGCTGTTCCCGCACGAGTTTTTCAAGGTTCGCCAGAGCGGCGGCACAACACACGGGGTTGCCGGTGTGGGTGCTCGTCATCGAGCCGGGGGGAAACTGGTCCATGATCTGCGCGCGCCCGATCACCGCCGAGAGCGGGAGGGAACTCGTGATCCCCTTGCCGCAACAAATCAGGTCTGGCGTCACACTGTAGTGCTCGAAGCCCCAGAACTTCCCCGTGCGACCAAAACCGGCCTGCACTTCGTCGAACACGAGAACCACCCGGTGTTCCTGGCACCAAGCGGCGAGCCGGCGTACATACTCGAGCGGCGCGAAGTCCGGGCCGACGCCCTGATAGGTCTCCATCATGACGCCGGCGATCCCCTCCGGCGTGAACCCTCGTTGCTCGAGGGCGGTGAGGAACGTATCGAATCGGGTGTCGGGTTGCCAATAGCCGTCCGGGAACGGCACGTTGAGGATCGCCGGGTCTTCATTGACAATCCACGCCTTCTGTCCGGCCATCCCCCCGGCTTGTTGCGCTCCGAGCGTGCGGCCGTGGAAGGCGCGATCGAAGCCGACGATGCCGATCTTCCGGCGTCCGCCGACCTGGAGGCCGTGAGCTCGCGCCAGCTTGATGGCGCATTCGGTCGCCTCCGAACCGGTGGTGAGCAGGAACACCTTCTGAAGCGGTTCCGGCGCGAGCGCCGCGAGCTGCTCGACGAGCCGGGCGCGTTCCTCGCTGGGGAAACAGTAATTGTGCAGCAGGCCGCGGTTGACCTGGTCGATGATGGCTTGCCGGATTTCCGGCGCGCCGTGTCCCGCGTTGGTCACCAGCACGCCGCTGGACCAGTCGAGCCAGCGGTTGCCGTACCGGTCATAGACGAGAATGTCCTCCGCGCGGTCCCACACGATCGGCGGTTGGCCGTGCATGGACTGCGGCTCGCAGCGTCGCAGCGTCGCCAGCGTCGGGAGCGAGTCCGGGTGCGGCAACGGCGTGGCGATGCGGCGATACTTCGTTTCGACCCGCGGCACTTCGCGGGGGACGGTGCTGAATTCTTTGCCCATGACTTGAACTGGTTCGGCTCAACGGCCCTGCCGGATCACCACGTGTGGCTTCGGTTCGTAACGGATGTCCACCCAGGCGCCGTCGTTAAGGATGGAGAGCCGCCCGGCCTCCACCACGAGTTCGTTGACGAAGCTGTTGGCGGGTGTCGCCAGAAGACCCTGGCGGTCGATCTCGGCAATCAGTTCCCGGCGTCGCTCGAGGCCCGGTCCATCGGCGAGCCCGGCGGCCAGGCGTTCGATCCGTGTCATGGCCTCGAGGTGAGCGACGATGGAATCGTAGCCGTAGCCCACGGGCTTGTACCCCGGCCCTTCCCAAGGCACCAGCCGGTAGAAATCCGGGCTGACGTAGTTGTACTTGGAACCCCCGCAGCCGATGCCCTCAAGGTAACAGTGGCGCACGCCGCGGTCGTTGTCGCGGTGTTCGATCATGCCGCTGGCGTTCGCGCCTTCGCAGTACAGGAGCAGGCCCTGGTCGTTGCTGCCCGCCGCGTCATCGGGATACCCCAGGCCGTCGGTGACCGACAGGAGCGCGCCGTTCTCATAGCGCACCCGGCCGTTGGACCACAGAAAGCCCTCGTTGCCATTCGGGAAACGCCCCCTCACGCCGGAGACGGAAAGCGCCACGGGCTTGAGCCCGGTGATGAAATACACCAGGTCCACGTAATGACAGCCCACATAAACGAACGGGTCCGTCTGGTCGCAAGTGAACCAGTTCTGGAAGTTCGAGTGCCGGTAGTAATAAGGCTCGATCAACTTCGCCTCGCCCAGGACGAACTCGCCGAACTGTCCCAGCGCATACTGGCGCCGGGCCATCAGCGAACGGCGATCCAAGCGTTTATGGTACTCGACTCCGACGAACAGTCCCCGGTCGCGGGCCAACCGTTCGACCTCTTGGGCGTGGTCGTAGGTCAACACGAGGGGCTTCACGCACAACACGTGCTGGTCGTGGTGCAGCGCTTCCTGGATCACCTCGTGGTGGTGCTGGTCGGGCACCGCCACGATCACGGCCTGCCGAGGCCTCAGCCGGGCCAGTCCCTCGCGGTAGAGGCTCGGGAACATCCGATCCGGCGTTTCGCTCACCGCCGGCAATGCTTCGAAGTCCTGGCCGGGGAATGCCTGCTTCAGCTCGGCGCTGTCTTTCAGCGCCTGGAGCGGGGCGCTGTTCAGCGCGCAGACGGTGAGTTGGCCGACGCGCCCGAGCCGTTGCAGGTGATAGACCGACGGCAGGATCAGGTCGTGCGTGATCATGCCGCCGCCGATGATCACCACGTCGAGAGATTCGAGAGGTTTCATGGTTTCACATCAGCGTCGGATCTCACAGCACCAGGCCGGGGCCGGGGCGGGGTTTCGCACCGACGAACCGGTGGCAAACCCGCGCGCTGTTGATGATCTCGGTCACCGCCCGCATACGCCACCGGGCCAGTCTGCTACTTGCTTCCCGTTTCGTCACCTCCTCAAATGCAGAATGTCTCGACTGTTGAACTGGTTGAACTGGAGGCGTTATGCTGGAGGCCATGACGAACCGACTGCTCAGGATCATCTTGGTGGGGGTGTTCGGAATTCAATTTGAGCCGCCAGCCGGCGCATCGACCTTGCAGCTTGAAGCGCCGAGGATATTCGAACAATCCGTCAGTCATGATCTGGGGCTGTCGGAAGGACGAGTGGAAATCGAACTGGCAGTCGGAGAACTTTTCGAGGATGACGGCCCCGCGTCCGGCCATTCCTATCAAAAGCCCGAGAATCGGGAGACGGTGACGCCCCAGACTTGGATCAAGAAGGAGCTGCTCATTCCGAATCCTCAGGCCTGGGCCGCGCACCTGGTGGTGCTGTCGGACGCGCCCTTTGAGGCCCTTATCAATGGGATCGCCCTGAACCTCGGGACAAATCAGAGCGGAAGGCAACTCCATACAAGGTACGCCTTTGACCCCAAAGTGCTCCAGGCAGGCCGCAATGAGATTATTCTGCGAACCTCGGGCCGGGTGACGATCGCAAGGGGCGACGAGTTCCCCCTCGGGTCCCGAACCCGGATGCGGCCTCCTGGCCGCAGCGCCAAGAGCACCGATGCGGGCAAGACCTGGGACTACGGCCACCTGGGGCCGGAGGGCAAGCTCGCGGGGGAGTACGGGGTGCGGGTGTTTCTGGAGCATTATCGCGCCCAGGGGTCACTCACGCTGCCGGTGCTCGACGCGGGCAATCTGGAAGGGAAATCGGTGGGGGCGCCTATCACCCAGACGGGCCCGATCCAGATCGCCGTGGAGGGAGAAACCGGACCGGCAGGCCGTATCCTGGTTCGGGCACGAACCGGCGACACCTATGTTCCCACCGAGAAGCACTGGTCGGATTGGCAGGAGTTAGGCAAGACCGGGGGAGTGATTCAGAGCCCGCGCGGGCGGTATGTGCAGGTGGCTTTGGAACTCTCTTCGCGCGATCCGCTGCAGAGCCCGCGGTTGCGGGGCGTCCGTGTGGAAGCCACCCCCACTTGCCCGGAGGACTGGACGGCTCGGCTCCGCGTCCTGGAGGAGCACAACGAGGAGATTGTCCGGACCTCGATCCCCTTCGAGTACGAGCCACTGGATCATCCTCGCCTCAAGCAGTTGCGCGAAGAGTACAAGCTGGATGAGGTGGTCAAGGGGGCCACGAACGAGCTGGAGTTGATGTTGCGCCTGGCGCAATGGGCCAACAATTACTGGGATTGGCCCAACCACATCAGTGAATGCTATCCGCCCTGGGATGCAGTCGAGATCCTGAAACCTTTCAAGGACGGCAAGCCCACCGGCGGTTTCTGCCTCCAGTTCAATCTGGTGTTCTTGCAGGCCTGCGAGAGCTTCGGGTTTGCGGGCCGCGCCGTTTCCATCAGCCCGGGAGCTTCATATGAACGGGTCGGGGGTGGGGGTCACGAAATCGTCGAACTCTGGTCCAATGAATGGAAAAAATGGGTCTATGTGGATGGGGCGTTGGCCTGGTACATCGTCGACGAGAAAACGGGCGTTCCTCTCTCGATATGGGAACTGCGCCAGCGCCAGTTGCCAACCTTGCGGGGAGAACCTGTCGAGCCCGTGCGGGTCGTCGCCGCCGAGCGGACCAGGAACAGACAATTCACTTGGAACGGCTTGGCTGGGCCCAAGCCCCTGAACTGGTACCTCGAACTGAGGATGATTCCACGCAGCAACTTCCTGCAAGAGAAATCTCCTCTGCCGCTCAGCCAGGGAACGGACGAATGGTCTTGGACCGGACACTATGTGTGGACCGATGCCGAGGCGCCGGCCGGCTTGTTGTTCGGAAATCGGGTGACCAAGCGAGGAGATTTCGAGTGGACCTTAAACCAAGCGCACTATGTGCTGGAGCCAGGCAAGGTGCCTGGCGTGTTTCGGGTTCATCTGGATACCGAGACGCCCAGCTTCGAGACCTTCCTGGCCGAGATCGACGCCGGGGAGAAAAAGAGCGTGGCCTCAGGTTTCACTTGGACGCTGCACCCCGGCAAGAACCAGATGCGCGTACGGCCCCGGAATGTTGCCGGCAGGGAAGGAATCCCAAGCTGGATCGCACTGGAATACGCCAATTAGGTTACAAGCCAACCGGGAGAAACGACCTCCCCGCGAGCCGGAAGGGCGGCCGCTGGGCATCGCGCTCGCCTGCGGTTGTGGAACGTGAGTACTTGGATTGCAGGGATTAAGGCCATCGGACCCAACTTATGCAAACTGAATTCCCCGGGTTTTTCGATCTTCAGGTTAACGGCTTCGGCGGTGTGGACTTCAATAGCCCTCTGACCACGCCGGAAGAGGTGCATCGCGCGATTGAGCAATTGCGCGCGAGGGGCGTGACGCGTTTTCTGCCAACGCTCGGCACGTCCTCTTTTGAACGCTTTGCGAAGTGTGCCAAGACACTCATCCAGACGCCGCATCCCGCGATGGTTGGCCTTCATATGGAGGGGCCGTACATCTCTCCCGAAGATGGCGCGCGCGGGGCACATCCGCGCGAATACGTCGTGGCCGCATCGATTGCTGACTTTCTGCGACGCCAGGAAGCAGCGGCAGGGCGGATCAAACTGGTGACCCTGGCGCCTGAGGCGCGCGGAGCCATTGAGTTAATCGAGCACCTGGTGGGCTTAGGTATTCGCGCGGCCATCGGACACACGGCGGCTTCGCCCGAGCAGATTCGCGATGCGGTCAAGGCGGGGGCAACGCTTTCCACCCACTTGGGCAATGGTTGCGCCAATCAGTTGCCCAGACACCCAAACGTGATCTGGGAACAACTGGCGGCGGATGATTTGGTGGCCTCGTTCATTGTGGATGGGCATCACCTGCCGCCAGCGACTGTCAAGGCAATGGTTCGCGCAAAAACGCCTGAGCGCACTTTGTTGGTGAGCGATGCGGTGACAGTGGCCGGGTGTGTGCCTGGCACCTATGAGTTAAACGGGGAGCAGGTGGTGTTGAGTGAAAACGGACGGGTCTTCCAGCCGGGCAAACCGTGGCTGGCGGGATCATCGGCAGCTTTGGACTGCTGTGTGGCGAACGCCGCAAGATTCACCGGATTGACACTGGAAGCAATCCTGCCGATGGCCTCCACTCAGCCGGCGAGGTATCTCGGACTGCAAGCGGCCGGCCGGGTCACCGCGGATTGGAATGCCGCTGACTGCAGGCTGAGCAACCTCAAGGTGTTCGACGCGTGAGTGACGCAACCACTTTCGGAGCGTTGGATTGGGCGGTGCTGGCCGGCTATTTTATCGGCATCACATCGTTCGGTTTGTGGCTGTCGCGCAAGACCCGCACCAGCGGGGGCTACTTTCTCGGCGAACGGAAACTGCCGTGGTGGGTGATGATCGGCCAGGCCTTCGGCACGGGCACCCACGCGGAACAGCCGGTGGCGCAGGCGGGCGCGACCTTCGACCAGGGCTTCGCCACCATCTGGTTTCAGTGGAAGAACATGCTCATCACGCCCCTTTACTGGCTGATGGCCCCGTGGTATCGCCGCAGCGAGCGCACGACCGTCGCGGAGATCGTCGAGGACCGCTATGGCCGCAAACTCGCCTTCGCCTATACCCTCTTCGGAATCGCCTCTTTCGTCCTCAGCCAGGGCGTCATGCTCAAGGGGGCCGGCAAGGTCATCTCCGTCGCCACTGGGGGACAGATGATCTCCGCCAACGGCGTGGTCTTGGTCATGACCGTGGCCTTTCTCCTTTACAGTTTCTTCGGCGGACTGATCGCCTCGGCTTACACGGACTTCGTCCAAAGTTTTCTCATCATCATCCTGTCGTTCATGCTCATCCCGCTCGGCTTGCGCGAGGTGGGCGGATTTGCAGGCATGCGCAAGGCCTTGCCGGCAGATTTCTTTGACCTCTACAGCAGCGTCAGCGGCATGAACGCCTTCACCATCGCCATGCTCGCCATTAACGGGTTCGTCGGTATAACCGCCCAGCCGCACATGCTCTCGATGTGCGCCACCGGCTCGACTGAGCGCGCCGGCCGCATCGGCCAGACCTACGGCGCGATGACCAAACGCGTCTGCACCGTCGGCTGGGCCCTTGCCGGCCTCATCGCCGCCACGCTCGTCTTCCAGCGCGGCGTGAAGTTGCCCGACGCCGAGCATGCCTTCGGTTACGCCAGCCGCGAGTTGCTCGGGCCCGGGTGGGTGGGGTTGATGGTCGCGTGCGTGTTGGCTGCCAACATGTCTACCTGCTCGAACCTGATGGTGAACAGCGGCGCGCTCTTCACCCGCAACATCTGGCTCAACTACCTCAACCCTTCCGCCAACGACCGGCAGTTGCTCTGGGCCGGACGGCTCAGCGGCCTGGTCCTGACCACCGCGGCCATCCTCTTCGCGCTGATGGTCGGGAACGTCCTGCAGGCCTTCCTCTTCATGGAAACCCTGGCCGCTCTCTTTGGCGTGATGTTTCTCGGGGGCATCCTTTGGCGGCGCGCCAATCGCTTCGGCGCCGGCGCAGCCACCATCGTCGCATTCCTGAGCCACTATGCGGCGCTTTACCTCACCACCTGCGCCCCGGGCACCGCCGCCCGGCCGGTCGGTCTTTCCGTCGCCTTCGCGCGCCTCTTCGCCTCCGGCGATTGGTGGGCCCATCTCCAAACCGGCCAATGGATGCTGGTCTATAAGTGGCTGCCGGGGCCGTTCGGATTCGCCATGCTGTTGAGTTTCTCAACCCTGGTCATTGTCAGCCTGCTGAGCAAACCGGAGGACAGCGTGCGGCTGGAAACATTCTTCGACCGGATGCGACGCTCGACCGACCGGGGAAACCTGCCCAACGGCCAATCCAAACCGCTGGCCGCCGACCGAGGCCAGGAGTTGCTCCTGCTCGATGTCGGCGCCTGGTTTACCGCCGCACGCTGGCGCGGCTTCTTCCGTCGCTACCGCGAAGACCTGTTCGGCTTTCTCCTGGCCTGGGCCGCGGTCGGCCTGCTGATCCTGTCCGCGTGGCTGCTGATGCAGATTGGGAAATAGGCATCAGTAACTCACAACCGCCACCTCATAGTCGCTAATCGCAGAGCAACGACCAACAAGTTGTCGATGTTGATACGACAAGTCAGGCAGCCAGGCCGATGGCATCGAAGGTTCTGTCGAGTTCCTTGCGTAGACTCTTACCGTGTGTAGTTTGTCGTGCATCCTGCTGACCTGGGTACTCGCGGCCGCCTGGGGCGCCGGTCCCGTGATGGTGCAGGATTTCGAGACCGTTTCTTCACCGCCCACCGTGTGGGTGGTTAACCTTCCCAACGAAAACGCTTCGGTCCAACTTTCGACCGATCAACCACATGACGGAAAGCAGTGCCTGAAGCTGCATTACCATTTTGTCGACACCGGTCAATTCCAGTACCTCGGAATCCCGAACAAGGTCAAAGTTCTGGGTCCCGTGCACAACCTGCATTTCTGGCTCAAGAGTGATAACTGTCACCGACCTCCGGCAAAGCCGGAGGCTTGAGGTAGCGTGAACCGCTCAAAGCGGTTGATTGTTATCGTGAGGCGCTCAAAGCGCCGCCAACTCCAGTTGATCGACCCGTTGGTCTTCCTTCTCCTGCTCTCGGATGTATCGACGAATCGCCTCCTCGTTCTTTCCCACCGTCGATACCCAATACCCACGCGCCCAGAAGTGCTGCCCGACGAAGTTCCTTCGCCGGCCCGCATACACCCGGGCGATGTCAATCGCACTCTTCCCCTTCACAAACCCCATTACCTGCGCCACCGAGTACTTCGGCGGTACCGACAACAGCATGTGCACATGGTCGGGCATCAGATGCCCTTCCAGCACTTCCGACTCCTTCTGCTGCGCCAAATCCCGGAACACCGACCCCAGTTCGCGTCGCAGTTGCGCATACAGGGCCTTCCGCCGGTATTTCGGGATGAACACCACGTGGTAGCTGCATTCCCAGGTCGTGTGCTTCAGACTTTCGTAGATCTGCATCTTGAGTCTCCTTTCGTAAACTTGAGCGGTTCACGAATCCGGAGACTCTCAGGACTCCCGGAGCTGTCAAACTTCGGGGGTCCTCCAGCAGAGCTGGAGGGTTTCCCATTGGACTAAAATGGTCCGACCCGTGGAAGCTCACCGACAAAATGGTGGAGGATGCGCGGGTGTGCAGCGGCGGTTACGTGGACTACCGGGTGGTGGAAAAGATCGACTACGATGGCTTTACCACTTTCCGGGATGGATTTGCGTACACGGAGGAAAGCTTCCTGGAGATGTGGGAAAGGGACCGTACGAAGGCCAACCAGGGAATGACCAGCTTCAAGTGGCTGTTCCGGAAGTTTGACTTGGCGGCGAAGATCCAGGCGCAGAACCTCCGCGAGATCTGGCTCTGGGGCGCTCCTTACATGCAATGGGACGAACTGCACTGGAAGACGCCCGGCGACAAGGTGCCCTATCCAACCGACAACCCCTGGTTCTATCGACCGTACGACATCCCGGACGTCGGGCGGACGGTCTGGATCATGGGCTGGAACTACGAACGCGGCGAAGGCGAGATGCTGGAGAGCTACTGCCATCGGATTGAAAGCGTGCTGGCGCTGACCGTGGGCCGGTGTGTGTGGGATTCCCAGCGCAACCGGGAGAATGTATGGAACCGCTTCACCCGGGTGGACAAGGATTTCCCCGGCGAGTCCGAAGTGGGCAGCGTCCACTACGCGCCCAACTCCCGGAGCGACTATGATTGGAGCAACACCAACGCGGTATGGACCTACGCGGATGACTGGCTAACTTATCCTCGCCTGCCGCGCCAGAAGAAGCTCCGCAACGCCACGAGTGGCGGTTGGGAAGGCATCATCGATCATCACTGCTGGTGGATGAAACACGTGCCGCACAACCCCGGTGTCACCGAGGGCTTCTACAACAACTGGTGGTAGTACATCGTGAACTACGATGAAGCGATGCTGCGTCTCCCGCCGCCGGACGCGACTTTCGAGAAGGCAAAGACCGCGATGTACGCAGATCGAATCCGGAAGTGCTGGTGAAACGGAACAGGGACTTCCGAACCGTGGATGGGAACCGCGGTCTCCATGTTTCTTCCTCCATCGCCGCTCGGGCGACGCGGATGAATCTGCGCGTGTCACCTCCCGTGAAAGAACGCGCTTCCTAATGTCAGCGCGTGGTGTAGGGTCCCGCCATGTCACCCGAAGAGAATCCCCCGCGCTTGTTGAGGCAATCAATGCCGGTCATCCGATCTGCGGTGTTTGTGCTCGCTGCGGTTGCCGTAGCGGGTTCGGTATCGGGCGCCAAGGTCGCGGGAGCGTCTGATTCGTCGAAGACGCCCCTGCCTCTCAAGGCAGTCGGGACGAAGATTCTTAACAGCAAGGACGAGCCCGTGCTCTTGCGCGGCGTCAACGCCGCTTGCCTGGAGTGGACGAGTGACGGCCAGGGGCACATTCTCCAGTCGGTCAACACGGCCATCCGGGAATGGGGGGTGAACATCATTCGCCTGCCGCTGGCTCAGGATCGCTGGTTCGGCAAGGCCCCTGAACAGAAGGATGAAGGCGTCGCCTATCGCGCCCTGGTCAAGGAGATCGTGGATGCCTGCGCCACGCAAAGCTGCTATGTCGTTCTGGACCTGCATTGGTCGGACTGTGGCGAGTGGGGGACGAACATCGCTCAGCACTCGATGCCGGACCAGAACAGCGTGACCTTCTGGAAGGACTGTGCGGCGGCCTACAAGAATCACCCCGCCGTGATCTACGATCTCTACAACGAGCCCCACGACGTCACCTGGGATGTCTGGCTGAACGGTGGAACCATCACGGATAAACCCAACACCCGGCGAGGCGGCCCACCGCGGACTTTTGAAGCCGTGGGGATGCAGAAGCTGCTGGATACGGTGCGCGGCACCGGCGCGAAGAACCTCGTCATCGTGGGCGGCCTGGACTGGGCCTACGACTTCGCGGGCATACTCGAAGGCCGGCGGCTTGCCGATCCGGAAGGGAGCGGCGTCCTTTACGCCAATCACGCTTACAACAACAAAGGGCACAGCGTTGAGACCTGGATCGCGAGGATGGAGCAAGCGGCGGCGAAACTGCCGGTGATCGTCGCCGAGTATGGCGGCTCGGGAGGGCCCAAGCGCCGGGTGGGGCGATTCGGCGGCCCAGGCAGCGCCGCGAGCCCCGCCGGGGATGACTGGTTGTTGCACGTCATGCAGACGCTCCAGGACCACCACTGGTCATGGATCGCGTGGGACTTCCATCCGAGCGCGGGGCCGACCTTGATTTCAGGTTGGGACTACACGCCCACGCCGGATTTTGGCGTGTTTGTCAAGCAGGCGCTGGCAGGCACTCTGCCCCGCTACACACCTGCGGTTGCCACGGACACTCCGAACCAGGCCGGCCCGTCTCCCGCGGTTTCCGCGAGCCCGTCGGCGGCGCCCCCGTCCGCCGGCATCGACGTCACCGGCACGTGGAAAGCCGAGTTTGACACCCAGGTCGGGCACTTGAGATACACGTACGAGTTCAAGACCGACGGGGATCGACTCGCCGGCAAGGCAATTCGGGAGCGGGAAGGCCAGACGACGGAAACGGAGATCAAAGAAGGCCGGGGCAGCGGCGATGCGATCTCATTGGTTGAGATGCTGAAGTTCCAGGAACAGGAGATTCGCATCGAGTATCAAGGGAAGGTCGTCGGTGATGAAATCAAGTTCACCCGCAAGGTCGGGGATTTCGCCACCACCGAGATGGTGGCAAGACGGGAGAAGGCCGCTGCGCCATCCGTAGCGGGCAAGTGGAAGGCCCAGTTTGACACGCAGATCGGGAAGCAGAGTTACGTCTACGAGTTCAAGGTGGAGGGTGACAAACTCACTGGCCGGGCCATCGGCGACATTGCGGGAACGAAGTCGGAAACTGAGATCGGACAAGGGAAAGTGAACGGGGCGGACATCTCCTTCGTGGAAACGG
>Ga0315288_10004523_pt1 | contig 17719 bp, 13 predicted proteins | sample YL17G11_20_MG_FD_203454 | JGI IMG/M metagenome (GOLD analysis project Ga0315288, IMG submission 203454) | Sediment microbial communities from Yellowstone Lake, YNP, Wyoming, USA - YL17G11_20 | ecosystem: Environmental > Aquatic > Freshwater > Lake > Sediment | place: USA: Wyoming | collected... | reverse complement strand
ATAGGGCCGATGGGGTTTAGCTCGACGAGCATTTTGTCGCGGTGGAGGTCGAAGTCGGCCTGTTCTTCGGCGATTATGACGTGCTGATGTGCGGACAGGCCATGTTTGAGAGCGTTTTGAGAGACGACGGTTTTGCCGTCCGGGGTGCTTGGGCCTGTTGATTTTTGGGCGTTGAGCTGGTTTGCGTGGATTTGAGCTTTGGTAGCCATAATTTAACCTCCGATTTTACTATACAGTATTCAGTTTATATTAGTTAGATAGGTATTATACCATATCAATTGTTAGATGTCAAGTGAATTTTTTGGTTTAGCCACAAAAAGGCACAAAAGGACAAAAGAGCACATGTGCATAAGACACAAGAGCATAAGGCAAAAGGGGAAAGGGAATCAGGGGAGCAGGAAATCAGGAGGCGGGATATCGTGTAAACATGATATCAGGAAACCGGGTGTTAGCAGGAGCACAAGTGCACCCCTCGACGCGTCTTACGCTTTGCTCACTTCGACTGGTTCGACAAGCTCACCACAGGCAAGCTCAGTGCAAGCAGGGCAGGCCCATCCTTCGCTGCGTTTCCGACTTCGTCCCGATACACAACATCTGTACTACACCGGACAGGACGTAGGGCGGGCCTGGCCGTGATTCCATCCCGGCGCGCCGGGACAAGTCCGTGCCACATTAGGAACCTGCTACATTAGTCATCTGGCTAAACACATACCAAAAAACTGCAAAAAGATGCAAAAAATTCATATTTTCCTGCCAAACTATGGAGATTTTTGTTGACGAATCATCAAAAGTGCTTTATCATTGTACGTTGTTTGCCGATGATGAACGAGATTGTGGAGCGCCCTTTGGTGATGTGACATACCTTTAGAGCAGGGCAACGATGGGCGAGCCGGACTATAAGGCGATTCGTAACGCCTTGTCCGAACGGCAGTTAAGTTACAAAGGCACTTTTGGCGTTCGCTGCAAACAGCCAAATAAGCGAAAACGCGAAGTTCCGATAAGACGTTCAAAAGTGAAGCAAAAAAACAATGAAATCCGTATGAACAACATTTCGCCTGCCAGCGAAGGGGCTTGGTTATTGAACATAGAAGCACCCAAACTCGTTACCGAAACACAATCATTAGCACGCCAAATCAGCACGATTAGCGGCGATTGCGGCAATGGGTGATTGATTTTTCGCATAGGCGAAACGGATTTGTTGCAACAGTTCATCTCTTTGTGACCTGCCTGTCGGTAGTCCCGCAATTTTGCTCTTTCGAGCAATGGTCCAATGAAATTACGTGTTGTTAAAGGGTAGGGATATGAACGAGATACTGATGCAGATTGGCATCTCCGATATCCTGGTAGTCATTATAGGTCTTGCGATTGGTATTGGCGCTACGTATGCCGCATTCAAGTTCAGCGCCAAGGTCAAGACCAAGACCTTCCAGGAAGACCTTGAGCGCCAGATAGAAGGCGCCAAAAGGGAAGCGGAGAACATTCTCAAGGTCGCAAAGCTCGAAGCAGCGGCCGAGACAATCAAGAAAAAAGAGGAATTTACAGCAGAAGCAAACAAGATTCGGTCAGAATTCCGCGAGACCGAGTTGCGGCTTACCAAGCGTGAAGATGCCCTGGATAAGCAGATGGAGGCGGGCAGGCAACGTGAAAAGACGCTGGAAGAGCAGGCAAAAGAGGTCGAAAGACGGCTGCACAACATCGACATCAAGGATAAGCAGCTTACAACCTTGCTGGCCCAGCAGAAGAACCAACTGCTGAAAATCACCGCGATGAGCGTTGAGGATGCCAAAGAGCTGCTGTTAAAGCGGCTGGAGGATGAGTGCGAGATTGAGATGTCGGGGCTGATTCAGCGCAAGGTCGAGGAGGCGACCGAAACAGCCGCCGATAAGAGCAGGCAGATAATCAGTACCGCCATTCAGCGATACGTCGCAGAGCAAACCTGTGAGGTGACGGTATCGGCTGTGGAGATTCCCAATGACGAAATGAAGGGCAGGATTATCGGCAGGGAAGGCCGGAACATAAGGGCGTTTGAGAAGGCAACAGGAGTCGATGTCATTGTCGATGACACCCCCGGCACGATAATTGTGAGCGGCTTTGACCCCGTAAGGCGCGAGGTTGCGCGCCTGTCGATGGAACGGCTTATCCAGGACGGTCGCATACACCCAACTCGAATCGAGGAGCTTGTTGCCGCGACCAAAAAGGAAATCAACGCAAAGGTCTTGCAGTTGGGTAAAGACGCCGCAGTTGAGACAAACATAAGGGGTTTGAACAACCGGGTGCTCAGTATGATAGGCGCTCTGAATTACCGTACCAGCTACGGGCAGAACGTGCTGCGGCACAGCGTTGAGGTTGCGTTCCTGGGGCAGGTAATGGCCGACGAGCTTGGGCTGGATGGCTCGATTGCAAGACGTGCCGGACTATTGCACGATATAGGTAAGGCCCTCGACCACGAGATTGAAGGCAGCCACCCAGCAATAGGCGCCAACTTCCTCAAACGTTTCAGCGAGCCGCAGGTGATATTAAACGCTGTCGAGGGTCATCACGGCGATGTCCCGCCCGACAATCCATATACGCCTTTGATTGCCGCCGCAGATGCGATAAGCGCATCTCGACCGGGTGCACGCAGAGAGACCCTTGAGCGGTATATCAAGCGATTAGAGAAACTCGAAGAAATCGCCAACAGCTTCCCGGGCGTGGAGAATGCATACGCAATTCAGGCGGGGCGCGAAATCCGCGTGATTGTCAGCGCCGATAAGGTCAACGATGAGTCCGCAATGAAAGTCGCACGCGACATCGCCAAAAAGGTCGAGGCCGAGATGACCTATCCCGGCGAAATCCAGGTGACGTTGCTTCGTGAACTTCGCTGCATCGAATACGCAAGATAGCGGGTAGCGGGTAGGGTTATGAAGATTAATGTACTTTGCATAGGCGATATAGTGGGCAGGCCGGGAAGACGGCTGCTGGCGGATAAGCTCAAGCAGGTCATTACCGAGCGGGATATTGACTGCGTGATAGCTAACGCCGAAAATGCCGCCGGCGGGTCGGGTATAACGCCGCAGATATATCAGAAACTGCTGCGATACGGCGTCAACCTGATTACATTGGGCGACCATACATACAAGAAAAAAGAGATAATCGAGACGCTGGAGACCCAGAACGACATTGCCCGGCCTGCGAATATGTCGGAGTTTGCTGCGGGCAAGAGCTTTGCATCGTGCAAGACGAGCAAAGGGCCGACCGTGGGCGTTATTGCGCTGATTGGCCGACTTTTTATGAAGCCGGCTGACTGCCCCTATAACGGAGTCGATAAGCTCCTGCCCAAATTGCAGCAGCAGGCCGACATAATATTCGTCGATTTTCACGCCGAGGCCACCAGCGAAAAAGTCGCAATGGGCTATCACTTAGACGGCAGGGTCAGTTGCGTCTTCGGCACGCATACCCACGTGCCGACCGCAGATGAGAGAATCCTGCCCAAAGGCACTGCATATATCACCGATATCGGTATGACCGGCGCGCACGACTCGGTTATCGGCAGGGGGACGGAAAACGTCCTGAAGTCGTTCAGGACGCGGATGCCGGTGCCGTTTGAGGTGGCAACGGGCGATGTGAAAATGAGCGGGATTATCGTTACCGTCGATAGCAACACAAAGAAGGCCGAGCACATCGAGCGAATCAAGGTCGATGCCGACATCACCGATGCTACACGCTACGACAGCGACGACGGCAAGCCCGAATATAACGGCACCTTTGAGTAACGCACTCGAACACACCGAGTATGGATGTAATCATTCTGCTTGAGTTTGTTCCTGGGTTTGTTCCTGGATGACCTTCTTGGCCAATCGCAGGACGCGGGAAGAAATCTGGAGGCCGGCCCGCTTTGCGGCAATAAGGTTGACTTCAAAATCGGGCTTTTCCGCCTGCGGGATGAAATTAATGATTCCCCCCGCTTCGAGGAAGTTTTCCGATTCGCCGACAGTGAGCACATTGCAATCCTCGACTGCCTTGAGGATTTCGCCGATATGCTTCTTTTCCGAATCGCAGATGAAAAGCAAATGGCATTGACTGAGGGCTTTCACCCCTTTGGACGGTTCATTCGGGTCGAGCAGTTTGTCGAGTAGCGTAAACGTCCCAAGCTCCTTGATAACCAGCTTCCGGTCCTTGATGGGCCTGTCCTTGACGGGGTCAAATGCGTTTGCAAAAGGATATGCAGTAAGCAGGCCCATAACAATTTCGTTGCCGTCCGCAAGCTTTGATTCGGGCCATTCGGCAAACCTGATGAAGTTGTATATGACCGCTGCTTTAAGCTCGTGCTCGCGGTCGTGCGCAGAATCGCTTTGAGCGAGTGTCGGCAGCAGCAACAACACCGGCAACAGCGCCATAGCCAGGACTATCAGGAACTTGTCTGCTGTTCGCATTAACGCCATCTTATTGTGTCTTTCGTATTAGAACCATCGTTGTACGGCACATAACCTGCTGTTAAAATCTGTATGTGAGTTTGATTCTGTAGTTTATGCCGTCCTGATTGATTATGTCCTGAGTGTGCTCACTGAAGCCCGGATTTCCGTATTCTTTGTCAAAGAGGTTGTAAACGCCTCCGGAAACATCCAGACCTTTTATTAGATTTACATACGTCAGTGTCAGATTTGTGACTATGAAATCGTCCGAGTGGTTACCGGCCAGAGTCAGCACCTTGCCATTATACTGTGCTTCCAGTCCCGCGAAGAGCTTTTCTTCCATTAGAGGTACGATGATATTTGCCTTGCCAAGATGACGCGGTGAGTTTGTGAGCGTCTCGCCGGTAGCTTCATCTTCGGTATCGACAAAGCTGTAGCTGAATCTGCCCCGCCAGCCGGTCTTCCATTCACCGTCCAGCTCGAATTCAAGCCCTTTTGCCTTTATTGTGTCGGCGTTGTCAAATCTCGAAAGCGAAGGGTCGGTGGGGTCAGGCCCCACAGTGATAAGGTTTTCGATTTCATAAATGAACGCCGAAGCGCTGGCAAGCCAGTTCTTCCCGAGCGTCTGTTCCACAACAAGCTCATAGGTCTTTATGGTCTCCGGTTCGAGATTCGGATTTGGACTTTGCGTCACGCCGCCGTCGTTGTAGTAAAGCTCATAAGGCGACGGCGCCCTGAATGCCTTGCCGTAGAGGAGCTTCAAGGTCGTTTTGTCGAATACGTTTTGGATAAGCCCCAGGCGGGGGTTTGTTGTGCCGCCGAAGCTGCTGTAGTCATCGTGACGAACGCCGAGGTTCAGAATCGTTCCGTCAAGAATCCTGAACTCATCCTGAACAAAGATTCCCCACCGTTCGGACTGCCTGTTGTCGTCCAGATATACGCCGTATATATCATAGTTGCCCTGTTGTTGTTTGCGGTCATTCTGGTATTCGGCGCCCCAGACAATCCTGTGTTTCTCAAACAGCTTTTTGGTGAATTGCACCTCTGCTCCCATCCACTCGCCGTTGGCATAGTCCTTATTGACGTAAGGTTCCGGATAGACATAGTCGCCGTCGTAATCATAGGAACCATAGAACAATCGCCCCATAAACTGGACGACTTCCTCGAAGTTATGCTCATACTTAAGGTCGAGCAGGCCCGAGCCATCGCGGGTTTTGGTGCGGTTGTCGTTGAAGACAGTGCCCCATGGGGCGGTGGGTATTCTCTTTGTGCGAGAGTTGCGAGCCGCCTCGAACGTGACATCGCCGAACGCAAGTTTTGCGAAGACGTTGCCGTAGTGCTCCGCGTCTGCATCCTCGGCGATTCCGTAGTTGGTTGACGGGTCGTCAAATTCCCTGTAATACAGCCGCTGTCCGTCGCTGTCATAACTCGTAGCAGAGACAAGCATTTCAAGGCCGTTATCAAGCTTGCTGCCGTATGTGGCCCTGCCCTTATAAGTATCGAAGCCGGCAAGCTCCCCTGAAAGTTCGGTGCCGTTGAACTGTCGTCCGCTTTTTGTGATTACGTTGATAACGGCAAAAAAGGCGTTGCTGCCGTAAAGGGATGAGCCGGGACCGCGAATAATTTCGATGCGGTCAATGAGGTCAACATCGAGAATGAATGTGCCGTCGATGTATGCAGCGTCATAGACGTTGTCGTTGGTCCTGCGCCCATCAACTAACAGCAAAATCCTGCTGTCATAATCGCCGGGCCTGCCGAATCCGCGCACGCCGAGATACTGGTAGTTTCGGTCGTAGGTTGTGTAAAGTCCGCGGGTGCTGCGGAGAATGTCGGCCAGTGTGCGGTAGCCGTACTTTCGGATTTCATCGGCAGTAATAATGCTGATGGAGGACGGCGCTTCGGTCATCTTCTGCTCATACTTTGAGGCGCCATAGACCGTGTAAGACATCGCGGTAAGGTTTTCAATGTCCATATCAAACAGTTGTGACGACCGGCCGGTATCCGACTGCTCCCCATAAGCGCAGGCAACAATGCCGAATAAGTTTAAGAGTAAACAAACGAGTGTGTGTCTTTTTAACAAACTGTATTTGTGTACAAACATATCGTTACTCCTTCCAAGAACACAGCCCCTCACCGACGTTTTGGAATAATCTGTCCTCTGGCCGTACGGCCTTGCATTAGACGAAAATATAAGGATACATCGGCTGAAAAACGACCCCGCGTTTCTTCAGCGTTAAGGTAAGCCGTGCAGTAAACGGCTGACGCGGTTGCTCGATTGTAACTATTTGGACGTGCGTGACTTACACGTGTGCATTTTGGCGCATTCGGCAAGCACCAACCAGTGCTTGTCGGTTATAGGACTATTCTGGCCTGTTTACAGGCAATCATCCCTGCTGCGCCTGGTTATTAGGATTGTTACGCCACTCGGAGATACCAACCTAATCATTTGTTCTTATCATCCGCTGTTTCATCAGTAATAACTCTTTTTGCCAGGCGCAGGACCTGAGAAGAAACCTGAACGCCCGCTTCCTTAGCGGCGATTAGGTTCACTTCGAAAGCAACCTTTTCGGCTTCTTTAATAAAGCGGATAATCCCACCGGCATCGAGAAAGTTCTCTGACTGGCCTACTGTAAGAACACCGCTGTCTTTTACGATTTCTATGATTTTGCTAAGATTCTCCTTTTCCGAGTCACATACAAACAACACGTGGCATTTTCTCAATGCCTCTGTGTTTTCAGCCGGCTTGCTCTTGTCTTCATTGGCACCTTTGATAAGCTCAGTAAATCTGCCAAATCTCTTTATGACCATCTTCTTGTTTTTGACCGTTTTTTCTTTGACCGGGTCAAAAGCGGCACCGAAAGGGTCGTCGCCAATAACGCCGATGGAGATTGTATTGTTGTTGTCCGCGGTTTTTGCAGCAGGCCATTCGGTAAACTGGATGAAGTTATACAAAAATGCGGCCTTGACCTGGTACTCCCGGCTTGAAACGGAAGCGGCAAAGGCCTGCGGTGCGATTAGCGCTGCCTGCACACCAAGGTACACAACTATAAAGATGTAAAGCTTACTTCTTATTGTTGAGGTCTCCACTTCGATTTCTTACCATATATACTGACCGTCTCCGGTTAAAATTTCAGTTGCAGGCGAGCAAAGAATGTTCGTCCGGGCGTATCATGCGCAGATAATTGACCTATCGCAAAATTTGGACCATTTGTTTTGTTGAACAAGTCGCTTACACCGACCATAACCTCGCCTTTGCCCTGGGCGAACCCCTTTGCCACACACAAGTCCAGACGGTGCGACAGGTCGGCGTCCACAAGGGTTGTATCAAGGTTAAGCTTACGGGTTAAACCCGCATACCTGTAGTTTGCATTAAATGTCCATCCGTCCGGCAAGAAAAACCGACCAGTCAACCCCACCTTATGTTTGGCAGGAAGATAGGCGCGAATACCCTGTTGGGACATATCCTCCTGGAAGTCGTTATAAGCGTACCACGCCGAGAGTTTTCCCGGCTTGCCCTCAATGGCCGCTTCCAGTTCGGCGCCCCAGGAATTGGCGCCGTCAATATTATCGGCCTTATGGTAAGGTAGCGGACCAACGTATGTCTTGGTATATCCGATGAGTTTTTCAAATCGCTGGTAATATGTATCCGCTCGGAGTGTCAGGTTTTTGGCAAGTTTCCCCGTATATCCGGCTTCGAGAGAGTAGGTCTCCTCGTTTTCCAATTCATCAGCCGGTCTGACATTAAATGCATATAAACCACCGCCTACCGGGACGCGGCTGGTCCAAGCATTGCGTGGCGACGTGAAAGGAGTGCGAAACGCCTTGGCAAAGGCGAATCGAAGTGTATGGTCCTTTTTTTCGTCCATTGCGTAAAGGAGTGCCAATCGAGTCGCCCAGTCGGTTTGTGTCTCTGAATACCAGTCGCCGCGAATCTGGCCTTCCAGCGCCCATCGGTCACTCAGCGTCCATCGGTCGATTAAAAATGCCCCTGCAAATTGTTCGTCAAAAGGCTCACCGACGTATGTAAGCTGCTGAGCGTCCTGTTGTTCGATGTCGAGCCGTATGAACCGGAAATTACCGCCTATCGTAACGTTGTGGACATCTGCCGCCTTGAAATTCAATTGTCCCTCAATATCATTTTGCATCCAGTTCCATTTCATAAGGGTCGGCACCATTGAATCGGCGAAATTACCGAACCACTGCAGATAGCCGCTGCTGCCTCCTCCGAAATCATGCTCCAGCTTTGCATAAGACCGGGTCGTTTCATACAGGCCGTTTCCCCCCGGATAATACCCGCCGAACTCCCAGTCGCCTACGTCAGCGCGGGAATGACCGGCGCCAAAGGATACTATGGTTCGGTCGGAATAATCGTAGAATGCTTCGCCGTCAAATCGCTCGTTGCGCATAAAATCATTTGCGGTGAAAGTGCTGAAACCCATTAGAGCTTCCACCCCGGGAGTGGTATTGGATACATACCGGCCGGCGCCGGCGTCGTCGGAATTTTTAAGGTCTTCATAACCCGCGGACACGCGCCATCTCCACTTATCTTGTTTTTCCGCGTATCGAATGTGTGTGTAGGTGTCCCCAAATTCGGTTATTGTCGTTGAGCCGAAGGCGCCCAGGGCGCCTTCCGGCTTTTTTGTTATTATGTTGATAACGCCGTTAAAGGCGTTTGCGCCCCAGGCGCCGCCGCTGGGCCCGCGGACGATTTCAATACGGTCGATGTCTTCAAGGAGGACCGGCAGTGTGTAGTATTCTGAGCCGCCAAACAGCGGGCTCTCGGCGGCACGTCCATTGATAAGCACTAACGTACGGTCTGAAATGAATTCGTGCAGCCCCCGTACACCAACGGCATATCTGAAGCGGCTCAGTTTTAGCATGTCAACGCCGGGAGTAAATTGCAGGATTTCGGGGATGTTGGTCAGACCACTGTAGTGAATATCCTCTGAGGTAATCACGCTAACGGGCACTGATAACTCGCCGAGCTTCTGGGGTTGCCGGGAGGCCGAAACGACATTCACTTCTGTCAGTTCCTCAAGGGACATTTGGAACAAATCCTCCCGTACACTTGAATCCTGCTGGGCGAATGCCCGTGCGCCAAACAACAAATACAGGAGAACAAACAGCCACACACACTTTCGTGTCAAAGAACCCTTTTGCGCAAACATAATTGTTACTCCTATTAAACTGATATTTTCCCCAACCTTTCCAAGTCCCCCCATATATGAGCTATTTTGGGTGTGGTCCTTCATTAACTGCATAGCAGCGCAAGTATATCGGCAAACACAGATTTCTGATTTCTTAACAAAGGCAGGAATATGCGGGGCCTTCCTTCAGGGACTGTGCAGAGTGGCTTAAATGCTTCAAGTTGCGGAACTTATCGAATCGGAGGTCGGCGGTGCTCGGATACAAAACCACGGGATTTGTAGTTATAGGACGAAACTCGGCGATATAAACATTGGGCGTCTGGTATTCGCAGGAGCGGCGTAGCCAAAAAAACCGGTTACAGAAACGGATTGTTAGATTTCTCTGCTGCTATCGTTGTTTCAGGGCCGTGGCCTGGATAGACCTTTGTCTCGGCAGGAAGTATCAGAAGTTTATCCTTTATACTTTGTATTAGTTGTCTGGTATTGCCGGTTGGGAAGTCCGTTCTTCCCACCGAGCCGGCAAAGAGCGTATCGCCGACGAATATCACGCCGTCCTGCTTTGCATACAGGCAGATACCGCCCGGGGTATGCCCCGGCGTGTGGACAACCTTTAGTTTAATACCCGCCTGGTCGATTACGTCTCCTTCTTCAAGACCAACATCGGCAGGGTCGGCGGTCATAGACAATCCGGTCATAAACGACAGATTGCCGACAGCATCCGAGAGCAGCTCGGCATCGAGCTTGTGGATATAAATTTTTATGTCTGGAAACCTGCGGCGCAGTTCATCCACGCCCGCAATGTGGTCGATGTGACCGTGAGTGAGGATTAACGCTGCCGGATTAAGCTTATTTCGCCTAAGAAAATCAAGTAGTCCGGTAACTTCCAGACCAGTGTCGATTAACAGACAATCGGCGGTCGAACCATCCGTTCGAACTACATAGCAGTTCGTCTCAAACTCACCCAAAACCAGTCGGTCAATTTTCATCTGATTCTTTCTTATTTACAGGGCAGGCACAATAGCAAAAGCGTCGTCCGGCGTCAATGATGAGCTTTGCGCTTGACGGAAAGGTTTGGGTCTGTTAGTGTGCTTTGCCTGCACCGGCTGAATGCAAGAAGCACGAAACAGGGTGCCTTTTCAAATGCAGAAGGAGAAATTTGCTCGGTGAAGGAATTTGCGCGGATATTCAAATATATTTGGCCGCAGTGGCCCCGCATCGTCGTTGTTGTGACCAGCGCGATAATTGTCGCTATGCTGTTATCGGTGAGTTTTATGACGGTCATACCGTTGTTGAAGGTTATGACGGGACAGGAGGGATTGCGCGGCTGGGCGGACAGGAAAATATGCCAGTTACGATACGGCATATATTTTTACGTTCCTGAAAGCGCGGACTTCGCCGGCAACAAAAGCTCCGATTATGCGAACTCGCTGCATGTTGTCTCCGTTAAGGAGAAAAGCTCCGGCCAGGATGCCGGACTTTTGGGTGAAGACCGCATTGTCGGTGTCGGCGACCAGCCGCAGGCGGGCCGGACGTCTTTTGGCGAGCTGCTCGAAGATATTGCAATGGCCGGTAAAGACGGTGTCACTCTGCATATCAAACGGGCTAACGAAGACAAGACCCTGCAATTGACCGACATACATAATACCGGGTTAAAAGCCGGGACTATTAATTTGGCGCAGCGAACTCTCTATTTTGTCCCCAGAGAGCAAACCGATGCCAACAAAACAAAGGCGATTATTTTTATCATGCTCGTCGTAACCATTCTTACCGTTATTCGATGTATAGCGAGATACTATCAGCAGTACCTGGCGGAAAAAGTGGTTCAGGTCGGATTAAATCATTTGCGAGAGGACGCCTTTGTGCACGTCATAAATATGCCGATTGCCTTTTTTGCCAAAGAAAGGCCAAGCGATTCGGTAAGCCGGCTTATTCGCGATACCGGCGCTATGGGCAACGGCATCAAAATTATGCTGGGCAAGGCCCTGCAGGAACCCCTGAATACGATATTTCTGCTTGGAATGGCGGCGTGGCTGGACTGGCAGTTGACGCTCATATTCCTGTGCGGAGCTCCGCCCACGCTCTGGATGGTTGTGAAACTGGGCAAAAAAATGAAGCGGGCCTCAAAAAAATCACTGATGGCCTGGTCGCAAATGCTGGCGAAGCTGCAGGAAACAATGACGGGGCTTAAGGTTGTGAAGGTTTACAATCAGCAGCAATACGAGCAGGCCACCTTCAGGGACATCAACAAAAGATTGCTGAAGCAATTATTGAAGATATCGCGGACCGACGCAGCGACTGCTCCCATACTGGAGGTTCTCGGAATGCTGGCCGGCTCAGTGGCGATAGTCGTCGGGGCAAGCTGGGTTACAGGCAAAAAGATGGACGGCTCCGAATTTTTGGCGCTTCTGATGCTGCTGGGAGGTGCGGCGGCGTCGGCGCGAAGAACTAGCGATGTCTGGAACAAAATTCAGGAGGCAAATGCAGCAGCGGAAAGAGTATTTGGAATGATGGATGAGCCGCTTGAGGCCGAAAAGACCGCTGCCTTTGAGATTGCAACCCTGAAGGATAGAATCGAATTCAGGAATGTTGTTTTCACATATCCCGGCTCAGACAGAGCAGCACTTAGAAAAGTTAACCTTTGCGTGCAGGCGGGGCATAGGGTCGCTATCGTCGGGCCCAACGGGTCAGGAAAAACGACCCTTGCAAATCTTATACCGAGGTTTTACGACCCGGACAGCGGACAAGTTCTGATTGACGGCAAAGACATTCGCAACGCAACTCTTTGCAGTTTGCGAAATCAGATTGCGATGGTGACACAAAACGTCGTGACATTCAACGACACGATAGCAGCGAACATCGCATACGGGAAGTCCAACGCCTCCAGAGAAGAGATAATCGCCGCAGCGAAACGCGCTTTTGCACACGAATTCATCGAGCCGCTGCCGAACGGCTATGATACGGTAATCGGCGAGCAGGGCGCGGGCCTTAGCGGGGGACAGTTGCAGAGAATCGTCATAGCGCGCGCGATATTGAAGAACCCTGCAATCCTGATTTTCGACGAGGCCACAAGCCAGGTCGATGCCGACAGCGAGGCGAAGATTCACAAGGCCATCGAGGAGATTATGCACGACAGAACCAGCTTTATAATTGCGCACAGGTTCAGCACGATTATTGCGGCTGATGTGATAGTCCTGATGGACCACGGTCAAATAATTGCGCAAGGCCAGCACGAGGAGCTTATACGAAACTGCGCATTATATCACAGTTTATATGAGACCCAGTTAGTAAGGGAATAGCCGGCCGAGCACCATTTTGCCGGCGCTACAGTAAAACGCGCATCTTGCCGATTAGAAAGTGGATGATAAAAGAGGCAGACCGGCTGGCATCCGTACGCCCGTAGAAATTTGGAGGCGATTTTATGCCGGACCTTGAGCGACAAAACAAGGCACACAAGCTATTCAAAAGATACAAGGGTAATCCCATATTGACGCCGGACGACTGGCCATACGCAGTCAACGCGGTTTTCAATCCTGGTGCGACCCGGCTGAATTCGCAGACATTGCTGCTGGTTCGCGCCGAGGATATGCGCGGCTTTTCCCACCTGACAGTCGCCCGAAGTGACGACGGATTCACCAATTGGAAGATAGACGACGCGCCGACATTCGAGGCAAATCAAAGTTCGATGGAGGAAAGATGGGGAGTCGAGGACCCGCGGATTGTCTGGCTGGAAGAGCAGAAGCAATACGCCATCACATACACATCGTTCAGCGAAGGCGGCCCTCTTGTCTCGCTTGCGATTACGAAAAACTTCAGGACATTTGCGCGTCTGGGGACACCTTTGCCGCCTGAGGACAAGGACGCCTGCCTGCTGCCTCGGCGTTTCAAGGGGCGGTTTGCACTGATTCACCGGCCGATTGTCAGAGGCGAGGCGCACATGTGGATAAGCTTCTCGCCCGATTTAAAGCACTGGGGCGACCACCGTGTGCTTATTATGACGCGTTCGGCTTACTGGGATTGTCACCGTGTCGGTCTGGGCTGTCAGCCGATAGAGACCGAGCTCGGCTGGCTGATATTTTACCACGGCGTCCGCAACACGGCAGCCGGTGCGATATACCGCGTGGGGCTGGCTCTGCTCGATTTAGAGCAGCCCTGGAAGGTTTTACGCAGAAGCGATGAATGGGTACTTGGGCCGCAGGCCATGTATGAGCGAGTAGGTGACGTCGGCGACGTTGTGTTCCCCAACGGTGCGGTTGTTCACAAAGAAACGAACGAACTTCGCCTGTATTACGGGGCAGCCGACTACTGCGTAGCGGTAGCGACAGCCGATATGGGCGAGATTATGGACTATGTTATGTCCTGCCCCGAAGCCCAGCAATAATAAGCCAATCGCACCGTTTTTTCTCCAGATAGCTCAACAAAAAGAAGCAGCCGTGCTCGCTTGCGAGCACGGCTGTTATTGCAAACATTCAACAGTCAGAATCCGCTACAAGCTGTCGCAGGTCATAACGTTGTCGACGGGATTGTAAGTCAATGAGGCGTGGGTGACATTATCAATTACATAATGAGCTGCCCAGAAGCGGGTTAATGAATGAGTAAAGGCACGGCGGGAGATGTCTCCCGCCGTGCCCATCACATTCAATTACATTTCTACTGTACAGTTACTAACACATCGTCAATCCAAAGATTCTCGCCGAGGTCAATGCTCGTGCCTTCAAACTTGATGCGGAAGTTCGAGATGAAGTACGCAATGTCGCCGCCGCTGTTGTTAATCGTGATGTCGCACTTGTTCCACGTGTCTTCCGTGCTGTTGCCAAGCTCGAAGCGGTTAGCGTAGGCGCTACCGTTGTAGAGTTGCAGGAAAATATCGTCGTTGTCGTCAATGTCATCGTCTCGATACCAGAACTCAATTCGGATGCTGCTCTTGCCGCTGGTGTCCAGGTTGTCGCTGATGAGGTCGTTGTCGACGTTTCCGGCGTGGGCGGAGTAGCTGCCTGAGTACTTCTGGTCGGTTGCCCTGTCCCAGTCGGTCGTGCCGCCGTCGGTCCACTTGGCGAAGTCGGTCTCGAAACCATCCTGCAGGAGCGTGACAGAAGCGCCGCTGCCGGTTGTGAAGCTCCAGACCACGCCTGTGGTCGTGCCGTAGTCGTTCTTCTCATCGATGCGCCAGTAGTAGGTGGTGCTGGTGGCCATTGTGCCCGTGTCGTAGGTGGTTGCCGTCTGGTTCACCTTAAACGGTGGGGGCGATACGGTGCCGAAGTAAACATCGTGCGAGGTAGCGCCTGAACCAGCCGTCCAGATTAGGTCAGCGGTTGTGCTTACGCCCGTTGCACCGTTCGCGGGACTCGGATTGGTCGCCTGGCCGGGCGGTGTGGGCGTGCCGAGAAGGTCTCTTGCGGCCTGGAACTTGTAGTTGCGGTCCGGGTTGGTGACGTCATCGGTCAGTCCCCAGCAGCCGTAACGTTGGTAGCTGCTGGTGAGTGTAAACTGGGTGGCTAAATTTGCGCCTAGGGCAAAGAAGGCGTCATCAAGGTTATACTTGAACTCGGTCGCCATACCCGGGTCACGGTTGCACAGGATTCTGTTGGCGATATTTGTTGTGTCGCCTCCACCATAGTCGGGTCCGCCCTCGTATGAGGAGAATCCGCCGACAAGCTGCCAGGCGGCTGCCTTTGCTACCCACTGCATGCGTCCGGCCTGGTTGGAGCTGGTGTCGTTGATTTGAGCGGTGATGTCATCGTGGGCTGCCTGGAGCAGTTGCGCAACGGTATAACGCGCATAGCGGCTGCCGCCCTGGGCCGGGGCGCCGCCAAAGTAGGTCTGGCACGCAATACTATAGATGAAATTCTTCGGCGGGCCGTAGTTGGCGTTTATGAACGGCAGCATAGTGTTGACACTGCCGTCATCCATCCACCACTTCAGCATAGGTGCGTGTGTGCACAGCATTACGCGAACCCTGTTATTGAGTGAGCCGGCGCCGAAAACGCTCTGGAAAATTTGCGCCAGCTCAACGGTCCTGCGGGCGTAGTTCTGGTGCTCGGTTAAACCCAACGCCACCCCCTGAGCTATGCTCCAGTCGCGCTGCACCGAGTAGGGGTATGCGCTATTCCAGACCTCGTTACTGCTCTCGACGTAGATATTCAAGCTCGAGTTAAGGTTATTCTTTAGCAGCGTCGCCACTTGCGTGACGTAGTCCGTCGAGGCCGAGACGGGAATGTTGACCCAGGGTGATATACCCGTGGTATTTGCAATTTGAATCACGTATTCCCATGCGCCCCCGCTGAGTTTGCCTATTGGGGGGATGGACTGCTGCGAAGCATCGGTGGTTAGCTTTCGATTGGCCCACTCGGTCGTCGCAGGGTACACGGTGTCAACCCCGTCGGTTGCAAGGAAATCCTTGAACCTGATGAACCCGAAGTTGGCGCTGGTCAGGCAGCTGGTAAATGCGGTGGTGAATATCTGGGTGGTGTTAAGCTGGTAGCCGGGATACATAATCTTCAGGTTCGTAATGCCGGTGCCCGTCGGGCTTGCCGGAGTTCGTTTGGTGTTTGTAAACTGCAGAACCATCACTCCGTGACCCGGTCCGGGGGAACTTACCACGACATCGAAGGTGGTGGTGTTGGTGCTGGAGCTATAGACCTGGTTCTGGACGACGAAGTCACCTTCAATGTGGGTCAGCGTCGCCTGGCCAATGAAAGAGCACTTGTACGTGCCGCTCATATTGCAGCGGTAAACTTCGGGGTCATCAATCACCCCTTCCCACTCCGCGACCGGTCGCCAGTCAACGATGTACCAGCAATCAATTGAAGGCCAGCCCTGCGAGTCAGTTTGCCCTGTGACCAGGTCGGCACCGGCGGTGTCGGTGAACCTGTAATTGTCGTTGACCTGGTTGGTGTATGTCCCGCAGCGTTCCGAGCTGCCGATGTTCACGCCCAACTGTCCCGGATAGCCGGCAAAGGCCGACGCGGCGAGAGCAAGCATTACCAGGCATATTAGTTTCTTACACATAGGTTTTCTCCACATACTATTAAAACTTACATTCAAAAAGGTTTACGCATTACTAATGACAGATACCTGGTGTGATTTCCCCGCTCCCGACTAATCGCCTCCTTTCCGAAGCGGCGTTAAAAATTTAGCTGTTTTACGACCTACGATTTATTGAGAAAACGCACCGAAGATGCGTTACTTTTCGGGAATCCCTGCCGGCTGCGAAGACAGAGAGAAACAGGGGTGTACCTATCAAGACATTGCCACTTTCAAGGCGGAGAGAATTGTCCGCTGCGATTACCGGCCGAGCCGTATCACAAGTTCGGATGACCATAACCTCCTCCTGATTGTTGACCCCGGCTCGACCGAACTCAACGAAGTCGCCGCGCCGGGGAAGTTCCATCTTGTTGCAGCGATGCTGTAGGTTACTGCCGCATTTCAGACCTGGTCGATTTTAACAGCCCTGGTACGACGTGCCCCTAAATTCCTCATACTCCTGTTCTTCTGCATTATCCGAGGTGCGCAAGAAAAGCACTACATTATCCAATCCTTATACATTCGGAAGTGTGTGCTGTCAACTGAATTTTGAAAAAATTTTGGGCGGGGAAGGGGACATCGTATCATTTTGTCAGAACGAGGTTTATGACGAACAGGGGCTATAAATGGTAGTGCGCCTGCAGCGAGAGGAAAGGCGGGCGTAGAGAAAGAAGCAGCCGTGCTCATAAGCGAGCACGGTTGCTGTCTTTTGAATGGGCACGGCGGGTCTGACCCCGCCGTGCCCTTGAACTCATTTACACTTTACGCTCACAACAAAACTGATGAGGCATCCACAGGTTCATTCATTACTAACCTCCTTTGATGGCGATGCTCATCATACCCTTGACCGCTGATGACGCGCAGGTGACCGTTGTGTTGCCGTAAGCGCCGGCGGTCACCTTCTCACCCGTGGCTATCCCAAGCCCGCCGCCGTTTCCTGCGGTCACAGTATTGTCGGTCCGCTCGGTTACACTCGTCAGGTTGCTGTTTGCCCATGCCGAGAAGTTTGCCGTACCGCTTGCGTCAGGCAAATCCGTGGCAATGGCCGCCACGACAAGGGTATTGGCGACCGTCGTTGTAGCTCCCGGAATAGAGCCGCTGGTGTCTGACGTAGCTTCAACGCCGCCGGCCGTAACATCCCAGGGATTACCGGAGGTAATG
>Ga0315288_10004522_pt1 | contig 17719 bp, 10 predicted proteins | sample YL17G11_20_MG_FD_203454 | JGI IMG/M metagenome (GOLD analysis project Ga0315288, IMG submission 203454) | Sediment microbial communities from Yellowstone Lake, YNP, Wyoming, USA - YL17G11_20 | ecosystem: Environmental > Aquatic > Freshwater > Lake > Sediment | place: USA: Wyoming | collected... | reverse complement strand
GGCGCTATAGTCGCTCGCGTGGCTCGCGCCCGCGGAGCGCTCAGGGCGGCTTTCGGCACAGGAGGGCGGACATGGCTATCGGCAGATCCTATGGATGGCGGACGTTGGCGCTGGTGTTGGCGATAGGCGCTCTGGGCGTGGTCGGCTGCAAGTCGGAGCCCCCGGGACCGCCCACGGGCTCCAAGGCCGAGCCCACCGGTCCGCACGCGTCGATGCTGAAACTCTTTCCGGGCGTCGGCGACGTGACCGACTGGAAGGCCCAGGACGCCCCGAAGTTCTACGGCCCGGCCGCCAGCCAGGCCGACTCCGTGGACCTGGTCGAAATGGACGCCGGCCAGCCGGCCGCCGTCGTCCGCTCTTACGATTACGTGAAGTCGGCCGTCCGCAACTACGTTCGCGGCGCCGCCGGCGAGAAGATCACCGTGCGCCTGTACGAGATGAAGAGCCCCTCCGAGGCCTTCGGCCTCTTCAGCGTCCGCTCCAGCGGCAACCAGTTCCCGCTGGTGGGCCTGGCGGCCAGGATGAGCAACGCCAACCTCGGCTTCGTCAAGGGGTCGTACTTCGTATCGGTCGATTACTCGGGCACGATGGACTCGACGCCCGTCCTGATGGAGTTCAGCCGCTGGATCGCCGACCACGTCACCTCGCCGGGGTACCGGCCGAGCCTGCTGGAGAGTTTCCCTGCCCAGTCGGTCCAGGGCGAACGGTATTACCTTCACAAGTTCGACACGCTCGCGTCGCTGCCCTTTGTGCCGAAGGGCGACCCCGTCCAGTTGGCCCGCGTGCTGGACCTCTCGGCCGAGACCGACGTGGCCATCATGGGCTACTCGACCGACACGCCGGGCGTCATCAATTACCTGTTCGTCATCCGCTACCCCAGCGATGCGGCTGCCCAGGTGGCCTCGACCAACTATGACGCCTACCTGGCCGCCAGCACGATTCCGGCCGAGCACAACGTAGCCGTCGCCCCGGCGGTCAAGTCGTACCTCGCTGGCACGTTCAACGCCGAGGAGAACTCCGTAAAAGACCAGTTGGCGAAGTTGCTGGCCGCACTTGGCGGATAACGCTGAGTGGTGCGTCAACATTGAGATTCCGCGTGGGTGCGGAGCACCCACCCTACGCTTGTGCAGCGCCGGTGTCTCGCGAAGTTCACGTAGGGTGCGTGCTATGCACGCACCGGTCGTAGCGAAGTTCACGTAGGGTGCGTGCTGTGCACGCACCGGTCTGAGTTCACGTAGGGTGCGTGCTCTGCACGCACCGGTCGTTGCTGTCCAGATCCGCAATCCGCAATCTCCCAATTGAACGTAAGTCATCTTGACTTACAACGACTTACGTTTTTCGGACCCCCAAAATCCGCCTTTTTGGCCCGAAGTTATCCACAAAACGGCCTTGGCGCTAGCGCCAGGGCCGGTGACCTCGAAAAATGTTAAGATGGGCTAGACGAAATTTATCGCTTTTTTCATTTTTTTGCGTTTTACACCCCCCCTTCTGTATCGACTTTGCATTTTTTTATCGTTTTTTGCGCGCACCCAAAACACGTAAGTCGCATTTCAGAAATGCGACTTACGAACGGGCAGAACCGGCGGGACTTGGGAGTGGGCACTCGGCAACCGGCCGGCGACTGCCAAAAAGGCAGGGACTGGGGACTTGGGACTGGCGGTGGAATGAGGACCAATCTGACCACTGCATGGAGGCGCGTTTGGCGGGGAGTAGCAGGCGAGCGCGTGCCCCGGTTCACACGTGCCCTGCGGCGGCGCATGGACGCCCACGGCCAGACAGGATGTCAGGCCCGTGCGCGTCGGCCGCCCGCGGAAGGCCTCAAATGGTGCGGATACCCCTGGGCAGTGACACGGGCGATTCGACCCATGCGCCCGCCCTACGGCGCGTCCTGAGGCACGTCAAGACGAAACTGGTAATGTATCCCCAGATTCCTTCCCCAGATTCCCGAGGACGCATTCACGAGCCGCGCCGCCAACTTCATCGTCTACGGCCACACCCATCATCACGTGATTGTCCCGCTGAACTACTTGGGACCGTCGAAAACGGCACCCAACCAGTTCTACATCAACAGCGGCACCTGGCGGCGCGTATATGAACTCGCACAGAGCAACCCCAAAGATCAGGAGTTCCTGGGATACAACGTCATGACCTACGTGACCTTCTTCAAGGGAGATGAGCGGCATGGCCGCTCGTTCGAGACGTGGTCGGGTGCCCTGGCCTGCGATTAGGCCAGGTCGAAGTCCTCGTCGCTCGTGTGGTCCCGGTCGAACGGCCGGGTTACCCGGGGGGAAATGCGAGGGTCTCCGCCGAGGCGCCGACAAGGGACATGTCAGGCGTGCCACGGAGTGAGTCGCGGCGGGGCGCGTCTGGCCTCCCGGCGAGCGCAGTGGTTTTTCTATGCGCTCCCGCCTGGGCATGGCAGGCTGGCCCGCATGGTCTATTGTTGAGCCCTGTATTGCCAACGGAACAGCCTACAGTCTGAGTCCGGCCAGATGAAAGTACGAGCGGATAGGCGTCGGTTGATCTCGTTGTCCGGCCATCGAGGGGGCGGACGGCGCGGTCGAGGTCTGCACTCATGATGAATGACTGATCTCAAGGAGCGTCAGACTGCATTCCCAACCAGTCGAAAGCCCGCGTCTCGCCAACCGTGGCACGCCGAAGACTGCGTTTGCGTTACGCCCCTCACCCTGACACAAGGCAAACCCATTCTCGGTGGCCGACTTCACTTGGCCCTCATTCCCGAGCGGGTGCACTTGGCCGCACGCTTACCGGATTTGCAGTCTCGGAAGCTGAACCGAGACGCTCCTTCAGTCGAGCGATGCTCTCGCGCAGTTCTCGTCTAGTTCCATCCCATGACTTGTCCTCAACACGGTCCAGGAAGTCGGCGGCAAGCAGCGCGCACACCAGCGCTTGTCTGTATTCCCCGCACTTCTCGCCAGCCTGCACCACGACTGTAGCAAAGTTGATGGCAACCCGAGGATCGTTCGTCATGATCTTGAGGTGGGGCCCCACCTGGTTGTCAAGTATGTCAAAAGCGCTCGTGTTCCGCCCCATCTCCATGAGTGCTCTTGCCCTCATGAAACGCAGCCAGAGCAAGCCTCGCGGGGGCCTCGCTTCATCCTTCGGCGCGGCCTGAACCGGCTCCTCCGAGACGGCCAGAACGGCGGCCGGCGTTTCGGCCGCCCAAGCCAGGCACGCTCTGAAGTACCTTAGATCCTCGGGGGAGCAGGCCGCCGGGGGTTGCGCAATGAGGACTCTCAGCCAGTCCGCCTCCTTGGCCAAGGCGGCAAGGTAGGCTCCAAGGTGGAGCGATGGTTCGGGTGCGAGGTCGTAGGCCCTTCGGAACATCTCAAAGGATCTGGAGTAGTCACCCTCGGCAAGGAACTTTGCGCAAAGTCGCCAATAAGGCTGCGCTTTCTTCTCAGCCGGGAGCGCGTAATAAGCCAGGCCCATTTGCCGAACGGCCCGCTCCCACGCATCCCTGGCTTCGGTGGCCGAGAAACGGTGGTCGTTCTCTATCAACTCGTCAATCTGCCAGCGCGCCTGACCAAGACGATGGTAGAACCACCACCCCCCGCCAGCCAATGCGGCCAGCACCAGCAGGATGGCATACTTGGTCATTCGCGGCCACCCGCCTCTGGCCTTCTGCGACCCTACCGCCAAGGTCATCGCTCACCTCCACGCATTGAAATGGAGTGGGTAACCGGAACAATCAGGGCGCGGTACCGAACCAGTCCGTGAGTATACCCAAGGCTTCATCCTTTGTAAGTCTCTGCGGCCCTTGGTTAGCCTTCAGCGTGCCACTCATGTACCAACCAACGCAACCCGTATCCTTGTCCTGCCACCGCCTGACTTGGACTTCGTTCAAGCCGGCAAAGGCCTCATACAAACCCCTTGACGCCCCGCGCACCGTATCCCCTAGCAGAGCAACTCCACCTTGGCGCCCCATTATCCGGTCGGCGCGCTGCTCGACACGTTTCCACGGTTCGGCCGGGTGACCCGCGGAAGCCTCGTACGCGATGGCGGCCGCCCGATCCGGTATGTGTGGCGGTTCAACCTGCCCCTCCGCGGGATCTGGGACGGACATTCTCCCGCCGAGGGCTGCGCGTGCTCCTGCCGCCAGCCTGTTTGAGAGAGGCCTATACATGATGAGAGGGTAAGGTTCTATATTCTTTGCACCAGTATCAGACCCGCCGCCGGAAACCTGGCCATGGCCCTTACTCTTGAATTGCGCATACGAACCATAGAAAGCATTGGGGTTCTGCCTAAGCCATTCCTTCATTATCTGGCTGGCCGCACTGCCGTTGGCGTACTCGAAGTCGATCATCCTACCTTTCATGTCCGGCGCGGACTCGTCATACTCGTAGACTTCCGAGCCGGCGTAATCTCCAGCGGCTTCACCGCCATAGGCCCAAACGAGAGGATTGAAGGGTGAGGCCTCGTATCTGTGCACTTTCACGACTTTGACTTCCTCGCCATCAGGCAAAGTGGTCTTCACAACGATGGGCTTCGAGGTGTAGGTGCTCAACCCCTCAGGGTCCTGGTTGTCGATAGGATCGCTGTAGACATTCTGATACAGACTTGGGCCCTGAGCGTACCCTTCTTGGTCCCGCGACACCCACCGCCCCAGCGTCGGATGGTAGTAGCGGTAGCGGACTTGGTCAAGGCCGGTCTCGGGGTCGAAGCGGTAGCCGCAGTAGAGGATTTCGTTGCCCACGCGGGAGGTGGCTTGGCCGTTGGCCCAGTTCAGATCGAGGCAGGTCGCTTTGCCGTACGGGTCGTACACGTACCGCTCGACCACCGTCCCGGACGTATTGACGAGCGCCGTGACGTTCATGTTGGCATCATTGCAGAAGTACAGCACCTCGTCAAGCGTGCCGCTGACGCTCCGCCACCTGAGGACCGGCGAGTCCACGTACCGAACGTCCCACAGCCACTGGACGGCCGGCGTCTCGGCCGGCGTCTCGAGCGCCCCGCCCTCGCCCCCAAGAACCTCAAACGAGTCTGAGCGCTCCTCAAGGACCTGCCACGCCTCGTCGTACTGGTAGTCGGTGCGCTCGTAGGTCACGGTTTCGCCGTCGACCACGCGCACGATCTTGGCGGTTCGGCGCCCCTGGCCGTCGTACTGGTACACGGCCACCAGGCCCCAGTCCTACGGTTATCTGGGGACACATTACCTATTTCCCCTTATGGGCGGTCGGCCGCCATAGGCCTCGCGGGCAGCGGCGCGGCCGGAATGGCCGTCCTTGTCGCTGGTGGCATGTCACAAGATTACCATGCTTCCTGATACGACGTCAACCCAAAATGCGGCAACCGGGCCCAGCCGGCGCGTGGGTGCGGAGCACCACTCTACGCCTGATTGCACCGCTGAGAGCGCTGAGAACGCGGAGAAAGGCAACGGCTTTGTCTTTTCAACAAAACAGAAGGCAGAAACGTCCGCTGCGCCCTCTGCGCCCTCCGCGGTGAAATCCTCTCCGTTGTCAGAGACGGCTGATTGCACCGCCGAGAACGCTGAGAACGCGGAGAAAGGCAACGGCTTTGTCTTTTCAAGAAACAGAAGGCAGAAACGTCCGCGTGGGTGCGGAGCACCCACCCTACGCCTACAAAACAGAAGGCAGTTCCTCTGCGCTCTCTGCGCCCTCCGCGGTGAAATCCTCTCCGTTGTCAGAAACGGCTACGCCTCGGCAACCGGCCGGCCCGATTAAATCCTTGCATTTGTGGCCGCGCGGCCATAAACTGGCTTTTTTGGCCGGAATAACCGCATATCGGGTATTCCGTGGGTGGAGACTTTGTCTTACGAGTAGGGAGGAACGCGTGGCAAAGCACTTTGCAGACCGAATGCTTGAAGCGATTGAGGCCAAGCAGGCGCCACTGTGCATCGGCCTGGACCCCATGTACGAGCGGATGCCGAGGCAGATTCGGGAGATTGCGGCCAAGTCGCGCGGGGCGCTCGGTGAACAGGCGGCCGCCGCCAAGGAGTTCTGCGAGAGCGTCATCGAGATCGTGGCCGACCAGGTTCCCTGCGTTAAAATCCAGAGCGCCTGTTTCGAGCGGTGCGGCCCCACCGGCGCACGGGCATACCTCGAAGTGGTCGAGGCGGCCCACGAGAAGGGCCTCGTGGTCATCGGCGACGTCAAGCGGGGCGACATCGGCTCGACGGCCGAGGCATACGCCACCGCCCACCTTGAAGAGGCATTCCTGAGCGAAGGCGAGGACGAGCGCCCCGTGGCGGTCGACGCCGTGACCGTGAACCCGTACTTCGGCGCCGACAGCGTCCAGCCGTTCATCGAGGTGGCCAAGCAGGGCGGGCAGGGGGTCTTCGTGGTCGTCCGGACCACGAACCCGTCGGCCCACGATTTCCAGGATTTCGTCGACGCCGAAGGTCGCCGCGTCTTCGAGCGCGTGGCCGAGAAGGTCAACGACTGGGCCAACCAGGCCGGGTGCGTCGGCGATTCCGGGTACAGCCTCGTGGCGGCCGTCGTGGCGGCCACGTATCCCGCAGATACGAAACTCCTCAGGGACCTGATGCCGAACAGCCTGCTCCTGGTGCCCGGCGTCGGCGCCCAGGGCGGGACGCTCGCCGATGCCGCGCTGGCGTTCCACGAGGACGGGTGGGGCGGCCTGGTGACCGTCTCGCGCAGCGTCATCTATGCGTGGGAACGTCCGGAGTACCAGCACCTGGGCGAGGTGAACTGGGAAGACGCCATCGAAGTGGCGATGATGGACACGAAGGCGGCGCTGGCCGAGGCCCTGGCCCGCCGCGCGACCGCAACGTAATCGCTGCATCTTTCGGCGGTGCGTCAACATTGTACTTGTGGGTGCCATGCTTTCGCGCCGCTGCGAAAGCATGGTAGTGCGAGGTCCGAGAACATGCTTTCGCAAGCGAAAGCATGGCACCCGCACTCGCAGTCTCAATTTTGACGCACGACTGGCCTGCCGCGGAAGCGGCGGGCGATTGGGCATTTCGGTCTCTCCCGCCGATGCCGCGGCGGGCCCGGGTCAGACAACTCTGGCGAGCGGAGGCGCCCCTCACGATGCCGAAGACGAGCACCGACCCAGCGGCCCGCGGCCCGTACGCGGGGCAGGCCGTCACGGTGATGGGGCTCGGCCTCTTCGGCGGAGGGGTCGGGGCCGCAAGGTACTTCGCCCGGCGCGGCGCCTGCGTGACCGTGACCGACACCAAGTCGGCCCGGGAACTCGCCCCGAGCATCAAGGCCCTCCGCGGACTTCCGATTACCTATCACCTGAAGCGGCACTGGCGGCGCGATTTCACGCGGGCGAGCATCGTGGCCGTCAGCCCGGCCGTCAAGCCCGACTCGCCTTTCGTGGCCCTGGCCAGGAAGGCGGGGGCCGCCATCACGTCAGAGATGAACCTGTTCGTCGGCCTTTGTCCGGCCCCGATCGTGGGCGTGACGGGTTCCAACGGCAAGAGCACGACGACGGCCCTGGCGGGGGCGATGCTCTCGCGGTTCTGCCCCGCGCGGGTGGCGGGGAACATCGGCAAGAGCCTTCTCGACGAGGTCGAGGGCATCGGCGGCAGCGAGACGATCGTCCTGGAACTTTCGAGTTTCCAGTTGTACGCGCTCGGGCCTTTGCGCAAGAGCCCGCACGTGGCCATCGTCACGAACATCAGCGAGAATCATATTGACTGGCATGGATCGATGGCGGCGTACGTGGCCGCCAAGAAGAACATCCTGCGGTTCCAGCGGCCCGGCGACGTGGCGGTCCTGAACGCCGACGATGCCGAGGTGCGGACGTGGCGCAGCGCTACGCCCGGCCGCGCGGTGTTCTACTCGATGCGGCCCCGGGCGCGGGGCGTTTTCGTCGACGGCGCGAGACTCGTCTTCCGCCTCGGCGATCGCGAGCAGCGCGTGAATCTGGCGGGCCGGCTGAGACTGCGCGGCCCGCATAACCTGGCGAACGTGCTGGCGGCGGCGGCCGGGGCGCGGGTGTGCGGCGTGCCGGCCGAGGTCATCGGCGACGCGATTGCGGCGTTCGAGCCGCTGGCCCACCGCCTCCAGCCGGTGGGCACGCGCGGCGGGGTGTTGTTCGTCGACGACAGCAAGGCCACGACGCCGCCGGCGGCGCGGGCGGCCATTCGCTCGTTCTGCGAGCCTATCGTGCTCATCGCGGGGGGCTACGACAAGAAGATCGACCCGACGCCGATGGTCGAGGAGATTCGGCGGCGCGTGAAGGCGGTCGTGCTCGTGGGCCAGACCGCCGAGTCGCTCGAGGCGGCCATCGGCCGCGGCGGCCCGGCGGTCGAGCGGGCCGGCACGTTTCGCGGCGCCGTCCGCCGCGCGGCCGCGATGGCCCGCCGGGGCGACGTGGTGCTCCTCTCGACCGGCCACGCCAGTTGGGACATGTTCGACAACTACGAGCAGCGCGGAGAGGCGTTCTCGCGCGAGGCGGCGAAACTGGGGATGAAACTTCTGTAACCGGCCCCCGTGGAGCGCAAGAGCGAAGGAACCCGATGATGGATGTCCTGCGGCGATTCAGCGAGGCCCGGCACGAGGGCCGCGAGTGGCGCCCCACGACGTTCTGGTCCTGGAACGACCGGCTTGACCCCGAGGAGGTCCGCCGCCAGATTCGCGAGATGGCCCGTGGCGGCCTGGGCGGCCACTTCATGCACGCCCGCCGCGGCCTCGAGACGGCCTACCTGGGACCCGAGTGGATGGAGGCCGTGCGGGCGGCCATCGACGAGGGGCGGCACACGGGCGTCGCCCCGTGGCTGTACGACGAGTTGGGCTGGCCGAGCGGCGCGTGCGCCGGCCGCGTGTACACCGGGCGCGAGGCGTTCCGCCAGAAGCACCTCGTGCCGGAGGAGATCCAGCCCGCGAAGTGGGAACCGTCGGAGAGCACGGTCGCGGTCTTCCTGGCCCGGAAGGACTCGAAGGGCGCGGTGACGGCGCCGCGGCGGCTGCCTGAGCCCCGCATGGCGTGCGGCAAGACGCTGCGGGCCGACGAGGCGCTGCTGCATTTTTCGTACAAGACGGGGGAATATGTTGATGTCTTCAACCGCGACGCCACCGAGGAGTTCCTGAAGCAGACCTACGAGCGGTACCGCGAGACGGTGGGGGGCGAGTTCGGCCGGGCCATCCGCGGCATCTTCACCGACGAGCCGCAGTACTCCGGGGCGGGCCACCGCGTGCCGTGGTCGCTGGAACTGCCGAAGTTCTTCCGCCGCGCGTGCCGCTACGAACTGCTTGACCACCTGCCTGAACTCTTCTTCCCGACCGGCGAGTACCGGAAGACCCGCTTCGACTTCTTCCAGGCCCTGACGCGGCTGTTCCTGCTGGCCTGGACGATGCCCATCTACCAGTGGTGCCACCGGCACGGCCTCCAGTTCACGGGGCACATGAACGCCGAGGACACGCTGCTGGGGCAGGTGCAGTCGGTCGGGGCGGCGATGCCGCATTATGAGTATATGCACATGCCCGGCATTGACCACCTGGGCCGCGCCCTGGGCAGCCCGGTCCTGGTGAAGCAGGCGGCGAGCGCGGCGGCGCAGTTGGGGCGGCCGCGGGTCCTGGGCGAGATGTTCGGGTGCGCCGGATGGAACGCCACGTTCGACGACCTGCGGTGGATCGCCGACTGGCAGTTCGTCCTGGGCGTCAACTTCGTGTGCCAGCACCTTGCGGCGTTCTCGCTGCGCGGCATCCGCAAGCGCGACTACCCGCCCAGCCTGCATTATCACCAGCCGTGGTGGCCGCACTACTACCTGTGGAACGACTACGCGACCTCGGTCGTGGCGGCCCTGACCGCCGGCACGCCCGTGGTCGACGTGCTGGTGGTGCACCCGATCTCGAGCGCGTGGGCCGAGTACAGCCCGCTGGACCACCGGGCGGTGAAGGAACTCGACGCACGCCTGCGAACGCTGGTCGACTTCATTCTGGGCGCGCACGCCGACTTCCACTTCGGCGACGAGATCATCCTGGAACGCCTGGGCCGCGTCGGCAAGAAGCGCCTGCGCGTCGGCCAGTCGAGTTACCGCGCGGTCGTGGTGCCCGATGCCACGAACCTGCGCAAGAGCACCGTGCGGCTGCTGCGCGAGTTCAAGGAGGCGGGGGGGACCCTGGTCTTCGCGGGGCGCGTGCCGGAGCGCATCGACGGCCAGCCGTCGGTCGAGGTGTCGCGGCTGGCCCGGAAATGCCTGCGGGCCGACATGACGTCGTCGCGGGGCCGGGCGGCGCTGCGGCGGGCCCTGGCCCCCCAGGTCGAAGTCCTGACGGCCGGCGGCAAGGACGCCGCCACCATCCTGGCCCAGTGGCGCGACGCCGGCGATGACCATGTCTTCTTCTTCCTGAACACCGACGACCAGCGCCCGGTCAAGGTCAGAATGCGTCTGCCAGTATTGGGAACGCCGATTTTCCTCGATGCCGCCACGGGCGACGCCTGGCAGATGAAGGGCCGTGTCTGCGGCAAGGCGATTGTGCTGACCCACACGTTCGGCCCCCGCGCGAGCCTGCTGGCGATGGTCCGGCGGGGGTCGGCCGACGCCGGGGTGCCGGAAGGACCGCCGGCGGTTCCCTCGCGGCGGGCGGTCCTCAGGGGCCGCTGGAACATCCGCCGCCTCGACCCGAATGTCCTGGTGCTCGACACGGCCCGGTGGCGGACCGACGAGGGGACGTACTCGGAACCAATGCCCCTCGTCGACATTCAGCAGGAACTCATGCAGCGCGGGCAGCAGGAGGTCATCTTCCTGCGGTTCCAGTTCGACTGCGCCATTGCGGACCTCAAGGGGCGGCGGTTCGAACTGGCGATCGAGCAGCCCCAGGCCTGCGAGATGTGGTGGAACGGCATGCGGATGCCCCTGACCGATGCCGGCCCGTACTGGGACAGCGCATTTCGGCGGGTCGACGTCACCCCGTTCGTCCGCCAGGGCGACAATGTGCTGGAACTCAGGCGGCCGTGGCAGGTCGACGAGCGGCGCCTGGCCCTCCTGATGGGGCGGACGGCCGGATGGGAAGCCAGGTCAATCGCGCCCGACGTCGAACTTGAACCGATCTACCTGCTGGGCGATTTCGGCGTGTCGTTCCCCGAAGGGTGCCGCCAGGGCCCGCGCGGCTCGAAGTGGCTCCTCGGCCGGCCCCAGGTGGTCGATGAATCGAGCCGCCTGGTCGCCACCGACCTGGTGCGGACGGGGTATCCGTTCTTCGTCGGCCGGATGGCCCTGGAGCGCGAGGTGATGCTGAAGAAGACGCCGTCGGAGAGCGCCGTGCTCGAACTGCCGCCCTTCAAGGCCGTGACGGCCACCGTGCACGTGAACGGGCAAGAGGCGAGCACGGTCTGGAAGGCGCCGCGCGTGGCGCCGGTGGGCGGTATGCTGGTTCGCGGCCGCAACCGCGTTGTGATTACGCTGACCACCAGCCTCCGCAACATGCTGGGTCCGCACCATCACCAGGACGGCGAGGTCCTGTGGGTCAGTCCGCAATCGTTCGCGTGCCAGCGGGGATGGTTCGGCCGCAACGCGGGTCACTCGTGCGTGCCCGACGACTACAACGTCGTGGAGTTCGGCCTCGCCGGCGAGGTTGTGCTTCGGTACTAGGCGACCGGGCGACCGCGGCCGCGTGGCGTGCGAAAAAAGTCAAGGGGCGCACGCGCAAACGCCGATGGCACTCTTGAGAGCATCAGAATCCTATTGGCCGACGCATTGCAGGCGCCTCCCGGCTACCGCTGGGAACGATTTCGTATTCTTGACACACGCTATTGTGCCGCTACAATGCGCAGCATTCGCGAGGGGTGCCGGCGGGAGCGAGTCAGTTGCCGAAGGGGGCAATCGGGGCGCCCCATTATCGCGGGCTTCCTGAGGCCGTCAGTCATCTGCCTTCGCAGGGCCGGCCGGGATCCTGACGGCGGGACGGTGAACCAGCGAATCAGCCGGAGGTCAAAGGAGCCGCGAAGTGGGCACTGGCCAACCTGAAGAGCAACGCCGGGGGTTCCCGCGCCGGGCGAGGATCGGCGCGAGCGTCGCCGCAAGCGTTGTCGGCGTCTTGAGTCTCCTCCTCGCGGGCTGCGCCGAGAACGAACTCGGGCGCTTCACCGGCTACCAGCCCGACCAGTACGTCATCTCGAATCCGAAGCGCATCCGCAACGCCATCGTCAAGTCCGAGGATTACTGGATCCAGAAGGAAGTCCAGCCCGAGGAACAGTTCCCCGGCCCGACGCCGACGGACCTCCGGAAGCCCGAGAAGGATTACATCCTCGGCTCCGGCGACCTTATCGACGTCACCGTCTTCGAGTTGATGGCGCCCGGCCAGCCCTACGTGGCTCGCCAGCGGATCACCCAGACCGGGCACATCGCCTTCCCATACCTGGGCACGGTCAAGGCGGCCGGACTGACGACGCGCGGCCTCGAAGAGAAACTGTCTGACATGCTCGAGCCCGACTACATCGTCAGCCCGCAGGTCCAGGTCTTCGTGGCCGAGTATCGGAACCTGAACGTCTCGATCCTCAACGGCATAATGCGCCCCGGCGTGTATCCGATGAACCGGGAAGACATGAAACTTCTGGAACTTGTCGCCATGTCGGGCGGCATCCTGCAATTGGTCGAAGATTACGGCTACGTCATCCGCGAGTACACCCCCGACGAGGCCGACCTGCTGATGCTCGAAGCCGGACTGGGGCCCACGGAGGGCGAAGCGCCGGCCAAGGCGCAGGAGAAGGGCGCGCCGGAGGGCGGCGAAAAGCCGGCCCCGAAAGCCGGCGAGAAGGCGGCGCCGGAGATTGCGCCGAAGGCGCCGGCCGCCGCGCCAGCGCCGGAGACTGCGCCGAAGCCGCCGGCCGCCGCGCCGGCGCCGGCGAACCCGGCGGCCGCGCCGGCCGCGAAACCGGCGGCCGACGCGTCGAACAAGCAGTCCCGCGAACTACTCGAGAAGATGGCCGCGGGCGAGATGCCGCAGATCGGAAAGATTGAGGCGGCCGAGGCGGCGGTGAAGCCCCCGGCGCAGGCCGGCAAGGCGCCCGCCGCAGGGGCCAAGGCCGCCGATCCGCCCGCCGCGATGAGTGTGGCGGCCGTCCCGCCCAAGGATGAGAAGGAACTCGGCCGGTGGATCTGGTCCGACGGCAAATGGGTCGAGGTCAAGGAGAAGACGCCGGCCGAAGGCAAGAAGCCACCCGAAGGCGCCAAGCCGCCCGAACCGGCCAAGGTGGTCGAGGGCGCGAAGCCGCCGGAGACGGCGAAGTTGGCCCAGACGCCGACAGGCCCGGCGGCCTCGGAACCCGCGCGGCTGGAGTTGGAGAAGAAACTGAGGCGGCTGGGCGTGGTCCAGGGCAGCGGCCAGTTGAAGCGCATCATCAGGTTCGACGTCAGGGCGCTCCAGTCGGGCGACCCGACGCAGAACGTCGTTCTTCGCGACGGCGACATTATTACGATTCCGTCGGCGCAGATCGGCGACTTCTACATGGCGGGCGAGATTGCCCGGCCGGGCGTGTACAGTCTGACCGGGCGCAAGATCACGCTCCTTCAGGCGGTGGCGGCGGCCGGCGGCACGACGGCCGTGGCCGTCCCGTGGCGGACCGAAGTGGTGCGGCGCGTCTCGGAGGGCGAAGAAGACATCATCTACTGCGATATCGGCAAGATTTCGCGCGGCGAGGTTCCCGACTTCTACGTGCAGCCGGAGGACCTCATCCGGGTCGGGACCGACCAGGGCGCGGTCTTCAATGCTGTGATCCGCAATGCCTTCCGGGCCACCTACGGCCTCGGGTTTGTGTACGATATGAACTTCGCCGACTTCTATCCCTGGATCGCTGCGCGGAAACCCATCTTCTAGCCGCCGCACCGCCCGTGAGCCCTTGGGCCAGGCCTGTCGCGGAGGCCGGCGGGGCGCGGCCGCGCGTGGCACCCGGAAAGGAACCCGATTGTCGGACGCGCAGGCAGCCAGCGGCGGCGTGAAGACGCCCACCGGCGCACCCGGGGTCCGCCTGCCGTGGGACTGGAACCGCGTGCTGACGCCCCGGGCCGTCCTCCTGATGCTCCCCGTCGTGGGCTTTCTGGTGGCGGCTTACTGGCGGCAGATCGTCCAGTGGGAAGGCCTGTGGCGCGACAACGCCGCCTGGAGCCACGGGTACCTCATTCCGGTCATCGCGGTGATCATCGCCCACTTCCGGCTGAAGGAACGCAATCCGCGTCGTATTGAGACGTGTATTTGGGGTCTTCCGGTCATCGCGGGGGCGGCGCTTCTGCGAATCTGGTCCGAGACGCTCCACTTCGGCTATCCCGGCTGGGCCACCTTCGTCGTGGTGACGGCGGGCGTGATCCTCCTGCTCCTGGGCTGGGAGATGCTCAGGGCCCTGTGGGTTCCGGTGGCGTACCTGGCCCTGATGATCCCGTGGAACTTCAAGTATTACGAGGGCGTGGCGCTGCCGCTCCAGAACCTGGGCGCCGCGGCGACCGGAAAGATCCTGGAGCTCATCGGTTACACGCACCTTCCCGAGGTTCCGCCGAAGATGGATGCCGTCCAGGCCCTCGCCAGCATGACGGCCGCCGGCAAGGCGCTCTTCCTGAAGGGCAACGCCGTGCACCTTCTGAGCGGCCCGCTGACGGTGGCGGAGGCATGCGCCGGCCTGCACCTGCTGTTCACCTTCGTGGCGCTGGGCGTACTGATGGCGTTCATCTACAAGCGGGCGACCTGGGAGCGGGTCCTCATCATGGCCTCCAGCATCCCCATCGCCGTCTTCTGCAACGTCATCCGACTGACGCTCATGGCCATCGCCAGCGACCAACTCTATTTCGAAGAGGGCCGCCTGGTGTTCCAGGCGCCGACGTGGAGCGTCTATGCGCCGCGGATCCTCTCTTGGCCGACGACGGCGTGGGTCGGGCTCGCCCTGGCCGGCGCCGGCGTCTTCCTCCTGGCGACTGGCGGGGGCCCGGAGAGGCTGGCTAAGCACCTGTCGCGCGTGCGGCTCCTGGCGATTGCTGCCGCAGGCATTGTCGTGACATTGCTGTCGGCGAAGATCGCCATCGGGTACCCGACCCCCGGCGACCTGGAGGCTGTGCGCGAGACGGTGCTGAACCCCCAGAGCGCTCCGCACCAGGCCTTCGGCTTCGCGATGCTGGGCCTGGCGTTCGTGCTGATGTGGGCCGAACTGAAGGTGATCGACCTGTTCTTCATCGAGGAGGGGGCCGGCGCGGGGCAGGCACCGCCGCCCGCGACGGCGGGGGCGCCGCACAACGCAACATGAAAGAGCATGCGACAACCCGTCGGGCCTGGGCGATCGTGGCGGCCACGTTTGTGGCGGCGGCGATCCCGCTGGGGATCGTCTGGACCTTGAGCGGCCAGGCCAGGATACCCGGCCTTGAGGCGAAGGCGGCGTCGCTGGCGCCGGACTCTTCTGAAGCGCGCCGCGTGGCCCACGAGATCGCCCAGCAGCGACGCGACGTCGGTTTCGGCTGGGTCGACGTCGGGGCGGCGGCGATCGGCGCGGGGCTGCTCGTCGTGGCGGCCGCGAGGCCCGCCGCCTCGCGCTGGACGCCGGTCGCGGCCGTCGCGCCGGTGCTGTACCTCGTCCTGAGTGCGGCCTCGATGGCGCTGGCGCGGGAGACGCTTCCCTTGCTTCGCCTGACGGCGGCCCTGGGGGGGCTGGTTTCATATGTCGGAGTTGTCTGGCCCTTGCCCGGGCGCCTACAATACGGCGTGTGTTGCGCGTGCCTTGGAACGATGGCGGTATTTTTCGGCCTGTGGGAGCCCCCTCTTCCGAAGCCCGTCCCCATTCGCAAGCACCTGTCGGAGTTGCAGGCCGACCTGCTGAAAGCCGTGCCCGGATGGACCGGGCGCCACGAGGTGCTGCCGAAGGAAGTCGAAGCCACCTTGGGGGCCGACGAGTACCTGAACCTGGCGTTGACCTCGCCGGACAAGAATTGGGTCGTCACGATTTTTGTTACTTATAATGCCAACGCAATGACGAAAGTTCCTCATGTACCGTGGGTCTGTATGACGCAGTCAGGGTTCCGGCTGGTCTCCAAGCGCGAGGAGGATGTGCTGCTGCCGGAGATGCCGGGCCGGGAGTTGCGGCTGAACGTCATGCTGTTCGACCCCGGCGAAGGCTTGGGCAGGGCCCAGGCCCTGATGTTCCAGTACTTCAACGTGGGGGGCGTTTACACCTACAACCGCGAGTGGACGCGGGTCCTGGCGACCTCGGGCAGCATCGGACAGCGGGGGAGTTACCTGTCGCAGACCCAGGTGGCGGTCCGGTTCATGCCGGGGGGCGCCGAGGATCCGACGGCCAAGGGGAGCGAGCCATACCAACTGGGGCTCAAGTTCCTGAACGTCGTCGTTCCGCGGTTAGAGAAAGAGTATTACCCCAATCTGCATGGGGATGGAGGAGGTTGACCGGTTATGGCACGGCGGTTGAACGTACGGTTGCTGGGTCTGGTAGCCATCTTTCTTGTCATGCCGCTGGCGTTGGCCCTCGTCATCGGCCACCTCGCCCTTTCCTCGCGCGACCCGAAGCAGTACACCGATCAGGCGAAACAATACCTTGAGAACAAGGAATTCGGCCAGGCGTGGATCGCGATCCGGAATGCGTCGCGGGCCGGGGGCGGCAAGGACCCGCAGGTGCAGTACCTGCTGGCCCAGATCGCCATGAAGCAGAACCCTCCGGCCGTCGCGACCGCCCTCCAGGCCTGCCGCAGCGCCGTAGCCTTGAAACCGGATTTTGCCGACGCCCAGCGCATGCTCGCCGAGATTTACGTGGCCGGGCGATACTGGAAGGAAGCGAGGACCGAGACGGATCGTCTTATCCAGATAGACCCGTCATTCGGCAAGGCCTACGTGTGGGCCGGACTCATCGAGTCGGGGCTGGCCGACGCCGAGCCGATCCAGGCGCGGAAGACGCCCTACTACGAGGCCGCCGTCCAGAGGCTCCAGGCCGGCCTGGAGAAGGCGCCTTCACTCATCGCCCTCTACGACCTCCTGGCAAGGACCTATGAGAGGATGGGGCAGGCCCAGAAGGCCGACGAGGTGCTGAACCTGGCCATCGCCAACAATCCGACCGTGGCCGATGCCTACCTGATGAAAGGTTCCCGCCTGCTGGCGCAGGGCAAGCCGGACCAGGCGGCGGACGTCCTCAAGAAAGGTCTCGAGAAGGTCGAAGACAAGACGTGGGTCTACGTGGCCCTCGGCAAAGTGGCCGTGGCCAAGAAGGACTACGAGACGGCCAAGGACCTGCTCTTGAAGGCGGTCGCGCTCGACCCGAAAAGCGACGACGCGCCCCTGTTCCTGGCCGGCGTCTACCGAACCGAGGGCGACCGCGCCAAGGCCCTCGCGGTGATCGAGAGCGCCCTGGCACAGTCGCCGGAGTCCGGCAACCTCCTGGCGGAACAGGCCGACCTGTGCATCGAACTCGGCGATTTCAAGAAGGCCGAGCAGGCCATCGCCGGGATCGCCAAGGCGACGCCGCAGTCGGGCGTCATCGGGTACCTGCGCGGCAAGCGGGCGATCCTGGAGCACCAGGCGCGGCAGGCCATTGCGCTGCTCGAAGAGTCGAAGGCGAAGCAGCCCACGCCCCAGACCCGCCTGCTCCTGGGCCGGGCCTACCTGCTGGTCGACGAACTGGGGGCGGCACAGTCTGAACTCGACAGCCTCATCCAGGACTACCCCGCCATGGCGGGCGCACTGCGCACGCAGGCCGAGGTCCAGTTGAGGTTGCGCGATTTCGAGAAGGCGGCACGCTGCGCCGCGGAAGTCATCAGAAGCAATCCCGACGATATCGAGATGCG
>Ga0315288_10004520_pt1 | contig 17721 bp, 8 predicted proteins | sample YL17G11_20_MG_FD_203454 | JGI IMG/M metagenome (GOLD analysis project Ga0315288, IMG submission 203454) | Sediment microbial communities from Yellowstone Lake, YNP, Wyoming, USA - YL17G11_20 | ecosystem: Environmental > Aquatic > Freshwater > Lake > Sediment | place: USA: Wyoming | collected... | reverse complement strand
CCCCCCGACACACGCTCTCTCCAACCCTCTCCAACCTCTCCCCTGCTCTGCATCCAGCCCGCTGCTGCCAGCGACGACCCGTCCAAGCCCAAGAAGCCCGTCAAGGCCAAGCTGGGCGTGAAGAACGAATTTTACTACGATGAGGAGCTCAAGTGCTGGCGGGAACGTGGGGCACCCCCGCCGGCGGGCGCGGGGCCGCCGCCTCCCCCGCCCACCACGACCACGACCACCGCTGCGTCGGCTGCAGACAGTAGCGGCGCCCCGCCACCACCTCACCAACCCCCGCCCGTCGCGCCTTACGACCCGCGAAGGACCACCTCCCGGTACGCCAACACGGGCCTGGTCGGGGTGGTGGGGACGGCGGCCGCCGGGCCGGCCGCCTCGTCCATCATTCCTGGGGTCGGCGGCGGGGCTTTCCTAGGAGGGCGCCCCGACCCGGCCGGCGGCGGTGTCACGGCCTTTTTCGTGCCCGGCGCGGGGTCGTCCGCCGCCACCGCACCCGGCCCGGCCGTGGCGCACCATTTTGCGGTCGCCCCTCGGAGCGCGGGCGCATCGCGTGGGCGGCCTGGGCGGCGCGGCCTCAGCGCGGCGGCGGCGGCGGCTGGTGAGAGTGGTGGACAGGCCGACGGGCCGCCTTTCTCCCTGGACCCCGCGGAATCCATCGCGGACAACGCGTCCTGGACGGCGCCGCCGCCCCATCAGCAGCACCAGTCCTTCCCGGCCGCCCAGCCTGGCATGCCCCGGGCGGCCAGTGTGGCGGAGAGCGTGTCAGACCAGGCAGCAGCAGGCGGGCCGCCGCCTGCTGCCCCACCTTCCACCGCCCCACCCCACGCATACACCTGGGAGGAAGTCCAGCAGTGGGCGGCCTACTACGTCGCGTCGGGCACGTACACGGAAGCCCAGGTGGCGGCGTGGGTGGAGGGGTTGGGGGTTGCCAGGCCGAAACAAGGCGGACTGGACAGGGGCGGCCCACCTGCTGTTGCTGCTCCTGCTGTTCCTCCTGCGGCTCCTCAAGCTCAAGCCTTCCCGCCCGTCCCAGCGGCCGGCCCCAACGGGTCCACCGGCTCCCTGGGCGAGTGGCTGCCCCCCGTAGCGGGCGGCAAGCTGGGCGGCCCCGCCTGGGACGCGCTATCTGAGGAGGAAGAGGGCGGTGGTGGTGGCGGGGCGGGCGCGCTCGCGCCGGCCGCCTCCTCCTCCTCTTCCGGCGCTTCCACGCCCACCCGCCGGGGCGCGGCTGACCTGGAGACTCTAACGATCGCCCTCGACCGCGCCGTCGCGGCCGGCGGGGACGCCGCCGTCACGGCCGGTGCGGCGGCCTGGGTGACGAGCTTTGCAGAAGCGGCGGGGGCGATGACTGGTGGATTGAAGGGCGCGGACGAGCAGCCTGGTGCGGCGGCGGCGGCGGCGGCGAAGGCGGCGGCGGCGCACCCGCAGCATGATGTTCCGCCTCCAGTCCCTCCCACCTCCTCCTGGGGCGGCGCGGCGGCGCAGACCTTGGACGCGTTTGACGCTGCTGCCCAACAACCTGCCCCATCTGCCTTTGGTGGCGGTGACGGAGGCGGTGCCTCCACCACCACCTCCGTCGACGCCAGTAATGCCGCTGCCGCCGCCTACGCCCTGGGTGGTGAGGGCGTCGAAGCCCTCGCTCCTCCCCCCACTGACGCGTTCACGGCCCGGCCCAGCTCGCCCGCCGCGTCCTCGGCCTCCCCTCCATCAACCCCCGCGTCGGACCTGCGCGCCCGCCTGGAGGATGTGTGCCGGGACCTGGGCGCCGTCCGCGCCCGGTGCGATGTGCTGGCTGCTGAGAACACCACCCTAATCGCTGAGCGTGAAGACGCGGCCGGGTCATCCACCATCGACGACGAGCTCGCCTCCCTCCGCCGGCAACTGGAGGCCGCCACCGCGCAAGCCGACGCGGCGCGCGCAGAAGCCGACGCCCAGGCGGCGGCGGCCGCAGCGGCGGAAGCGGCGACGTCGGCCGCCATCGCGTCCGCCGCTATCAACGCCAGCCAACGCCCGGCCAACGGCGAGGACGACCCGGCGGCCTTACAAGCCCGCCTGGACGAGCTGACGGCGGAGCTGGAGGAGCTGGGCGGGGAGCTGCTGGCCAAGGATGAGGAGATTGAGGCCCTACAGGGCGACCTCGTCCACGCGCGCAGGGGCGGCGGTGGTGCCACCAAGGGCGGTGACGCCAGCGGCTCTGGCGACGGTGGCGCCCCCCCGGCCGACCCACCCGGCACGGCGGGCCTGCGGGCCGAGGTGGCCACCCTGCGTGGGGCCCTGGCCGAACACCGGGCCGAGGTGGAACGCCTGGAAGATGCGTTGGCTGTCGCGACGGACAGGGTTGGCGGTGCGGCAGCGGTGGCCGCCGCCGAAGCGCGCGCTGGCGAGCTGGAGCAGGCCCTGGGCGAGGCGGCCGCGGCCCACACGGCCGCCGTTCAGGGCCTGGAGACTGACCTCGTGGCCGCCCGGGCGGCAACCGCACGCGAGGTGGATGCTGCCCGCTCTGCCGGTGACGCCCGGGCGGCTGCCGCGGAGGCTGCGGCCGTGGAGGCTGAGGGGCGGACGTCTGCTGCTGAAGCCCAGCTGGCTGATGCCGCCGCCCGCGCCGCAGACGCCGAAGCCCGGGCAGCGGACGTGGCCACCAGCCTCGCGGCCGCTGCAGCGCGCGCGGCCGACGCGCATGGTCGGGCCGCCGACGCTGAAGCCCGCGCCGCCGCCGCCGCCACCTCCCTCTCCGTCGCTGAAGCCCGCATGGCTCACGCGGAGGACCGTGCGGCCGCCGCCCTTGCGGCCGCGGCGGAGGACGCGGCCCGGGCAGACGAGGCGGAAGGGCGGGTGGCTGACGCTGAAGCGCAGGCTGGGTCGTCGTCCAGCAAAGCGCACGCGGACGCCGCGGCCGCGCGGGCGGCCGCGGCGGAGGCGGCCGCCCGGGCTGACACCGCCACCGCCGCCCTAGCCGCCGCCCGTGCAGAGGCCGAGGCGGCCCGGGCCGAAGCCGGCGCGGCGGGCGTGGCCGTGGGCGAGGGCGAGGCCACCATCACTGGCCTGCGTGCTGAGCTAGAGCGTGCGATGGATGCGGCCGCGGCCGTGGCCGCGGCCCGCTCTGTCCCTGCCTCCCCTGTTGTGGCCCTAGATGATCCCTCCTCCTCCCTGGCTGCCGCCCTCGCGGAGTCGCAGTCCGAATTCGCCGACCTGCTGGCCTGCCTGGGCCAGGAGACGGCCAAGGTGGGCGAGCTGGGCGCCATGCTCGCTCGCCAGGGAGTGGACGTGGAGCCCATCCTGGCCCGGGTGGAGGCGGAGTTCGGGTACGGGGATGATTTCGGCGGCGGCGACACGACGGCCTTGCTCGTCCAGCCCCGCCTCCTGGAGGACGGCGGGTACGGGTGGTGTGAGGACGGAGGAGAAGAGGGAGAGGATGGAGGAGGAGAGTGGGAGGGTGATGGTGCGGGCGAGACACTGGCGGCGCCTGTTGCTGACGACCGCTGGGCGGCCGGCGACGACGCGCCCGCGGTCGCCACTGAAGGACATGCCTGGGCTCCTGAAGTGGAGCAGCACGTGCCTGCTGCTGCTGCCCCGGAGGAGGACGCTTGGGCGGCCGAAGATGCAGCCGAGGAGGAAGAGGAGGCTGGTGGTGGCGGCTGGGCAGGCGAGGGCGAGGAGGGCGAGGTTGCTCCTCCTCCTCCTCCACCACCACCGCCCGCCCCCACCGGCGAGTGGGTGACCTCCTCGCCCGCGCCCGAGGAGCAGGCCGCTTGGGCCGCCCGCAGCGAGTGCGGGGCGGCAGCGGGCGCGGGTGAGGACGATCGGGCGGGTGATGGCTGGGCGGTGGAGGAGGCGGAAGCAGGCGGAGGCGGCTGGGGCGGCGGCGGGGAGGATGGGTGGGCGGTCGAGGAGGAGGAGGAGGAGGACGCGGCCGCGGCGCCCGCCCAAGCCCAAGCCCCAATTCCACCCCCACCCGCCGCCCTGGTCGCCGGCCTGGACGAGGCCGAGGCGGGCGACGGGTGGGCGATCGAGGATGACGCCCTGGAGGGTGGAGGCCCAGGCGGCGGCGGCGGCGGCGACGGGTGGGGCGGGGATGACGACGAGCTTGACCTGACGTAAACAGAGGGCACGTGCCTGCGTATGCGTGTATGTGCGTGTGAGCGCGAAAGCAGTGCGACTACGTGTGTGAGAGTGTAGCTGAGAGAGACCCTGAGAGAGACCCGCGTTGTTCCACGTGGATTCGGAGAGGAGCAGGCTGCGGAGAGGATGGAGATGGAGACGTGGGGAAGAAGAAGAAAAAACAGGCACACAGGGGGTCGAGGTGTTCTCCCCTGTTCACACACAGCCCCTCCCCTCTCACACCACCCCCGCCTTGGCCATGACCCGCATGAACTCGCCCTCGTCCACCTCGCCATCCCCGTCCCGGTCGGCCTCGTCGATCATTTCCTGGAGCTCACCATCCGTCAGGGGCTCGCCCAGTTCTGTGGCCACCCGCTTCAAGTCGGCAAACCCGATCTTGCCGGTCTCGCCCGCGTCGAAGAGGCGGAAAGCCTTGCGGGCCTCCGCGGCCGGGTCGCGGGCGGCGACCTTGGCGGCCATGGCGCCGGCAAAGGCCTCGAACGAGACGCCAGGGCCCGCCGCTGCGAGAGACGCGACCTCGTCCATTGCCGGTTCAAAGCCCAGGGCCCGCATGGCGACCTTCACCTCGCGGGCGTCGATGGCGCCGGCCCCGTCCGTGTCAAACAGGTCAAAGGCCTCGCTGGAGTGTGCGCGAAGAGGGGAGGAGGGGAGGGGATGAGAGATGGAGGGGAGGAGGATACAAAAAACTAGCGCGCGGCGCAGCTACACTGCGGGCGGAAAAAAAAAAAACAGCTGCACCAGCCTCTCTCAACCCGCCCCTTCACACGCGCACCGGATCTCCTGCTTCTGGTCCTCCGTCAGGGCAGCCGGTCCGTCCCCGACCTTCTTGGCGGCGATCAGGTCGCGGCGGGCGCCCGCAGCACCGCGGCGGTAGGCGTGTTGCTGTAGTGTTGTGTGTGAAAAGGAGGGGTAGAGGGGGGGAATTGAGGTGAGGATGGTGCGTCGACAAAGAAAGGTGCGGCGCCTCGGCGACCAGCCTGGCGGCGTGCGGAAGGTGGCCGGACACCCTCGCATGCCCTCGCGCGGGGGTGAGGGGCATGGCAGGGGCGCACACGGCGCGCCGTGTGCCCGAGCTCTCGCCACGCGCATTCGCCCCGCGCGCCCTTCAAAGCAGTGCCCAGTCCTCGCCGGGCCCGCTCGCCGCCCCTTGGACGAGCAGGGGGGCGATGTGGAGAGGTCGTCAGGTGCGCGTCCAAAGAAGCTAACGAAACGCACCATGGTGTGTGTGTGTTTTGGACGGCAGATGAGGGACAGCCCGTTTTGAAAAAAAAAAAAGTGTGCTTTCGGCCTCCTCCCCCGGCCTCAAACACTCATTCGTCGTCTCTCCCCCGATGCGTCCCCTCCGCCTCACCCCGCCCCACCCCACCCACCCACGGGCACGCCCACAGCCCACTCGCCTGGTGAGCCGGGCGTCCCCTGCCCCTCCACCCCCACCTCCGCCATTCGCCCTCTTTGTCATCGGCTCCCTGAACGCTGACCTCGTCCTGACCGTGCCGCGCCTCCCAGCGCCCGGGGAAACGCTTGCCGCGTCCTCCATGTCAACCTTCCCGGGCGGCAAGGGCGGCAACCAGGCGGTCGCCGCGGCCAAGCTCGGGTGGCCCACACTCATGGTAGGCCAGGTCGGCGGCGTGGGCGGCCCAGCCTCACTCACCTCCCCTCCTCCAACCCCGGACGGGGGCGCCCGCCTCCTCCTGGCCAGCCTGGCCGCGTCTGCGGTCGACACCCGGTACGTGGACGTCCTGCCCGGCACCGCGCCCACCGGCACCGCCGTCATCATGGTCCAGGAAGACGGGACCGGCGAGAACAGCATCGTCATCGTGGGCGGGGCGAACGCCGAGGAGGGCGCCTGGCTGGACGGGCCCGGGATGCGAGGAGCGTTGGGCGACCTGGGCCGGGCCGGGCCGGGCGGGGGAGGAGGGCCGCCCGTCGGGGCCCTCCTCCTGCAACGCGAGATCCCGGCCACGGTCAACGTGGCCGCCGCCGGCGCCGCCCGGGCCGCGGGCGTGCCCGTAATCCTGGACGCGGGCGGCGAGGACGCGCCCCTCCCGCCCGCCCTGCTGGCGTGCGTGGACGTGGTGTCGCCCAACGAGACAGAGCTGGCCCGGCTGACGGGCGTGGATCTGTGCGGGCGCGGCGGCGGCGGCGAGGCAGGGGCGGTCATCGCGGCGGCGGTCGCCCTGCTGGACGCCAGCCCAGGGCTGGCGGCCGTCCTGGTCAAGCGGGGCGCGGCCGGGTCGGTCCTGGTCGAGGCCGGCGATCCCGTCGGCAGCCCGCCCACCATCACGTCCCAGGCGGCGGCACCCGTGCCTGCAGTCGTGGACACGACGGGCGCGGGCGACTGCTTCACCGCGGCCTACGTGGTGGGCCTCCTCCGGGGCCTGGCCCCGAGCGCCCGCCTGCGCTACGCGTCGGCTGCGGCGGGGCTGTGCGTCCAGGCCCGGGGGGCCGGGCCCAGCATGCCGGGGCATGAGGCCGTGATGGAGGCGTTGAAGGGGTGGGCGGAAGAGGGGGTGGGCGCGGAGACGAGAGAGGGAGAGGTGTCGAGGAGGTGTGAACGGGGGGCGAGTCCTCCTGAGTGTAGAGAGGAAGAGAGGCCCTCATTTCAAAAACTCATTTGCATGCACGCCCACACACTTGCACGCTCGCCCCCCGCCCCCCGCCCCCCGCCCCCCCGCCCTCGCCACGCTCTCCACCTCGCTGGTGACCTATCCAGACACTCCCTCACCCAACCAGCCCGGGCACAGCCCCGCCCCACCCCTCCCATGGCCACCCCGAGCGGCGGCGCGACCGGCGCGACCGGCGCGGCTGTCGTCTCCCTGCCTTCCTCCCCGCCGCCCAAGGCAGCCGGCGTCCACCCCTCCCAGCCCCCTCCCTCCCTGCCCCCCAACCCCACTCCGCACGCCGTCCTCGCCCATTACTGGGGGTTTTCAGCCTTCCGGTCCTGCCAGGAAGCGGTCATCAACAACGTCCTGGCGGGCGCGGACTCCCTGGTCGTGATGGCGACCGGTGCGGGCAAGTCCCTGTGCTACCAGATCCCGGCCCTCGCCCGGCCGGGCCAGGCGGCCATCGTGGTCAGCCCGCTCATCTCCCTGATGCAAGACCAGGTGAGTGCCCTCCAGGCCCGGGGCGTGGCGGCCTGCTTCCTGGGGTCGGCACAGCGCGATGACGCGGTGACGGCGGGCGCGTGGGCGGGCGAGTATGCCCTCGTCTACATCACGCCCGAGCAGGCGAGGCTGGCCGTGGGCCGCTTGCAAGCCCTGGCGTCCGCGGGCAGACTGAGCCTGGTCGCCATCGACGAGGCGCACTGCGTGTCCGAGTGGGGTGAGTGCTTTGGTGGAGGGACAGAGAAAAGAGAGAGCGCGCTCAACCTCCCCACCCACCTCGTCTCATCTCGTCTCATCACGCCGCTCCATCCCGCCGCGCCGTCTCATCTCGTCTCATCACGCCGCCCCATCCCGCCGCGCCGTCTCATCTCGTCTCAACACGCCGCTCCATCCCGCCGCGCCCTCTACCATCGCGCTCACCTCCCGCATGCCCATCTCACCATCATTCACACGCACGAAACATGCAGGCCACGACTTCCGCCCGGACTACCAGGCCCTGGGCGACCTGCGCACCGCCCTCCCCTCCGTCCCTTTCCTGGCCCTCACCGCGACCGCCCCCGCCCGCGCGCGCGCCGACATCGTGTCCAGCCTCCGCCTGGTCACCCCGACCATCTGGGTCATGCCCTTTGAACGGGACAACCTGTACCTGTCGGTGTCCAAACGGCCGACGGGCGCGGGCGGCGGGCTGATCGGCGCGGTGGCCGGCCTGGTGGAGCGCAAGGTGTCGACCGGGTCCGTCCCGCCAACCATCATCTACGTCATTTCGCGGGCGGACGCGGACAAGCTCGGGGCGGCCCTGGCCGGCGCGGGCTTCGGACCGGCCGTCGGCGTGTACCATGCGGGCCTGGAGGGCCGCGAGGCGGTGCACAAGGCGTTCATGAGGGGCAGCCTGGAGGTGGTCGTCGCCACGGTCGCGTTTGGGATGGGGATTGATCACCCCTCCATCCGGTCCGTCCACCTGGTCGGCACGCCCGCCACCCTGGAGGCCTACTACCAGATGGTCGGCCGGGCCGGGCGGGATGGCCTCCCCTCCCGGTGCGAGCTGGTGTGGGCGGACGCGGACTGGAACACGATCTCGATGATCAAGAAACCAGGGGACCTGTCGGAGTCGGGGCGGGCCGCGTACGAGGCGGGCAAGGCCGCCATGCAGGCCTTTTGCCTGACATCGGGGTGTCGCCATGCCGCCCTGCAGCGCCACTTCGACGCTGAGGCTGGTGGCGGTGGCGGTGGTGGCGGCGGCGCGCCTGCTCCTCCAACCTCCTCGTCCCCTCCTTCCTTCTGCAAGGGCGGGTGCGACAACTGCGACCGGGCCCGCCGGGGCGAGGCCACATCCCGGGAGTTGGGCCCGCCCGCCCGCCTGCTGGTGGGCGCGGTCGCGGCTTTCGGCGGCTTTGCTGGGGTGACGAAACCGATTGCCCTGCTCCGCGGTTCCACCTCGAAAGACGTGCCTGAAACCGCAAAGGCAAAAGCCCTCCCTGGCGCCGCCGGCGCGTCCGGGAACATTCGCCTGCATGGCGCAGGCGCGGCCCGCTCGGTCGACTGGTGGCGGGCGCTGGCCGGGATGCTGCTGGCGGGCGGCCTGCTGCGCGAGGAGACGCGCACCACTGGCGGTGGTCGTGGGGGTGGCGGCAGCGGGCGGGGTGATGGTGGCCGGTCCTACTCGGCCGTCGTGCCCACGCCCGCCGGCCTGGCCGTGATGCACAATCCGAGCCCGTCTGTGGTGCTGCCTGTTTCCAAAGACCTGACCGACGCGGAGGCCCGGTCCGCCCGGGCCGGTGGGATGGGGGCGGGCGCGGCGGCGGGGACTGGTGGTGGTGGTGGTTGTGGCGGAGGCGCCCCGACCACCCCGGCCGAAGTCACGGCCCTGGCCGAGGCCTTGCGGTCCTTGCGGGCGGCCCAGGCGGAGGCAGCTGGCTTGTCGGCCCCGACCAACGTCTGCAGCGACGCCCTGCTCTTGGAACTCGCCCGCCTGCGCCCGGCAGACGTGACCGACCTGGCAGCGGTCGAGGGCGCGTCGGCCGCGTTTAGGGCCAATTTTGGCCCCGCCTTCATCTCGGCCATCACCTCCTTTTGCGCCACCCGCCCGGGCGTGCGCCTGGGTATCGACTGGGACGCCCGGGGGGCGGCCAAGGCGGCGGCGACGGCCGAGGCGGCGGGGCCGGCGGGCGTGCGGACGCCTTACGTGTCCTGGGCACCCGAGAACGTGTGGGCGGGTCGGGCTGGACCCGACGCCGTCGCCGCCGTCGCCGCCTGCGTGGCCATGCTGGACGAGCCCAAAGGCGCGGCTTTTGAGGCGGCGAGGCGGTTTGCGGGCGGTGAGAGCGTCGCGGCCATCGCGAAGGAGCGGCCCAAACCCATTCAAGCGGCCACCGTCGCCTCCTACATCTCCTCGGCGGGCGTGGCCCGGCGGGCGGGCGTCGACTGGGAGCGCCTGGCGGGCGACGTGGGGCTGGATGAGCGGGCTGCGCGCGCTATCCTCCGCTCTGTCGCCTCCCAGCCCGCCACCAAGCCGGGGCGGCACATGGTTGGGGCGGTGAAGGACGAGGTGTCCTGCGGCGGGTTCCCAGCTGTCGACCACAGCCAGGTGAAGGTGGCTGCGGCGCTGGTGGCCGCGCGGGGGCTGTGGTTCAGTGATGAGGTGTGGGTGGGTGGGGGGAGTGGGGGTGGGGGCGGGGGTGGGGCGGGTGCGCCGGAACCGCCGAAAGAGGAGGTCGGCCCGGCCGTCGCCAAGCGCGCGCGGACTGGTGGTGCGAGCGCTCCACCCGCCATCGACCGCGCCACCCTCGCCACCGCCCTGGCCCACGGCCCGGCCACGGCCGCCGCTTTGGCCACCAACCTGGGCGTCCTCGGCCATCCGGCCGCCACCGCCACCCTTGTCTCCGTCCTGCGCGGCATGCTCACGGAGTGGCTGGTCGTCCGGGTCGGGGTGTCCGAGGAGGTGCCTGTGGATGCCGGGGATGAATGCACCCTGTATGCGTTACTGTGATAACGTCAGAGAGAGATAACGAGGTGTGTGTGTGTGTGCGTGTATGTGTGTGTGTGTGCGTGTGTGTGGATGCCTGTGTGCGTGCCTGCTTTTGTGAGTGTAAAAAACGTCAATACTTTTTTTTTTAATGCAGAGGTTGTGCTTTTTCTGTCATCCCTCATCAGAGATCGTACGGCAGGACCAGGCCCAACAGGTCCCGCCCCTCGATCCCGAACGCGTCGGACGCGGGCTCCTGGAACGTGGACACCAGAAAAGTGTAGGGCACGCACAGGAGGGCGCGCTTGAGGATGTTGGTCCCGAAGGGCGTGCGGGGCTGGGAATCGCCGACCACAAAGACAACGGCCGCCTGGGAGCGCGCGTGCTCAATGACCGCAATCTCCGCCAGCAGCGCGTCCGCCCGCGCCGTCAGGGAGGCCAGCAGAGCCGGATCGGCTGCGCCGGCCGTGTCCAGGGCGTGCGGCTCGGACACGGGCGCCAGAGTCGGCGGCGGCGAGGAGGAGAGGGTGGTCGAGGACAACGCGGCGGCCGCGGCCTGCCGGGCCGAGAGCGTGCGGGAGACCGCCCGGGAGAGAACCGCCCGCAGCCCCGCCGCGGCCGCGGCCACCTCCTCCCAGTCGGCGGGCAGGGCGAGCGCTGCGCGCAGCCCGGGCTCCGTCCGCGCGGTCGCGGCCAGCTGGGAGTAGAGCAGGTCAAGGATCCAGGAGAGCAACGTGTTGGCAAAGCCGCCGTCCAGCTTGGGCCGCTCCATGTATCCGTACCGGGCGATGACGTGGGCAAAGCCGGGCACGCCCGCAGACGCAACCAGGAAGCGGGAGGCGGGGGGGACCTCGGGGACGGGGACGGTGCGGACGGTCAGGAATGTGTTTGCCTCGTACAGCACCGGCAGGCGGGCGAGGGCGTGGGCGAGGACGGGCGGCGCCCGGTCCTCGCCCTCCTTGGACGGCACGTCCGTCAGGTAGAGGGCGACGCCCCGGGTGCGAGAGATGCGCTTGGCGCCGGCAGGTGCGAGCAAAGACAGGGACGGCCCCCGCACTGTCAGCGAGGTGAGCGGGTCGTCCGGGCCGCTGTGCGCGGCGAGCAGGGTGTCCAGCGGTGGCGCCATCCGCGCCAGGGCGCCCGCCCTCCGGGCGGTGCCCCAGTGCCACACCAGCTCGATGGAGGCGAAGAGGGCGGCCATCATAATCGGGTACCAGCCGCCGTGCGGCACTTTGAGCAGGGTCGCCGACCAGTAGGCCGCCTCGATGGTGGTGAAGGACACGTAAAACAGGGCGACGACGGGCACGGGTGCCCGCCACACCGTCAGCATGACCAGCGAACAGAAGGCCGTGGACAGGAGCATGTCGGTCAGGACGGCCAGGCCGTACGCGTTGCCGATGGCGTCGGAGGAGCGGAACCCGCCGACGACGCCCAGGGCCAAGGTGGCCAGCATCCAGTTGATGGCGGGGATGTAGATTTGGCCCTCGTGCTCCCGGGAGGTGTGAACTATGCGGAGCCTGGGGACGAAGCGGGCGCGAATGGCTTGGGCGACGACAGAGAAGGAGGCGGAGATAAGGGCCTGGGAGGCCACGATGGTGGCCAGCGTGGAGACCACAAAGACCGGCCAGAACGCGGTTTTCGGGACGGACGACCAAAACACGTTGGCGTGCACCTCCGGCCTCGCCATCAGCAGGGCACCCTGACCAAGATAGTTGACGGCGAGGGCGGGGGCGACCAGCAGGGTGGCCGCCTGGATGGAGGGGCGGCTGTTTTGGGGAGAGGGGCGGAAAATGGAGAGGGGAGGTGAGTGAGATGTGTGGAGTGTGATGTGTGCGCGGCGGGCGCCGTCCCCTTGCGGCCGGCCGCCCGCCCTCTTCCCCATCTGTACCTAAAGTGCCCTAAATCCGCGTACAGGGCCTCCGCCCCCGTGATGCAGAGCGCCAGCGAGCCCAGGCTGCGCCAGGCGGCGGCGCCGTCCTCTTTAAACACCCGGAAAATGTGGTGGGGCGACAGCGCGGCCGCCAGCTGGCTCGAGCCGTGCTGGGCCAGGTTCCAGCCACCCAGGCCAAACAGCGTCATAATCCAGGCGCAGCCGATGGGCGAGAAGGCGGCGGAGACAGCGCCGGTGCCAAACTGCTGGCAGAAGAAGAGGAGGACCAGGACCGCGCAGGCGGCGCCCAGCACGGCGCTGCCGTCTTTCGGGAGGGAGGGGAACGCGGTGGACAGCCCCTCCATGGACGAGACGACCGAGATGGCGGGCGTGAGGACGCCGTCTCCCAGGATGGCCCCCACCGCGACCGCGACCAGGATGCGGAGGGCGGCCTGCAAGCGGGGCGACTCAATGAGGCACTGCCGCCAGTCTGCTGCCGGCGGCTGGGCGGTGGCGGGTGCTGCTGCGCCCGGCGGCGGCGCCGGCGCCGTCGCGCCACTGGCGCGGCCGGCCTCCGCATCGCCCGGTGTCGGCAAGCACGGGGTGCGGATCCACCACCGGCCGGTGGCAGCGGCCGGCGCCTTGGGCGGCGGCGGCGGCGGGCCGGGTGGAGCGGCCGCGGCGTTGTCAGGCACGGTCGGCAGCTGCGGCCGGGCCGAGGAGGAGGCTGACGCCGCCTTGGCCGAGCCACCGACCGGCGCGGAAGCCCGGTCCAGGGTCGGCCGCCGGCGATGGGCTGTGGACAGGCGGGCCAAGCCGGCGCCGCCGGACCCGCCGCCACCGCCCCCAGGGGGGGGGGGCAGGCCCCGCACCGAGACGGGGGCGCGCGTGTACACGCCCGGCCCGAGGCCCGCCGTCTCCCGGTCCTTGCCCGCCGCCGCGCCCTGCCGCCGCAGCAGGGCGTACAGCGCAAACGTCCCACCCTGGCCGCCGTCGTCCGCACGCAGGACGATGAGGGCGTACTTGGTGACGAGGAGTAAAGCCAGCGTCCAAATGATGATCGACACCGCTCCCGCGACCTCGTCTGGTGTCGGCTCATTCTTGGCGAAGGTCGCGGAGAGCGTGTAGAGCGGGCTGGTGAGGACGTCGCCAAAGACGATGCCGATGGCGCCGTATGCCAGAGCCAGGGTGCGGAGGGCGGGCGAGGAGGAGGGCGGCGGGCAGCAGCGCGCCTTGCGGGCAGCCGGGGCGGGGTAGTTGTCGTCGTGGCCGCCGCCACCACCACCACCACCGCCGCCGCCCTCGCCCTTGCCGTCGGCGGCGTGGTGGTGGTGGTGGGGGTCGCCCAGGGAGGCCCGCAGCTCTGCATCGTCCCGCCACTCATTCAGCTGGACTTTCAGCACACGCCGGTCCGCCGCGCCCAGGCCGCGGTCGCCGCGCGGGGTGTGGCCACCGAGCCCGCCGTCGGCCAGGTGCTCCAGGCCGATGGCCCGCAGCGACGCCCGGGCCAAGGACCGGGTGCGTAGCGAGGCGACGTCCATGGAGGTGCGGGCGACCCGGGATAGGGAGGCGGTCAGGGTGGAGGGGCGGCTGGTCCCGGTAGGGGTGTCGGACGGCGGGGACGTGCGTGGGGAAGCAGCAGCAGCAGCAGGTTGAGGAGCCCCTGCTGGGCCGGCTGCCGCCGGTGACGGCCCTGCGCCAGCCGCCCGGGGCGCGCCGCCGGCCGCGTCCGCCATAGCGCAGCACACGCGGGCGGATGTATGAGGGCGTGCTGCACACGCGCGGGGTGGTTGCGCTGAGGCCGCGGCCGTCCCCGCGCTACGTGTGCGGGGGGGAAAAAAAAAAAAAAAAAAAGTGATCGATGGGGGAGAAGCGCGGAATTACTTTTTCGGACTCTCTGGTGGTCGTACGAGCGCTCCACCCCGCTCCACCCGCCATCGACATCGACCGCGCCGCCCTCGCCACCGCTCGGCGACGGCCCGGCCGTCGCCAAGCGCGCGCGGACTGGTGGTGCGAGCGCTCCACCCGCCATCGACCGCGCCACCCTCACCACCGCCCTGGCCCACGACCCGGCCACGGCCGCCGCTTTGGCCACCAACCTGGGCGTCCTCGGCCATCCGGCCGCCACCGCCACCCTTGTCTCCGTCCTGCGCGGCATGCTCACGGAGTGGCTGGTCGTCCGGGTCGGGGTGTCCGAGGAGGTGCCTGTGGATGCCGGGGATGAATGCACCCTGTATGCGTTACTGTGATAACGTCAGAGAGAGATAACGAGGTGTGTGTGTGTGTGTGTGTGCGTGTGTGCGTGTGTGCGTGTGTGTGGATGCCTGTGCGTGACTGCTTTGTGAGAATGTCAATACTTTTTTGTTTTAATGCAGGGGGTTGACCTGGGAACGGGGTTGAGCTGGAAATGGAGCAGCCCCCTCTTCCACGGCCTCTGTCTCTTCGGCCGCTCTCCGGCGGCGCTCGAGGTGACACAACACCAGCCCACGTACACATACTTGGCGGGGCGGGGCGGGAGCGAGCGTGCGCGGCGCGCGGGGCGCGGACGTCGCGTAACGGCTGCAAGACACGAAAGGGGCGAGGTTGGCTGCTTTTTTCAGCCACCAGTGGCTCACACTCCAGTTTCTTCTCGCGCGCAGCCCGTCCTTGGAGAGACGCGGCACCCCACTCTCTCACGCTCTCTCCCTCTCGTCGACCCACTGCTGCAGGGTCGGTGCGTCCGGAGGGTCGGTCTCCACCCCCACCTCCACCCCCCTGCACTCCCGCCCCCCGACGCCGCCTTGCCTGGCGCGCGGGGCGGGCCTTGTTCTTCTCGCTTCTCATTTTTCACGCGCCCCTCAATGGACGCGCCCCTGCCCATCCGGGGCACGGGTGCCCGCCTGTGGGTCCACGCCCCCTCCCTGCCCGAATCCCTGCTTGAAGAATACTTTTCCGGGTTTGGGGCGGTGCTGGACGTCTACTGCCCCCGGGACGCGCAGTGAGTTTTCTTCGAGGACAACGAGTGGGGGCTGCATGCGAGAGCAGACCACCTGCCGCGGGCGCATACTGACCTTCTCCTCCTCCACTCCGACACGCCCTGCTGGCCTGACAGGGCAGGGGCGCATGGGAGAGGGCAGGGCAGGGAGGGCGTGGCGCCTGGTCCGGGGTCGCCCCTCCCACGGCCAGCAGCGGCGACGCCCGCGTTTGCTTCTCTCTTTTCCCCTGCCGCTGCTAACAACGGACGGCCCGTGTACTGACTCCCTCCTCACGCTCTCCCCACTCCCACCCCTTTCCAACAGCACGGGCCAGCGCAAAAACTATGCGTTCATCACCTTTGACTCCGAGGACAGCCTGATGCGGGCGGTGAGTGGGAATGTAGCGCGGAGGTGGGGGCACGGGCGGGGGGGCGCGGGACACACACGGATGCCTGTGCCCTCGCCCCACCACAACGGCGCCCCCCTTTTCCGGGTGGGCCGGGTGGGGCAGCACGGGTCTCATTGCGGCCGGAACCACGTCCCATTGGATAAGAACAATGCCTGGCCGGCTTGGTGGGAGGATGGCAGGGCGGGAGGCGGCCGGGCGCGCCCGGCCAGCCCCCGTAACGTGCGAGAGTCGGATGTCAACGCACGCGCGGCCGGAGACGGCGGAAAAAAACAGCAGGGCGGGGTTGCCCTGTCTGCCACCCCCCGGAACGGGACGGATGTCTCGCCGCCCGCGCACGCGACCCTCCCAAGGACCCGCCTTGGCACCCGCTCCGCCCGTCTGGGGTGGGTGGAGAGGGCGGACGGTACGGCTACCCTGGCCAGGGGGCGGTTGTGCGCGGAGCGGATGGCAGGGAGGGAAGCGAGACGCCGCCCGGCACCGAGAAAGGGTGCCTTCCGCGCGCCCCCCGCGCCACACTCTCCCGCCAAAAAAACCAACAGCACTCTCTCTCAAGAAAATGTCCCCTCCTCCTCCCCCCCTCAACACCAGCTCGCCTGCGGCTCCGAACACCTCATCTCCGGCAAGCGGTGCAAGGTCAACTGTGCGGGCCCCCGCCCGGACGCCTACCAGCACGCCGCCGCCGCGGCGGCGGCGGCCGCGGCGGCCGCGGCGGCCTACGGGCCGGCCGCCCCGACGGCCGCCCCCTACCCGGGCGGCTGGCAGGCCGGCGGGCCCTCCACCAGCATGGGCCCGGACGGGCTGGCCCTGGACGCGGGCGGCGGCCTTGGTGGCTCCTACGGCTGGGCCGGCGGCGGCGGCGGCGGCGGCGGCGCTGCGGCGGCCTACGCGGCCCACCACCAGCAGCAGCACGCTGCCGCCCTCCACCACCACCAGGCGGTCCACCACCACCACCTCACCATGGCTGGCGGCACCGGTGGTGCCACCGAGGCCGCCGACGCCCACCAGCACCAGCACCACCACCACCACCACCCCACCCCGGGCACCACCCCGCCCCACATGGACAACGGCGGCGGGGGCGGCGGGGGCGGCATGGCGGCGATGACGCCCATGATGCACCAGATCGGCAGCGCGGGCGCCCTGGGCGGCGGCGGCAGCGGTTCCGGCGGCGGCGGCCCCGAATCGACCGGCGGCGGCGGCCCGCCCCCGCCCCCAGGCGGCCTGCCCCGCGGCGCCGGCCCCCGCATCTACGTGGGCGGCGTGCCGACCGCGGTCAGCGAGACCATGGTCCGCGCCCACTTTTCCCAGTGGGGTGCCGTCCTGGACGTCTACTTCCCCAAGGACCGGGCGACGGGGCGGCGCAAGAATTACTGTTTTGTGACGTTTGGCAGCGGTGGGGCCGCCGAAAACGCGGCCGCCCGGTCCAACCGCGAGGTCGGCCGGTTCCGGGTGGAGTCCATTTCCGTGACCCGGGACCGGCTGGCCCACTACGAGCACGTCCAGCGCGGGGGCGGGACCACGGCCGCCGTGGCGGCAGCCGCCGCGGCGGCGGCCGGGGCCATCGCCCACGGCGGCGGCGGGGCGGGGGTTGCCGGCGGCGGCGGGTGGGGCGACCACCCGGGCGGCGGCGGCGGCGGCGGCCCGGCCTCCTCGGCCGACGGCGGCGAGCTCGCGTCCTCCTTCGGCGGCCTGGTCCTGGCGGGCGGGGGCGGCGGCAGCGCTGCCACCGCCCCCTCCGGCGATGGCGGGTATGGAGGAGGGGACGGCGGGCGGCGGGCCACCTCGAATGGTGGCGGCGTCGGCGGCAGTGCCGGCGGCGGCCTGCCCTCGTCCTCCACGGGCGGCGGCAGCGTCAAACCGTCGCCCTGGTTGAGCGGGGCGGGGGCGGCCGTGGTCGGTGGCGGCCAGTCCCCGCCCTCCTTTGGCAGCTCTCCGCCTGACGCCTGGCCCGGGCCGGCCGGGGTCGTGACCTCCACGTCCCCACCCACCGTCCGCGGCGGCGGCGGCGGCGGCGGCGGCGGCGACACAAGCGACGACCCGGCCGGCTTTGGCGGGCTGTCGTTCACCGCACCAGCCGCCCCCGCGCCGGCGCCCACCACCGCCGACGCCGCCGTCGACGCCGCGGCGGCGGGCGATGCGGCCGTCGACGCGGCCGCTGCCGGCAATGCAGACGATGCGGCCGCCTGGCTAGGCGGCAGCAGTGGGACCGGGTCGGGCGGGAGCGGCGGCGAGTCGACCTGACCCCTCCTTTTGGTTTGGTTTTTTTTTGTTCTCTCTCCGTCTTTCTGCCCCGCACGGGA
>Ga0315288_10004517_pt1 | contig 17727 bp, 19 predicted proteins | sample YL17G11_20_MG_FD_203454 | JGI IMG/M metagenome (GOLD analysis project Ga0315288, IMG submission 203454) | Sediment microbial communities from Yellowstone Lake, YNP, Wyoming, USA - YL17G11_20 | ecosystem: Environmental > Aquatic > Freshwater > Lake > Sediment | place: USA: Wyoming | collected... | reverse complement strand
TGATAATGAGAACTTGGTCATTGATGGCGAAGTTGAAACGAGCTACAACGGCCCTTACGGGATTCTGCGGAAGGACACACCATACTTCTCGCATCCCAACATCATCGACCGTCTTCCGATTCTGGATTCCAATGCGGATTCCAGCGCCAAGAGTGACCTGATCGAGACGGCTATCAGTGATCCCACTCCGGTTCTGGAAACCAGAATCACGAACCGGACGCAGGACATTGCTGATGCCTCGGTTGTATGGTACGGCATCAATGCCGCGGACCGCGGCCGGGCTGGTGTTTATATCCCCGGTGCTTCGCTTGGGGCCTCAACATTGGGCCTGTCGTTTGAGAAGCTGTCAACGATTGGGACTTACCAGAAGACCTATCAGGCATATGTTCTGGACAAGGACTCGAGCGGTGACCTGCGGCTCGTGGTGGTTGGCAGTGAGACCGACAACACGTCGACATCTCGTTATTTGAATCACAGGTCGGCTATGGACACAGTGGATATCTTCCATCTGCCTGGCCGGCCGCTCACTTCAAGGATTCAATAATGTTTGCGGATCGCCTGAAGAAATTGGCTGCAGAGCCTGTTCCGGAGACACAACAGGAACCCGCCAAGCCAGATGCTCCTCCTGATTTGGAGATGCATGATATTCGTATCTATTTCTCAGCGCCCAAACCTACGAATTCCGAAACCCTCAATAGGGAAAAGAGCGTAGAGTTCGAGGCTAATTTTCAATGGGTCAGTTTTACGGCACTTGTACAGGATCTCCGTGACGAAGGCTATTACATCTTTCGTGTGAATCTTCAGCCGTGGGGTGACAGCAAGGGAGACGCTACGGTCATAGGGTCTGATTCTGCCATGAAACCGGATTCCATGTCAGAGGTCAAGATCAGTGCCGAAGATGTAGAGAAGGCCTTCCGGAATGTCGTAAAACCAGACCTGTTTCCTTTCCGGCGCAATCCGTCGCTCAAAGTCGTATATGTGAACACCCATCGGACCGATTTGAAGACCCCAAAAGAGGGCACTGAGTATTCTTCAAAAGAATTTGAGAAGAACTTCGGGAATGACTTCTATGTGGTTCTTCGGAAAGACCGAAAATTCCAGAACCCCATGGGTGGTCCGATTGAAGGCTCCGTTGGTGCCCCAAAGGAATCCTCTGATATTTCTTTCCAAACGGCAGTGTTACCCTCCGGGAGAAAATTGGTATTGCAGAAGCAGCATGGTTTCCGGGGAGAAAAAGTCATGCGACCAGAGAAGGGCCGGGGGAGCTATCAGCGTCATCAAAAGTATCGAAAGAGTCTGGCAGGTGTGGTTCGTAATATTGCAAATGAAATCTCTAACAGGGAGTGATTCAGATGGCATATGACAAGAAGTTGTCGATGAAGAAAGCTACGCAGGGCAGCATCGATGGAGCCATTGCCACGATTGTGGCCATCCCGGTTATCGCCCTGATGAAGAAATACTTGGACATGTCTCCTGACCAAGAGCTGGCTGTGGCCGGCGCCATTGGTGTCGTTGTGGCTGGTGCAGTAGTCGCGGCCAAGCGCTACATCGAGAATTGGTTGAAGCACAGGGCCGACAAACCGGCCTGAGGACCACCATGGAGCAGACATATCGTTTGGCAGTCAAGGCTGCTATCGAACAGATGAAATTCACACCCCCCGTGTCTCTGGACCAAGAACCAGGCTATGAGACCGGGGGTTTTGACATCATGAAACAGCTCGTAAAGAAGCAGCACAAGCACATGGATGTCAAGGACGAGAATCCTACTCAAGATTCCTAAACTCAATATTTCCAGACGGATCTGTCATCTTCCTAACCGGCTGATCAACCGGGATTTCCCGAGATATATCATATAGAGTAGAGAGGAATCTTGCCAAATGGCTAAGACGTTCGTTGGTATTCCATCCGCATATCCACAATTGCTCGAATTGCGGAAATCCACCACTGCAGCATTCAAGCCCAACAAGTACCTGAAGGAGACAACCAAGCTCAGGTACTATCAGGTCGTTGGAGCCCTGCACATGATGCTGCTCGACCGCATGGTGCTGGGAGATTCCACCGGACTGGGCAAGAGCCTTGAGGCCATCGCTGCCTATTCGTGGCTCCTTAATCAGACCCCATCCATGAAATTGCTTGTAGTGTGTCCAAAATCAGCCCTCTTTCAATGGGCCGATGAGGTCACCAAGTTTTGCGACGGAGTGACAGCTCGAGTCATCACCAATGAATACGCCGGACAAACGGGGAGTGTCGCCCGCCGGCTTCAGTACGAGGCCTTCAAGGAACATGTATTGGTGGTAAGCTATGCCACCATCCTTGAAGAATACGAGATGATCAGACAGACTCTCGGCGCCGATTACATGATTGTTTTAGATGAGTGTACTGCTTTCAAGAACCGCAAGACAAAGACCCATTTTGCCTGTCAGATGCTTGCCGAATCTGCCCGCCGGGTCTACGGGCTCTCAGCAACGATCATCAAGAACGGTCTGGAAGAAGTCTACGGTATCTATGCCGTAGTTGTCCCCGGATTGTTCGGAACCATCACCAAGTTCCGGGACAACTATTGCCAGCAGAAAATGATGAAACTCCGTATCGGCGGAAAGATCCGGTACATCCCCCAGACAGTTGGCTATAAAAATCTCAAACAGTTCAAAGAGGTCCTCGACCCTTATTTCCTGATTCGGCGGAAAGAAGAGGTGGCAACAGAACTTCCCAAGCTCATCTCCCGGAAGATTGTTCTGGAAATGGAAGAGGAACAACGCAAGCTCTATCGGGAAGCTCTGCACGGAATTATCTATGAGGAAAAGGTCAAACAGGAATTCTATGAAGTGGTCGACAAAGTTCGGGCCGCTGATGGGAAACCCGATGATGCCACAATGAAGCTTTACGAGGAACGCAAGGCCAAGTATGAGCAGTTCCTTTCCCCGGAAGGCAAGAAACGCGGCAAATTGGCGGCCCTGACCTATTGCCAGATGATCAGTAACGGGCCGGGGCTCCTCAATCACCCCGGGGAATCCAGCAAGGATATTGAGTTTCAGAGACTCCTGACTGAGGAACTCCTGACCGAGAAAGTGATTGTATTCACCCGGTTCAAGTCTGGCATACCCTACCTCGAGGTGATCTGCGAGCGCCACCACATTCCCTACGTGAAGATCACCGGGGACTGCAGTGATATTGAACGGCGGCAGGCCCAACTCAAGTTCCAACAGGACCCTGCCTGTCGCGTCATCTTCATTACGACGGCCGGTTCCTCGGCGTTGAACCTCCAGGCTGCCGGGGTGGTCCTCTTTGTTGATACCCCTTGGAGCTATGGAGATCTGGTCCAGACCATTGGTAGAGCACAACGAATCGGTAGTATGCAGGAGCACGTTCTGCTCATACACTTCGTGAACAAAAGTACTATAGACATGCGGGTCATGAATCGGGTTTCCGGAAAAAAGGACCTGAGTGATGAAATTCTGGGAAACACCGCGGAGGGCGCCTTGGACTTTACCAAGAGTGAGGATGGTGTGGTGGACGATCTGTTCAGGGACCTGATGAAAGACGCCGAGGAAATATGATTTGTCTTCTTTGTAATGGGCAGCGTGAACGGATGGTAAAGTACATCCACCCCTACACCAAACGGGTGGTTTCTCGTACGGAACCCTGTCTGTGTTTCCTGTCGGACTTAGCAACGAACGACTGCCGACTGCTTGAGCCTTGGCGAATGGCATGGCTTCTTCCTGAAGCTCAAGACCCGAATCTGGTGTTCAATCCTGCAGACTTGGCTTCGTGCCCCAGCTACATCATCAAGGGCAGCTACTCGGCTTTGGCCTTGAATGTGAAGGCTCTGATGATGAAGTACCGATTCATGGAGCCCAAGCCGCTGATACATTTCAGTCAGGCGATCGACGTTCTGCATGACTTCTACGTGGAACAGAAGGACGGGACTTCTCCCCAGCTTTCAGACACCAACAGATTCAGCCTCATGGTCATTTGTCTGGGGACCGAAGAGGCCAACAAGGCGCTCAAGACCGTGATCGCCCAGATAGCCTACACCCGGCAGCGTGACCGGAAACCAACGTGGTTCTACCTGCCCAGCAGCCGGCAAGCCCTCTCACAATGCACTCAGGAGCACTCCCCCGAGCTGGATAGCTATACAGCCGGATACAAAGCCCTGACGATCGCGCTTGCCAAGGGGCAGATTGACCTGTCCGTTTCCGCTCAGAAAGATGACGCAGCCAATTTCGGGGGACTGCGATGAAGAAGGTATTTCGTTCGATAATCAATATTCCCAAAGAGGGCAAGGCAACCATTGACCTCAAGGAGTTGGAGCACAATTATCGTGCTTTTCTCTCCAGTCGGGTCAAACCAGAGGATCCCTCTTACGTTACTTTGTACAGTTGGATTGAAGCCCATTTCCGGGATTTCGGGGAGGTCCCCGACATACATCTTTTGAATGAGCGTGCGGAATCCGAGGGCAAAGAGGGTGTACTTGCCTGTCTGCGTGAGATCGTCTCTCAGACCCCTTTCATAGGGTCCAATTATCGGGCAGTTCTCAAGGACAAAGCGGAAGAACAGAACAAAGATCATTTCCGCGGCATGCTTGAGAAGGCTTGGAAAATTGTCAGCAGCGGGCTCAAAGAGGGAAAGAAGGAATTGAAGGGTATCCAGCAGGCTGTGGAATACTTCAGTTCTGAGGCCCGTAAGTTCCGAATGGGTGCTGTCGTCAAGACCGAGAGCAATATCCGTAGTGAGCAGGATGCGGCCGAAGTCCGTGAAGAATACGATTCCAAGAAACGTGACCCGCTTTCTTCAGTCGGCATGTACACGTTTCTTGAGAAGATTGATGACACAGTCCGCGGCGTCAAGCCCGGGGACTTGACTCTTGTTGCAGGATTCACAGGGAATGGAAAGTCGATTCTTTGCTCAAATTTTGCGTATCAGGGCGTGATACAGGGCCTGAACGGGATGTTTGTGTGTATGGAGATGTCGTTTGCTGAGATGCGCCGGTTTGCCTATGTTCTCCACACCAGCAACCCGGAATGGCTTGACCACCCTAAGTTTGGAAAATTGGCCGGGAAGATTACCTACGACAAGGTCAAGTACGGTGAGCTCAATGATCTCGAGGAAGAGTTCTACCATCATGTGATAGAGGATTTCAAGTCAGAAGACAGGGGCTACGGGGATCTGTTCATGGTTCAGCCCTCGGAAAACCTGACTCCTGCCGGACTTGAGATCATGATGTACGATTTCAATGCCAGACTGGCAGAACAGGGAAAGACCCTTGATTTCGTTGTGGTGGACTACGTGGGGCTGATGACCCCGGACAAAGACGGACGCTACGGAGACTACAATGCAGACTTGAACGGAATCATCAAGCGGCTCAAGAATCTGGCTATGACGTTTGATAATGGACGTCGGATCAGGATGATCTCCCCGTTCCAGATCAACCGTCAGGGTTGGGTTGAGGCCGAGAAAAATGATGGTGTGTACAAGCTCAACGCTCTGTCCAGCGCCCATGAAGCGGAACGGTCCTCGGACTTGGTTATAGGTGTGTTCTCTACCGAAGAGATGCGTCGTACCGGAGTGGTCAAGCTGTGCTGTATGAAGTACCGCGAGGGTGCTCAGTTCCCACCCTTTGAGGCTAAGATGAATTTCTCAACCAAGTATGTGACAGATTTCATCCAGAGTAAAGCGGCGCCATCAGAGGCCGGTATCAATGAAATTCCAACGGATGCCGCATGAAAGACTCGGTCAAGGTCAAAGAAGTGATACTGCAGACCTTGGATTTTTCCGTGGTCCTGTTGCAGTACAAGGTGCATTTTATCTTTGACCCGAGAAAGGCCTCTGAAGCTCAGATGCACTGCCCATTTCATGGCGTTGACCGTAAGCCTTCAGCCAGGTATTATCGGGCAACCCAATCGATGTTCTGTTGGAAGTGCCACAAGAGATGGGACGTGATCTCATTCATCATGGAGAAAGAGGGCTTCAACTTCGGAGAAGCTCTACGATACATCGTGTCCCGGTTCAATATTGATTTGTCGTTGATCCCCGAAGATCCAGAGATGAAACAGGTAAAAGTACAGACCTCGGAAACATCCATTAAGTTCCTGTCTTTTACAAACACCCTCCGAGGTATGCGCGGGAAAGTTGACTTCGAAAAATATCGGGTTTTGTGTGCCGCTTTCACAATGGCACGGTACGCGGAAACCTGTGGAAGAGATGTATCGGCAACCTTGTCAAAAATTGAAGAAAAAATGAACAAAGTCGAACAAGGAATGTGACAAATGCCAACATACCATCAAATGGGATTTGAAGAATTCTTGGAAGACAGCGTCAAATCGTTGGCAGACAAAGCCGAGTGGATGAAAGGTCTCAACCTGAGACTCATAACGTCTATCAAAGACCTGACTGAGTTCGTCGACAAAGCGATCGCAGCCAAAATCTGTGCATTGGACCTTGAGACTACGGGTCTGAGCACTCGCACGCACCGTGTTGTCGATCAGGCATCAGGACGTACGTTCTATCAGCCCGTCAACAAGATCGTCGGATTTGGTCTGAGCTGCAGCAAGGAAGAGGGTGTCTATGTTCCGATCAATCATATCGAGGGAGTTGAGCTGAATTTGAATGAGGTCAGCGTCATAGAAGAAATCAAGCGCCTCTGCCAGAATTGCGTCATCATCGTTCACAACTCCAAATTTGATCTGACGATGCTGGATCACTATGAGGTCATAGTCAACCAGCACACGGCGTTTGAAGACACGCTCATTCTGGCTAGGCTCTTCGATGCCGGCAGCAAGGAAATAGGACTGAAGCACCTGTCGGAGGTTCTGCTCAATCAGAAGATGATCACGTTTGCGGAGGCTACGGGTCACGCAGAGCGCTTTGACCTGATATCCCCCAAGATCTCCTATGTGTATGTCTGTTGCGACGCACTGTGCACCTTTCAGCTTTTTGCCTTCTTCATGGCTCAGGAAGTCATCAAGGAGCAGATGAAGATCTACAATCTTGAGAAGCGCATAGTCAGGGTTGTCATGGAGATGGAGTCCAATCTTGTGCAGCTCGATATACCCTACCTGCAGGCAATGGCTGGCAAGATCCATACCCGACGGGAAGAGATTCGCAAAGAGATATTCAAGTTGGTTGGGAAAGAGTTCGACATTGCCAGCCCACAACAGTTGGGAAAGGTCTTGTTTGATGATCTGAAGTACCGGTACCCAGACAGAGAGCGAACCAAGTCTGGACAGTACAAAACCGACGATACAACTCTGCAGAGGATCTCCGACGACTATCCGGTCGTGGCTAAGATCACAGAGTTCCGAGTTCTGGAAAAGAACTTGGGAACCTATGTGAACAAGCTGCTTCTCAACAAGGATGAGGATGGATGTGTCAAGCTCTGCTTCAATCAAGTCGGGACTGATACCGGACGCTTTTCATCTCCGGGTGGTAAGGGCCTCGAAATAGACGGGTACTGCGGGGTCAATATTCAGAGTCTTCCGTCTACAGACGCGGATGGCCTGCCGGCAATTCTCAAGGAGAACCCCATTCGCAGGGCATTCATTGCCCGGCCGGGGTACAAGATTCTGGCCCTGGACTATTCCGGTGAAGAACTTCGGGTAGCCACGAACCTGTCATCTGAACCCAATTGGATTGAAGAGTTCATGAACGGATCTGGCGATTTGCACGTAAAGACCGCTCAGATTGTGTTTAACAAAAAGAATATCACCAAACCAGAACGGAAAATCTGTAAAGTCATTAACTTTCTTACTTTGTACGGCGGGGGCCCCACAGCTATGGCGGCCCAAGCCAAGATATCGGTTCAGGAAGCCCAGCGCATCATGGTGGCCTATTTTGCGGGGTTGCCGAGGCTCAAGAAGTGGATTGATATCGAAAGATCTCGAGCCCGGAAACAGAAGAAAGCCAGAACAGCCATGGGACGCGTCCGGCCATTGGCGTTCTTCTACAATTCAGGTGATAAAGGGCAAGAAGCTCATGGTGATCGCTGTGCGGTCAATTTCCTCATTCAGGGTCTTTGCGCGGATATCATGAAGACCTGTATGGTTCGGGTCTACAATTGGATTCATAGAGAAGGTCTTGAGTCTGATATTAGACTTTTGATTACGATGCATGATGAGCTTGTTTTTGAGGTCAAAGAAGATAAGATGGAAATGTACGTTCCCATGCTGAACAACATCATGAAGCTTCAAGACATCCTGCAGGGGATGCTTAAATGGGTCGTCCCGTTCGCAGTTGATGCCGAATATGGGGAATCATGGGACGTCCACAACGATTTCTTCAAGGAACATCCTGATTTGGCTAAGATTGGCCAGGTTGAGTTTCGGGAGTCTGGGTCGATTCCCCCACCACCGGTTTCTCCACCGGCCGAGCCCCCGGCGCCGGCCGCAGTCCCGGCCAACCTGGAAAGCATCATTTCGGATCCGGTGGCATCGACCGCAGAGACCCCCACGATACCAGAACAAACCACTGAAATGGCCTCAAAAACGCCAGAATTGGCCCCGGAGACTGTTCCAGAGCCCCTGCAACAAGTTCAGGGGAAGAATCCTGTCTCAAATTCCACCCCCGTTGAGGTCACAAGCTCTTTGCCGGTCGGTGGTTCTTTCGTATATACTGTAAGAGACACCCGGGCAGGGACTCTGCGCCGGCTGAACCATTTGTTGATGTTCCTGATGGACGAGATGAGGTCGACCGCTGGATATGAGGGGGTTACGAAACAGGTGGTAATTCGCGACCGATTGGGCAATGTTCTTGGAGAGGTTCAGATCAAGGTTGATGCATTCTTGGCCTTGTCTCGGTATCTTAGCGTTTAGAGGATCAAAATATCATGAACAACGATCAATTGAATGCTTTGGAACGGACTATCGACCGCCAAAGCCATCAGATCCGCCTGATCAGGCATCGATTGCGCCGGATTGATCAACGCAATACTGAGCTTGCTTCCATCGTTGTTGCCCTTGGAAAACGGGTTGTCTCCTTATCTGTTTCAGGGGAGAAATACTTGACAAAAGAGAAAAGCAGGACCGGCCATTTCTCATAACTCCTTTGGTTTGAGGGTAGTACAAGAAATGCATTCAGCTATTGACCTTGGACGAATTTTACACTATATTGTTGACGTTGTTTTGTGAGCAGAGACCCCCAAAGTACTACCGCAGGAGCTTGACGTGAGCGCCCAGAAGTCCACATTGTTCTTCGACGCGTTCATTCCCATCCGGGCTACGTCACGTTTCTGTACATTCATAATGCCGCTGCCGCGACATAATCACACAGGAGCGCGTCCATGCAATACACACAGAGCGTGGAGGAGTTTGCAAGCCAAAATGATGCGGAACTAAGAAAAATTGTCACCAGCATCTGTGATAAGCAGCATGTTTCCCGCCATCATGTTGAAGACCTTGTTCAGGACGTATATGTTCGTCTGATTAAAGGTGATGTTCTGAACCGGTTTGACCCCAATTTTGGTGGTTTCCGGCCCAAGATTTCGACCTACCTGTACCCGATGATCTATAACATAGTCACGGGGTATCGGAACAAGAATTCATACCGGATGGAGTCCGGTAAGTTCCACGCCACAGATGGTTTCAAAGAGATGATTGGCGAGAATGACGACGTCGAAATTGCCCTTCAGTGTTGCTCTTTAACCCCCGAATTCCAATCCATTCTTGACCACAACAGTTTTGGCGACGAAACCCAAGGTCTTGCCTCAGAGCTGAAGGAATTTGAGGAGAAATGGCTCGGTGAGACTTATCGGAACCGCAAATTTTCACTGAAGCACAAGGGAAAGCCGGTCGGAGAAGGCTCAATCGTTGATGTGTATCGGTACATTAACTATGGCCTCACGAACCGGGAAATTGGTGAGATCTACGGGGTATCCGGCGCCTTTATTTTGACGCTCAAACGTATGATCATTCGTACCTTGAAAGCATACGGAATCATCAACCGGCCGGGATTCAAGACCGAGAATTGGAATGGGGGGGACGATTTCCCTGAAGCAGTGCAGGTGATTGAGGAAATCCAGGTTGTCCCGCTTCCGGTCGAAAAACCGATTGGCAAGAACGGGCATAAACATGAGTTCCGACGCCCAATGTTTGATTCGGAACGCGCCCTGCTCAAGAAATGGTGGATTGATCGTAGCGGAATCGTTGATTGGGATGACGTACGCAATTTCCGTCAGGATAATTTCCCGCCCGATGTATCAGCTATGCAAGTCTGCGGATTTGTTTCGAGTCTGCACAAAGCTTTGGCCCGCGGTAAGCTCAAAATTGCTGACCGGGCCGGATACAATGCCAATCGCATTTCCCGAGGCCAGGCAACTATTCCGCTCAAAAGTTCGAGGACCTCGATGGATGCTGTCGTATTCACCAAGTGCTGAATTTTGGTGGGGCAGGGGAAAGAGCACCGTGTGCATTCCCGGTGCTTTTTTTGTTTTTTCCCTGCCAGAATAATATTATATAGGATGGAGGTCTTATGGAAGAAGGCTGGTTCTGTCCAATATGCCATTCAGTGAACGCTCCGTTGGTCAGGCAGTGTCCTGATTGTCAGGCGAAGAAGAATTACCAAATACCTTCAATTCCCGGAACGGGAACGGGTGATGCGCCTCCGTGGAATCAACTTCCCAAGACAGGAGACCCGCTTCCGGGGCAGACTATCATTATTTCCAGCTCGGGAACGGTCTGTGAAGAGCTTGTCCATTATGGCAAGGTGAATCGGTAAGGAGAAATCGTGGCTCTCATTGACGCAGTGGTACTCCTGTATGGGGACCGGGGTGACCTGGATCGATGCGTTGACTCCCTGAAGACACACTGTCCGCAGGTGAACATCATTGTCATCGACAACAATCAGGTCAACCGCGGATTCACCAAGGGCACCAATGATGGCATCAAGATGGGCTCGGCGCCATACATTTGGCTCATCAATCAGGATGCCGTGGCTCTGCCGGGGGCTGATACAGCTTTGGTCAAGCGACTGGAATCGGGTCCACGGGTCGGTATTGCAGGTTCCATGCAGCTGGATCCGGACGACCACGACATTATTCGGCATGGTGGTACGACGGTTTTTTTTCCGGCCGGGGTTCATAAGGGGGGCAGGGTCTCTATGGGGCACTGCCGCTTGCCAGAGAAGTTAACCTGGGTGAACTTCGCGTCGGTCATGCTCAAGCGTGAAATGGTGCAGGAAATTGGGCTTCTTGACGAGAAGATGTTCCTTCTCTTCAGTGACAGCGACTACTGCCTCTGGGCCAGATACCGTGGCTGGGAGGTCTGGTATGAGCCGGAAAGCCATGTTTATCATCGATTGGGGAAGGCCTCCAAGAGTGTCAGTGAGTGGCAGCAGAAGGACATGCAAGCATTCATGGACAAGTGGGGAATCATCCCACTGCAGAACGGGTTTGAAGCTGGTCGCATGTTCGGCAAACTTAACGCGAACCCGTGACACGGAGTATAATAGGGGTGTCCATCAGAAAGTGCTTCAATCACAAGTCTCAATTCTTCACAAAGGAGGCGGTAGATGTTGCCCAATTGTCAGATTACCATCAAGAAGGACGGGAGTCATCAGATTGTTGGTCTTGAAAAGACCGAGAACTGCCACCGTCTTTCAGAAGTCGCACGTTTGGCAGGAAAGGTGACGAAAGACGATGATGAGGATCATGCTCCTGTTTATCAGGATGTTCACACGGGGAAGACCGGCCGCTAAGGTGAACGTGGACCCGGAAGCAGGAACTGCCAAGACGGTTGCGTTTGTGGCTGATGATGCCGGGAATGTTACCCCGGCCCCGGCCGGCCCTGTCGAGGCTTCTGTTCCAGACCAGGGTGTGACGATTCACGTGCCGGCGGTAGACTCGGTCAAGAGGCTATATCAGGATGCCTTGGCTCTGGTTCTGAAGTTTGAGGGGGGCTATGTCAACGATCCTGACGATCCGGGTGGCGAGACCAACAAGGGTATCATCAAGAAGGTGTATGACAAGTATCGCCAGCAGAGGAATCTCCCGGTTCGGTCTGTCAAGGATATCACTGACGAAGAGGTTGGTGACATCTACGCCGAGAACTATTGGGATGCTGGGCAGTGTCAGCAGCTCCCGCCCAAGCTGGCGGTGGTCCACTTCGATTCATGTGTGAACGTGGGTGTAACGCAGGCGGCCAAGTTTCTGCAGAGGTCTCTGGGAGTCAAGGACGATGGGAAGGTTGGTTCAGACACTCTCAGTGCAGCCCGGCTGGCAGACGTCAACAAGGTCGTGATTGTATACCTGGAGAAGCGTCGGGCGTTCTATCGGTATCTTGCGGACAGCAAGCCAAAGCTGGTCAAGTTCCTGAAGGGGTGGCTCAAGCGGGTGGACCAGCTGGAAGATTTTGTCGGTCATATGAACCCCTGAAAGGGAGGAAGCAGATGTCGAGGAAGATTGAGGTTGCGTTCGAAGTGCGAGACATGCTGATCATGAAGGATACCCTGAAGCAGATGGGCATCCAATTCAGCGAGGAAGGCTCCGGCCTTCGTATCGCGACCAGCTATGGCATCACGGTCACGGGTACGAAGATGAGCTACGACGATGTTGACCAGGTTCAGGTCAACAAGATCAAGCAGCAGTATCAGGTCAACTTCTGGCGCGACAAGGCCATCAAGGAAGGCATGCAGCTGCACGAGGAGAAGACCAGCAATGGTGAGGTCATTCTCCGCCTGAGTCACTGAGGAACTGCGTTCATTCCGTTCCCGGAATTGGGACCTAACCCCAACCGGGGACGGGACGTATCACAAAGTCCATCCACCCTATCACAAAGAGGGTAGCGGGTCCGTCATGCTCAAACTTGATCAATGCCTAGCGGCCAACCGTGTAGCAACATTCGTCGTCGCGGAGAGCGACGTTGAGGTTCTCCTGTACCTCAATGAGAAGTACAAGGACGGTCGTTTCTTCGTCTACAGTACGACCTTCACCGGCCTTGTTCCACTCAAGGATGCGTTGAACAAGAAGTTCGTACCGGAAGGAAAACGGGCCCAGAGCACGATCGAGGCCCTCGATACCATCCTGACCAAGAGTTTCTCCGGTGCCAACAGCCGGTTCGAGACCTACGTGTTTCTCGACGCCAACACGTATTTAACGGACCGCCAGGTTATCCGTAAGATCAAGGACATCGTCACCCGTTATCAGCTCGACGAGTCTTTCACCGTTAATCTTCTGTTCATCATGGGGAGTGTGTTTGTCCCGCCGGAGCTCGAGCGTCTGTCGGAAGTCGTGTTCTTCGACCTACCGTCTGAGTCGGTCCTCAAGGCCCATTCTGACAGTCTGACGGAGAAGTTGACCCTGAAGGGCGACAAGGCCCCGACAGAGGAGGTTGTGGCGAATCTCAAGGGGTTGACCCTGTTCGAGGTCGAGCAGGCATACCTCCAGAGTTTTGCCATACACAAGGGTGTTGATCTGACCTTCATTCGGGACTTCAAGAAGAACGCGATCGCCAAGACTGACCTGCTTTCGCTTTTGGAAAGCAATGTCAACTTTGACGGAGTCGGCGGCATGGAGACTCTGAAAAAGTGGATCAAGAAGTCCAGCGGTGGATGGTCCGTTGAAGGCAAGAAGTTCGGTTTGCCCCTGCTCAAGGGCCTGCTGATGGTAGGCCTTCCAGGATGCGGGAAATCGCTCATCGCCAAGGCAATTGGCAATGAGTGGGGTCTCCCGATCATCCAGTTCGACCCCAGCCGCGTGTTCAGCTCTCGGGTAGGTGACAGCGAGAGCAACATCAGGCGTGTTTTGCAGATCGTTGAGGCCGTCAGTCCGGCAGTACTTTTCATAGACGAGATAGAAAAAGGCTTCGCCGGTATGCATTCCAGTACGTTCTCGGATTCTGGTGTGACTGCCCGTGTCATCGGAACATTTCTCGTGTGGCTGCAGGAGTGTCAGAAGCCAGTGTTCACGGTGGCCACGTCCAACCAGATCCAGTACTTGCCGCCTGAGCTCATCTCCCGGTTTGACGAAACCTTCTTTGTCAACCTGCCCCAGTTCCACGAACGGAATGACATTTTCAAGATCCACATTGCCAGAGTGGGCCGGGACCCGTCCAAGTTCAAGATTGAGCAGCTCTCCCAGGCCAGCCAAGACCTCTCAGGGCGTGAGATCGAACAGGTCATCCGGGAAGCCATGTACGATTCGTTCTACTCCGGGGAAGACCTGTCGACGGACTCAATTCTGAAGGTCCTGTCGAAGAAGACCAATCTGCTGACCACGATGGCCGAGCAGCTGGACTATCTCATCAAGTGGGTTGGGTGGGACGACAAGAAGCATGATGGTCTGCGGGCCCGTTTTGCGGCACCTGTGGAAGACACGGACATGACTCGTATCAAGGACACGATCGACGAGTTGGTCAAGGAGATCGAAGGTCGGAAACCGCCTGAGTCCCCTTTGAAGAAGTGAAACATATGGCTACTCGATTCCAAATAGCGACGGGGGTTATCCCCGTGTATAAGCAGAGGGCGCCTGTGAAACGGCGCTCTCCTCCCGACCCACAGGCCGCCTTTTTGATTGCAAAGGATTTGAATGAGCTCCTTGTTGTTTTCTTCGGCCCAAGTCCGGCCAGGGTCAAGAGGTTTATGGAGCAGGTGGCTGTTGCGTCCGTTGGCAGGTTCCCAATATATCGGGAGGCCCCCTTTACCTACAAAAACCGGATTCATGTGATTGAGCCCGGGGTTCAGATGCGAGAAGAGTTGATGTCGGAACGGGTACCGGGGGGTATCAAGACTGCCCAGATCTTTAGAACCGGAGTTAGCCACGTTGATTATGAAAGTCTTCCGTTCGAGAAGTATGCTCTAACTTGTGGAAACTACAGGGCTGAGCCAATAGAGGCTCTGCTCAAAAAAGCGAAGAGATGTGGAAGCATTCTGTTTGTGTATAGCGGTATACCGATGGCAGCAGCTGAATTCTCGCCCATCAAGGGCAAGAAGTGCAACATGGTTTATGTTGACAAACGCACAAGCAAAATTATCCGATAATGGCGCGGTCCCGCTACGATATTGCCTGTGGCCGTGAGCCACCACCCCCAGGTCCACTAAAGGGACCGGGGGTGGTAGTTAATGCCCCCTACCCGCAACCCATAGGGGCCCTCTATCATCAGCCTTTTCAATACGGCCTCGACTCCACTGCGGCTCAGACAATAGACCTGATGGCCGCAATAGACGATCGTTTTCTCCATCGGCATACCGAGTCAGAGAGGTTTCTGGAGACAGGTCAACCCCCCAAACCAGCTTTGGTTCACTCTCATGTTGTAGTGGATGAATCTGATTGGGTAGACGCTCAAAGAATATGCCGTCAGATTATGGAGAGGCCTTTGGAACAACCTGATACTGTAGGAACACTTTTCGTTGGTGGCGCGGGTTCAGGCAAAACACGAAGCCTGTTGAATTCTGCTATGACCTATTTGATCTCCCGGCCAAATAGTACGGCTATCGTTGTCACTGAGACGGACAGATTCAATTATTCTGGTCCTGGGCGTATGATTTTCGTTGATTGGGATGACCTGGCCCCCTACTTGTCCAGCTCGGGGTCTGTCAATGGCCAAGGTCATAAAGTTTATCTTGACAACCTGGGTTTATGTCCTTTTAATATCTGGGATAGTATCATGAGTATGGCGTCAAGACGGCTGGTTACTTTAGACGCAAGTATAAATAACCTTCCCATTGTTGTTAGGGAAGGCATCACCTCTGTAATGTTCCATGGGCTTGTGTGGCGGCCGTTCTATCTGAGCCAACCTGGTTTTGATATTGCGATACGTAGATAATTGATATAGATTAAGGGTGCGCCTTGTTCCCGGCCGCCTTGGGGGTGTCTGGGAAGCGGCAGCTGGCAGTTGGTAAACCTACCGGCGAAGTCATCCTCTCTGAGTTGCGGACTCCTACGCCAGCAGTCCGGCCTCAGCAGGAAGACCAAAGCCAAACCCAAGGAGTCGTAGTATGTCTCCCAAGCTCGTGGTGTCTTCGCAGTTCGATTTTGACCGGGTGGATTTCTCCAAGGAATCCGACGTCAATCTTGACGTCTCCTTGACCGCCCCGGAACAAGAGGGCCAGAAGCGCATCCCTCTCCACATCATCCTCGCCATAGATGTCTCGGGGTCTATGTCGGGCAATAAGCTCGATTCGGTCAAGAGCACAGCCAACAAGCTGTTGGATCATGTGACCGAGAATGATACCGTCGGTGTCATTGCCTTCAGTGAGACGGCTTTTGACGTGGTTCAGCCCCTGCCCATGAACACGTCCAATCGAGATGCTGCTCGAACAGCGATACAAAATCTGCATACGCTTGGCTCCACCAACATTGAAGCGGCCCTGATTTCAGCGTTGGAAAAGGCCAGCAATGCTGGCAAAGACCAGGTCAGCCGTATCGTTCTGTTGTCCGATGGCCGCCCCAACGTCGGCAATTCCACCCCTGAGCGTCTGATCGGAATCCCGGCCCAGATGACCAAGTCGGTATCCCTGTCCACGTTCGGGTATGGGAATGACTATGACCCGGAGCTTCTGGCCAGCATGTCCAGCGCCGGCCGGGGCAACCATTTCTATATCCAGAACGATGGCGATTGCCGCAATGCTTTCGCCCTGGAGCTGGGTGGATTGCTGTCCTTGTATGCTCAGGACATCAAAGTAACGCTGACGATGTCAGGAACTGTGGCGGTTGATGAATTTCTGAGCGGCTATGACGTTACTCAGTCGGTCGGGTACCGTGGCATTACCGGTGGGAAGCTCACGTTCACGGTTCCTGACATCTTTGCCGGGGAGAAGAAGCATGCGCTGCTGAGGCTGAAGGTTCCTTCAGCTTCAGAGGCCGTCTGTGCCCGCCAGACCAAGGTTTGCGACATTACCGTGGACTATCTGGACGTCGAGTCCAAGGCCCGGGTAGAGGCCACTGGAGTGGTCAAGATTCAGTACTCGAAGCCGGGCAAGGTAGCCACTGCACCCAACAAAGAGGTCCATGACCAGCTCTTCATGATTGAGGCTGCCAAGAAGCAGGCAGAAGCCAAGAAGAAGATCGAGACGGGTGATATCACGGGAGCTCGGGTACTGCTTCAAGAAGCTCAGCTCTGGTCTAGCGGGAGTAGTGCAGAGAATGCCGGGTTGGTTGCGTCCAACTTCTCAAATCTGCTCTCCAACACGAACAGCATGCAAGATTATCGGTTGTCCGGGTCCAAGATGTTCACAGCGTACGGTACCTCGTACGTTACAGCCCGCAGTGCCTCGTCCGACACGATGGGTCTATCCTATCTGTCCAAGCGCCAGAAGAGCGTGGTGGCTGATTTCGGGAGCAACAATGGGATGGGAGCCCTGGCGACGGGCGCTCCGGGCATGGGCAACACAGTCAGTGGTGTGAGTGTGACTTCTTCCGGTACGTTAAATGGCGTTGTGTCAAATAGTATCATAACAACGACGGGTACTGTTGAGACGAAGAAGTCCAAGTCCAAGAAAGACAAGAAACAAGCGTGAGTTGAACGGGGGCAGGGAAACCTGCCCCTTCATTTGGTGGTGGAATAATGGGACGCTTTGACATAGCTACCAATAAGGTCCCTCCCGAGCCTGCTCTCAGTGATCAAGAGCGCGTCGTTCGGGAGATCCCTCGGGCACGGGCTCTAGCGGACTACGGGGAGCAAAATCCTCCGGAAGTTTCTCGGGGAAATGAGTCCCGATTCTTCGTGTTTCAAGCCCCCAATGGTATACGAGTGTTGGCCCCCGTTGATTCCAGCTTCTCCGTTCAAAGGAACGGAAATGTTC
>Ga0315288_10004515_pt1 | contig 17729 bp, 10 predicted proteins | sample YL17G11_20_MG_FD_203454 | JGI IMG/M metagenome (GOLD analysis project Ga0315288, IMG submission 203454) | Sediment microbial communities from Yellowstone Lake, YNP, Wyoming, USA - YL17G11_20 | ecosystem: Environmental > Aquatic > Freshwater > Lake > Sediment | place: USA: Wyoming | collected... | reverse complement strand
TGCTGCGCTGTCGCCGAGCCGGGGAGCAACGACGTGTTCCATGACCTGACACCAGGAGGCGAGGTCGAATGATGAGACGTTACCGAGGTTTCACACTGATTGAGCTGTTGGTGGTGATCGCGATCATCGGGATACTCGCGGCGATGGTGTTCCCGGTATTCGCACGGGCGCGCGAGTCCGCGCGCAAGGCAGTCTGCCTTTCGAATGTGAAGAACATCGCGCTGGCGATCAACATGTACCTGGGGGACAACAACGACCACGTTCTGGCCTGCGGAGCACAGCCAGGCGGTGTGGGACTATGCTGCGACCATGCCCGGTGGGGGCGATGAATCGAATCCTGACGACTGCGACCTTCACGACGAGGGCAATCCGTACATAAAGCCCCCGGTGGTGCTGGATGAGTACATCAAGAACCGGGATGTGTGGCGGTGCCCGAGCGCGAAGGTGCAGCAGGGCGCGATGTGGATCTACCCCGTGCCGGACTGGCTGGGATGGCTCAAGGCCAACGAGGGGGCGTGGAACTATGCCAACTGGTGGGGCCCCTGCCAGAGCGGCTGGCCGAAGGGCTGGGGAGGGACGATCACGGATTCGATCCTCCAGGACGCGTTGGCGACAGCCCACTACGGCACGAACAACAAAGACAAGGCGTTCGTGGAGTCGATCGCCTGCGGGTACTGGAACCAGGACATGAAGCTCGCCGCGATCCAAAATGTCTCGGCCTGGGTATGCGTCGCGGATGCCGGAGTGAAGACGAACCATCTGATGGCTGATACCATCGCCTACCCGGACATGTGCGATGTCGCCTGCGCCGGCGGCGTGACCTCAGACGGTCCCTGCGGCGACCATGACTGGGACATCTGCTCTTCGGCTGCGAGTTGCGGCCTCTACTTCCAAGCCCCGAACAACGGCGCGTACCTCAAGAACCCGAGCCTCCGGGCTCAGATGGCCCGGCACCTGGGAGGAATCAACATCGGGTTCGTGGACGGGCACGCGGCCTGGTTCAGCTCGGCCTCCTTCCTGGCGGCAGTCGTTGACATGGAGAAGGGCCAACCGACCTCTATCGCGGGAGGCTTTGAGGACTGGGGACCCAGCTCCTATCAGGTCCAATCTTGGGGCTGCACCGATTACTTCCCCGACTGGCCCAACATCGGCCCGGGGACTCCGTTCCTCTTCTAGGAAGCGATGCGCCCTCGCAGCGCGAGACGCACTGGGTCGTCTGATGCAATGGGGCTGGATGCCGGGCGAGGCATCCAGCCCCTCTCTTTAGCCAGGGGGGAGCGATTTAGCCGGAGCTCTTCCCGATCGGAGATGGGGGCGTCCACGAGCGAATGGGCCGGCTGTTCCCATCCTTGACTTTTGCCCTGTGCCGGGCTAGAATCGCGGCGTCTCGCGCAGAGACGGCTAGCCGGCCCACGCGGTTTGTGTCCGCCCAGGCGGACGCCTGGTCAGTGCCGGGTAAGGCGGCCTGTCCGCAGGAGAGCGGGCGGGCCGTTTCGCGTGGGCCTAGCCCCGGAGACGCGGGCTGCGCTGGCAATGCCGGGGCGCGAGAGGAAAGGATTCGCGATGCGAGTTCCCGCAGCTTCGCTGCGAAGCACGAGATTGCTGCTTGCACTCATCACCATCGTCGCCCTGGCCGCCTCGGGTTGCGGGCGCGGAAAGAAGACGAGCGACGTGCTCGCGCGGGTGAACGGCCAGGCCGTCACCAAGGCCGAGCTCGACGCCGCGCTCGAGACGTCCGACAACGGCGATGCCGCGAAGCGAACGCTCGATTCGCTCATCGTCCGCGAGCTCATCCGGGAAGAGGCGAAGAAGCGCGGCATCACGGTTGGCAAAGAGGAGCTGGATCGGCGCATGAGCGGCCTGAAGGACTACGTCCTCGCCATGACCGGCAAGGACTTCCAGGGCTGGCTCGCCGACACCGGGCAGACCGAAGACGACGTGAGGACGCGCATGAGCATTCAGGTCCTCACCGCGAAGCTGGTGCTGACCGACACCGACCGCAAGAAGTACTTCGAGGATAACCAGTCGCGCCTCAAAGATATGCCGCACAACAATGAGTCGGTGATCTACCGTGAAATCGTCGTGGCGTCGCAGCAGGAGGCGGAGGCAGTGCGCAAGGACCTGCTGGGCCAGGCCGCCCAGGGCAAGGTCAGCGGCGCCGCCTTCGGGAAGATCGCGGAGCAGCGCACGCTGGATCCGAACGAGCGCCGCCGAGGCGGCATGGCCGGGTGGGTTGCCAAAGGCAAGGCGGGCAACCCGAAGCTGGAGGAGGTGCTGTTCAAGCTGCAGCCGGGCGAGATCAGCGAGCCGATTCCGGCGCCGCCGCCCGCGCCTCCGGCCGGCCAGAAGCCGTCGGCGACGCCGCAGCAACCGACGCTCTACCGCGTGGTGATGGTGGAGAAGCATCTCAAGCCGGGGTCGCTCACGCTGGAGAACAACGAGGACATCATCGAAGAGTGGATGATGAGCGATCCGCGATACCAGGCCCAGCTCGGCGAGTTCTTCAACAACCTGCGGGCGAAGGCCAGCATCGAGATCACCGATCCGCGGTTCCACTCCCTCGAGGAGGCGTACGCGCAGGGACGGGAGGCGCGAGAGAAGCAGCGAAGCATGAGCCAGCCCGGCGCGATGGCTCCGGCCATGCCGCCGAGCGGCCAGGCGCCCGCTCCGGCCGCGCCGCCGACAGGCAAGTAGCTGGAAGTCATCTCAAAGGTCACGTGAGTGCTTGGTGCAAGCTATCTCCAACCTCCTGACGGAGTTTTGAGATAGCTTCTAGGCACAGACACCGGCTGCTTGCTCGGCAACAGAGCACAGAGCGCAAGAAAACCGAAGAGGTCGGTTCACCCGACCTCCGCGCCGCGATCGACGCCGCCCATGTGTGCACGGTGCGGCGTCGCGCTTCGAGACCGTGGGGTTCGGCGCGGTGTATCGATTGTAGAGCAGAAGCGAGATGAAAAAGCGCACACCGGACAGGCACGACGCGCTCTTCTCCGATCTCGTCGCCCTGATGGCTCGGTTGAGGAGCCCCTCGGGGTGTCCATGGGACCGGGAGCAGGACCATCGCTCGCTTCGGCCGAGCCTGCTCGAGGAAACCTATGAGGTGCTAGAGGCGATCGATCGCGACGACGCGGAGGCCCTCCGCCAGGAGCTTGGCGATCTGCTATTGCAGGTGGTCTTCCATGCACAGCTCGCGTCGGAGGCCGGACGCTTCGCTATCGATGATGTCGTAACGGCCATCCACGGCAAGCTCATCGCGCGGCATCCGCACGTGTTCGGGGACACCTCGGCGGCGACGCCCGAGGAGGTGCTGCACCAGTGGGACCGCCTGAAGCGGGACGAGCGCGGCGACGGCGGGGCCGACCTGGTGGCAGGAGTCCCGTCGACGCTGCCGGCGCTCGCCCGCGCCCAGGTCGTGCAGCGCCGCGCCGCCCGTGCCGGCTTCTCGCGAACGCCGGAGGAAGCGCGCGCCGCGGCTGTAGGGGCGCTGGATCGGCTTGCCGGAGCTGAGGGGGACTCAGAGGCCGCCCAGCAGGCGGTCGGGGAGCTGCTGCTGGCGGCGGTGGACCTGGCCCGCGCGGCGAGCGTGGATGCGGAGCAGGCGTTGCGGGAGCGGGTGGATGGGCTCATGAGCCAGGTCCGCAGTCGCGTGCGCGATCCCGACGCTTCAGCTCAGCCGCGGGCTGGGCCGGGTTGAGCACCGCCTGATCCGGCGACCTCTGATCATCCAGGCGCGTCGTAAGGGGGGTTTCGTCGCCTGCTGTCCGGCAATAGTGCAAAGAACCTGAGAAGCATACGAGACCGAAAGGAGCTGTCTTACTGTGGCTAAGTCTGCAAAGCGAGTCTACATCTTCCACGAGGGCAACAAGGACATGAAGGACCTGCTCGGCGGCAAGGGCGCGAACCTTGCCGAGATGAGCAACCTGGGCCTCCGTGTCCCGCCCGGATTCACCATCACCACCGAAGCGTGCATCGAGTACCTCAAGGCGAAGCGGATGCCGCGGGGGCTCATGGATGATATCAAGGTTGCGCTCGCGCATATCGAACGTGAGACGGGCAAGGGCTTCGGCGACCCGAAGAACCCCCTACTGGTCTCAGTTCGCTCGGGCGCCAAGATGTCCATGCCGGGCATGATGGAGACCATCCTCAACCTCGGCCTCAACGAGCAGACGCTCGAGGGCATCATCAAGCTGACCGGCAACGAGCGTTTCGCCTATGACGCGTACCGGCGCTTCATCATGATGTTCTCGTCGGTTGCGCTGCACCTCAAGCGCGACAACTTCGACAAGATCATGGACGCGATGAAAGCGAAGCGCGGGGTCAAGCAAGACACCGAGCTGACCGCGGCGGACCTGAAGGAGCTGGTGGCGCAGTTCAAGGCCTTCTTCAAGAAGCAGATGAAGCGCGACTTCCCCAGCAACCCGATGGAGCAGCTCGAGACGGCGATCGTGGCGGTCTTTGGCTCGTGGAATATCCCGCGTGCGGTCGCTTACCGCAACTTCTACAAGATCCCGCACGACCTGGGCACCGCGGTCAACGTCCAGACGATGGTCTTCGGCAACATGGGCGATGACTCCGGCACCGGCGTCGCCTTCACCCGCGACGTTGCGACGGGCGAGAAGGTGATGTACGGCGAGTTCCTGATGAACGCGCAGGGCGAGGACGTGGTCGCGGGCGTCCGCACGCCGATCAAGATCGCCGAGCTGAAGCGGCAGAACCCGAGGATCTACAAGGAGTTCGCCACACTCGCCACCCGCATCGAAAAGCACTACAAGGATGCGATGGACATCGAGTTCACCATCGAGCGGGGCACGCTCTACATCCTGCAGTGCCGTGTGGGCAAGCGCACGGCTCGGGCAGCGGTCCGGATCGCAGTCGAGATGGTCGCCGAGAAGCTCATCGCGAAGGAAGAGGCGATCATGCGGGTCGAGCCCGATCAGATCAACCAGCTTCTGCTTCCGGCATTCGACCCGAAGGAGAAGGAGATCGCGGCGAAGGAAGGGCGACTGCTGGCGAAGGGGCTCAACGCCTCGCCCGGCGCGGCCAGCGGCATCGCCGTTTTCGACGCCACCCGCGCCGAGCAGATGGGCAAGGCGGGGCAAGCGGTCGTGCTCGTTCGCCCCGAGACCACGCCGGATGACGTCCACGGCATGCTCGCCTCCAGGGGCATCCTGACCGCTCGGGGCGGCGCCACCAGTCACGCGGCGGTGGTCGCTCGCGGGCTGGGGCTGTGCTGTGTCGCTGGCTGCGAGGCGATCCGCGTGGACGAGGCATCGCACCAGCTCATGGTCGACGGCCACGTGCTCAAGGAGGGAGACCCGATCTCCATCGACGGCAGCACGGGCGAGGTCTTCGCCGGACTTATCCCGACGATCGCGCCGAACCTGACGAAGGAGAAGGAGCTGACCTCGCTGCTGGGTTGGGCCGATCAGGTCCGCCGGCTCGAGGTCTGGGCGAATGCCGACTACCCGCGCGATGCACAGCGCGCTCGCGGCTTCGGCGCGCAGGGCATCGGCCTCTGCCGCACCGAGCATATGTTCATGGAGACGGAGCGCCTGCCGATCGTCCAGAAGATGATCCTCGCCAAGACGGTGGAGGAGCGCACGGCGGCGCTCGACGAGCTGCTGCCATTCCAGCGCAGCGACTTCGTCGGCATCCTCAAGGCGATGGACGGCCTGCCGGTGGTGATCCGCCTCATCGACCCGCCGCTGCACGAGTTCCTGCCAAGCCACGACGATCTGCTCATCGAGGTGACCACGCTGGAGTGCAAGAATCCCAAGTCGCGGGAGCTGAAGCGGCTGCGGACTCTGCTCGCCGCGGTCGAGAGCATGCGCGAGATGAACCCGATGCTCGGGCTGCGCGGCTGCCGGCTCAGCATCGTCATGCCCGAGATCGTGGAGATGCAGACCCGCGCGATCATCGAGGCGGCCTGCCTCTGCCAGAAGCGCGGCGTCGAGGTCCACGTCAAGATCATGATCCCGCTGGTGGGGCATATCAACGAGCTGACGTTCATCCGGCGCCGTCTCGAGCCTATCGCGAAGGAAGTGATGAAGGAAAAGGGAGTCAAGGTCGACTACAAGTTCGGGACGATGATAGAGATCCCGCGGGCGGCGCTCACCGCCGACGAGATCGCAACCGAGGCCGAGTTCTTCTCCTTCGGCACCAACGACCTGACGCAGACGTGCTTCGGCTACTCCCGCGACGACGCGGAGGGGAAGTTCCTGCTGAAGTATGTCGAGGATAAGATCCTCCCCGAGAACCCGTTCCAGACGCTCGACCAGAAGGGCGTCGGCCAGCTCATGCAGATCGCGGTCAAGCTGGGCCGGAAGACCCGGCCGCGGATCGAGCTGGGCATCTGCGGCGAGCACGGCGGCGACCCGCAGTCGGTGGAGTTCTGCCACCGGCTGGGGCTGGACTATGTGAGCTGCTCGCCGTTCCGAGTCCCGATCGCCCGCCTCGCCGCGGCGCAGGCGGTGGTGAAGGATAAGGTCAAGGGGAGCGATTCGCGGTAACGGCCACGACAGTTCACCGCGAGGACGCAAAGGACGCGAAGAGCGGGCCGGGCGAGAGCCCGACCCGCTCTGTTTCTGGCCGTCTTGTAGGGCGGGCATGTCTTCGCATGCCCGCCGGGCGCTCTCCTTGATAGCATGGCAGGAGGCAGGCTCCTGCCCACCTGGGTGGCGGGCTGTCCGTTCTTTTCCGCACGGCATCTCACGCCGGGCTGAGGTTATGGAATGAGGCCACCGTTAGCATCGTCTCCTTCTCGGATCTGAGGAGCGGGGAACGACGGCCTACTGTCGCCGGGTCAGGTTCCCCGCTCCTCGACCCTTTTGGGGGGGCGAAACAGGGGCAAGCCGCGCGCTTGCCCTACCGGCTGTCTGCCAAGGACCGCTTGCCCCCGTCGTCGAATCCGCCCTCACTATGCTCGTGACCAGAGGACGACGCGTGATGCTCCCACTGCTGCTGGTGCTGGTGCTCTTCTGCCTGCTCGCGATCTCTCCCGGCTGCTCCTCGGAGCGCGAGCCCGGCCCTCTCTCCGACGACTACAATGTCATCGTGTGGGTGCTCGGGGGGATTCCCGAGAACCAGGACCTCTACTTCCGGCGGCTGCACGAGCTGAACGTGACAGCCATTCACGTCCACCCCGGTGAGTCGCCCGATCCCGCGCTCGCACACGGCATTGGCTTCTATCTCGAGAACATCCACCGCATCGCCTTCCTCCACGACCGGGCGCCGATCTACCAGGCCGACTGGGATAACTACACCCGCACTCACGACAAGCAGTATCTCATCCGGAAGCCCTGCCTGAACGATCCGGCCTATCTCGCCAGCGCGAAGCAGGACATCCAGTCCAAGATCCGCGAGTACGCGGCGAAGAAGCCCTTGCTCTATGACCTGGGAGACGAATGCTCGATCACGAGCTTCGCCAGCCCGATGGACTACGATTTCTCCGAGTGCGCGCTGGCCGCGTTCCGGCAGTGGCTGCGCGAGCAGTACGGGTCGCTGGACGCGCTCAACACCGAATGGGGCACGAGCTTCGCCGACTGGGAGGCGGTCCAACCCATGACCACCTATGAGATCAAGGACCGCGAAAAGACAGGTTCCGAGAACTACGCGCCCTGGGCCGACCACCGCACCTTCATGGACATCAGCTTCGCCGAGTCCTGGCGCAAGTTCCGGGACTGGGTGCGCGAGGTCGATCCCGTGACCCCGGTCGGCATCGAGGGCGCGCAGATGCCCGCCGCGTTCGGAGGCTACGACCTCTGGCGTCTCTCACAGGTGCTCGATTGGATCGAGCCGTACGACATCGGTGAATCCCGCGCCATCTTCCGCTCGTTCATGCCGAGCGCGCCGATCTATGCGACGCTCTTCGAGCACGATGCCAACCTTGCCAGCCGCCGCCTGTGGCACCTGCTGCTGAACGGCGACCGCGGGGTCATCATCTGGGCGAGCAGCGAGTGGTTCGACTACGAGACATCCGAGCTGAAGCCCAAGCCCTGGGTGGCGGGGATGGCCGACCTCTTCGCCGAGCTCCGCGGGCCCGCGGGACAGGCCATCATGCATGCCGAGCGCGATCGAGCGCCCATCGCTATCCACTACTCCCAGCCATCGATCCAGGCCGGGTGGATGATCGACTCCCGCGAGGACGGCGACACCTGGCCGCGCCGTTTCTCCTCCTACGAGGCCGTCCACTCACGCATCACTCGTGTCCGCAGCGCCTGGTGCCGGCTGCTCGAGGACCTCGGCTACCAGTACGATTTGGTCTCCACCCAGCAGATCCTCGACGGCACGGTGGCGAAGCGCGGCTACAAGGCGCTCGTCCTCCCGGAGTCGCTCGCCATCGGCGACAAGGAGGCCGCTTCCATCGACGGCTTCGCCCGGGGCGGCGGCACGGTTATCGCCGACTTCCTGCCCGGCCTCTTCGACGAGCACGCGAGGCGCCGCGACACCGGCGCGCTGGACGGCTTCTTCGGGGTATCTCGGCAGGGGCAGACCGGCATCGTCGCCCAGCCGGACCGGAGTCTTGATGACGGCGGCCATCTGCTGGCCGCGGAGCCGTCGCTGCTCACGCCCGATGGCGCGCCGGTCAGCGCGCTCGACCGGGGCGCGGGGAAGGGGAGGGCCGTCTACCTGAACATCTCGCCGATCGACTACCCCAAGCTCCGTCTCGCCGGCGAGGGAGCACCCATCAGAGATGCGGTCGCCAAGGTCCTCGCCGGATCGGGCATCGCTCGCGACGTCACGGTGACCATAGACGGCGGCCCGCCAAACGGCCGGCGGGCAAGCGCGCCTGTGGGCTGCGAGGTCATCACCTATCGCGACGGCGAAGCACGCTACGTCGCCATCATGCGCCGGCCAGAGTACCGCGCCAGCGAGCTTGGCGAGATCGGGTATGGTGATAACTCGCGGTTCGAGCAGCCGGTGGAAGTAAGAGTGAGCTTCGAACGGCCCGTGAACGCGAAGGAACTGCTAAGCAACCGCGCCCTCGGCGAAGGGCGTGAGTTCACGCTGACGCTCGGGGCGTGGAAGCCGGTGATACTGCGGATCGGATAGGACAGATGGGCGAGCGGCCAGTTTCGCCGCCGGTGGCCGTGCGATGATTGGGTCAACTACGAGACTGCAGCGCTGCCCTTGATCCGGAGAGAAGCTCGTTGACGAGTTCTTCGAATGGATGCAGGACCGCTAGCGGGGCATACCTATTGAAGATCGCCTGCCCGAAATCCCGAGGCCAGTGCCGTTCCATTTCGTCTCTCGTGGCATAGCCGATGATCTCAAGTGTCTGCAGTTCATCCTTGCTCGTTGTAGCGATATAGAAGTCGTGCGGCCGGCGGTTGAAGGAGTGCACGTCCTCCAGGAGATTCACGTAGTTCGGCCGGTTGCTTATGTACCGCACCTGAAGGAAGATGCCCGCGGTCGTAGCGAGGCAGAAGTGCTTCCACTCGCGGGGCGAGCTTTCTTCGCAAGTCGTCGGGATCCCCCGATCTCCCAGCACTCGTCCCAAAACATCCCGGGCCACGCGACCGACGATTATGTTGTGCCTGTTGAGCCGGACTGAATGGCGTGATTGCTGCTGTTCGAGCTTCTTGCGGGTGTGGTCTAGCGAAAGCCCGGAGTACCTTCGTGCCGACTCGATCTCCTCAGGCAGTATGGTGACCCGGAGTCTCATCGGCCCCGCATCATCCGTTGGATTTCCCGCAACGCCCTCTCATGTCGTTCCGATGAGATGGCGCCAGTGCCCGCCAGTTCCGCTGCAAGATCCTGCCAGTCTAGGACTTTGATTCCCAGCCGTCTGATCTTCGCCGCCGACGCGAGATCGTGGGTCACAAAGGTGAGACCGCGGCAGTATGCTAAGGCCATGCTAGTTGCCTCACCGTCACCGAAGCCATCGCGGTCGCGATAGAAGAAGTAGAGCGTGCACTCTTCTTCGTTGCCAGGGTCTAGATTACATAGCGATAGCGCGCCACTAACCAGCGCGGAATCAACTGCCTTACTCAGGGAGGGCCATGTCCGAAGCTCGCGCCGAACTGAGGATGTCACTCCAATCTTGGGCAGTGCGAGCAGCTGTCGCGCAAGGCCGGCGCGGTCGAAATACACGAGTATCATCGTGTCAAGCAACCGCACTTGGCTGCCCCCTGCCGCCCGTCCCCCGCACCAGATTCTCGGATACCCAGGCGAGATAACGGCCATAGGCCGCTTCAGGATCCAGATTGAGGAACTCGGCCATACGGCTGCGCGATATCCCGGCCTTGTGAAAGGCCATGTAGGTCAGAAGCTCGTACGTAGCAGGCAGGGCCGCGAACTCCTCCCTTTGGTCCGGGAGGCCCAGTTCGCGCAGCCTAGCTACCGGTTTGGTTGCCTTTCGTAATGCAACGCCGTGGGTTCTATCGACTATAGCGAAGTGCTCAAGCCGAGCTAGCATGGCAGCGAAGCTGACGGCAAACTGTGAAGCCAGTACGAGTACCTGATCCGCCGACATGCTGGCCAAGTCAATGCCGGCGTACTCGACAGCCTCCTCTATCGCCTCCATCGGCATGAGGAAGCTGGCTGCGAAAGCGTTCGCGAACTGCTCTTCTGCGTCTTGCAGCATGCCCCTGAGTTCCACCTGAGCGCCCTGCCCTCGGATCAATGCGTGGCCGTATTCGTGTGCAAGAGTGAAGTTAACGCGTCCTCGGATGTGCAGCGGATTCACGAGCAGAGCGGATCGCTGGCCGTCAGAACCGAAGGCACCTGAGAAGTCGCCCTTCGGACGGTAGTCACCGAAAGCCAGCAGCTTCACGCGCTGTTCCAGGACAGCGCGAAGATCCGCAATAGGCGAGTTTGCAAGCCGCAGTCGCGACCGCTCAAGCGACGCTACAGCGCGGCCGGCCACGGTAGGGTTCCGCCACGCGTCTGCCCGATACTGCTTCAGCCGGCTGGTCACACTGACCCCGGAAAAGCGCTCCAGCCTTCGAAGGTCGGTCAGCCGATTCTCTAGGTGGACCAACGCTCCGCGCGCGGTCTCATCTACCTCCTTGCCTGTCAACCGAAAAGCGAACACTGCCCCGCCCTCGCTGGGGCCAAAGAAGTAATCCAGAGGGCGCTGGAGAAGGTCCGCGAGGCGGTACAACTCCTCGGCAGTGACTTTTCGTTCACCCGTCTCGATCTCGGCCAACGTGGTCCGAGCTACGCCAAGCTTACCCGCCACGTCGGTCTGGTTCAGCCCGAGGGAGTGGCGTGCCTCCGCGATCTTGGTTCCTAGCTCATGCAGCACTCTTGCCTCGCTGTCGGAATTTCCGACATAATAGCATTGAGGGCGGCAAATGTCAACTGCGAAGCAGGACCAATTGCAGGGCCGGCTGCTTTTTTAGCGGGCATGAGCTAGAAGGAGTGGACCGAGAGTGACGCCGCGTTTGAGCGACCCAGCAAATGTCCGGCCCATCGTCATCGTCTCAGAGAACTGGATCGGCTCACGTCACCTTCGGCCTGAATGCCTCGTCGAAGGTGATGTAGGCATTGCCGTTGGCAAGGCTGAGGCGGACGGCTTCGTTGACCGCGACGCCGATGAGGGCCTGGCGGGGGAGAGGGCGCTGGCCGGCCTCCCATGACTTCATCGTCTTCTCGCGATAGGCGAGGGCGTCCGGCTTCGACATGCCGTCGGTCGCCAGGTGAAGCTCGCGGATGTCGCGCAGCCAGCGCGAGATGCTCTCGAAGCCGTAGCCGACGTACTCGATGTCGCCGTCCTCCTCCCAGCTATCGTAATGCTTGAAGAAGTTCGGGTTGATCTGCTGGAAGCCCTCATCATCGGTGAGGATGTGGAGATTGCGGAACTTGTGGTCGGCCCAGTACTCGCCCTTGGTGCCGCTGATCTGGAGTCCCTGGTTCGTCATCGCCGAGTTCTTCTCGGAGCAGACCCACGAGGTCTGGACCCAGAGGACCGAGCCGTCCTCCCACTCGATCACCGCCTGCACCGCGTCATAGGCATTGCTGCCGGTGGAGGGGAGGAACTTCTTCTGCCCGAAGGCGGCGACGCGCTTGGGCTTGAGGCCGGTGATGAAATACCAGGCGTCGACGTAGTGCACGCCGATGTACTCGAAGGGGCTGGACTCGTGCGCCCACAGCCGGAAGAACTTCAGCGGCATGTACTTGGGCTCCTCGATCCAGGCGTGCCCGTGGAGCATCTCGCCCAGGTCGCCCCTTCGCACCCGGTAGCGGGCCAGCCGCACCGCGCGGTCCATGCGTTTGTGATAGTCGGTGGCGACGTAGACCTTCTTCGCCTCGGCCGCCTCGATGACCTGATGGGCCTCGTTCACCTTCAGGCAGAGTGGCTTCATCACGATCACGTCGATGCCGGCCTCGATTGCCTCCAGCGTCATCTTCGTGTGGAGGTGGTCGGGCGTGGCGACGATGACGAGGCCGTGATCGCCGAGCTTCGCCATCGCCTCGCGATAGAGCGCCGGCTGGTTGTCGTCGGGCGCGTACTTCGCCGGGTCCGGGTAGCCGAAGAACTTCTCCCTCGGGAACAGGTCCTGGCACTGCTTGATGATGGCCGAGTTCAGCGCGGCGATGTGGATGTCGCCGATCATGCCGCGGCGTCGTTCCTGAATCAGCGTCGGGATGATCACCTCCTGGCTGATCATCCCGCCGCCGATGACGAGTGCGTTCAGTCGCTTATCCCAGCTCATTGCGCGCCTCCTCGATAGCTTCGCCGAGCACAGCGACCCCCTCCAGCACCGCCTCCTTCGGCGTGACCAGAGGCGGAGCGATCTTCACCGTCGCGCTCTCGAACCCGACGGGGTGGAACATGAGCAGTCCCTTCTCCGTGCACTTCTCCCAGATGGCGTTGGCGAGTTCCGGCCAGGGCTGAGTACCGCCAGGCTTCACGATATGCAGCCCGGCAACCATGCCCTTGCCCATCACCGCGCCGCAGACATCGGGCTGCTTGCGCTGGATCTCGCGCAGGCCCGCGTGGAGCACCTCGCCGACCTGCGCGGCCTTCTGCGGCAGCTTCTCCTTCACGATAATGTCGAGGTTGGCGAGCGCAGCGGCGACGCAGACAGGGTTGCCGGTATGCGTGCTCGTCATGCTGCCAGGCGGATACTGGTCCATCAGGTCGGCGCGGCCGATGAGGGCGGAGAGGGGCAGGCCGCTGGTGATGCCCTTGCCACAGCAGACCAGATCGGGCACGATGCCGTAGTGCTCGAACCCCCACATCGTGCCGGTGCGGCCGAAGCCGGCCTGCACCTCGTCCATACTCAGGACGATGTCATGCTCGGTGCACCAGGCGCGCATCTTCTGCGCGTAATCCACCGGCCAGAAGGCGGCGCTGCCGCCCTGATAGGTCTCGCTGATCACACCTGCGATGCGGTCGGGGCCGAAGCCCTTGTCCTTCAGCGACTTCAGGAAGAAGTCGAAGCTCGTGTCCCTGGTGCGGAAGCCATCGGGGAAGGGGACCTGCACCATGTCCGGGTCGAGGTTGACGATCCATTCCTTCAGGGCCGGGCTGCCGCCGATCATCTGCGCGCCCAGGGTGCGGCCGTGGAACGCGCCCTCGTAGCTCACAATCGCGATCTTGCGGTTGCCGCCGACCGCCTTGCCATGGGTGCGCGAGAGCTTGATCGCACCCTCGGTGGTTTCGGCGCCGGTGGTCAGCAAGAAGACCTTCTCGAGAGGCTTCGGCGAGAGCTCGGCGAGCCTGTGGACGAGTTGCGCGCGCAGCTCGCTCGGGAAGCAGTAGTTGTGCAGCAGCGACTTGCTCGCCTGGGCGCAGATCGCCTGAACGATCTCCGGACGACCGTGGCCGGCGTTCGCCACCAGCACGCCCGAGCTCCAATCGATCCAGGTATTGCCCCAGGCGTCGTGCACCTGGAACCCATCCGCTCGGTCCCAACAGACGGGCCCCTGGCCTCGCATGGAGCGGGGCTCATCTGCATAGAGCGCCTCAAGGATCGGGATCGATCCCGGAGCCGGGATGGGAGTCTGAATGCGGCGGAACTTCGTGCTGACCGCAGGAACCTTCTTCGGGGTAAGAGTGCTTTCCCTCACGTCTGTAGCCTCCAGAAGTGAGGTATTTCGTGCGGCAGAAGGCAAGGTCCTGCCCCCGCGGCAGCCCCGGACCGGGCATGGCCGAGGTCGGGCCTGTGGCAGACCACAGTCCCTTGCCCTTCCGATTGCGCCGTCGCAGTGGTACTATCGTCGCTGGATGAGTCGGCTCTTCCCTACAGGATCGGAGAGCCAGATTCCCCTCTGAGCTATCGCGCGGTTCTTAGCCATACGGCAGGGCGGCAGCCTTGCTGAACGCTGAGTAACGGCGAAGTGCGATGAAGAGGCGTCTTGTTGGGCAGGAGTGTGGCTCCTGCCACCTGGAGTATCCGCTCGTCCTCTTGTCTATCGCCGTGCTCTCGGCCCTCGCCTGCCGGCCTGGCCTGGCGGTCTCAGTCCAGCCCGGCTGGCCCCAAACCACGGGGAGCTGGGTAGACAGCTCCCCGGCGCTGGGGGGACCTGCACGGCGCCATCATCGCCCAGCCTGTCGCGGTGGCGCACTTCGTCTTGTTTGCGGCATGGGAGCTGCTCGACGTTGCAGGGGCTGCGGGCGCGACGTCCGTCTGCTGGGGGCGCCGGTAGGAGTGGTTGGACATTGCGAAACAGCAAACGAGCACGCCTGGAAGGAGAGCACGCCCCGGTCAGCGAAGTACCGATTTGCCGGCCCATGAGTTCCGGGTTGAGCAGTTGCCGGCGTACGGGACACGTCCTGGACGGTGCCTGTTGGCCGTCTGCCGCCAAACGGCGAAAGCGAGGGTGCAGATGCGAAGGCTCAACTCGGGATGGTCGTTCCTGCTGCTCACGGTGGGTCTAGTGCTCCTGGCGTCAGCTATCCCGCTCTCTGCCCAGGAGCCGATCTTGCGAGGTCGAGTCGACCTTGGACCCGGCGCGCCGGGCACAGCCGCTCCGCCATATGCCCCTGAGCGGGTCATCGCCAAGTTCACTCCCGAGGCGGCGATTGCCGTGATGGGCAGAGGAGTGAGGGGCATGTCGCCGGGGCTGGAGCATGCCCTCGGACAGGCGCGGGCGCGCCACGCCGACCCTCTCTTCCCCGATCTGTGGCCAGCGCGCGGCCCAGTCCGCGCAGCCGACCGGGCGAGCGCGGTCTGGGAGAAGTTCCCCGGCCGGTCCGCCCGCGCACCCTGGGGGGCCGCGATCCCCGACCTCGAGAACATCATGGTGCTGACCCTGGATAAGGGGGCCAGCGTCTATCGTGCGATCAGCGAACTGCGTCGAGATCCAAGCGTCGTATACGCCGAGCCGGATCTCGTTGTCTCAGTCCTGCTGACCCCGAATGATCCGTACTTCAGCTCCACTGGCTCCTGGGGCCAGTCGTATCGCGACATGTGGGGCCTCCAGAAGATCAACGCCGCCGGCGCCTGGGACAGCACCACCGGGTCTAGCTCCGTTACGATCGCTGTCGTCGATACCGGCCTCGACTACAACCATCCGGACATCGCCGGGCGCGTGTGGACAAATACCGGTGAGATCCCCGGTAACGGCCTCGACGATGACGGCAACGGGTTCATAGACGACATCCGCGGCTGGGACTTCGCCTACGGCGACAATGAAGTGATAGATCATTTCGGTCACGGCACCCACGTCTCCGGCACGATTGCCGCCGCCACCAACAACGGCCTTGGCGTCGCCGGCCTCAACTGGGCCGGCAAGATCATGCCGGTGAAGGGGCTCGACGATGGTGGCTCAGGCTACGACTCGACCCTGGCGCTGGCGATGCGCTACGCCGCTGACAACGGCGCGGATGTGATGAACAACAGCTGGGGCGGGGGAGGCCTCTCTCAGACCGTGCAAGACGCGGTGGATTACTGCTACGCCCTCGGGTGCATCGTCGTGGCCGCCGCCGGGAATAGCAACGCTGACGCCCAGAACTTCACTCCGGCCGGGCTGCGGGATGTCGTCTGCGTTGCCGCGACCGATCCGAGCGATCTCAAGGCCTCTTTCTCGAACTACGGCAAGATCGTTGACGTCTCCGCCCCGGGGGTCGATATTCTCTCCCTGCGGGCAAGCGGCACCGACATGTACGGTGGTGGCACCCACATTGTGGGCACCAACTACTACCGATCCGACGGCACGAGCATGGCATGCCCGCACACCGTGGGCGGCCTTGCACTCCTCGTCGCGGCTCATCCGGCCTGGAGCACCGCGGATATCATCGGCCAGCTCGTCGGAACTGCAGACAACATCGACTCCTTGAACCCCGGCTATGCGCGGCGGCTGGGCATGGGACGCATCGACCTGCAGGCGTCGATGACGGGCTCGCCCAGCGAGTACATTCTGTTGCTGAAGCAGACGGTTGATGACTCCGCCGGGGATGGAGACGGGCAGGCCGATCCGGGCGAGAGAGTCGGGCTTATCGTGACGATGAAGCACTTCGCCGGCAACTCCGCCGGCCTCACCGCTACGCTGACGACCTCGGACCCGTACGTCTCGATGGTGACGGGCAGCAGCTCGTTGGGCACGGTGTCCGGCTGGGTGACCATAGACAACTCCGCAGCGCCCTTCGCCTTCGACGTGTCGTTGAGCTGCCCGGTCGCGCATCCCGCGACCTTCAACCTTCACCTGGCCTCAAGCACCTACAGCACTGACTACCAGTTCACCCTGGTGCTGGCGCCGGAGAATGTTGTAGAGGTCTGGCGGGGAGGAGGCTTCAGTTACCCCTACCCCGTCTCAGTCAACCCCACGGACGGCTCCTGCTGGGTGGCCGACACCTACAACAGTCAGATAGTCCACCTGTCCTTGAGCGGCGCGCAACTGTGGCGGGGAGGAAGCTTCTCCCACCCCTTGTTCCTCTCCGCCAACCGCAAGGACGGCTCCTGCTGGGTCGCCGACACCGACCACTACCAGGTCGTCCATCTCGGCGCGAACGGGGCGGAGACGTGGCGGAGCGCGGCGACCTTCGGCTGCCCTTATCTCTCTGTCAACCCCACGGATGGCTCCTGCTGGGTGGCCGACTACTGCAACGATCGGGTGGTCCACCTGTCCTCCAGCGGCACGCAACTGTGGGAGGGAGGGGGCTTCCTCTGGCCGTGCTCCGTCTCCGTCAACCCCACGGACGGCTCCTGCTGGGTGGCCGACAGCGCGAACAGACAGGTCGTCCACCTGTCTTCGGCTGGCGCGCAGCTATGGCGGGGAGGGAGCTTCACCTTCCCCTACTCTGTCTCCGTCAATCCTACGGATGGTTCCTGCTGGGTGTCCGATACCCAGAGCTCGGAGGTAGTCCACCTGTCCTCGAGTGGAACAGAACTGTGGCGGGGAGGAGGGTTCTACGCGCCCTACTCCGTCTCCGTCAACCCCACGGACGGCTCCTGCTGGGTGGCCGACACCTACAACTGGCAGGTGGTCCACCTGGCCTCCGATGGCACGGAAATGTGGCGGGGAGCGAGCTTCTACTATCCCTATTCCGTTTCCGTCAACCCCGACGGCTCCTGCTGGGTGGCCGACACCTACGACTCTCAGGTGGTCCACCTCGCCAGCAATCACGCGCTCACCGTCACCCCCTCCGCTAATCCTGCGACGGTCGTGAGCAGTGGGACGAGCAGCCTGACCGGCTCCTACTCGGATTCCTTCGCTCACGGCATCGCGAGCTGGTCCTGGATCGATGGCGCGGCCGGCGGCAGCTTCTCGCCCTCCGCCTTGGTCCAGAACCCCACCTACACTGCCTCTGCTAACACTACCGCCAACAACCGGACCGT
>Ga0315288_10004514_pt1 | contig 17732 bp, 18 predicted proteins | sample YL17G11_20_MG_FD_203454 | JGI IMG/M metagenome (GOLD analysis project Ga0315288, IMG submission 203454) | Sediment microbial communities from Yellowstone Lake, YNP, Wyoming, USA - YL17G11_20 | ecosystem: Environmental > Aquatic > Freshwater > Lake > Sediment | place: USA: Wyoming | collected... | reverse complement strand
AAGCTCTAATTTAAAATAGCCTTTGTTCTGTTTGGAGAGATAAGAGCCTTTTGCGGACCTGACTATAAAATTACTTGCGAGATCTTTATTTTCTCTGAACTCTATCTTAATCCTGTTCGCGATCTGCTCCGTCAGAAATTCCGAAAGGGTCACGTCTTTTATATAAAACCGGCCGTTCCAATATCCTATATCTCCAAGTACCATCGGCTCGGACCTGAAAAAATCGTTCATCACGTTGTCTTGCCACTGCCTATCAAGGCCCATCTTCTCAAAGACCTCTTTTATGGCATGTTCCTTCTGGGCCTGCGGATTAAGCCTCAGGTCGACCAGCATCCTCTTGGAATAGTCGCCTCTCGAGATATCGTTCAATAAAAACCTTTTAACATCATCAACGGATTTTATTATCACTATCTGTATCTCGGGTATGCGGATATCGTGCGCTATCACGCAGTAAAAATCGTAGTTGGCATCGCTTGACAATGCGACCCTCGATACGCTCAAGATGACATCATTTATCTTTTCGCTCGCCGTTTGCGTTATTGCGAAGGTGAAATCCAGCAGGTCCGGCAACGGCGCGTAGATCGCGATAGTCTTTCCGACGGTTATGACCTTGACGTCCAGCTTATACTCTTTCTTACAAATCCTTATTATCGATTCTTTGAATTTCTCTTTTGGATAAGTTGGCCCACAGCCTATTGCGGAAACCAAAAAAGACACAAGAATTAAAACAATTAGAGTTGCCTTAAACCGAATCATTGAACTTTGACCCTTGATCCTCACAAACTTCGCGTGTTCGTTATATTGACCTTGCCGTATTCTTTGAAGACAGCGTCTATCTCATCGTAATCCAATTCCTCTTTTTCTAACAGCTCTTTTGCAAATCTATCAAGAAGAGGTCTTTCCTTGGCTAAGAGGTCTTCTACGTCCTTCAGGCAATTTTTAAATATTTTGCCTGTGTCATCATTTAGGTTCTCTTTGAGCTTTTCGGAGATCTGTGATTCAGGGATAGAGGTATAGTCGCCTAATAACCCTGTCTCACCCATTCCGTATCTCCAGACCATATTGTGGGCTATGGCCATGGCCTGTTTAAAGTCCATAGCAACACCGCTACTTGTAGTGCCGAATTTAATGTTCTCGGCTACGTAGCCTGCCAGGCTTGCCTTAATATCAGCAAAGAGCCTGTTTTTGTCAAATGTAAATATCTCCTCTCGCGGTTGGTGATGAACAACCCCCAATGTGCCTCTCCTCGGTATTATCGATGCCTTAAAGACGTCGTCGGTAGGATGTAATATGTAAAGGACTATGAGATGGCCGGACTCGTGATATGCGGTCTTCTCTCTCTCCTCGGGCGTCATCTGCAGTCTATGTTTTAAGCCAAGCTCTATACGTTCGATCGCCTCTGAGAGGTCTTCATATTTTACGATGTCTCTTTTATTACGCGTTGCTATCAGCGCAGACTCTTTGACTATGTTCTCTATGTCAGCCGGCGTTTTATAAACGGCCTTCCGCGCGAGCCTTGCCACATCAATAGATGTGTCGTGTTCTACTTTATTGAGATAGTAAGCGAACAATTTTTCCCTGTCCTGCAGATTTGGGAGGTCGATATATAATTTCCTATCAAACCTGCCTGGCCTTAGAAGTGCCCTATCAAGGGTATCTTCAGATGCGTTTGTCGCGCCTATGATCACTACGTTCTGTTCCGCCCTCGCCTCTCCTGACTTGTCCTTCGCCTCCTGAAGACCGTCCATCTCGGCAAGCAGTTGGTTCTGGGTCGAGTTCGTCTCCTCGGTGCCGCCGAACGCGGAGAAGACCCTCTTCCTCGCGATGGCGTCAAGTTCGTCTATAAATACTATGCAGCCGCCGTGGGCATAAGCCAGTTCCCGTGCCTTCTTAAATAATCGTCGCACCCTTGAGGCGCCGACCCCGACGAATATCTCGACGAACTCGCTTCCCGACATGGCTATAAACGGCATACCGGTCTCGGTCGCAATGGCCTTTGCCAGATATGTCTTGCCGCATCCCGGAGGCCCCATCATCAATATTCCCCGCAATATCTTACCGCCTATCTTCTTTACGCGCACCCTGTCCTTTATGAGCTCAACGACCTCTTTGGCCTCTTCCTTAACGTTGTCCATCCCTATGACGTCAGACCATTTCACATTGACCATCTCGCCGCGAACCTGGGACTTCCCGATCTTTGCCAACCCCCCTTGAAGGAACGCGACATACATAAAGACGAATATAGTCGCATTCAGGGCAACCATGAGCAAATTGATCGGCATCGTCGCCAATGTTATCTTCTGGTAGAATGACTCCAGCGATGTCAATCCCCATATCGCAAGTCTTATTAAGATCACGACGGAAGCCACCACAGCGATCGTAACCCACTGCATCCTGAAAAACATCCTCGCGGGCTTAGACACCAAAAACACTATCCCTGTTATCAGGATAACAAGCAGATAAAATGTCAATTCGAATATAAGAAAATAACTCATCATCTCCTCCTCGCAATAGTTAAGTCAGTTTTTTTAAGCTATCATCTAATTCTCGGATGGCGGACTCGTATTCCTCTTTCTTGGGCGCAATGCCGTGCCATTCCGCTTTATTCTCTACAAACGAGACGCCCTTTCCTTTTATCGTGTGCGCGATTATGACGGTAGGCCTGCCTTTCGCATTGCTGGCCGCATCATAGGCATCCATCAATTTATTTACATCATGCCCATCCGTCTCTATCGCATTCCAGCCAAAGTCGTTCCATTTATTCATATACGGTCCCATATCTTTAACTTCGCAACAGAAGCCGTCTATCTGAAGTTTATTAAAATCTATTATAGCGCATACGCTGTCAAGTTTATAATGAGCGGCGGTCATAACGGCTTCCCATACCTGGCCTTCGTTGGTCTCGCCGTCGCCCATAAGGCAATATACCCTGCTGTCCAGTTTATCAAGGCGCAGGGCCAGGGCAATGCCGTTAGCGATCGAGAGGCCTTGCCCTAAGGAGCCGCTGGATATCTCTATGCCGGGCAAGCCAAGTTGCGGATGGCCCTGTAAAGGGCTGCCTAGTTTGCGCAGCGTCCAAAGAATTTCCTTCGGGAAATATCCTGTGTCTGCCAGCACCGCATATAAGGCGGGACAACCATGTCCTTTAGATAACAAGAATCTGTCGCGGCCGCTCCACTTAGGATTTTTCGGGTCGTGTTTTAACTTATAATAATATAAAGCCACGAGTATCTCGACTATGGATAGGCTCCCGCCGGTATGGCCTGAACCGGCTAGCGTGAGCATCTTCAATATATCTTTTCTTATATCAATTGATTTTCTCTTTAACTGCAAAATATCCGGTCGTGTCATCTTGCCTCGTAATATTCGATCATGTTATTTAATGTTACGCACCCTTTATGCAACCATTCTGAAATTTTTCACAACCTAAACCGATCCGATCTATTGCTTGAGTTTCTCTTTAACTTTTTCCTGTTTGGGGTCCAGCTCGAGCGACTTTTGCCATTCGGCGCGGGCCTTTTCTCTAAGCCCTTTTTTAAAATAGATGTCGCCCATATGATCCCTGATGACCGCATCATCGGGGTCGAACTTTATGGCACGTTCTAATTCAGCGAGCGCTTCGTCCAGCATGCCCTTTTTAAAATATGCCCAACCCAAAGAATCAAGGTAAGCGCCATTATCCGGCTCAAATTCAAGCGCCTTCTTTATTAGAAGGACTGCCTCGTCAAGGTTTACGGCGTCTTCTGCAAATAGGTACCCCAGATAATTATATGCGTCGGCGAAACCGGGGTCCAGCCTGATCGCTTCTCTCAGTTCTTTTATCGCGAGTTCTTTTTTATGCGTTTTATCATATAAATCGGCGAGATAAAAATGAACTGCTGGCTCATTTTTATTCAGCCCTAAGGCAATATTATAAAATTTCAGCGCCTCATCATTCTTATCTTCTGCGCTATAGGCGCGGCCCAGCGCTATGTATAAGTTGATATCCCTTAAGCCGCTCGCCAGGGCGCTGTTTAAAACCGAGATCGAGGCCTGCGGATCATCTTTGCTGATATATACGCCTGCCAATTCAACGTAGGCGTATACGTCCTTCGGGTCGCGTTTTATCAAAGCATCGTATTGACGGATAGCCTCGTCGGTCCTTTTCGTCTTATAATATAAGGCCGCCAGGTGGTGATAAAGTGACGAATTCGACTGATCTATGGCCAGTGCCTTTTCAAAATTCAGGACGGCGTTCGGGAAATCCTGTTTCACCTCATATAAGATCCCGAGCCCTACATAAGCCTCCGCATAATTTGGATCTATCTTCAGCGCCTGCTGCAATTTCTCTATAGCGGCGTCCACCTTGCCCATCCTCGCATATATGACGCCTAGATTGAAGTAGAGGACACCTGTCTCCTGCTCCTTTTCGAGCATCTTCTCATATATGGCGGCAGCCTCGTCCATCTTTTTTTGCAAAATAAATATGTCTGCCAAAGAACTGAGTGCCCAAAGGGAGTCAGGGTCACGGCTTATTATCCCTTCGTATTCCTTCTGGGCTTCCTTGAACTTGCTTTGCGATGTATATATCAGAGCCAAGAGAAAATGCGGTTTCGAATCTGTTGGATCTAACGATTTCGCTACCTTTAATTCCTCTTCAGCCTTCTTCTCTTTTTTTGTTAAAAGGTAATCTACGGCAAGCCTGGCGTGCACGTAGCTTATATTGGGCTCCAGCTCAATGGCCTTCCCATATTCGCGAATAGCGTCTTCGGTCTTGGACTCATTATCATAAATAATGCCCATTAAGTAATGGGCAAGCGATTTGGAAAATATGGTGGATTTTCGCCGGCTCTGAAAAAACTTATCTGATAATGAGAGAGCGTGCTTTCTCTGGAATATATATATTACCGTATCTAAATTTCTGGATACGAATATTAGAAGAGTAATAAAGATTATGGAAAAAAATATCTTTTTTCGAGATAGCACTATATTCCCGACTATTATTCGATAGCTTTAGCTATCAGCCTTCGCCAAAATCGACTTTTGTAAGCTTAAGGCTGATAGCTAAAAAGAGCTATTTATTTCTTCTTATGACGATCTCTTCTCATCCTTTTTTTTCTTTTGTGCTTCGCCATCTTCGCTCTTTTTCGCTTCCTGCCACAAGGCATCGTCGTTCACCCCCTAACTATTCTCTAATGAGCCTATATTTAAAAAAATAATATTTTCAATATCCGGCTGTTCGGCTCCTTAGTATATAACCTTATTTAAAGGATACTCTATGATGCCCTGAGCCCCGGCGCGTTTCAGTTGCGGTATCAGGTACTTGACTATTTTCTCGTCGATGATGGTTTCTACGTCAACCCATTCCGGATCTGACAGATTTGAAACGGTGGGTTTTTTTAGCGAGGGCAGCAACTCTAAGATCGCCTTCAGGTCTCTCTTTAACAGGTTCATCTTAAGGCCCACCTTCTCTTCGGCCAGTATAGCCCCTTTTAAAAGAAGGGCGAGGTTCTCTATCTTGTCTCTCTTCCAGGGGGTCATCCAGCTTTTCCTGTTCGCTATCAATTGCGTGGTCGATTCGCACACTGTGGCGACTTCCCTTAATTTATTAGCCCTTAGACTCGACCCGGTCTCGGTTATTTCCACTATGGCGTCTACGCCAATCGTAGCCTTTACCTCCGTTGCGCCCCAACTGAATTCCACGTTCGCCTTGACCTTGTTCTTTTTTAAATAATCCTTCGTGACATTGACCAACTCTGTGGCGACGCGTTTTCCGTTCAGGTCTTTTACTTTTTTGATACGGGATTCCTGCGGTACCGCCAAGACCCATCTCACGGGCCTCATGCTTTGTTTCGCGTAGATCAGCTCTACCACCCTCACTACCTTGGAGGCGTTCTCCAGTATCCAGTCATTGCCGGTTATCCCGACATCCAATATACCGTCCTCAACATACCTGGAGATCTCCTGGGCCCTGAACAATATAACCTCTATATCGTCATCATCTATCGACGGGAAATACGACCTTTCGTTTATCCCCAGACTAAAACCAGCCTTTTTGAACATCCTCACGGTTGCTTCCTGAAGGCTGCCTTTAGGTATTCCTAGTTTAAGCTTTAAACCCTTCTCTTTCATATGTCTTTTTGATGCGCTCCTTCTCGCTTGGCCTATTATAGACGCGTTCGCTTTCTTTCACCTTAGTCTTCGGATTTAAGGCCCATTTTTTCCTGACCGAGATGCGTTTATTAAGGCGTTTTTTCACGTTTATTAATTTTACATAATATAGCGATAAATGTCAAGGCAAGTTTAAAATAAGGATTTTCCTTGAATAAAGAAGATTTATTAAATATAATCTAATAACCTTAAAGGGGAGGATCGGATGCTTAAATTGCTTAGGAATAAACGTATAGCGAAGGCGATATTCTGGGCGCTTGTGATACTTATAATGCCTGCGTTTGTGCTATGGGGGTCCGGTAGCCTGGGCCGCTCAAAGGAGAAGGGGCCGAGCTGCGTAGGGACGGCCGATAACAAAAAAGTTTCTTTTGAGGATTTTGCCAAGAGCCTCACAAGCGTGAGGTGTTATGTTATATTGGACTATTTCAGCCAGCCCCAGATCTTGGATATATTTTTGAAGGATAAAGCGTTCATGGCAAGGATGGCATGGGACAGGATCATAATGTTGCGGGCTGCCGGAAAATATAAGCTAAAGGTTTCTGACAAAGATGTTATAAATTATATAAAGTTGCATCCTATGTTCGTACATAATGGGCGGTTCGACGAAAAGATTTATGAATATGTCCTAAAAAATAATATGGGATTATATCCCCGGAATTTTGAAGAGATAGTAAGGGAAAACCTGATGATACAGAGGCTCAACGACCTCCTCACAAAAGATGCGAAGGCAAGCGATGCGGAAATAATAGAAAATTATAAAAAGAACAACGAAAAATTCAAGATATCCTATATAGCTGCCACGGTGAACGATTTTCTGGATAAGACAGACATAGGTGAGGATAGGATGAAGGATTATTACGAAAAACATAGGGCCACGTTCGCCCTGCCCCCTAAAGAGGGCGAAGAGGCAGGTGCACCGCTCAGGGTCGCTCCCTTCGAAGATGTGAAGGCCAACGTGAAGACGATGCTGTCCGAAGAAGATGCAAAATCCCTTGCGATTGAATATATGAATGAGGAATATAAAAAAATCATGGATACCATGTCGCAGGAGAAGGTGCCGTTTGAGCAGGCTGCATCGAAACTGGGTTTCAAAATACAGGAGTCTCCCTTCTTTTCAAAATCGGATTACCTCGAAGGCATAGGAGAGGCCCTCCCCATCGCCACAGTGGTTGCGAAATTAAAAAAGGAGGAGATCTCGGCGCCTATCGAAACAAGAAAAGGCGCTTTAGTATTTAAGGTGTTGGAGATACAAAACTACGACGAAGAAAAATTCAAGAAGGAAAAGGATAAATATTCAAAAGACATATTGGCTGCTAAAAAATCTAAGATTATAGGAGAATGGCTTAAAAAGGCCAAGCAGTCCGCAAACCTTAATATAAATCTGGATGATTACGAAAAGTATTACAGGTAATTTTTGACCTTAGGCTATCGGCCGTCAGGTCGCGCTGGCTGAAAATCAAAAGCTGAAAGCTAAAGTCTCATTCGCTCTCGCCTATTACATGTTACCCAAATATACGTATTTTAATTTTTTTCTGGCGATATCGCCCGCCATCTCCAGCGTTTCAATAGGGGTCGGTGGAATGCTCATATTATAACAGGGAAAGTAGCGGGATATGTGGAGGGGGACCTCTGGGCCGACATTATCATATATCCAGTCGACCATCTTTCCGATCATTTCCTCTGAATCGTTAAGTGTCGGGATTATCAGGTTGGTGAGCTCGACGTGACAACTCTTGACAGACCTTTTTATCACCTCCAGCACGGGCCTCATCCTCCCTTTACATATCTTTATATAAAAATTTTCGTCGAGGGCTTTGAGATCGATATTCATAGCGTCGATATAGGGAAGCATCTGTTCGAGAGGCTCTAGATTGACGAAACCATTGGTGACCAATACGTTCTCCAGGCCGCTCTTTTTGGCCAGCTTCGCTGTATCGAAAACAAATTCATACCATATAAAAGGCTCATTGTACGTATACGCTATGCCGAAAGATTTCACTTGTTCGGCTTTCCGGATAACCTCCTCAGAAGTTATATCAGTTGTGGGCGCGTCAAGCACCTGGGATATGTGCCAATTTTGGCAGAAATCGCAATGGAAATTGCAGCCTTTGGTCCCGATCGACAGGATATGTTCTCCGGGGTGGTAATGATAAAGCGGTTTCTTTTCTATTGGGTCCAGGGCGATGCCTGTAGTCTTTCCGTAGACTTCGCTGTACAGGATGCCGTCTTTATTGACCCTGACGCCGCAGGCGCCTTTTCTTCCTGAAGCGATCGTGCACTCGTATGGGCAGAGGTGGCAATTGACCTTTTTCGCTTCAAGCTTCTCGTAGTGGAGCGCTTCTTTCATAAGATTATTTTAAAAACGTCTTCAGCTCTTTCATGAATTGGCCGACATCTCTAAACTGTCTATAGACAGACGCGAACCTTACGTAAGCTATCTCGTCCAGGCCGTGCAAGCCCTTCATTACAAGCTCGCCTATTTCCTTGGATGGTATCTCTTTTTCGTGGCGCTTCTCCAAGATCCTTTCTATATCATCTACGAACTTCTCTATGCGTTTCACGCTCACCGGCCTCTTCTCGCAAGCCACCATGATACCGTTTATCAGCTTCTCCCTGTTGAATGCCTCGCGCCGACCGTCTTTTTTTATAACCATGAGCGGCAGCTTCTCGACGTATTCGTAGGTGGTAAAGCGCCTTTTACACTTCAGGCATTCCCTACGGCGTCTGACGCTCGAACCGTTCTTGGATATCCTCGAATCTATGACCCCGTCTCTCTGGCTTCCGCAGTATGGGCACCTCATGGCGCCGCCCCCTATTTTGGCTGCTTCTCTAGATTTACGATCTTTGTCTCTTTAAGGTTGCCGTTATCGTCGAATATCAGATATATCTTGACCCCTTCAAAAAAAGACGATGACGCAGGTTTATAGACCCACGTCTCCTTGGAATGGGCTTCTTTCGGAAACTCCACGACGGGCGAGCCGTATTCCTGCCTTATGAAACTTTTTGGCTTGCCGGGCTTCAAGATACCTTTATCGATCGCCCGTTTGACATTCTCGAAATTTTTTGTCTCGTCGTCCAGGACCTTCGACATCTCTGCCATATCCTTCCCGACCTTGATCAATGTCTGCAGGCCTTCGGCAAAAGCATACGTAGAAAATGAGAGTATGAAAAACATTACAATTATCTTCTTCATGGCCGTTTTGCCCTTAATATGTGCCTGTATCCCTTAAACGTTTATCGGATATGCCGAAATGGTGGGCTATCTCATGTTGCAAAACATGTTTTATCTCTTCGTAAACATCCAGGCCTCTTGATTCGCAGGCTTCTTCGATATTGGATTTATACAAGGTGATCTTGTCCGGCATCACCATACCATAATAATGGGTCCTGTCTTTCAGCGGAACACCTTGATAAAGCCCTAGAACGCGGCCTCTTGCGCCGAGCCCCAGCCGCTTTACTGCGTCCATATCTAACTCGTCCTCTATGACCACATCAACGTTTTCAAGCCTGTCCCTAAATACTTTTGGCAACTCTTTCAATGCCCCCATAACCAACTTTTCAAATTCTTTTCGTTCCATTTGCTGCATTTCTAGGGTTGGGTATTAAAAACGAAAGAAATCGCCACGGCCGTGTTTACAACAGATGCCCGCAAGGGCCGAAAAATTTTTTGGAATTTACGACTCGTGATCTAAAACAACATGACCGTTAAAAGATATATTACTTCAAGGTCCTTATTTTAACTTTCGCTTCTCGTAAAAATTCCTTTGCCATCTTATCGGGGTAGTCGCCTTTTATAACGACTTCTTTTATGCCGGCATTTATTATCATCTTGGCGCAGATTATACAGGGCTGGGTTGTGGAGTAAAGGCTTGCGTCTTTCAGGCTCGTCCCGTGGAGGGCTGCCTGCAGAAAAGCGTTCTGCTCAGCGTGCAGACCCCTGCAGAGCTCGTGCCTTTCGCCCGACGGGATCCTGAGCTTCTCCCTTATACATCCTGTCACATCGCAGTGGACTATCTTGCTCGGCGCACCGTTATATCCGGTGGCCAGTATCCTTCTGTCTTTCACCAGGACCGCGCCGACGCTTCGCCTTAAGCACGTCGAGCGTTTCGAGACGAGATCGGCGATGCTTAAGAAGTACGCGTCCCACGTCGGCCTATCGGACACCTTTCTGGATTTATTCTTCACTCTTTCTCAAGCCTCCTGATCAAATTTTTATAGAGCGGGAATCTCTTGACCAGGACCTTCACGTCTTTCTGAACGGCCTGTATGGTCTTTTCGTTGTCCGGGTCGCTGAGCACCCTATCTATGAGGTGCGCTATCTCTTTCATTTGAGGCTCTTTCATGCCGCGGGTCGTCACTGCGGGAGACCCGATGCGGATGCCGCTCGCAACAAAAGGAGACTTTGTGTCAAAGGGTATCAGATTTTTATTCACAGTGATCCCCGTCCTGTCGAGCGCGGTCGAAGCGTCCCGTCCGGAAATATTCTTATTGGTCAGATCTACTAAGAAAAGATGCGTATCTGTGCCGCTTGCCACTATCCTGTATCCCGATTTCGCCATCTCATCGCAAAGCGCTTTGGCGTTCTTTAAGATCTGACCTTGATATGTTTTAAATTCGGGCTTCAGCGCCTCTTTGAAACAGACGGCCTTCGCGGCTATAACGTGCATCAGCGGTCCGCCCTGGATCCCGGGGAACACCTCTATGTCTATCTTCTTGGCAAACTCCTTGCGGCACATTATGAAGCCGCCCCTGGGACCCCGCATCGTCTTATGCGTCGTCGATGTGACAAATTCCGCATATTCTACTGGATTTTGATGAAGGCCTGCCGCGACAAGCCCGGCTATGTGCGCGATGTCCACGAATAAAAATGCGCCGACGGAATCCGCTATTCTCCTGAAGGCCTTGAAGTCGATGGCCCTGGGATAAGCTGATGCGCCGGCTACTATCATCTTCGGCTTATGTTTCTTGGCGAGCTCTCCTATCTCGTCGTAATCCAGCATCTCGGTCTTGTGGCTTACTCCGTATGAGACTATTTTATAAAATTTCCCTGAAAAGTTGTGCGGATTGCCGTGAGAGAGATGCCCGCCGCAGGAAAGGTCCATCGCCAATACGGTATCGCCTAAGTTCAACATGGCGAAATATATCACCATGTTCGCCTGCGTGCCTGAATGCGATTGGACATTGACGTGTTCTGCCTTAAAAAGTTTTTTGGCCCGCTCAATGGCTATCTCCTCAACGATATCGACGTTGTGGCAACCGTTATACCAGCGCGCCTTCGGATACCCTTCGGCGTATTTATTAGTTAGGATCGACCCCTGCGCCTCAAGGACCTCTTCGCTCACGAAATTCTCGCTCGCTATCAATTCCAGATTGTCGTTTTCTCGCTTAGTCTCGTCGAGGATCGCCTTGAAAATTTCCGGGTCCTTCTTCTTTAAATTGCCCATGTCAATGCCCCTTCAATTTTGATTCTATATCTTTGATCTGTTTCACGCGTCTCATGTGGCGCTCGCCCTCGTGTTCTGTAGAGAGCCAGATTTTCAATATCTCTTTGGCTTCCTTGATATCGGTATAATTCGCGGCCAGGACTATCACATTACAATCGTTGTGCTCCCTGGAAGATTTGGCTATCTCCTTATCGTAACACGCCGCAGCCCGTATGCCATGGAGTTTATTTGCTATCACTACCATCCCGACCCCCGTCTTACAAATAAGCATGCCGCGGTCGGCTTTTCCCTCGCTCACGGCCTTAGCCACCTCGAAACCGATGACCGGATAGTCGCAAGAGTCCTTTGAGTGCGTGCCGAGGTCTTGTACGGAATAACCTTCTTTTTTTAAAAAGTCCAATATGCTGCTCTTTAATTCATATCCACCGTGGTCGGAACCTATCGCTATCTTCATAGTGATTCTGCGATCCTTTCTATCTCTTTTTTTAATATATTAAGCGTCTTCCTGTAATCTTCCGCGGCCTTTCCGATAGGGTCATCTATGGCGGTCTCTTCGGAATAATCGATGCCCCCGGCCTTGCCGAACTCCTTTATGAGATATGTCTTAGATGACGCCTCCGGCACCCTTCTTAATATCTCCACTTTATGCAAACGCTCCATCACAAGTATAAGGTCTGAGTTCCGTATCATATCATTGGTGATGTCCTTTGACTTTAGGCCTGATACGTCAACGCCTTCCTCTTTCATGACGGTAACGGTGTTCTCCGTGGGCGCCATCCCGCTCAATGCCCTGATCCCTGCTGAGCGGATATCTACGTAGTCCTTACCAAGTTCTTTTAATCGTTTTCTTAAGAGCGCCTCTGCCATGATGGACCGGCAGCTATTTCCTGTACATACAAAAAGCACTGAACGAATTTTAGCCATTATCGCCTTTTAAAATTTAATAGTTTGAATACCTCTTTGGACTTTATTGCACCCTCTCTCAATATCTTGGGTGCGCCCGTGGTCAAATCCACAATCGTGGACTCCACGCCGATCCTGGTCTTGCCGCCGTCTAACAAAACGTCTATGTCGCCACCCAGCTGCGCCAAGACCTCGCCTGCGTTCTTCGGCGGCGTTTTCCCGCTTAAATTAGCGCTGGGTAATACGACCGGAACGCCTGCTGCGCTTATAACTGCAAGCGCGATTTTATCAGCCGGCATCCTGAAACCTACCTTTTTACCGTATTTGGACTTCAATATCACAGTGAGCGGGCCCGGCCAAAATTTATCTATTAAGGCCCTGGCCTGCCGCGGCACCTCGCACCCCATCTCTTTTATCAATTTCGGATTTGAGATATGGACCGTGAACGGTTTACTGCGAGACCTCGCCTTCACCTTATATAATCTCTTCACCGCTTCGTCCCTTAAAAGACTCGCGCCCAATCCATAGACGGTCTCCGTCGGAAATGCGACGAGCCTGCCGTTCCGCAGGGCATCGGCGGCGTAAGATATGGATCTTTTGTCAGGCCTTTTCGGGTCTAATCTTATAACTAGTGTCTTTCCAAAAGAGCTCATTAAGCCTTTATATTTTTCTTGCGAACGTCTTCAGCGAGCGCGGCCTTAAAGGCATCTAGTTTTTTTTCTATCCTATTATCCTGAAGGCTTAATATCTCCAATGCTAAGATGGCCGCATTCCGCGCGCCTGTCTTGCCGATAGTAACAGTTGCGACGGGAACGCCCGACGGCATCTGGACGATGGATAGAAGTGAATCAAGGCCCTTCAATTCCTTCGTCTCCATAGGGACCCCTATGACAGGCAGCGTCGTGTGGCTCGCTATGACCCCGGCGAGGTGCGCGGCGCCTCCCGCCCCAGCTATTATGACCCTGAGGCCGTTCTTTCGCGCGGACTGGGCGAATTTGGTGACATCGTCCGGAGAACGGTGCGCGGATAATATCTTCACCTCGAAATCGACCCCATTCTCTTCTAATATCCTGGTCGCTTCGTTCATGACCGGCATATCTGAATCGCTTCCCATTATTATCGCGACCTTCGTTGTCTTTGGCATCTTCGCACCCTCCGTATAAATAATTATTTTTCGATCAACTTTACCGCCCTGTGTCCTATATCTTGACGATAATGCATCTTTTCGAACTGGATCTTTTTCGCGGCTGCGTAGCAATTGTCTATCGCTTTTCTCATATCGTCGCCGAGCGCCGTGACGTTAAGGACCCTGCCGCCGTTCGTGATGAATAGATTCTTACCGTCTAACGAGCGCTGCCCTAATTTCGTGCCGGCGTGGAATATGATGGCGTCTTTCATTTTATTAACTTCCTCTAAACCTTTTATCTCGGCGCCTTTTTTATAATCTTCGGGATAACCACCCGAAGCCATGACTATTGAGACACAGGGCCTGGGGTCCCATTCTAAATTGTAATTTTCTAAATTTCCGCTTATCGATCTTTCTATCACATCGACTAAGTCGCTTTTAAGCCGCGGCAATATCGCCTGCGTCTCGGGGTCTCCGAACCTAGCGTTAAACTCTAGAACAAAAGGCCCCTTCCCTGTTACCATTATGCCTGCATACAATGCGCCTTTGTAAAAATTGCCTTCTGCCCCAAGGCCTTTTACAACGGGAGCTATGACAGTATCCAGTATCTGTTTGAAAAGGGCATCCGTGATAACCGGCGCCGGCGAATATGCGCCCATGCCGCCGGTGTTGGGCCCTTTATCGCCATCGAATACCCTTTTGTGGTCCTGGCTCGATGCCAGAGGCACTATATTCTTACCGTCCGATATGACGATTATGGATGCCTCTTCGCCCTCGAGGCAATCTTCTATTATGACTTTATTTCCGGCACCGCCGAAGACGCGCTTTTCCATCATGCTGACCACGGCAGCCTTCGCCTCTTTTATATACTTACACACCACTACGCCTTTTCCGGCGCAGAGACCGTCTGCCTTCACTACTATCGGCCCTTTTTTTGAATCGAGATATTTTAATGCGTCTTGGCTATTGGTAAATACCTGAAAATCGGCTGTGGGGACATTGAACCTTTTCATAAGGTTCTTCGCGAAGACCTTACTTCCTTCCAAATTCGCGCAGTACTTGCTCGGCCCGAATATCTTAAGCCCTTGGGCCTGAAACCTGTCCACTATACCTTTGACGAGCGGCATCTCGGGTCCCACTACCGTTAAGTCTATTTTTTTGTCCTGCGCGAACTTTAGCAGGGCCTCGATATCGTCTGAGTTTATATTTACAAGCTCCGCCACTTCCGATATCCCGCCATTACCTGGCGCGCAGTAAAGACGCTCGCACTTCGGGCTTTTCGCTATTTTCCACGAGAGGGCGTGCTCTCTTCCTCCTGAACCCACTACCAGTATGCGCATGCTATTATCCTAAGCCCTTATTATGACTTCTTTATTTCCTTTAACGACCCTGCCGATCACATGGGATCTGAGGCCAAGTCTTAATAAGGTATCTTTTGCCTTATCCGCGTCCGGCCTCGCCAGGACCAAGACCATACCTATGCCCATATTCAACGTTCTGTATATCTCTCTATCGTCTATGTTCCCCTTTTCCTGGATGAGCGAGAATATCCACTGAACCTGCCAGGAGTCTTTATATATTTCGATGGCGAGCCCCTTCGGGATTATCCTTGGGATTTTATCATAAAAGGCCCCGCCCGTTATATTCGCCATGCCTTTTATCTTTATCTTTTCTTTTAAGGCGAGGACCGGCTTACTGTAAAGCCGGGTCGGCTTTAACAGCTCTCCTGAATACTTTTTTAATTCTTTTTCGCTGAATACCTTCCGCACCAGAGAATAACCGTTCGAATGCAGGCCGCTGGATTCAAGTCCCAGGACAGCATCTCCCGCTTTAATATCTCTGCCGCTGATCACATCGGCCTTATCGACGATCCCGACGCCAAAGCCTGCCAGATCGTATTCGCCCTCTTTGTACATCCCGGGCATCTCCGCCGTCTCGCCTCCGACGAGCGCGTAGCCCGATTCGCGGCAGCCCTCGGCTATGCCCTTGACGACTTCCTTTAATACACGCGGGATTATCTTCCCGGTCGATATATAATCGAGAAAGAATAGCCCCTCGGCGCCTGAACAGAGTATATCGTTTGCGCTCATCGCGACAAGGTCTATGCCGACCGTGTCGTGTTTATCGGCGAGGAAGGCTATCTTCAATTTCGTGCCGACGCCGTCTGTGGACGATACGAGTATCGGATCTTTAAATCTTCTGACGTCCGGCCTGAACAGACCTCCGAAACTTCCCACATCGCTTATGACTCCTCTGGTCCTCGTGAGGCGCGCAAAATTCTTATAGTCCTTCACCAGGAGATTTGCCTTGTCGATGTCTACGCCGGCGCTTTTATATGTGGTCTTTTTCATCTGGTTCTTTCGCTAATTATACTTTCATCGTTCAGTTATCAGCGATAGATGATAGCTGACGACTGTACGCTTGCAGATTCATTATTCCATCACCCTGCGCAACACTTCCTTATACGCCTCTTCCACATTCCCCAGATCCCTGCGGAACCTGTCCTTATCAAGCTTCTCTTTGGTATTTTTGTCCCACAGCCTGCACGTATCCGGAGATATTTCGTCTGCCAGTATTATCTTATTTTTATACCTGCCAAATTCCAGCTTGAAATCTACCAGTATGAGACCTTTTGAATCGAAGAAATCTTTTAAGACGTCGTTTATCCTGAAAGAATATTTCGCTATTGTGGCCAGCTCTTTATCGGTCGCTATGCCGAGCGCCTTTATGTGATAATCGTTTATGAGCGGGTCGTGGAGCTTGTCTTCCTTGTAGTGGTATTCCAGGACCGGCTCTTTAAGGACAATGCCTTCTTCGAGGGCCAAAAGTTTTGCCATGCCCCCGGCGACAACGTTCCTTATGGTCACCTCCACCGGCACTATCTGAACCCTTTTTATAAGCATGTCTCTGTCGCTTAAGCGTTCAACGAAATGGGTCGGTATGCCGTTTTTCGCGAGCAGATTGAATATCTTTTCGGATAATTTATTATTGATGATGCCTTTATTCACTATGGTGCCGCGTTTCGTAGCGTCGAAAGCAGTGGCGTCGTCTTTAAATTCCTGGATCAAAAGATCGGCGTCTTTTGTCTCGTAAAGTTTCTTGGCCTTACCTTCGTAGATCTGCTTTAATTTTTCCATTCTCATCTTTCCTCTTTTATTTAAAGACTGTTGTCATAAGGATCGGTCCTCGCCCTATGACCACTTGCTCCTGGGCCTTTCCTTTAAATCCCCACCTGCCTGAATATCCTATCTACATTTTTGAGATGGTATCTGAAATCAAAGATGTCCGTTATTTCTTTTTCGTTCAATACGGAGCGTATGCCGTCATCTACAAGTAGCGCGGCCCTGAAATCAACGCCGTCCTTCTTGGCAGCGAACGCCGCTTTCTGGACCTTGTCATAGGCCTCGTTTCGCGACAACCCCTTATTAACGAGCTCAAGCAGCAGCCTTCCAGAAAAGATGACGCCCTGCGACCTGTTCAGGTTCTCCAGCATCCTGTCTTCATGCACGATGAGATGGCGCACTACATCCATGAATTTATTCAGCATGTAATCCAAGAGTATCGTCGAGTCCGGCAATATCACTCTCTCGACGGAAGAATGCGAGATATCGCGCTCGTGCCACAATACTATGTCTTCCATGGACGCGATGGCGTTCGCCCGCAATATGCGCGCCAACCCTGCTATCCTCTCACACATTATCGGATTTTTCTTGTGGGGCATGGCGCTCGAACCTTTCTGGCCCTTGGAAAAATATTCCTCCACCTCACCTATCTCCGTGTGCTGCAGATTCCTGAATTCTGTAGCGAATTTCTCGAGCGAGGTCCCGGTGATTGCTACCGCGTTCAGAAATTCGGCGTGGCGGTCACGCTGCAGTATCTGTGTGGATATGCGCGCCGGCCTCAACCCCAATTTTTTACAAACATATTTCTCGACGAACGGGTCTATATTGGCGTATGTGCCCACCGCGCCCGATATCTTCCCGACGCTGACTGTCTCCCTGGCGCGTTTGAGCCTCTCTAGGTTCCTGCCTGTCTCATCATAGTATAAAGCCATTTTCAGGCCGAACGTCATGGGTTCGGCGTGGACCGAGTGGGTCCTGCCTATCATC